>Ga0136633_1002690_pt1 | contig 12099 bp, 13 predicted proteins | sample AntDrymeUQ832206_2_FD_105494 | JGI IMG/M metagenome (GOLD analysis project Ga0136633, IMG submission 105494) | Polar desert sand microbial communities from Dry Valleys, Antarctica - metaG UQ83 (22.06) | ecosystem: Environmental > Terrestrial > Soil > Desert | place: Antarctica: Dry Valley...
AGGCTTCGCCGAGCAGCGAGGCTGTGACCGTGCGGCCGAGGGCGGCCGCTACGGTGCGCTGAATTCCGAACCATTGTTGGAAACGAGTTGCGTCCGTGAGACAGATCCCGTCGACCGCCGAGGTGCTTGCATCCCATATTGATACGACGTGGTAACGCAACCGGTCTTGGTAAACTTGGAATCGCGGAATGATCTCCTCCGCCAACCAAGACGCTACAATCCGAGGCGCATCCGGGCGCCGCGTGTCGACGTTGACTCGGAACAAAATGGTGGCGCTTCGACTTGTGGCGAGGAGGCACTCGATCCCATCGAGAACCTGCTGATAAGTTCCGGCACCGTTAGCCCGTGGACGCTGCGAGTCGTGGAGCTCCTTTGGGCCATCCAGTGAAATGTGATATAGGTCGATCGGGACTGAATCCAATGCTGCGACCGAAGCTTCATCCAAAAGTGAGCCATTAGTCGTAATAGCGACGCTACCGGGGGTGCCGCTCTCGCCTAACAGATCTCGAAAATGCGCGCTAATATCTATTACAATATCCTTTTGGAGGAGAGGCTCCCCGCCGAACCAGCCCAAGCTGTATAACTCATACCGTGGAACCTCGTGCGTAAGAAACTTCTTTACCGCGCTAATAACGTCTGGAGACATTCGGCCCTTCTCGAACGTCTCATAACAGTAGGTACAGCGGAAGTTGCAGCGTTCGGTGGGCATGATAGCCAGTCCAGCCGTCGAACTTAACAGCCGGCGCGCCTGTTCCCGCACGAGCGATGTCTGTAGTTCGGCGTGGCCTTGCAGACGGAGAACATCGAGTTCCAGCAACTCGATATCATCTCGCCTGAACTCAGCGTGGCCGTCCCTAACAACATCGCCTACCCGAGTCTGGCTGCTCGCCGGAATTGGAACTGCTGCTCCACCCAGCAGATCAAACGCCATCGAGGAATCTTGAGATAAAACAACGTGCGGATTCAAGACTACGCGAGACAATAGTCTCCCCCCTCGGGAGTAGCCAAACTCGCCGAGCTACTTCGTTCCAGAAGGTGGAGTGCGGAGCCACTGAGGTGGTCACGCAACTCTACCTAGTGGTCCGTCTTGGATTTAGTATAGGTGGCCCGGAGCGTTCGGCTGCCTTCTCCCCGTGTCATCAGCCATGGCGGCGAGACGAAGCCAAATCGTAGACGGACCACTAGCGGTTGTAGACGCCTTAAAGGGATGTCAATACGTGACTCGAAAGCCAACGAAACCCGAAACTAGCAGAGGACTCCACATGCCCAACTTGCTAGGTCTCCAGGATCCATTCCCTTTGTTGCAGCTGTGAAGATTTTCTGACGAAGAGCCGACAAAGTCTTCAGTTCGGCAGGGCTCAACTGGGCGACAGCGGCTGCCTCTCGCGCGTTTACCGCTTGACCGTGCTTAGCGATAGCGCTTCGGACATCTGACTTAGCGGCTTCTTTTACGAAGTCCTCTAACCCCGTCGCGTGAAGTTCGGGCATAGCGAAACCTCCCATTCCGTCGTTGTCGGGAGCTTAGACGACGTTGCAACGGGGGTCAAGGGGTACGTCACCCGAACGACGACCGGGTCCCGCAGGAGGAACGACGACCGAGTCCCGCGGGTATACCGCGCTCTCGGACAATGAACCGTTTGCGCGGCATGCCGCTCTAGGTTCTAGGTGACTCGGCAGAAAGGGTCGTTTTCGAGAATGGCCTCGCCGGAGCAGCAAAATCCTGCAAGATTTTGGGCCGTCCGACCCCAACTTTTCCGAACAGGGGCCTCTATGAGCCTTGCAGGGGTTGGTATTTGAATGTATCTCATTCCGACGACTTTCTGCTCGCTCACCTAGTCGCGTCAAGCGCGCTCGCTCCGGGACGGCTCTGAAACTCAGCAGACGCGCCCTGCGGGTATCGCCGAGCTGCAGACTGGGGTAATGAGCGAGGGCTGCGTGTTCTGCCGGATCGTTTCGGGTGACGCGCCGGCGTACGTGGTGGCCGAGGACGACCGCACGATAGCGTTCCTCGACCGAGGCCAGGCGACCACGGGTCACACCCTCGTGGTGCCGCGAGCCCACGCTTCCGACATCTGGGAGATCTCAGAGGCCGACGCCGCCGCCGTCATGGCAATGGCCAAACGGGTTGCCCACCTGATCGACGATCGCTTGGGTGCAGATGGCTTGCACCTGACGCAATCGAACCGGTCGGCGGGATGGCAGGACGTATTCCACTTTCACCTCCACGTCATCCCGCGATGGTCGGGCGACGGCCTAACACCACCCTGGCGACCGACGCAGCCCAGCGACGAGCAGCTTGCCGCGACACTGGCGAGGCTTCGCTGACCGAGTCTCTATGCCGAAAGGCCTGGGTCAAGCCAGCCGTGTCCCGGAACGCCGGAAGGTGGGGCGTCATGGCGACGCCGACCACGGTGGGGCGAAAGGGTCTGGTGTCAGCTACTAGTTCGCGACACGCTGTGGCGTGCCGATGAAGCGCCCGGCTGAGGTCATGGAAGCGATGGTGGCCATGATTACCAGCGGCGACCTGGCGGACCTCGAGGCGACGGTGCATCCGGATTACCTCGACCATCAAGGCCCCCATGGTGAATCGATCCACGGACCTGCCGGTTTCGCCACGGTCGTCGCCGCCGCTCGCGTTGGGTACGACAGTCTCGACGTCGTGGTGGAGGACCTGATCACGGGTCCAGCCCGCGCGGCCGCAAGATTGCTGTGGCGAGCTACCCGGCCTTCGGGGGAGGTCGTGAGCCGTCAGACGCTTGAGATCATCCGCATCGAGAAGGGAAGGGCTGTCGAACATTGGGGAGGCCGATCATGAGCCGGCCAATTTGCGTGCAACGGAACGCCCGGGGGGTATCTCAGTATGCCGGCCGCCTGATCTCCGCCCGGGGTGTCCACTATCGCCGGCCGTGGGTCACCGCCTGCTGCCTCCGGCGGGCTCTCAAGTCCCGCAAGCGCTTGGAGCAATGGGGCGCCCATAACGTCACCGGTCACTGCAGGTGATGCCCACGCGCAAATGCCGGCTGTGGAGCGGGCGCACGAGTGGGCGATGATCCGCAAACGCCGGTGCTGCACGTCGTGCACCCGCCGCCGGCCGAGGCGGTAGCGCATCGCGGCACGTTGCGCAAGGGTCGGTCGCCCGCTTGGCCAGAGGGTTGTTGGGCGCCTCCGGGGCTGTCGCAAACATGAATCCGACGACCCCCGAGCGAGGCGTACGGCGATCCCAGCACGATCCGATACGACGCGCCTTCCGCCCGCTCGCTCCTGCAGCATTTCGCCGCACCATCGGTGCGGTGAACGGGATAGGCCCCGGGCGCAGTCGGACGTTCGAGCAAATCGAACAGGGCGCCCCCGTGGTGGGAGGCGCCCTGTCGTCCGGCTTCGACTTACGGGTGGATGCTGTGGCACACGCTGGTCAAGCGTGTGCCATTGGACTTGAGCGTGCTGCACATCGATCCGGACTGCATGTTGGCCCTAACATAGATGCGGTCCGGTGACCCACCGACCCCGCCGGCCCCGAAGCAGCCGGAGTGATAGGGCCCGTTCATGGTCCGGTACCACCGACCGCGGCTGTCGAAGAACTCCGCCGTGATGTTCCAGTTGCAGGTCCATCCGAGGGCCGGGTTGTTGACCTGTGCGGCGCCGTAGACACTGTCCACGTACGTGCCACTGCCGTTCAGGCTGACGCAGTAAAGGCCCTTGCTGACGCCAACTCCCTTGATGGTTAACAGCGGCCCGTAGCTAGCGCACCCGTATGCGCTCGCATGGGCAGCCGGTGCGCCAACGAGGGATAGCGCCGTCACTATCGCGGACGCTGATGCGATTGCAAAGAGCCGAGCCCTTGTCCGGGTCCTGAATGTCGCCAAGTTGGCTGAGTTGTTGAAGATTGCCATGTATTCGCTCCTGTCTCGAACGGTCGATCCGTCGTCTGTGATCCCAACAGAACCCCACTCAACTGACCAGAGGGAGGGCTCCCCGTGGGCGCGGGGGCGTGCGCTGTGGTGATGTACGGGAATGGAGAGGCCCGACGAGCGAGAAGGAGCGAAGGAGGCCGGGGCCGGTCGGGGCGCGACGCGGCCAGAGGTGGCGTCGGTTACAATCGGGGCAGAGGTCTTCGTGGCCTCGGCCCAACGTCCCTTTTCTTCGGCCGAGTCGACGCCGAGGGTATCGTGGGACTTGACCGAAGAGCGGGTTTGTCAACACCGCGCCGCCCGCAGGGCGTCACCTTGCTGGGGTTGCTCCGGGTCCAATGACGTGTTCGGGATGACGTCAAGGGCGCGCTGAAGTCTTCCTCCGGCGAGGAGGATACGAGGGCGGTCAAGGCCGAGCGAAGCTCGCCCGGTGAGTAGCGGGAGGGAACCTCCCCCTCCCGCTCTCTCAGAACCGGACGTGACGGTCTCCTGTCATCCGGCTCCCACAAGCCGGCGCTGGGTGATGGGAGCAGGTGTCAGTGGGCGAAGAGCCTGGGTTGGTGTTCACGAACGCCGTTCAGCCAGGCCCAGGCACGACCGGTCCCGCCCCGCAGTCGTCTGAACTTCTGCATGGCCCACCGGACCAGGTGTGACCCTGGTCGATGCTCCATGCAATGGAGTACAGCTCGGAGCGGTAGAAGGCCCCGTAGTAGCCGATCCAGCCACGGACTTTGAGGATTGATCTCCTCGGCCAGGCCGGACAGGTCCCGCCCGCTGCGACGAATGAGGTGCCCGCCCCTGATCTGCAGGCCTTTCGCCTTCTTCGCCTTGGTGCTTTGTTGGCGGCTGACTGCGTGGTGACGTAGCCGGCGGTTTCGGCCGTGCTCATTGGTGACGTCGATGGGCACACGGCAGTGCTGAGGGTGAGGATGGCCGTCCGGCGGCCCGGCGACTCTTCGCCCAGCTCCGCTCCGGCCGCTGGCACCACGATGTGCAGTCGCTCGGCTGCGGCCCGACGGGCCCGGTCGCCTCGACGGTCGTATCTCGATGTGGTGGCCGGGGAGGCATGCCCGAGCATCTGCTGCAGGGCGGGCAGATCGGCGCCGGCGTCGAGCAGGTCACCGGCGTAGGTGCGGCGAAGATCGTGCGGGGAGACCCGGGCCGGGATCCGACCCCAGTCCGCCGCCAGGGCCCCGTCGGCGGGCGCCGCAGTGGCACCGGCACCGCCCCCATCTTTTCAACCTCGACGATGACGGCCGGAGCATCAACGCGGTTCGAATGAGCCCCGGAACCCACGAACGTGGACCCACTTTTCGGGAACTGCCCTTTCCGTTTTGACACGTTTACCCCGGAGACCCCCGTCTGGAATGCTCGTTCGTGGGTGCGGCTCGATCAGTCCGGGCGGAGAATCGGCCGGAACCGGTCACGAGTCCATGGGGAGGGCTCCTGATGGCTCCGGGCCTCAGGTTGCGGGATTAGCATCCGATCGAGATGGATACGCTCGTCGTCAACACGATCGAAGGAAGCTTCGAGCTCGGGACGCAGGACGAGTTCACCTTCGGGCGGAGTGAACGCTGCACGTACCGCCTCGACGAGACCGACCGAAACATCTCCCGCATCGCCGGCACCATCTCCTGGCGCGACACACGGTGGGGGATTACCAACACGAGCGCGAAGCGCTCGCTCCTGCTCATGGATCATGTCTCGGGCAACGCCTACAATCTGCTCCCGGGACGGTTGCACGTGATCTGCGAGGACCGCCTCACCGTCTCAATGCCCGGTACCGACCGTTCCGTCTTCGAGTTCGATGTCGTTTGTCGGCAACGGCCGGGTCGCACCGACGACGGGTCGGAGCAGCCGTCCGACGGTCCTTCCACACTTGGGCCCCCGACGCTGTCACTGCGGCAGCGCGAGGACCTCAGCGCCCTGTTCATCGAATACCGACGCGCCGATGGCGGCGCTCCGCCGAAGCCGAAGACCTATGCCGAAGCCGCCGTCCTCATCGGTGACACCAGCAAGGCGCTCGAGCACCGGGTGGCCTATCTCCGAAAGCGGCTGTTGCGGGATGGCTACCCGCGCATGGACCTTCACCAGCTGGCGATCTTCCTTCTCGCCACGCAGCTCCTCACCCCTGCCGATTTCGACGCGCTGGGGGCCAGCCGGGGCCTGTAAGGGCCACCACACGACACCGATCACAGTTCGTGACCCCTATGCTGTCGCTGTCGGGGCGATGGGCAGGGGGCGGTTGAGGGGTGGCGAAGTCGGGCGAGTGGGTCGGCCCCTTTGACGACCCCGACCGCTATGAGCTCGTTCGAGCCCGATCAAGAGGCGGCGAGGGTGAGGTCTGGCGCGCCGACCTACCCGTGGACCGCCAGCTCCTTCCCGTTGCCATAAAGATCGTCCACGAACACCACCTGGTCAACGTTCACGAGTGGCGGAGACGATGGAAGCGCCAAGCCGAGCTGCTCCGGTCCCTGGAGCACCCCGCACTCGTCCGTGTCCGTGAGTTCTTCGAAGGGCCTCCCCCGCACGCGCTCGCCGACACGGCATCGTCAGAGCCCACCCTCTACCTGGCCATGAACTGGGAGAAGGGTGTGAGCCTTCAGAGCTGGGTGCAGACCCGCGAGGGGGACGACCTGGTCACCGGCTTGAGGTACATCAGGCGCATCGCCGAAGCCGTCGACTACCTCCACAGCGGCGACGACACCGGACTGGCGGTGATCCACCGGGACATCAAGCCGTCGAACATCCTGATTGCGGCATCCTCCGTTCGGTTGGTCGACTTCGGCTTGGCCCGCCTGCACGGGGGCAGTGTGATGACATTCGGCGGCACGGCCCACTACCTTGCGCCGGAGACCCTGAAGGGCGACTTTGGGCCGGCCAGCGACCGGTACGCCCTAGGCGCAACCGCGTATTTCGTCATCACCGGATCTCCGCCCGGCCCGGACGGAGACGAACGGGTAGCCTCCCTCCTGCGGGCGCCGGTGGCCAACCCGCAGGCCTTGGCCGACACCGTGCTCGAGCTGCTCGAGCCTGACCCCCGACTCCGGCCCGAGAACGCCACCGAATGGGCGGCCAGGCTGTCACGGCTTGCCGCCCAGCCTCCGGTTCCCGCATCGCGTCTACCTGTGCCGCCGCCGGCTACACCGCCGGCGCCGACTCCACCTGCAACGGCTATTCAACCTGCCCCGACGCCGACGCCACCCCAACCAGCTCCACCTGCCGCGCCGACGACACCGCCACCCCCGGCGCCCTCGCCTGCAGCGCCCTCGGCCCCGCCGGCACCGGCAGGGCCGGTTGCTCCTGCACAGCCCGCGTCACCGGAGCCCAAAGGGCCCAGTTACGAAGGCGAGCCGCCGTTTAGCCCAGAGACGATCGCCGACCCGCCCGAGGAGACAACCTACGGCCGGACGCCGCGCCGGCAGAGGCACCCGCGCCGGCGAATGGCGTTTCCGATCGGCGGGGCCTTCGCCGTGATACTCCTAGCCGGAATAGGGCTGGCGATCTGGTGGCCGGGGAAGCCGAACCCGCCGCCGCCGCCGACGACGACCACCCTCGCCACGCCTACCCCGCCGACCACGACGCCGACGGTCCCGCTGCCGCAGTCGGGCGGCTTGTCGTCGGAGCGCTACGTAGCCTCTGCGTTCAAGCCCTCTCCGACGCTGAGACTGGGCGCAGGTTGGACGTCCCAGGGCAGCGTGACTGACGACATCGACCTCGTTCGCACCGCGCAGAAGGGGCGCGAGATCCGCATCGTCCGCGTCCAGCGGGTTTACCAACCCGACAAGTTCAACATCCAGGGCACAGCCGTCAACGACGAGACGACGGCGCTCAACGCCATCGTACGAGCGCCGGATGACCTCGCCGCATGGCTCCAGGCGCTTCCGTCCACATTCAAGTCAGACATCCGCGACGTCATGGTGGGGGCGATGCCTGCGAAACAGGTCGACGTCTCGCTGGCCGGTCTCAACTACACCGGCTGCGCAGCGGCATGCCTGCCGTTGTTCCAGCTCGAGCCGTCCCCGCCGGAGAACAATACGAGTGCAGTCATTCGTTTCCGCGGGCAGCGTCTCCGCTTCCAGGTGGTCGACTTCGGCGTGGCCAAAGCCGTGGTGGTGATATCGGCTCCGGAGCCCGAGTTCGACGACTTTATGAACCAGATCGGAAGCTCCTTCTCGGTGGAGTCGTGGGGGGCCGCCGACAGCCTGGCATCCATCGATGTCATCGCTCCGACAGCTCCGGTGAAGAGCAACCAACCGACGACCCTCGTCGCGCAGATCAACGGCCAGTGCGCCGCCAACCAGAAGGGCACCACCGTGGCGTTCTACGAGGGAGGCATCCGGGACAACAAGCTGTACGGATCGGCTCGGATAGGGGCCGATGGCAAGGCCAGCCTGGACGTTTCCATGATCCGGCCGTCGGAGCGGCCGGGGGTCGGCGTGATCGTGGCGCAGTGGGCGGGCGCATCGGACTGCGAGAAGAGCACATCGCCTCCGCGGTTCGTCACCGTCAACCCGTAACCCCGGTCTTCTGGCGGTACGTCAGCAGCCAGTCCGCCGGCGTCGATGGCTTTCCTCTGGTTGCGGCATGGCGTTGGCTGTGCCGGAGGGTTTCAGTGCCAGCCGAAATGCAGGTGGGTCTAGTGATCGGCGTCGCTGAACACACCCTGCCGGTCGCCCGCCAGCCAGGCCGATGACATCGATGGCGAAGGTTCGAGCGACGGCTGATGACGAGGTGACCTCGTCCCGGTCGAGGGCATAGATGTCGACGGGCTGTCAGCGGTATGAGCGGTCGGCTTGGCCGCCCTGCTGGGGCTGGGCTTGGTCTGGCGCCTTCAAAGCGAGCGCTCGTCAGCGCCCAGCGAAGGTCCACTGACGGCCCCCGACCCGGTTGTTCAACACAATCGCAGACTGGATTCCCTCGGCGCCGCCGGCCACCGCTGGTCCCAGGACGTAGCGGTCGGGATCTATGCTGGGCAGCCGATCCGGTCGCTGACGCCGTACTTCCCCGGGCCCGATCATGACCGGACGGCATGGCGATCGCTCACGCGACCAGCCCGTCCATGCCCGTTGCGTCGTTCTCAGCCGTCACCCGCCACACCTCCACAGTCGGGCGCTTGATCGTAGCCAGGGGAGGCCTCCCTCTGGCGCGAACTTGGCCTTGCCTTCATTGTTCGTGTTGACGCCTAATCGACATCATCCGAAGGAGCGACCGATGAACACCCAGCTATTCGACGTGAGGACTGCAGACAACCTCGAGGCCGAAAGCCGGCTGGTCGACTTCGTGATGCCGGAGGACGTGCCGGCTCCCGGCGCCCCTAACAACCGCCCCGTGGGTCGGGGAAAGGCGCGGCGAGCTCGGGCCCCTAAGCCGGATTCACGGTCGGCGCGGCGTCGGGTGGCATTGGCCGCAGGCCTGGTCGTGTTCCTGATCTCGACTGCCTTGGCCATGTTGGCCTTCGACAACGTCCGGGCCGAAATGGCGCGCCAGAAGCGAGGCATCACCGAGCTCCTCGGCCGGGCGGAGACGGCTGAGGCGGACCTGAGCGATCTCCGTAGCCAGGAGCGGGCGGCGGCGGCGGACCTGAGCGATCTCCGTCGCCAGGAGCGGGCGGCGGCGGCGGCGAACGCGTCCCTGAACAGCGAGTTGAGCGGGCTGAAGCAGGCCCAGTTCGATGTTGCGGGCGTGGCCCGCCAGGTGCAGCCATCGGTGGTCACCATCGGCACGGCCAGGGGGTTCGGGTCGGGCTTCGTCGTTCTGTCCCGGGACGGCACGTCGAGCATCGTCACCAACTTCCACGTGGTGGCGTCCGCTGTGAGCACGGGCGAGCGGACCGTCTTGGTCGGACTCCGCAACGGCTCCGTGCAAGGGACGATCGTCAAGGTCAGCGAGGAGAACGACCTCGCCCTGATCACCGTGACCACGTCGTTGCCGGCCCTCGCCCTCGCCACGGGCACCCCGGGCGTCGGCGACCCGGTCCTGGTCGCCGGTACCCCCCGGGGCTTGGAGGGCAGCGTCACTAGCGGCATCGTGTCGGGGTTGCGGACCTTCGGCGGCATGCCCTTCATCCAGCTCTCTGCTCCCACCAGCCCCGGGAACAGCGGCGGCCCCGTGGTCGACCGTGCCGGCAAAGTGCTCGGAGTGGTCACCATGAAGGACACCGCCCCCGGGACGGAGGGGCTGTCGTTCGCCATCCCCTTCTTCAGGGTGTGTGCCGTCCTGATCGCATGCTGAGAGCGATGTCCCTCATTCGAACCGGCGATCGCCTCACCGGGGCGGCGGCTCCAGGACTATCGTCCATCGCGGAGAATCCCTTCGGCGGAGGCGGCCACGATCCTTCGATTATCCGTGGCAGTCAGGACCTGGAGCTGCTATCTGCGTGCGATCAACTGCTCGATGGCATCGCTGCGGCCGAGAACGAGGTGCCACACGTGTTCGCCTTCCATCTCGGCTTCGAGTTCGATGAAGGCATCGCCCAGCCAGCGTCCGGTTGCCCGGCTATGCTGACGCACGTCGCGGGACTCCAGAAACCAGGCGTCGGTGAGGGGCAGGGCCCACTCGCCAACCAGCACGTCGACGGCTTCGAGAGCTGGGTTCCGCGTGGTTCCTCCTGTGCGATCGGGACACCGTTGAGACGCCTGATCGTCCAGGACTCATCGGCCTACGCCAGCGAACGCCGAGCGGTGCTTGCTGAGACAGTCCGAGTTGAGTGCCATAACGTCCGCCGCGCTGCCGGTCGCTACCCACCCGGAATTGCCGGCTGTCGGGCGGGCATTCGAACGCCCGGTGATCCGCAAACTCCGCTCCGGCGCGTTGTTCACCCGCCGCCGGCCGAGCGAGTAGCGAATCGCGGCACGTTGCGGATGGGCGGTGTAGACACTCGTGCCTAGCGGCCGGAGGGTTATCGTGCACTCCTCCGCCTGAGTAAGCCGGTTACCGAGCGCCGTTCGCGCGCTTCGCGCGCCGAGCTGAGACCGCGCCTCGCAAACTCTCACTCCTACCATGCAGCGCCGGTCCGCTGACATGCCAGAAGCAGATTCTCATCACTCCATGACATGATATCCGAGCCCGAGTGCTCAAGATTAGCAGCAAACTTCTCGATCGCTGAGGACCACTCAGCGGCCGTGTAGAACACAAAGGTAGAGTATGGCCGCTGACTCACCTCGGCGAGCACATCCTCCCGGCTCGCGCTTCTCTCGTGATGAAGTGGGACCAGTGCCTCGATTCGAAAGCCGCCCTTCTCGATAGCGCACCGCAGGGCATGCTCCGAGTGAAGCCGGCCTTCTTTTTCTGAGAATTGAGGGAACAGCCGGCCGAGCAGGGACCGCGCGTTCTGCTCAGGAGTGCGCGTGTAGATGAGTAGGAATCCGCCGGAGGCGAGAACTCTCGCCATCTCCTCGACGACCCGATGAATATCGACCAGATGAATCGCGTCGAAGATGGCGACCCACCCCAGCGATGCGTTACCGAATGGGAGGTGACAACAGTCGGCACGAACAAGACGCACGACAGCTCCGGAGGGATCCTGCTGGAATGACGCTGTACGCAGCATGCTCTCGTTCAGGTCGAGCCCCACGGTCACTGCTCCCGGGGACTGGCTCGATGCGAGCCTCCGCAAGTAGCGCCCGGTCCCGCAGCACACTTCGACACCATGCAATGGCCACGGCGGTCGGTACCGGCTCATCAAGGACACGGCGTCGACATCGAGCGGACGCAGGTCTTCGTACCGTGACGAAATCTCCGAGTAGTAAGCCTGGCCGATATTTTCCCCGCTTGTTGCGCGGCTCACCGCGCCGAAACCACGGGTCGTTGCCGTCTGCTCACAGATTGAGCCTATTCCACTGCACTGGGGACCCTCAGCCCACTCGGGGCCCAGCAGCCGCACGCGACAAGAGCTGGATACCGGTCGGGCCAACGCTCGACATCCCCAAGGCCGTCGCGGACCTCAACCTGCGACTGGTCTCGTCCACGGAGGCATCATCTCGGCACAGATCGTCGCCCGAGTTCGGCACCAGTCGGGCGCCCAGTAACGCGTGGTGTCCGCTCGCTGTCGGAGTCGCCCGTAGCTTCCGACAATGCCGGTTCAAGTGCTCCTTCTCAGGGGCGGAGTGCTCGGCATCGCTCCAAACCCGACCGTTTCTGGATGCTCGTCAGGGTTAGGCGGTAGATTCGGCGCCAGCGGCCCGGTGCG
>Ga0136633_1002691_pt1 | contig 12091 bp, 9 predicted proteins | sample AntDrymeUQ832206_2_FD_105494 | JGI IMG/M metagenome (GOLD analysis project Ga0136633, IMG submission 105494) | Polar desert sand microbial communities from Dry Valleys, Antarctica - metaG UQ83 (22.06) | ecosystem: Environmental > Terrestrial > Soil > Desert | place: Antarctica: Dry Valley...
CGACACCTCGTCGACCGACACCTCGTCGACCGACACCTCGTCGACCGACACCTCGTCGACCGACACCATGTTGGTCGAACCGGGGATCGGCGACGTCGAGGGCCGGGCCGAGCCGCCCGGCGCGTTCCAGTCGGTGACCGTCCTGGCCCGCTCCGTGGACGTGTTGCCCGCCGCCGCCCGGCCGACCTACGTCAGCGCCGACATTCCGGTCCGCCAGGGCGCCGACGCCACGCTGTACCCGGCCGTCCCTCTCACCCGCGGCGAGGGCTACTTCGTCGTCAGCGAGCGCACCCAGGCGCCGGGCGGCCTGCTCCGCGCCTCGGCCGCCACTGCGGTGCCCGCCGACGTGGCCGGCGCCTACCTGCAGCTCCCCGAGGTCCCGGCCCGGGTCAGGGCGCTGGCCGCCGAGGTCACGGGCCGCGCCACCACGACCTACGGCAAGGTTCGGGCCGTCGAGGGCTGGATCGACGACCACACCGCCGTCACCGACGATGCCGGGCCCGTGACGCCCGGGACCGACCCCCTCGAGTCGTTCCTCTTCGACCGACGCTCCGGGTCGCCCGAGCGAGCCGCCACCGCCATGTCGGTGATGCTTCGCACCCTGGGCATCCCCGCCCGCCTCGCGGTGGGGTTCCTCCCGGGCACGCGGACCGGCGAGGACCGCCAGTTTCTCGTCCGGTCGCGGGACTCCCACGCATGGGTGGAGGTGTGGTTCCCCACCGCGGGCTGGCAGCGGTTCGACCCCACCGGCCTCGCGCCCGACGCCCATGCCGCCGACTCGGTGTGGGACCGGCTGCTGCGGTTCATCGGCCGGCTCTGGCCGTTGGTCCTGCTGCTCGCCCTGCTCGCCGGCGGCTGGCTGGCCGGGCGCGCCTTCCGCTCATGGCGGCGGCGGGCCGCCCTCCCCTGGTCCACCCGGTTCTTCACCCGGTTGGAGCGGGCCGGCGCGGCGAGAGGTCGCCCCCGACAGCCCCAGGAGACGCCGGTCGAATACGCCAACGGGCTGGCAGCCGGCGCCCTGCCCGACCCTCGGCTGGCCGAGGTGGGCGAGTTGGTGACGGTCGCCGCCTGGTCGCGCCACGAGCCGGCGGCCCAGGACCGGGCGCGTGCCGAACGGGTTCTCGAAGAAGCGACGAAGGCCGCGCCCGTCCGCCGGCTCCGGCTGCGCAGCCGCTCCCGGCCGGCACCCCGGCCTACAATCGCCAAGCCGTGAAAACCATCGTCGAGCCCCTCGAGGGCAACAAGGTCAAACTCTCCGTCGAGCTCGACGAGAGCGAGTTCGGAACGGCCATTGACGCCGCCTTCCGCAAGATCTCCCGGGAGGTGCGCATTCCCGGCTTCCGGCCGGGCAAGGCCCCACGCAAGCTGGTCGAGGCCCGGGTCGGCCTCGACGCCGCCCGGCAGGAAGCCATCCGCGACGCCCTGCCCGGCTACTACGAGCGGGCGCTGCGTGAGAACGACATCGAGCCCATTGCCGCGCCCGAGATCGACATCACCTCCACCGACACCGATCCCACCATGGCCTTCGACGCCGTCGTGGAGATCATGCCCACCGTCTCCGTGGCCGGCTATGGCGGCCTGCGGATCGTCCTGCCCAGCCTCACGATCACCGAGGAGGACATCGACACGCGGATCGACCGCACCCGGGACCAGTTCGCCGAGCTGGTGCCCGTCGAGCGCCCGGCCCGCGACGGCGACCACGTGTCGATCGACCGCAAGGTCACCCAGGGCACCGAAACGCTGGCCGACGCGGGCGACGAGCTCTACGAGGTCGGCAACGGGCGCTTCGGCCCCGAGATGGACGACCAGCTGCGGGGGGCCAAGGCCGGCGACATTCTCAAGTTCGACGTCCACCACTCCCAGGTCGGCGAGGTCTCCTTCTCCATCCTGGTCAAGGAGGTGCGAGAGAAGATCCTGCCCGAGGTCACCGACGAGTGGGCCGGCGAGGCGTCGGAGTTCGACAGCGTCGAGGAGCTGCGGGCGAACTACCGCATCGAGCTCGAAGCGGTGCGGAAGCTGGAAGCGGCGATGCAGGTGCGCGACAAGGTCATCGAGGCGCTGGTCGAGCTGGTCGACGAGGAGATCCCCGAGGCGCTGGTCGGGCCCGAGATGGAGCGCCGGCTGCGGTCGCTGTCCCACCGCCTCAGCCACCAGGGCGTCGACATCGGCGGGTTCCTCCAGAGTCTCGGCGAGTCCCAGGACCAGTTCGTCGCCGAGCTGCGCACCGAGTGCACGAATGCCGTCAAGGCCGACCTCGCACTGAAGGCTGTCGCCGAGATGGAGGGGGTCGAAGCCACCGACGACGACCTTGAGCAGGAGATCCAGGATCTGGCCCGGCAGAGCAAAAAGAAGCCCTCGGTGGTGCGCAAGGAGCTCGAGAACGAAGACCACCTGCCCGCGGTACGCTCGGGAATCAGGAAGACCAAGGCCTTGGAGTGGCTCATCGCCCACACCGAGTTCGTCGACGAGGAGGGCCAGGTCATCGACCGGTCGCAACTGACACCCGCCACATCCGACCTCAACGGCGGCGACACCCCAGAGCCTGACGCCGAAGCCCCCGCCGCCGTGGCAGAGGAGACCGAGTGATCGACCCGCAGACGTTGAACGAGATCCGGAGCGCAGTGGAGTCCGGGGCCACGGACGGCATGAGCGAGAACCGCAGCGAAGCGGAGGCTCGCAGCGCCCAAAAGATTTTCAACTACATGGTCCCCACGGTCATCGAGCAGACCAACCGGGGCGAGCGGGCGTTCGACATCTTCTCCCGCCTGCTCAAGGACCGAATCGTCTTCCTCGGCACGCCGATCGATGACACCGTCGCCAACCTGATCATGGCCCAGTTCCTGCACCTCGAGTCCGAGGACGCGGACAAGGACATCAACCTCTACATCAACTCCCCCGGCGGCGAGATCACCGGGCTGTTCGCCATCTATGACACCATGCAGTTCATCAAGCCGGAGATCGCCACCTATTGCATGGGCCAGGCCGCTTCCGCTGCCGCCGTGCTGCTCGCCGCAGGCACCAAAGGCAAGCGCCACTCCCTTCCTCACGCCCGGATCCTGATCCACCAGCCCTACAGCGGCGCGGGTGGTCAGGCCTCCGACATCGAGATCCAGGCCAAGGAGATCACCCGCATGCGGGAGCTCCTCGAGCGGGTGCTGGCCCACCACACCGGTCAGACCATGGAAAAGATCCGCAAGGACACCGACCGCGACTTCATCATGAACGCCGACGAGGCCAAAGACTATGGAATCGTCGACGAGGTCATCTTGACCCGCGAGCTGGCCCAGGTGCCTCAGGTCGCGGGCGTCAGCTAGAGGGGCAGGAGGGACATGGCGAAGTTCGGGGACGGTGGGGAGTTGCTCAAGTGCTCCTTCTGTGGCAAGTCGCAGAAGCAGGTCAAGAAGCTGATAGCCGGTCCGGGTGTCTACATCTGCGACGAGTGCATCGACCTCTGCAACGAGATCATCGAGGAGGAGCTCTCCGAGACCTCCGAGGTCCGCTTCGACGAGCTGCCCAAGCCCCGTGAGATCTATGAGTTCCTGAACGACTACATCATCGGGCAGGACCAGGCCAAGAAGATCCTCTCGGTGGCCGTCTACAACCACTACAAGCGGGTCCAGGTCGGCACCCACTCCGACTCCGACGTGGAGCTGGCCAAGTCCAACATCCTGCTGCTGGGCCCCACGGGCTGCGGCAAGACGCTGCTGGCCCAGACCCTGGCCCGCATGCTCAACGTGCCCTTCGCCATCGCCGACGCCACCGCGCTGACCGAGGCGGGCTACGTGGGCGAGGACGTCGAGAACATCCTCCTCAAGCTGATCCAGGCCGCCGACTACGACGTGAAGAAGGCCGAGACCGGCATCATCTACATCGACGAGATCGACAAGATCGCCCGCAAGAGCGAGAACCCGTCGATCACCCGCGACGTCTCCGGCGAGGGCGTGCAGCAGGCCCTGCTCAAGATCCTGGAGGGCACCACCGCATCGGTGCCGCCGCAGGGGGGCCGCAAGCACCCCCATCAGGAATTCATCCAGATCGACACCACCAACATCCTCTTCATCTGCGGTGGTGCCTTCGCCGGGCTGGAGAAGATCATCGAGAGCCGCATCGGCTCCAAGGGCGTCGGCTTCGGGGCCGACCTGCGCCGCCGCGACGAGCGCGACGTGGGCGCCGTCCTCTCCAAGGTCCTGCCCGAGGATCTGCTCAAGTTCGGCCTGATCCCCGAGTTCGTGGGCCGGCTGCCGGTCATCGGCGCCGTCTCCAACCTCGACCAGGAGGCGCTGGTCCGGATCCTCATGGAGCCGAAGAACGCCCTGGTCAAGCAGTACCACCGCATCTTCGAACTCGACGACGTGGAGCTGGAGTTCTCCGAGGACGCCCTGGAGGCCATCTCCGAGCAGGCCCTCCTGCGGGGCACCGGGGCCCGGGGCCTGCGGGCCATCCTCGAGGAGGTCCTCCTCAACGTGATGTACGACCTGCCGAGCCGTCAGGACATCGGCAAGTGCGTCATCGACCGGTCAGTGGTCATGCAGAAGGTGAACCCCACCCTCGTGCCCCGCACCGAGCCCTCCCGCCCGGCGAACCGCCCCCGCCGCGCCGCGTCCTAATACCGTTTGGTCAATCCGCGGCCCTATACGGCCCCCGATTGACCAAACGCTCGGGACAGCTACGCTCGGGGCATGGGTAAAGCGATCAAGTTCACGCTTCTCGGCGCGGCTGTCGGTGCAACTGCAGTTGCGGTACGGGGAAGAGGTGGTGAGTCCTCCGGCGACCTGCCGGTCAAGGCGGCGAAGGGGGCCGGCTGCGGCGCGCTGGCCGGCGGCCTGCTGGGCGTGGTGTTCGACCGCCGGGGCAAGCGCAAGGTCAAGCGGAACATGAAGCTGGCCTCTATGGTCAGCGCCGGCGCCCTCGTCGAGGCCGCCCGCCAGGCCCGACCTGCCATCGAGAAGCAGTCCCGGAGGGCGCGCAAGGCGGCCATGCGGGCGGCCAAGGACGCCCGCCGGTCCGGGCGTCGTACCGCCAAGCGGGTCAGCCGCAGGGCGGCCTACACCGCCGAACTAGCCCGCCACCAGGCCGACCACCTGGTCGACGTCGGCCGCCACAAGCTCGCCAGCTAGCACGGCACTGGAGCTCGACGCCGCCCTGGCGTACCTGTCGGGGCACGTCAACCTGGAGCGGGAGGTCGCCCCCCCCGCCGCGGCGCGGCGGCTCGACCGGGTGCGGCGGCTGGTCGAGCTCATGGGCGACCCCCAGCACACCTATCCGGTCATCCACATCACCGGCACCAACGGCAAGGGCTCGGTGGCCCGGATGGTCACCGCCCTGCTCGTGGCCCGCGGCCTGCGGACCGGCACCTACACCAGTCCGCACCTCGAACGGCTGAACGAGCGGATGGCGCAGGACGGCGAGCCCATCCCCGACGAGGACCTGGCTGAGGTGATCGGGGCCGTCGCCGATCTGGAGCCGCTGCTCGGCTCCCCTCCGACCCACTTCGAGATCCTGACCGCCGCAGCCCTCCGGTGGTTCGCCGACATCGCCGTCGACGTCGCCGTCGTCGAGGTCGGGCTGGGCGGGCGCTGGGACGCCACCAATGTGGCCGACGCCCAGGTGGCGGTGCTCACCAACGTCAGCCTCGACCACGCCGAGACCATCGGCCCGGCCCTGACCGACATCGCCACCGAGAAGGTCGGCATCGTCAAGCCGGGCGCCACGTTCGTGCTGTCCGAGACCAACCCGTCGCTTCGGCCGATCTTCGACACCGCACCGGCGAACGAGACGTGGATCCGGGGCACGGACTTCCGCTGCGGCGCCAACCGGCTGGCTCACGAGGGGCGCGTCGTCGACCTCTTCACGCCCGGTGCGGCCTACGAGGGCGTCTTCCTGCCGGTGCACGGGCCCTACCAGGGCGACAATGCCGCCGTGGCCCTGGCCGCAGTGGAGGCGTTCTTCGGCGCTCCTCTGGCCCCGGAGGTGGTGGCCGAGGCCTTCGCCGCCCTGCGGCTCCCCGGGCGACTCGAGGTCGTGACCCGCCATCCGATCTGCGTGCTGGACGGGGCCCACAACCCGGCCGGCGCCCTGGCCGCCACCGCCGCCCTCGACGAGGCGTTCGGACCGGTGATCACCGGTCGCATCCTGGTCATCGGGCTGTTGCAGGGTCGCGATCCGGTGGAGATGCTGCGCTGCTTCGACGCCGGTCGAGCCCGGCTGGTCGTGGCCTGTCCCCCACCCTCGCCCCGCGCCCTACCCGCCGCCGAGGTGGCCGCGGCGGCGGCCGAACTCGGCACCGACTCCGAGGAAGCCGATTCGGTGGCAGAAGCGCTGGCCACTGCGCTGGCGCTGGCCGGTGAACAGGAGCTGGTGCACGTCACCGGCTCCCTCTACGTCGTGGGCGCGGCCCGGTCCGCCCTCCGCACCGCATGAGCTCCGTGCCGTCCCAGCCCACGACGAGGGACTGGACCGGGCTGGCCGCTGCGCTGGCCTCCTTCGACGACGACCGGCTCGTCCACCTCTTCGCCGTGCGGCCCGACCTGGCCCGGCCTGCGCCGCGCGACCTGGCCACCCTTGCGTCCCGGGCGGGCGCCTGGCCGAGCGCCCGCGACTGCTATCAGGCTCTCGACCGGGCCTCCCAGCACGTCGTCGAGGCGCTCTGCCTGCTGCCCCTGCCGGCGGCTCTCTCCGAGCTCGGCGCCGTCCTCGGCGTGGCGGGCGACGACGCCGACCTGGCGGCGGCCATCGTCCGGCTGGAGGACCGGGCCCTCGCCTTCCGGCTCTCGGCGGGCGAGGAGATCCGGCTGCTCCCGTCCCTCCGCCAGCTCGACTACCCGGCCCGACTCGGCCCGCCGCTGGCGTCGCTGCTGAGCGGGCAGACGGGACCCGTGCTGGAGCAGATGGCGCACCGGCTCGGGGTCAAGCCGGCCCGGACCAAGCCGGAGACGCTCGCCCTGATCGTCGCGTTCCTTTCCGACTCAGACCAGGTCGGCCCGATGGTGGAGCGGGGGCCGGATGGAGTCGCCGACCTCGCCCGGCGGGTTGCGGCGAACGGGCCGCTCGTCACCGTGAAGCACGGCCTGTACGGCGTGAGCGACCAGACCGCTGCAGGTTGGCTGGTCAACCGGGGCCTGCTGGGCATCGCCGACTACTTCACCGGCGTGATGCCCCGCGAGCCGGCCGTGGCCCTCCGGGGTGGGCAGGTGTTCCCGCCATCCTGCCTGCGGCGTCCCGAGCCGCAGGAGGCCCCCGTCGATGCCGGGGCAGTCGACCGCAACGCCGCGGAACGGGCGACGAGGGTGGTGGCCGACATCGTCGCCGTCCTCGACCAGTGGTCGACGGAGCCGCCCGCTGTGCTCAAGGCCGGAGGCGTCGGCATCCGCGAGGTCCGGAAAGCGGGCAAGCTCCTCGAACGAACCGAGGTCGAGGCGGCGCGCATCATCGAGCTGGCCGGAGTTGCGGGCCTGGCCCGTGCCGACCTTTTCGCCGGCGTGGCACTGCCCACCGCCGTCTACGACGAGTGGCTGGCCCTCGAGACACCGAACCGGTGGGCACGCCTGGCCACTGCGTGGCTCGACGCCGACCTGCACGTCAGCCTGGCCGGCGCCATCAGCACCAAGGACAAGCCCATTGCGCCGCTCCTCGACCGGGGCCCCGAGCGTGACGCTGTCCACCGGCGGCGCGTGGTCCTGTCGGTCCTCGAAGAGGTGCGGTCCGCCCACGCCACGACGTCGGTGAACATCCGCGACCGGGTGGAGTGGTCGAGCCCCGCCGTATGGACCGGAGGGCCGGCCAACGCAGCCTCGCTGGTCGCGTGGACGCTGGACGAGGCCCAGCTGCTCGGCATTGCCGCCCTCGGCTCGCTCTCCACCGCCGGGCGCGCCATCCTCGGCGGCCGGCCTGCGGAGGCGGCCTCCACCCTCGCCGCCCTGGTCCCGCCGTCCGTCGCCGACTTCGTCGTCCAGGCCGACCTCACCGCAGTGATCTCCGGCGAGCCGGCGACTGCGATCCGCACCGAGCTCGACCTCCTGGGCGACGTCGAATCCAAAGGCGCAGCCACCGTCTACCGGTTCAGCGAAGGATCGGTGCGCCGGGCCTTCGACGCCGGGCGTACCGCCGAGGACATCCTCGCCTTCCTGGCGCGCCACGCCACCCGCGGCGTCCCCCAGCCCCTCACGTACCTGGTGACCGACATCGGTCGCCGGTTCGGCAACGTGCGGGTCGGCGCAGCCACCTCCTACCTCCGCAGCGACGACCCCGCCCTGCTGGCCGAGGTGCTCCAGGCCCGGTCGACCTCCCGCCTCCGGCTCCGGGCCCTCGCGCCGACGGTCCTGGTCAGCGACACCGACCCGGCCACCGTCACCACGACGCTGCAGGCCGCCGGCTACCTGCCCGCTCGGGAGAGCGCCGACGGGACGCTGCTCCTCGCCCGCCCTCCGGCCCGGCGGGCGGTGACCCGCTCCTTCCCACCGAGGCGTGTAGGGGCGGCGCCCGACCTGGCCGCCGTCGTGGCCCAGATCCGCAGGACACCGCTCCCGGCCCCCGCACCGGCGGCGCCGGCGATCCAGCCCTGGTCGCAACCACGCCTGGTGGGAGCGGACAGGCCGGCCGAGATCGCCAAGGGCCCGCGAGCGATCCGCTCCCTCCTCGCCGCCGCGTGCGACGAGTACTGGCTGGTCAGGCTGTCGTACGTCGACGGCGCCGGCCGGGCCTCCGAGCTGACTGTGGAGCCGATCGAGACGGACGGTGGCAACCTCTACGCGGAGTGCCTTCCCGAGGGCGACGAGCAGCGTCTCGTCATCGACTCCATCGAGTGGGCCCGGGTCCTTACCGAAACCGAGGAGAGGATGCTGTGACCGGCCCGGGAGGCCGGTCCGACAGGCAATCATGGGGCGACAGTCCCGAAGGGAGTAGCGCACGATGACCGATGGCCCGTTGATCGTCCAGTCCGACCGTACGCTGCTCCTGGAAGTCGACCACGACGACGCCGAGGCGTGCCGGGCCGACATCGCCCCCTTCGCCGAGTTGGAGCGCTCGCCCGAGCACGTCCACACCTACCGCCTGTCGTCGCTCGGCCTGTGGAACGCCAGCGCCGCCGGCCACGACGCCGAGCAGGTGGTCGACGCCCTCCTGCGCTGGTCCCGCTACACCGTCCCGCAGGCGCTCCTGGTCGACGTGGCCGAGGTCATGGGCCGCTACGGCCGGCTGCGCCTGGAGGTTGACCCGGTCCACGGGCTGGTCCTGCGCAGCACCGACCTGGCCGTGCTCACCGAGGTGCTGCGGGCGAAAGCCGTCGCCCCGCTGGTCGGTGCCCGAATCGACGAGCACACCGTCGTCGTGCCCCGTGGGGAACGGGGCCGTCTCAAGCAGGCCCTGCTCAAGTCCGGCTGGCCGGCAGAGGACCTGGCCGGCTACGTCGACGGCGCCGCCCATCCCATCGTCCTCCTGGAAGGCCAGGGGTTCGACCTCCGGCCCTACCAGCGCCAGGCGGTGGACGCCTTCTTCGCCGGCGGCAGCGGCGCGGTGGTCCTCCCCTGCGGCGCCGGGAAGACGCTGGTGGCCATGGCCGCAATGGCCCGGGCCGGCGCCCGCACCCTCATCCTGGTCACCAACACCGTCGCCGCCCGCCAGTGGCGGTCAGAGCTGGTGGCCAAGACCAGCCTCACCGAGGCCGAGATCGGCGAGTTCTCCGGCGAGCGCAAGGAGATCCGGCCGGTGACCATCGCCACCTACCAGATTCTCACCACCCGCCGGAAGGAGATCTACACCCACCTCGAGCTGTTCTCGGCCGAGGACTGGGGGCTGGTCGTCTACGACGAGGTCCACCTCCTGCCCGCCCCGGTCTTCCGCATGACCGCCGAGATCCAGAGCCGGCGGCGCCTGGGCCTGACCGCCACGCTGGTCCGGGAGGACGGTCGCGAGGGCGACGTGTTCAGCCTCATCGGCCCGAAGCGCTACGACGCACCGTGGCGGGACATCGAGGCCCAGGGGTGGATCGCCCCGGCCGCGTGCACCGAGGTGCGGATGACCCTCACCGACGAGGAGCGGATGTCCTACGCCCTCGCCGAGGCCGAGGAGCGGTACCGCGTGGGTGCCACCGCCCGCTCCAAACTGGCCGTCGTCGAGGCCTTGAGCCGTGCCGCTGTCGCCGACGGCCAGCCGACGCTGGTCATCGGCCAGTACATCGACCAGGTGGAGGCGCTGGCCGAACGACTGGGGGCGCCGCTGATCACCGGCAAGACGCCGACCCGGGAGCGGGAGCGGCTCTACCAGGCGTTCCGGGACGGCGAGGAAATGCTCCTCGTCGTGTCCAAAGTGGCCAACTTCTCCATCGACCTGCCCGAGGCGTCGGTGGCGATCCAGGTCTCGGGCGCGTTCGGGAGCCGCCAAGAGGAGGCCCAGCGTCTCGGGCGCATCCTGCGGCCCAAGCGCGACGGCCGCCAAGCCCACTTCTACGCCGTCGTCGCCCGCGATACGAACGACCAGGAGTTCGCCGCCCGCCGGCAGCGGTTCCTCGCCGAGCAGGGCTACGCCTACCAGATCCTCGACGCCGAGTCCGTCCTGGAAGCTGCGGCCGCGGCCCGCCGTGAGCAGAGAACCGAGGGAGAGGCCGGGGAGGTCCCGCCCCCTACCGCGTGACGAGCTGCCTGGCCCGGGAGAAGATCGCGTCGAACGCCGGCTCGGTGAGGGTCCCGGTGAAGGTGTTCTGCTGGCTGGGGTGGTACGAGCAGAGGAGGGTGCGCCCGCCCCCGATCCCGAACTCGATCCCGTGGCCGAACCGGGGCCGGGGGCGGACGGAGAAGAGGCGGCAGAGGGCGTCGTAGGCGAACTGGCCGAGGGCCACCACCACTCCCACGTCGGGAAGCAGGGCCAGCTCCCGGGTCAGGTAGGGGACGCACCGGTCGCGCTCGGTGGGCGTGGGCTTGTTGGCCGGTGGGGCGCAGCGCACGACCGCGGCCACCCAGGCCCCGGTCAGCCGCAGGCCGTCGTCGGCGGACACGCTGGTGGGCTGGTTGGCGAAGCCGGCCCGCCACAGCGCCCGGTACACCCAGTCGCCCGAGCGGTCGCCCGTGAACACCCGGCCCGTCCGATTCCCTCCGTGGGCCGCCGGCGCCAGGCCCACCACCAGCAGCGACGCGGCCGGGTCACCGAATCCGGGCACCGGCCGGCCCCAGTAGAGCTCGTCGCGGTACGACGCCCGCTTTTCCACGGCCACCAGCTCCCGCCAGGCGACGAGGCGCGGGCAGGCCCGGCAGTGCACGACCTCGTCGGTCACCTGCGCCAGTGAGTCCTTCTCCGGCATCGGGCTAGTTTGGCTAAATCCCATGGCCCGCGCCGCGGCACGACCGCGCCCCACTGTCATCCTTCTGGTCAGGCACGGCCAGACGCCGACCACCGGCAAGCTGCTGCCCGGCCGCGCCCCGGGATTGCACCTTTCCGACACCGGCCGGGCTCAGGCCGCCGCCGTGGGTGAGCGCCTCGCCAAGCTGCCCAAGGTGGATGCGGTCTACGCGTCGCCGCTCGAGCGCACCAGGGAGACGGCCGGAGCCATCGCCAAGGCCCTCGGCCTCAAGGTCAAGCTCGACAAGGGCCTGCTCGAGGCCGATATCGGCGACTGGACCGGCCAGGAACTCAAGACGGTCCGCAAGTCGCCGGAGTGGAAGATCGTCCACTCCTACCCCAGTGGCTTCCGGTTCCCCGGGGGGGAGTCCTTCGTCGAGATGCAGACCCGCACCGTGTCGGCCCTCGAGCGGCTGCGCCTGGCCCATCCCGGCCAGACCATCGTGGCCGTCTCCCACGCCGACACCATCAAGGGCGCCGTGGCCCACGCCCTCGGCACCCACCTCGACCTGTTCCAGCGCATCGTGATCTCGCCCTGCTCGGTGACCTCCATCGCCTACGGCGACGGAGGCCCCACCGTCCTCTCCGTCAACTCAGTCGGCGACGCGCCGGCCCCGCCGGCGTCATGACCGAGCGGAGGTGGCGAGCGAATCATGAGCAGAGTGCCCCGCTCAGCGGGGCGGCCACCGGAGGTGGCGGCCCATCATGAGCGAGCCGATGGCGAGCGAATCATGAGCAGAGTGCCCCGCTCAGCGGGGCGGCC
>Ga0136633_1002693_pt1 | contig 12086 bp, 13 predicted proteins | sample AntDrymeUQ832206_2_FD_105494 | JGI IMG/M metagenome (GOLD analysis project Ga0136633, IMG submission 105494) | Polar desert sand microbial communities from Dry Valleys, Antarctica - metaG UQ83 (22.06) | ecosystem: Environmental > Terrestrial > Soil > Desert | place: Antarctica: Dry Valley...
AATGCAGAGGCGACGACCGAGTATTCGCTGCACACCACCGGCTATTCGTTCGACATCCTTCGCAAGTACCGAAACGGCAAGCAAGCCGAGGCCTTCCAGTTCGTACTCGACCGGATGCGGGCCCTCGCGGTGATCGACTACGCGGTCGAGCCGGCCGCAATCCACGTCACAGTCTCCGACGAAGCCCGCGCCTTAACCGAGTAGTTGTCGCGATGTGCTACAGTATGACGCACATGAGATCGGTGGGTGTCAGAGAGTTGCGGCAGAACCTCAGTCGCCATCTCGCCAAAGTAAAGGACGGTGAGAGCCTGGTGGTCACGGAGCGGGGCCATGAGGTCGCTCTCCTGGTTCCCTCCGGGGAGAGCATCGACAGCCACGCACGCCTCGCGGCGCAGTTTGGCGCGACTGTGCCTGTCGCCCGCCTCGAGCACGTCGCTGCCGGATTGAAGCCGCCGGGCGCCGCGGCCGGCACGACTGACGCCTATCTCGCCGAGAGCCGCGAACCCCGCGAGTAATGCGTTGGTGGCGGGGTGAGCGGCGTCTACCTCGACACCAGCGCCCTCGGCCGAGTCCTTCTCGGCGAGCCCGATTCCCCCGCGGTTCTCGCTGCGCTTTCTGAGTTCGAGCAACGCGTCGCCAGCCGGCTCCTTCGTGTTGAGCTCAAGCGTCTGGCGCTCCGCCATGGCGTCCTCGACCAAGCCGATCAGTTGCTCAGCGCCGTCGCACTCGTGCCGCTCAGCGCGGCAGTGCTGGACGCGGCGGAGACCGTTCCGCCTGTCAGTGTGGCGACGCTGGACGCGATTCACCTGATCACCGCCATTCGGCTGGCAGGCGAGGGCGTGGTGGAGACTGTGATGACCTACGACAGCCGATTGGCCGAAGGCGCTCGACACCACGGTCTCGGTGTCCTGGCGCCATCCTGAGCCAGCAGCTACGCGTGCTTGACCGTGAGCACGTCGCCGTCTTGCATGACGTAGTCGCGGCCTTCGATCCGCAGCGTGCCGCGTTCGCGCGCGCGCGCGTAGCCACCAGCCTCGACCAACTCCTCCCAGCCGATCACCTCTGCCTTGACGAAGCCGTCCTGGATGTCGGTGTGAATCTCGCCGGCGGCATGCCAAGCCGTGCGACCGCGCCGTAGCGACCATGCGCGCCCTTCCTTGGCTTCGCCCGCGGTGAAGAACTCGATCAGGTCAAGCAGCGAATGGGCGGCCCGGACCATCCGTCCCAATCCTGACTCATCGACCCCGAACTCCTCGCGCATCAGCGCCGCCTCCTCGCCCTCGAGCTCAGCCAGGTCGGATTCGATCCGGGCGCTCAGCGCGATCGCCTGATCGCCGCCGGCGCGGGCGTGCTCGACGAGCGCCGCGGGAGGCTCGATCTCGCCCTCATCGACGTTGGCGATGTAGAGGACCGGCTTCGAGGTCAAAGCGCCGAGGTTGCGAAGCGCGTCAGGGGCGCCGGCGGGCGCGGCGATCGAGCGGACCGGCTCGCCACGCTCCAGCGCCGGAACGACGAGCTCGAGCCAGTCACGCTCGGCGACCGCCTCCTTCTCGAGCGCCTTCGCCTGCTTGGCGACCCGCTCGAGCCTTCGAGCCGCCGTTTCGAGGTCGGCCAGCATCAGCTCTGCTTCGACCATCTCGGCGTCCGCGACAGGGTCGATCCGGCCGTCGGGATGGAGGATCTTCTCGTCTCCGTGGGAGCGGACGACGTGGCAGATCGCATCGACCTCGCGGATCGAAGCGAGGAACTGGTTGCCGAGGCCTTCGCCCTGGTGGGCGCCCTTGACGATCCCGGCGATGTCATGGACCTGAAGCGTCTCGTAGACGATCGGAGTCGAGCCGATCGTCGCAGCGACCCGCTCCAGTCGTTCGTCGGGCACCGTCGCGATCGCCACGTTCGGCTCGATCGTGGTGAACGGGTAGTTGGCCGACTCGGCGCCGGCGCGAGTCAGCGCGTTGAACAGGGTCGACTTGCCCGCGTTGGGCATGCCGACGATGCCGACCTTCATCGCGCTGCGCCTTCGCCGGCGGCCGCCGCGAGCTCGAGTGGCCAGGCGCGGCCGATCACGGCTCCCAGCGCCATCCCCGCCGCCACGTCGGTCGGGTAATGCATGCCGAGGAACGGGCGGCAGAGGCAAATCGCGACCGCGAGCCCGAGCAGCGGCGCCCCCGCGCGCGGCTCGACCCGGCCGAGTGCTATCGCGCCGGCCATCGATGAGGTCGAGTGGGCGGAGGGAAAGGAGAGCTTGCTCGGCGCCGTCGCCAGCGGCGGGTGATCCTCGATCAGCGGACGCTCGCGACCGGCGAGCAGCTTGACGCCGTAGTTGGCGACGACCGCGGCCGGGGCGCAGACGGCGGCGCTGCGCCACGGGAAGGAGCGCTGTGGGTCGATCGCAGCCCCGGCTCCACCGAGCAGCGCCCAGATCACTCCCCATTCCCCGACCGTCCCAAGGCTCGTCGCGATCCGCTCCGTCGTCGGCGTGTGGCCGCGTGTCCGCATTGCCACCAGGAGCTTCTGATCGACCTTGCCGACCAGCTGCCAGAAGCGGGCGCGGCGGCCGGTCTGAACCTCGGCGTAGCGCTGGGCACGCCGAGCTCGTTCGGCGGGAGGGGCGGGGCGGAGCTTCGGCAAGCGGGGTCTCATCCGACCACGACCTCGACCGCCCGCGCTCGGACCGAGAAATTGATCGCGCGGCCCCCGCCCCCGGCTCGCCTCAGATCGCCGTCGGAGACCAGCTCGCCATCGACGTTGAAGTCCGTCCCCGCCGGGACCTCGACTTCGATCCCGGCGGCGCGAGCGGCAACAACGCCTGGCTGCTCCTCGACGCCGCCCGTTCGCAGCCCGTAGCCGTGGCGGAGCAGCCGAAGTCGCCGACCCGCCTCGATCACGACCACGTCGAGTGCGCCGTCGTCGTCGTTGGAGTCGACCTCGGCGCCACCGCCGAAGGCGCCGGTCGAGGCGACGGTCACCTGCCAGGCGGCGCCGGTGTGGATCGTCGCGCTGCCTGCCCGCACCGTGCAGTCCAGGGGGCTGGCCAGCGCCGCCGCCCGAGCCGCGCCAAGCGAATAGGCGAGTGAGCCGAGGCGGTCCTTGAACGTCTTCGCCTCCTTGGCGGCCTGCGGCGAGAGCCCGGCGCTGGCAGCGTTGAGGAAGGGCCGACCGCCGATCGCCGCGAGGTCGACGGGCCGGGTCTCGAGACCATCGCGAGCAATCACGCAGGCCTCCTCGATGTCCTCGGGAAGCTCCATCGCCCTGGCGAAGTCATTCGCCGTGCCTGCGGGGATGACCCCGAGTGGGACACCGAGCTCGGCGGCCAGCTCGGCAACGGGGGCCAGCGAGCCGTCCCCTCCCGCGGCGACGATCCGATCGATGCCTTCACGGGGGGCTTGGCCGAGATTGTCGATCGCGCAGCGGCTCAGCTCGGCATCGCCCTCGCCGATCAGCGCCGCGACGCGATCGGTCTCCGCGGAGCCGGAGCCGGGGTTCTGGATCAAGAGGATGTGGCGTGCCATGGGGCGGCGACGTTAGCGACTCACCGCTCGGCGACTCTAGACTCGCGTCGGTGCGAGCTGACGAAGCGACGATGGTGCCGAGCTTCCGGCACGTCCCCGGCCACCACTGCGGCTCGACCGCGTTGCGCAACCTGCTCGGCTTCCACGGGATCGCGATCTCGGAGGAGCTGGCCTTCGGCCTGGGGGCGGGGGCGTGCTTCTTCTACGTCAGCCACGACGACCTCTCGCCATCGCGTTTTACCAATGGCCGAACCGGGCGGCTGGAGGAGCAGTTCGTGGCGCTGACCGGGGCCGGCCTCGAGCTCTCGACGGATGCTGATCCCGAGGCCGCCTGGGCGATGGCGCGAGCGCAGGTCGACGCCGGCCGGCCGGTGCTGCTGCTGACCGATCTCTTCCATCTCGACCACTACGGGAACTCAGCGCACTTTCCCGGCCACGCGGTCGTCCTCGTCGGCTACGACGGCGACGCCGCCTACGTCTCCGACACCAACTTCGACGAGCTGCAGCGGACATCCCTGGCGGGGCTCGCGAAGGCCCGCCACGAGCAGCATCCGTTTTATCCGCTGGCCGGGCACATGCTGCATCTACCCGAGGGAGTTGGCGCCGGCGACCTGCAGGCCGCCGCCCCGGCCGCGATCGCCGACGCCGCCAAGCGAATGCTCGAGCCGGGGATGGAGCAGGTCGAGGGGCTCCCTGCCTTGCGAAGGCTCGCCGCCGAAATCGGCGAGTGGCCCGCCGACGCCGCCGACTGGCAATGGTGCGCCCGTTTCAACTACCAGGCGATCGAGCGCCGGGGCACGGGCGGCGGCAACTTCCGGCCGATCTACGGCCGCTTCCTGGCAGAAATCGGCAGGGAAGAGGAAGCCGCCCTCGCCGCCCGGGCCGGCGAGCTCTGGGCCGAGCTGGCCGGGGAATTGTTCGCCGCAAGTGAGCTCGATCAGCCGGATCCGGCGGCCTGGACGTCGATCGCCGCCGCGGCCGCCGCGGTGCTGGAGGCCGAGGAGCGCCTCTGGTCCGCGCTCGGCTGAGCGTCGCGGCTAGATGGAGTCGCTACGGTGACCCGAAGCCGACGCGCTGCTCGTCGGCGACGGTCTTCAGGAAGACGACCTTGCTGAGGCTGACGTCGATCTCGGCTTCGTCGGTCTCGAGGTGGTGCCAGCCGTCGCGGCCGAGCGCTTCGCGCAGGCCATTGAGCGCTTTGGTCGGGACCCGGACCGCCAGCACCTGGCCACCGTCGAAGCCGATCTCGATCCGTCTGTTCTCGCTCGCCATCAGCCGGCCCCCGACTCCTCGGCGCCGAGTCCGGCAAAGCCGGCGCCGCCTCCGTGAGCCGGCTCGACGAGCTCGGTCAGCACGGCGCCCGTCGACCTGGGGTGGACGAAGGCGACGCGACTGTCGCGGATCCCCGTCCGTGGAACCGAGTCGATCAGCTCGACCCCGGCTGCATCCAGCGTCGCGAGGGCTACCTCGATGTCCTCGACTGCATAGGCGACGTGGTGCAGCCCCGGTCCCTTCTTGTCGAGGAACTTGCCGACCGGAGTTTCGGCTCCCAGCGACGCCAGCAGCTCGACATGACCATCGCCGACATCGAGCAGAACCGCCTCGACGCCTTGCTCTTCAACCACCTCGCGGTGGACGAGCGGCATCCCCAGGGTTCCCTCGTAGAAGGCGATTGCGGCGTCGAGGTCTGCGACCGCGACGCCGACATGGTCGATCCGACTCAGCATCGATGCCAGTCTAGGAGGTGCTACCGCGACATGCCCGGCGTCGAGCATCTCGACGATCTCGCCACGCTCGATCGACTCCTTCTCGAGCAGGCGCTCGGCGATCGCGTCGAGCGCGTCGCGGTGGCTGGAGATCAGCGCGTAGGCCCCGCGGTAGGCCTCCTCGGCGATTGCCTGAACCTCGTCGTCGCGGCGCTCGCGCATCATCTCCGAGACGTTCCAATCGTCGCCGGGGACCTGGTGGGCACGGATCGAGGTTCCCATCGCGTACTCGAAGACCATCGCCCGCGCGATCTGGGTCACCTTCGAGAGGTCGTCGGCGGCGCCGGTGGTGACGCGGCCGAAGGTGATCTGCTCCGCCACGCGTCCACCGAGCAGAACCTTCTGGTAGTCGATCAGCTCCTCGCGTGACTTCAGGTAGCGGTCCTCTTGGGGGAGATTGAGCGTGTAGCCGAGCGCCTTGCCGCGCGGGATGATCGAGACCTTCTGAACCTTGTCGACCGTCGGCAGGAGCTCGGAGACGAGCACGTGACCGGCCTCGTGCCAGGCGACGACGCGCTTCTCGTGCGGGGTGATCACCTTGCGGCTTTGTAGCCCCGCGACCACGCGCTCGAAGGCGTTGTCGAAATCCTCCTGGCGGATCGCATCGACGCGGCCGCGGCCGGCCTGGATCGCCGCCTCGTTGCAGAGGTTCGCAAGGTCGGCGCCGGTCAGCCCGACGGTGTGCTGGGCGACGAGGTGGAGATCGACCTCCTCCGCCAGCGGCTTGTAGCGGCTGTGGACCCTGAGGATCTGCTCCCGCCCGGCGAGGTCGGGAGGGGGAACGAAGACCTGGCGGTCGAAGCGCCCCGGGCGCAACAGCGCCGGGTCGAGCTTCTCGAGCAGGTTGGAGGCGGCCATGACGACGATGTTGTCGGCGGACTCGAATCCGTCCATCTCGACGAGCAGCTGGTTGAGCGTCTGATCACGCTCGCCGGAGATGTCGGAGCCGCGGACGCCGCCGACGGCGTCGAGCTCGTCGATGAAGAGGATCGCCGGCGCGTTCTCGCGCGCCTGCTTGAACAGGCGGCGGATCCGCGCCGCGCCCAGCCCGGCAAACATCTCGACGAACGAGGAGGCCGATTAGCTGTAGAAGTTCGCTCCCGACTCGTGCGCGACCGCCTTCGCCAGCATCGTCTTGCCGGTGCCCGGGGGGCCGTGCAGGAGGATCCCCTACGGGACCTTCGCCCCGAGCGCCTTGAAGCGGTCAGGCTCGGAGAGAAACTCGACGACCTCGCGAAGCTCGTCCTTGGTCGCCTCGACGCCGGCGATGTCGTCCCAGCGGACGCCGCTCTTGGTCGAGGCCTTGATCGCCTTCGGCTTCGTCCTCGGCATCAGATTGACCGTCTTCCACATGAAGAAGGCGATCAGCCCGAAGAAGAGGATCGGCGCCCAGGTCAGAATCGTGTTCTCCACCTGGTACCACTCGATGCCAAGAATCGCGGGGAACATGAGGATCAGGCTTTGGCTCCGGCTGTGGTCCCGGCGAGGCGCTCAGCCTCGAGCACGGCGGAGAGCGCCGCGATCCCGACCTCGAGCTGCTCGGGAGTCGGCTCGCGGGTCGCGAAGAGCCGCTGGATCGTGTCGCCGCCGGCGTGGATCGCGCGGCCGAAGGCCGAGTCCGGCCTGCGCTCAGCGAAGGCAAAAGCCTCGACAGCCAGGGAGATGCTGGCTACCGCCGAGACGCCGCGTACCAGCGGGCCGGGTCGCTCGAAGAGCCGGTCGATCGCGAGCTGCCCGACGGTCGACAGCAGCATCATCGGCCCGACCAGGTTGGAGCCGCAGCGCTGGTGCTCCTTGGCCGCCTTCATCGGGTCGGGCTCGCCCGACTCGTAGGCAGCGATCGCCTTGTGCTCGACTCCGTGGTAGGCGGCGAGCTCGCCGCCGCCCAGCGCAACCAAGGCCGGCATCAGTCCCAGGGTCCCGGCGATCCCTTCGCGGATCGGCCCGACCCGGCCATTCTTGGCGCGACGACGGATCGCCCCGCCCAGCACGGTGGCAGCGACGGCAGCGCCGACTACGCGGACGTCTTCCATCGGCAGCCGTGAGCTCGGCAGCTGGGTCCGAGCCAGCGGGATCACCGCGAACGCTTCAGCCAGCCGGATCGGTCCGCGCAGGAGCGGGATCCCGGCGACCCGGTTGCCTCCGAAGTCGGGTTTGCGCCCGCTCGCGACGCCGATCTCACCGTTGGCGGATCGGGCTGCGACAGACCATGAGCTCGGGCCGTGGATCAGCAGGCCGTTGCGCAGCGCCATGCCGCCGAGGCGAAGATCCGCAGGCATCTCGGGTTCCTGCGTCGGCTCGGGCGCGGCAGCGTCTGCTCCGTTTGAGTGTCCGTTCGCGTTCACGTTTCCCACCTTCCATCGGCTCCGATGAGCCAACGCCTTAGCGGCGTCTTAGCCGGCGCTCTGATCGGCGGCGCCGTGGTTGAGCATTCGTTGGGGAATATCTACGAAGAAGTCAGCGGCGAGCTCGACGTCGGCCACCTTGATCCGCTCGTCGGCGCCGTGGATCAGGGGCAGCGCCTCGGCCAAGGTCATCGACCTCTGCGGGCAGAAGCCGAAGGCAACCGCGCCCAGCTCCTTGCGGAACCAGTGGCTGTCGCTGAAACCCGGCATCACCATCGGCGCCAGCACGGCGTCGGGCTCGGCTCCGGCCACCCAGGCCCCGATCGCCTCATAGAGCGGGCCTTCGGGGCTCGAGCGGTTGCCGACGACCTCGTCGGCGAACTCGATCTCGTAGTCGCCGTCGCCGAGTAGCTCGCCGATCCGGGCCCGGACATGGGTGCCTTCGAGCCCGGGCGGGACGCGGCAGTCGACCAACGCCTCGGCGAGCGCCGGGATCACATTGTCCTTCTCGGAGGCACGGACGCGGGTGGGGGCGACGCTGACCCCCAGCATCGGCTCGACCAGCACCCCCGCCGCAATCGGATCGATCACGGCGATCCGCGAGACCGCTTCTGCGAGCCCGCCGGCGTCGACGCTCTCGCCGAGCAGCGCGCCGACGAACGCGAGCGCATCGGCGTCTCCCTCCACCGCGGGCTGCTCTGCGAGCGCGGTGATCAGCGGCGCCAGCTTGAGCAGCGCGTTGTCGCCGATCCGCGGCATCGACCCGTGGCCGGCGCGACCGTGAGTGCGGAGGTTGAAGCGAAAGACCCCCTTCTCGCCGATGCAGACCGTGTAGGCGCGGCGCTCGCCAAGCTCGACGACGATTCCGGCCCCCTCGTTGACGACCCAGTCGCAGCGGACTTTCTCCGGGTGCTCCTCGCAGAGCCACTTGGCTCCCGCGTGGGCGCCCATCTCCTCGTCGGCCGTGACGACGACGATCAGCTCGCCTGAGTCCGGGCGCCAGCCCGAGTCGCCAAGCGCGCAGGCGGCCGCGACCTCGGCGGCGACCTGGGATTTCATGTCCTGGGCGCCCCGGCCGAGCACCTCAGCGCCGGCCTCAGCCCCGACCCTGTCGGCGGCGCCCTCGCGAACCGCCCCGCTCAGGGGGTCGAAGCTCCAATCCGAGGCGGTGAAGGGAACGACGTCGACATGGGAGAGCAGGCAGAGCGTCTTGCCCGGCCGCTGCCCGGCGAGCCGCGCGATCAGGTTCGGCCTGCCGGGCTCGGCGGCGAGCAGCTCGCAAGAGAAGCCCGCGTCGGAGAGGCGTGAGGCGAGCAGCTCCTGGGCGATCTCCTCGTTGCCGGGCGGGTTGACGGTGTCGAGGCTGATCAGCTCGCCGAGCAGGGCGACGGCGGCGCTGCCTGCGTCGATCTCCCCGGCTACGGCGGATTCAGCCATGCGGTCGAGGTTACCCTGGTCGATTCGTGAGCGATCAACTGTTCGAGACTGGAGGCGGCGCAGCGGACGATTCCGCCACCTCGGCGATCCCGCCCGGCGCGCCGCTGCCGGTCCGGATGCGGCCGGGCTCGCTCGAGGAGCTGACCGGGCAGGCGCACCTGCTCGCGCCGGGATCGGCGCTGCGGGGCGCGATCGAGGCCGGCGAGCCGCACTCGATGGTCCTCTACGGACCGCCGGGGACGGGCAAGACGACGATCGCCCGCCTCGTTGCCTCCTCCGCCAACCGCGCATTCGAGGAGCTCTCCGCCGTCAATGCGGGCGCGCCGCAGGTCAGGAAGGTGATCGAGCGAGCCAGAGAGCGTCTCCGGACCGGCCGCCGGACCGTGTTCTTCCTGGATGAGATCCATCGCTTCAACAAGGCGCAGCAGGATGCGCTCCTGCCCGCGGTCGAGGACGGCACCCTGACGCTGATCGGCGCGACCACCGAGAACCCCTACTTCGAGGTCAACTCAGCGCTGCTCTCGCGCTGCCAGATCTATGAGCTTGAGGCGCTCGAGGCGGACGATCTTCGCGGCCTGATCGAGCGCGCCCTTGCCGACCCCGAGCGCGGCATCGCTGCGCCGCCGTCCGTCGAGGCGGGCGCAGTCGAGCTGATCGCCGCTCGTGCCGGCGGCGACGCCCGAGTCGCGCTCGGCGCGCTCGAGCGCGCGGTCGAGATCGCCCGACGCGCCGGCGGTTCGGTCACGGTTTCCACGGCCGAGGACGCGCTGCAGCGCAAGGCGGTCCTCTACGACAAGGGCGGCGACCGCCACTACGACTTCATCTCCGCCTGGATCAAAGCGACCCGCGGTTCCGACCCCGACGCATCGATCTACTACCTGGCGGCGATGTTGGAGGGTGGAGAGGACCCGCGCTTCATCGCCCGGCGGATGGTCATCTTCGCCAGCGAGGACATCGGCAACGCTGATCCCCAGGCGCTCCTGATCGCGACTGCCGCGGCCCAGGCAGTCGACCGGGTCGGACTACCGGAGTGCGCGCTCAACCTCGCCCACGCGGCTACCTACCTGGCGACGGCGCCGAAATCGAACGCGGCCACCGTGGCGATCTCCCGAGCTGGCGAGCACATCCGCCGCCACGGCGCCCAGACGCCGCCCGACTACCTCCGCGACGGCCACTACCCAGGCGCGAAGGACCTCGGCCGCGGCGAGGGATACGTCTATCCCCACGATCTGCCCGGCGGCGTCTCCGACCAGCCGCTGCTTCCCGACGGAGTCCAGGGCGAGCGTTTCTACGAGCCGCCCGATCGGGGCCACGAGAGGGAGTTGCGCCGGGAGAGCGAGGACGGTTAGCGAGCCGTCCCCGCGGAGCGGAGATCGGTCACGTCCGACTTGCGCTGAGCGCCGCCGTGTGGTTGAGTAGTGCGAAAGCTGGCCTGGGCGGGGAACGTCGCAACGAGGGGACATGATGAGAAAGCGGATTCATCTGATCGGGCTGGCGCTGGTGGCCGCCGTCGTCTTGGTTGTGCCGGCTTCGGCTTCGGCCGTCAACATCCTTCTCGATGGCGGCTTCGAGGCGGGCGCGAGCGGCGATAGCCCCAATTGGACGGAGGCTGATTCTCAGTTCGGGACGCCGCTCTGCACTGACGGAGCTTGTGGCACCGGCGCCGGTGCGTCTCCCCCGCGGACGGGCGCCGTCTGGGCCTGGTTTGGCGGCAGCGATGCCGCCCCGCACACCGGGAGCCTCGAGCAGGCCGTGGTGATCCCGAACGGAACGGCAACGCTCAACTACTACCTCCGGGTCGGCACCGTTTCGACGCCGTTGGACGCGACCCTCAAGGTCAGGGTCGACGGGGCCGTTCAGCAGACGATCACCGAGCCGGCGGTAGCCGAAGGCGCGTACACGCTCCGCAGCGTCAACCTCAATGCTTTCGCCAACGGCGCGTCCCACACGGTGAGATTCGAGTACTCGAACACGTCGGTCAGCGCGGCACAGAGCTTCGTCGTCGACGACGTCACCCTCGACTCCGTCCCCCCGGACACCGATGGTGACGGCGTTCCCGACTCCTCGGACAACTGCCCGACGGTCGCAAACGCCGGCCAGCTCAACACCGACGGTGACAGCCAGGGCGACGCCTGCGATCCCGACGACGACAACGACACCGTGCCGGACGGAAGCGACAACTGCCCGGTCAACGCGAACCCGAGCCAGCTCAACACCGACGGCGACAGCCAGGGCGACGCTTGCGATCCCGACGACGACAACGACGGGGTTCCCGACTCATCCGACAACTGTTCGACGGTGGCCAACGCCGATCAGGCCGACCTGGACGGTGATTTCCAGGGCAACGCCTGCGACGCCGACGACGACGGCGACGGGGTTCCCGATTCCAGCGACGGCTGCCCGGCTGCGGTCGGTCCCGCGCCCGGCGGCTGCCCGGTGGTCACCCCGGCAGACGCGGACGGCGACGGCGTGCCCGACGCCTCCGACACCTGCCCCTCGGTCGGTGGGGCGACCGCCAACGGTTGTCCAGACGTTCCGGGGACGCTGACCCTGAAGTACAGCGCTGAGGCCGAGAAGTTCAAAGGGAAGCTTGGCCCCGAGAATGCTTGCGCCGTTTCCCGGGAGGTCCAAGTCTTCCGCAAGAAGAAGGGACCGGATCCCGAGGTCGGGTCGGCGACCACGAGCTCGAGTGGCAAGTACGCGCTGAAGAAGAAGGCCGCTCCGGGCAAGTACTACGCGAGCGCAGCAGTGTCGACGCTGGCCACTACAGGAAATTGCCTGGCTGCGACCTCGAAGAGTCGCACCGTCGAATGACGTCCCAGCGCCGCTCCGACGTTTAACATCGGCCCACCCGGAGGGTTGACGCTCTGTCGAAGTCCTCCGCACGCATGGGCACGCTCGATTCCTTCAATCCGGCAACGGGAGAGCTGATCGGCTCGGTCGAGACGATCAGTCCCGTCGACGTGCAGGGCGTCGTCGAGGATTGCGCCGAGATTCAGGCCTTCTGGGGCGAGCTCTCGCTCGCC
>Ga0136633_1002694_pt1 | contig 12085 bp, 12 predicted proteins | sample AntDrymeUQ832206_2_FD_105494 | JGI IMG/M metagenome (GOLD analysis project Ga0136633, IMG submission 105494) | Polar desert sand microbial communities from Dry Valleys, Antarctica - metaG UQ83 (22.06) | ecosystem: Environmental > Terrestrial > Soil > Desert | place: Antarctica: Dry Valley...
CCGTGAGCGGCTCAGAGTCTTACCCGCCAGGCAGCTCCGGCCGTTGTTCGCGTCACGGCTGGTGCGCATCCGCGCCAGGATCGGTGCCATCGCTGACTTCCTCGGCGGCAGTGCGACCCCGATGTCCAGCCCGCTTGGCGCCCTGGGTGACCCGGGCTCCGATGACGCCTACGGCGAGGACCTCGAGGGCGGCGGGGACGGGCTCATCCGCCGGTTGCTCGCCCGCCCGGGGATTCGGCTGGTGCTGGCCCTGTCCGCCGTCACCCTCCTCGCGGAGCGAGCGCTGTTGTTCGCATCCGGGCCGCTCAAGGGTGGGGCGCTGCTGCCGGTGCCACGTGGGGCCAGCGACCTCTGGTCGAGCTATGCCGCCGCGTGGCACGACGTCGTGGTCGGCACTGCCGCCGCCAGCCCGCCGGGGGTCGCGGCGCTGGCAGCGCTGTCCACGGTCACCTGGGGCCGGCCGTCTCTCGCCGTGGCCCTCCTGATCCTCGCCTGCGTCCCCCTGTCCGGCCTGACCGCATACCTCGCGGCCGCCCGGTTGGTCAGGCACCTCTACCTCCGGCTCTGGGCGGCTGCGACGTGGGCGCTGCTGCCGGTGGCGACCGGCACGGTCGCTGCGGGCCGGGTCAATGCCGCCGCCGTGCACATCGCGCTGCCGCTGCTGGCGCTCTGGGCCGGCCGCCTGCTGACCTCCGCCGGCGGCTGGTGGCGGGCCTGGGCGCTCGGCCTTGCTCTCGGCGTCACCTCGGCCTTCGCCCCTTTGCTATGGCCGCTGAGCGCCCTCGTGCTCCTCGCTGGCGCCGCCGTCAACCTGACTCTCGAGGGCGGTCGTCGGCGAGCGGCCGCAGCGGTGCTGGTCGCTGTCACGCCCGCCGCCATCTTGTTCCCGTGGTCGCTGCACGCCCTCACCCACCCCAGTGCGTTCGTCGCCGGACCGCAGGTCGCCGCCGCGTCCCTGCCCACCTGGCAGCTGGCACTGCTGTCGCCGGGCGGCCCCGGGCTGCCCTGGGTGCTGGCCACCCTCGGCCTGGTGCTGGCGGGCGTCCTCGGGACCGTGCGCCAGTCCTTCCGTGGGCTGGCACTCGCCTCGTGGGGGGTGGCACTGGTCAGTCTGTTCGCTGCGGCGCTGCTGTCCCGGCTGGAGGTGGACGGGCAGCCGATCTGGCCCGGGGTGGCGGTGCAGCTGGCAGCGATCGCTATCCTCATCGCCGCGCTGGTCGCAGCCAACGGCGCCCGCACCCAACTGGCCGGCACCAGCTTTGGACCGCGCCAGCTGCTGGCCGCCCTCGTGGCTGTCGCGGCCATCCTCACCCCAGCCTTCTGCGCGCTCGCGTGGGTCCTCGCTGGTGCTTCTGGCCCGTTGCAGCGCGACGACAACCAACTGCTGCCGGCCTTCGCGCGAGCCGAGCTCCAGGCCAGTCCTGGCCTGCGGGTGCTGATCCTTGCGCCACGACCCGACGGACGGCTGGCCTACGACCTCACCACCGGAGACGGCGCCCGGCTCGAGACCGCCCGCCTCGCGCCCGACGGCGCCCAGCGACGGGCGCTCGATGCCGTCGTCGCCGACCTTGCGTCGCCGCGGGGTAGCGATGCAGCCGAGGCGCTGTCGACCCGCGCGGTCCGATACGTGGGGGTGCGATCGGGCGCGAGTGCCGGCCCCCTCTCAGCCGTGCTGGACAGTCAGGCCGGGCTGGTCCGGCGGTTCTCCGGCCGGCTCTCGCTGTGGCAGGTCGCGGCGCCCACGAACCGCCTGACGCTGCTCCCGCCGGTGCTCGCCGCCAAGGCCGTCGCTGGCGGCCGAGCGCCGACTCCAGACGTGCTCCGGCAGGCACCACCGACCGCGCTCAGTGCCGGTCCGGAGCAGGTTCGCACCCGCGTGCCCAGCGGGGTGACCGGTCGACTGCTCGTGCTGGCCGACGCGGCAGACGGGCGCTGGTCAGCAACCCTCGACGGTGCTCCTCTCGAGCCCCGCACGGCGTGGGGCTGGGCGCAGGGCTTCACCATGCCGGCAAAGGGCGGGATCCTCCAGGTGCATTACCGGCAGACCACGCGACGCGTCGGCCTCGGCACCCAAGGGGCCCTGCTCCTCCTTGTCGCCGTGTTGTCCGCACCTGGCGGGCGGCGCGCCCGCGGGCTCGAGCAGGACATCACCGACGACCTGGACCGCGAGTCCGCCCGCGCCGCGCGCGACAGCCGCGTTCCCCTGGCGGCGCTGTGAACCGGCCACCTCTGGGCACCTCGGTCATCGTCGGTGCGCTCGTCCTGGGCTCGGTCCTCACCGGCTCCAGCGATGGCTCGGCCGACCGCATCGGAGCTGGCGGAGCGCAGTCGGTCGAGGTGGTGGGCGTCACCGCTGTCTGCCCCGACATCCGGCAGCGGCCGGGGATGATCGCCTCACGGGTGAGTGTCGGGGCGGCGCCTCTACCCGCCGGTCGCAGCGGGGCCGACGGCGCCGTGGCGGCCGTACCGGTCGGCCGCGGGGGTGCGGACCAGCAGGTAGGCGTCACCGGACCCGGGCAGGTCGCAGTCGGCCTTGCCACCAAGATCAGCAACGACGGGCTGGTGCTCTCGGCCACGGGTGGGCTGGCGGCCGGCCTGGAGGTCGAGCAGGTGACCCGCGGAAGCGCCGGCGCAGAACGAGGCCTGGCCGGCGTGCGCTGTGAGGCGCCGGCCCGCGAGAGCTGGTTCGTGGGTGGCGCGACCGCCGTCGGTGACATCACGCACCTGGTGCTCGCCAACGTCGACGACACCCCGTCCACGGTGGACGTCTCGATCTTCAGCGCGCGTGGCGCCGCCGACAGCCGGCTCGGGCAGGGCATCACGGTGCGGCCGCACTCCCGCACCGTCATCAACCTCGACGAGCTCGCCCCCGATCAGCGCATGCTGGCGGTCCGGGTCCTGAGCCGGCGTGGTCGCGTCGCCGCTGCCCTCAAGCACGCGCGTCTGGACGGCCGCACGACCAAGGGCGTGGACTACGTGCCGCGCTCCGTGCCGCCCGCAAGCAGTGTGGTCGTCCCCGGCTTCCCCCGTGGGCCAGGGACGCGGGTGCTGCTCATCGCCAATCCCGGTGCCGACGCAACGACGATCAAGGTCAGGGTCACCACCGCGGATGGCCAGTTCGTCCCCACTGGCTTCGACGACGTCCTCGTCCCGGCGGGTACGGCGATCGGGCTGCGGCTCGACGGTCTCACCAACATCTCGCCCCTGGCCGCGACCGTTACCAGTGACGGGGCTCCGATCATTGCCGGCGGCGTGGTGCATGACCGGCAGGACAGCCGGATCCAGGAGATGGCCTACACCGGCGGCAGCCGCCCGTTGTCGGGACCCGCGCTGCTCACCGACCTGGTCATCGACCGGCCCACCGAGAGCACCCTGATCCTCAGCGCGCTCGAGGCCGCAGCCACGATGCGGGTCACGCCGATCAGGGTGCTGGGGACGGTGGGGGCGCTGCCCGCCCCCAAGTTGCTCACGGTGCCCGCCGGCCGCACTGCCACCCTGCGGCTGTCCACGTTCTACCCGCCGGGCACCAAGACACGGCTGGCCGTCGAGGTCGCCGCGCTCGATGGTTCCGGACCGGTCTACGCCGCCCGTTATCTGCGGGAGCGCGCGGCCAGCGGCCCGCTGACCACCCTGCTGGACCTGCAGGGACCGGCCCAGCGGGTGAGCCGGCCGCTGGTCTACCGCGACCCGAGCCTGGGCTCCTGACCTGACAGGGGAAACACATCTCGCGACACGGCCCGGCATGACGGGCGCAGCGGCCGCTGTGGGGCTAGCGTCTCGAGGCGTGAGCCCTGTCCGTCGTTGCTCCCGCAGCGCCTGCGCGCAGCCTGCCGTCGCCACGCTCACCTACGTCTACGCCGACTCGACCGCTGTGGTCGGTCCGCTGGCCACGCACGCCGAGCCGCACACCTACGACCTGTGCGAACCGCACGGCTCGCGGCTGACGGCACCGAGGGGCTGGGAGGTCGTGCGGCACGACCCGGACCCCGCGCAGACCCGGATCCGATCGAGTGACGATCTGGAGGCTTTGGCAGACGCGGTCCGGGAGGCCGCCCGGCCGTTTCGTGGGCGCCCGCTGGGGCTGCCGGAGACCAGTGGCCGCCGTGGTCATCTGCGTGCGCTGCCCACCCCGGGCTGATCGATGAGCGATTTGTCCCGTTCTGCCCCAGACACGCCTGATGCTCAAGGGATCGGCCCGTTGCTCCGAAAGGGTGAACAGCCGAGCAAGCAGTCAGACCCTGGAGAGCAGCAGATGTCCCTCGTCACCACCCCCACCAGCCAGCTCGTCGCCTGCGTGCAGTGCAGCGCGACCCGCGTCACGCACATCACCATGACGCTGACGGACGGCTCGGTCGTGGACTTCGCCTCCTGCCACAACTGCGAGCACAAGACGTGGACCGAGGCCGGCACCGGCCTCGACGTCTCGGACGTGCTGAAGAAGGCCCAGAAGCACAAGGGCTGAGCTGCCCGTCTAACCTGTCGGCGTGACCGACCTCTCCCGCATCGTCAAGGCCTATGACATCCGGGGCGTGGTCCCCGACGACCTCGATCCCGACATCGCGCGGGCGCTGGGTGCGGCCTTCGCGAGGTTCACCCAAGCCGACCGCATCGTCACCGCTCGCGACATGCGCGAGTCCGGCGTCGAGCTGGGAGCAGCCTTCGCCGAGGGAGTGACCAGCCAGGGCGTCGACGTTGTCGACTCGGGCCTCGGCTCGACCGACCTGCTCTACTACGCGGCCGGCTCGATGGGCATCCCGGGCGCGATGTTCACCGCCAGCCACAACCCCGCGAAGTACAACGGCATCAAGCTCTGCCTCGCGGGCGCCAAGCCGGTCGGCCAGGAGAGCGGGCTGACCGAGATCCGCGACGAGGCCCAGCGCTTCCTCGCCGAAGGCATCCCGGCTGAAGAGGGTCAGGGGACGGTCACGGAGCAGGACGTGCTGGCCGACTATGCGGCGTACATGAAGAAGCTGGTGCCCGACCTGCTCGGGATGCGATCGTTGAAGGTCGTCGTCGACGCCGGCAACGGCATGGGCGGGTTCACCGTGCCGACGACGTTCGCCGGCCTCCCGCTGGAGGTCACGGAGTTGTACTTCGAGTTGGACGGCAGCTTTCCCAACCACGAGGCCAACCCGATCGAGCCGGACAACCTGCGCGACCTGCAGAAGGCCGTGCTCGACAAGAGTGCGGACATCGGGCTGGCCTTCGATGGCGACGCCGATCGCTGCTTCGTCGTCGATGAGCGCGGTGAGATCGTCAGCCCCTCGACCCTGACCGCGCTGATCGCCGCCCGCGAGTTGATCCGCGAGCCTGGCGCCACCATCATCCACAACCTGATCACCTCCCGGTCGGTGCCCGAAGTGGTCGAGGAGCTCGGCGGCAAGGCGGTCCGCACCCGCGTCGGCCACTCGTTCATCAAGGCCGAGATGGCCGAGACCGGGGCGGTCTTCGGCGGCGAGCATTCCGGGCACTTCTACTTCCGCGAGTTCTGGAACGCCGACTCCGGCATGCTCGCGGCGCTGCACGCTCTCGCTGCCCTGGGGGGCCAGGAGGGCCCGCTGTCAGAGCTGCTGTCGAGCTACGAGCGCTATGTCGCGAGCGGCGAGATCAACTCGACCGTGGACGACCAGGCCGGCAAGGTGGCGCTGATCAAGGAGCGGTTCGCCGATGCGCAATCCGATGAGCTGGACGGGCTCACTGTCGACCTCGGCGAGGGGACCTGGTTCAACGTCCGCGCGTCCAACACCGAGCCCCTGCTGCGGCTCAACGTCGAGGCCCGCGACAGCTCGGCGATGGAGCGGGTGCGGGACGAGGTTCTGGCACTGATCCGCTCGCCTAAGGTGGGCGCATGAAGCTGGACCCTGCGCTGCTCGAGATTCTCGCCTGCCCCGACTGCAAGGCGCCCCTGACGGTCGACGACGAGGCCAGTGAGCTGGTCTGCACCGGCTGCCAGCTGGCCTACCCCGTGCGCGACGACATCCCGGTCCTGCTGGTGGACGAGGCCCGCAAGCCGTCGTGAGCAGCGGGGACACACTCGACGACGCCTCGCAGCTCGAACTGGCGGACCCGGGCGGGATGCTGCCCGCTGTGGCGTCCGCCGCAGCTCAGGTGCGCGAGGCAGCGGCCGTCTCTCTCGAGGCCGGCGTCGACGGGCTCACCGCCGAGGACCTGCCTCGATCGGTTGTCGTGCTCGGCATGGGCGGTTCCGGCATAGCCGGTGATGTGTTCGCCGCCATCGCCGGCCCCACCTGTCCCGTTCCCGTCCTGTCGCACCGCGGCCACGGCCTGCCCACCTGGGTCGGCGCCGCCGACCTCGTCATCGCAGTGTCCTGCTCGGGTCACACCGAGGAAACCCTCTCAGCCCTCGAAGAGGCCGTACGGCGGGGCTGCCGACTGCTGGTCGTCGGCGCGGCCGGCTCACCGGTCGAGCAACTGGCCGAGCGGGGCCGCGGCATCTTCGTCCCGGTCTCGCAAGGCCGACAGCCCCGGGCCTCGGTGTTCTCCCTGGTCACCCCACTGGTGATCGCTGGCGACGCGCTCGGCCTGTTGGCCTGCAGCCGCGAAGAGGTCGAGGCGACCGCAGTGCTGCTCGAGCAGCTTGCCAGTCGGCACCGACCCAGCGCCGAGACGGTGCTCAACCCCTCGAAGACCCTTGCCCTGTCGCTGCAGGGCTGCCTGCCCGTGGTGTGGGGCAGCTCGCCGCTGGCCGGCGTCGCCGCCTACCGGTTCGCCTGCCAGCTCAACGAGAACAGCAAGCACCCCGCAGTGTGGGGCGTGCTGCCCGAGGCCGGGCACAACCAGATCGTGGCCCTGGACGGGCCGTTCGCCGGGGGTGCACCGCCGACCGACATCTTCAGCGACCCGGTCGACGACGACGAGGAGCGCACCCGCATGCACCTGGTGCTGCTGCGTGACACCGAGGAGCACCCGCAGGTGATGCGCCGTGCCCTCGTCGCTCGAGACCTCGCCCGCAGTCGCCGCGTCGATGTGAGCGAGCTGCAGGCCGAGGGGTCATCGGCATTCCAGCGGATCGCCTCGCTGATCGCCCTCGCCGACTGGACCTCGACCTACCTGGCTCTCGCAGAGGGCCTCGACCCCACACCCGTGGCGGCGATCGACGAGCTGAAAGCGCAGGTGAGCCGATGAGCGCGAGTGGCGGTGGCAAGGCGATCATCGCAGCCCTGATCGCGAACCTGGCGATCGCGGTGGCCAAGTTCGTGGGCTTCCTGGTGACCGGATCGTCCTCCATGCTGGCCGAGTCGGTGCACTCGGTTGCTGACTCGAGCAACCAGGGACTGCTGCTGGTCGGCGGTAGGCGGGCCAAGCGGGCCGCGACCGAGCAGCATCCCTTCGGCTACGGGCGGGACCGCTACTTCTACGCGTTCGTCGTCGCCCTTGTCCTGTTCACGATCGGCTCGCTGTTCGCGCTGTACGAGGGCTACGACAAGATCAAGCACCCGCACGAGCTCAAGCAGGTGCACGTCGCCATCATCATCCTGGTCTTCGCGATCATCGCCGAGGCGTTCTCGTTCCGCACCGCCATCAAGGAGTCCCGGCCCTTCAAGGGCGAGGGCAGCTGGAAGGACTTCATCCGGCACGCCAAGTCCCCGGAGCTGCCGGTCGTGCTGCTCGAGGACCTTGCTGCGCTGTTGGGCCTGGTGTTCGCCCTCCTCGGCGTGGCATTGTCGATCCTGACCGACAACCCCATCTGGGACGGCATCGGCACGCTGGCCATCGGGGCGCTGCTGGGTGTGGTTGCGGTCATCCTCGGCATCGAGATGAAGAGCCTGCTGATCGGCGAGGGTGCCGGCCCGAAATCGGTGGCCGCCATCCGTGAGGCCCTCGTCGACGGCACCTCGATCCTGCGCGTCATCCACCTCAAGACGCTGCACATCGGTCCCGACGAGCTGCTCGTCGCGGCCAAGATCGCCGTGGCTCCCGGCCTGGCCCTGCCGGCGATTGCCCAGGCCATCGACGACGCCGAGGCCCGGGTGCGTGCGGTCGAGCCGCTCGCCCGGCAGATGTACCTCGAGCCTGACCTCGACCGCACCCCCTAGCCCTCGCCCGTTGCATGAACGGAATCCGCAAGGGCGCGCAACTTACCTCGAGCACCCTTGCGGATTCCGTTCATCGCACCCGAGTTGTCCGAAGCTCAGGTGGTCGGGACGACGTGCGGTTCGGACAGGCTCGAGGCGAGCGCTTCGAGGAGGCGCATCGCCTCGCCGGGCGTGGCCGCGCGGGTTTCGAGCCAGAGGGTGACCGAGGCGATGGTCGTCACCGCCCAGCAGAGCGCCACATTCTCGATCTCACGGGCGAAGACCTGGTACGTCGAGCCAAGCGGGGACGCAGCCACCTCGAAGACGCGGTCACCCGTGAGGAACCTCGCCGCCTGGTCGGCAGTGCACGCCGCGGCGGCTGAAGGGCTCGCCAGCAGGTACGCGTAGCAGCTCGCCCCGGGTAAGCCCTCGCCCCAGCAGCGGATCCACCCGGACACGAAGCCGTGCTGCTCGAGCTCCATCGAGGTGACACCGTTGAACGGGACCCCGGACGGACGAACCAGGTCGATGCCGAACGGCCCGTCCTCGACGAGCTCGAGCCCGACCGGCCCGTGCGTGGGGATCGCTGAGAGCAGCGCGTCGGTCATTGTCGTCCTCACAAGGTGGATGTCGTCAGCTGCTGCCGCAGCTGCTCGGCTGTCGAAAGGAGCTCGTCGATGAGCCGCAGCGGCTCGTCGGCCGGTGGCACCGGCGCAGGAAGCGGGATCGGTGGTCCCTCGCCGGCTACGGCGCGGGCGGAGGCGCGGACGTCTTCTACGGTGACCATCGACGCGCCGCGGCCCCTGGCATTGGCCAGCGCCGAGGACAGCAGCAGGTCGGCCGGGTCGTGGCCCTGACCGCCGTTACCCACGGCAGCACGGGCTCCGTCCAGCGCTCGCTCAGCCGCAGGGCTGAAGGGGAGCGGTGCTTGTGACTGGGCCAGGGCCGTGAGCGCCGCACCAAGCTGGACGAGTAGCCCGCGGTCGAGCTCCTGGATGCTTGACTGGCCGTCCTTGGTCGCGGTGACGACCCCGGCGGACCGCAGGACCGACAGGTGCCGGGACACCGCGGTTCGCGTGAGCTCGAAGTGCGCGGCCAGCTCGTTGACCGTCAGCGGCTGGGTTGAGAGGAGCTCGACGATGCCCCATCGGGTGGGGTCGGCCAACGCAGCCACGACGTCCACGGTCAGGCTGACGTGCTGAGTTCCGAGGAGCCGGGTAAAGCGCATGCGTGATTATGTGCACACCTAATCACCCAATGCAACACAGGCAAGAGATCGGCGGCTCGTAGTCTGCGGCCATGACCTCCCACGACATCGCGGATCCGGGGCTGGCCGGCCAAGGGGCGCGAGGGATCGCGTGGGCCGAGCGGTCGATGCCAGTGCTGGGTCTGCTGCGCCAACGGTTTGCCGCCGAGCGACCGCTCAACGGAATGACGGTCGCCGCCTGCATGCACGTCACGACCGAGACCGCCGCCCTGGTCCGCACTCTGGGGGCAGCCGGCGCCGCCGTCCACCTCGCCGCCAGCAACCCGTTGTCCACCCAAGACGACGTCGCTGCCGCACTGGTGGCAGAGGGCGTGTCCGTCTACGCCCGGCACGGTGTCGACCGGGAGGGCCATCTCGCACATCTCCAGCAGGCGCTGGCGTGTGCACCCCACCTCCTGCTGGACGACGGCTGCGATCTGGTCAACCTCATGCAGGACACGCCGATCGACGAGCTTCGCGGGGGCATCGAGGAGACCACGACCGGCGTCTTGCGCCTCCGGCAGATGGCGTCGGAGGGCGCGCTCCGCTTCCCGATGATCGCGGTCAACGACACCGCGGTGCAGCGATTGGTGGCCAACCGGCACGGCACTGGTCAGTCGACGGTCGATGCGGTGCTGCGCGCGACGGGTGTGCTGCTCGCCGGCACCACCGTGGTGGTCTCCGGCTACGGGCCTTGCGGTGCCGGGATCGCCGAGCGGGCAAGGGGACTGGGCGCCCTCGTAGTCGTCACCGAGGTCGCCCCTGCCCGTGCTCTGGAGGCCGTGCTCGACGGTCATCGCGTTCTTCCGATGTCCGCAGCGGCGGCCCTCGGCGACGTCTTCGTCACCGCCACCGGCAACCGAGACGTCCTACGTGCGGAGCACTTCGCGGCAATGAAGGACGGCGCGGTCCTCGCCAACGCCGGGCACTTCGACGTCGAGGTCGATGTGATTGCCCTCGCGTCCGCGGCCGTGGAGGTGCACCGACGGGTGAGGCAGCACGTCGACGAGTACCTCATGCCGGACGACCGCCGACTGCTGCTCGTCGCGGAGGGGCGCCTGGTCAACCTCGCCGCCGCCGAAGGACACCCCGCCTCCGTCATGGACGTGAGCTTCGCCGTACAGGCCTTGACGTTGGAGTGGTTGGTGTCGCAGGAGCTGGAGCCCGGGGTCTACGACGTGCCGGCCGCGATCGACGTCGAGGTGGCCCGCACCAAGCTCGCGGCCATCGGCGTGGAGGTGGACGCGCTCACCGCCCCGCAGGAGCACTACCTCTCGACCTGGCGGGAATGAAGGGCAGCTACCGCGTCGGCGACGTGGAGGAGCAGTTCTCCTGTGGCGCAGGGCAACTGGGCTGGCGCTACACCTCCCGCACCTCGCTCGGCGACACCCTCGACCTCACGATCGACACCCAAGGCGTCGTACGCCGGATGGCGGCCGACTTCGATGGCTGGTCGCTGAAGGGGGGCGTCGCGGGGCCGGAGGTGCTCTGGGTGCGCGGTGAGGAAGAGCACTCCGCCGAGGCGGCCGGGTTCACGGGGGAGAGCCCCGCGTTCGACATCGCGGTGGCGCGGCTGCTCGGGCTCGAGGTGGGCCAGACGGTGCAGGTGCGACTCGTGCAGCTCACCCCACCGGTGGGTGCAGCCCGGACCGTGACGCACGGGTGGGCCAGGACGGCCGACCCGGAGCCGGGGGTGCAGCGCTACGAGGTGGCCGACCTCGCGACGGCTGCGCGCTGGGTGCTGCACCTCGCGGGCGAGGTCGTCGTCAGCCGGGAAGGTCCGCACAACGCCGTACTGCTGGGATTGACATAGCTGTGTCAGGGATCACCTCAAGGGCCTGGCGACCCTGACATGCATCTGTTAGCGTTCGGAGCGATGACGCAGACGATCAACGAGGCAGCGACGACCACCGGCTGGTCGCCGCGGATGCTGCGTTACGTCGAGCAGCTCGGCTTGGTCGAGCCGGCCAGATCGGCTGCGGGCTACCGGCTGTACGGCCCGGCACAGTTGCAGCGGCTGCGCACCTTGAGGGAGCTGCTGGACGCGCACGGCCTCGAGCTCGGAGACGTGGGCTTCGCGCTCAGGCTGCGTCGTGACCCGTCGCTCACAGCGGCTCTCGACACCTGGTTCGACACCGAGCCGGCGCCCCCCGTGGGCGTGCCCGACTCCGACTGGCTCGCCTTCGAGCAAAGCAAGCACCAACACCTCCTCACCCACTAAGGACTGCAATGGACTTCAAGGTCGCTGACCTCTCCCTGGCCGAGTTCGGCCGCAAGGAGATCCGGCTCGCCGAGCACGAGATGCCCGGCCTGATGGCAATGCGCAAGGAGTTCGGTGTCAGCAAGCCGCTCGCCGGCGCGCGCGTCACCGGCTCGCTGCACATGACCATCCAGACCGCCGTGCTGATCGAGACGCTGGTCGACCTCGGGGCGCAGGTGCGTTGGGTGTCCTGCAACATCTTCAGCACCCAGGACCACGCCGCCGCTGCGGTTGCTGTCGGCCCGACGGGCACCGTCGACAAGCCGGCCGGCGTGCCGGTCTTCGCCTGGAAGGGCGAGACGCTTCCGGAGTACTGGTGGTGCACCGAGCAGGTCGTCGCCTGGCCCGATGGCGGTGGCCCCAACATGATCCTCGACGACGGTGGCGACGTGACCCTGCTGGTCCACAAGGGCGTGCAGTTCGAGGCCGCCGGTGCGGTGCCCTCGGCCGATGACAACGACTCCGAGGAGTACGCCGTCATCCTCGACACCCTGCGTCGCTCGCTCGCCGAGGACCCGCAGCGGTTCACCAAGATCGCGGCCG
>Ga0136633_1002695_pt1 | contig 12083 bp, 11 predicted proteins | sample AntDrymeUQ832206_2_FD_105494 | JGI IMG/M metagenome (GOLD analysis project Ga0136633, IMG submission 105494) | Polar desert sand microbial communities from Dry Valleys, Antarctica - metaG UQ83 (22.06) | ecosystem: Environmental > Terrestrial > Soil > Desert | place: Antarctica: Dry Valley...
CTGCCTGGCCCGCGTCGTGCGCCTCGGAGCCGGACACGAGCGCACCGCATGGCTGCTCATCGGCCTGGGGATCGCCACATGGACGCTCGGTGACGTGTACTTCGCCGTGGAACTCTGGGACGCCGACACGGTGCCGATCCCCTCGCCGGCGGACATCGGCTACCTCGGCGCGGTCCCGCTGTTGCTCATCGGCGGGATGTTCCTGCTGCGCGCGCGGGCGTCACGGGTCGCTCCGATGCAGTGGGCCGATGCCGCCGTGGGCGCGCTGACCGTCGCTGCGATCAGCGCGGCCATCGTCTTCGGTGCCGTTCGGGACGCCGCGGAGGGCTCCGCACTGGAAGTGGCGACGTCGCTGACCTACCCGCTCGCCGACCTGCTGCTGATTTCCCTCGCCGTCGGTGCCCTCGGCAGTCGCGCCTGGCACATCGACCGCTCGTGGGCGATGTTGGCGGGCGGCCTGCTCGTGTTCATGTTCGCCGACTCGCAGTACCTGGTGGAGAACGCCCCTCGGGACCTACGAGTACATGGCGTGGTATGAGCCGGGCTGGACGCTCGGCTTCGTCCTGATCGCGGGCGCGGCCTGGCAGCCGGCCCCGGTTCAGCGTGAAGTCGACCGCGAGCGGATGGCGCTCATCCTCGCGCCGCTCAGCTTCGCCGTCGTGTCCCTCGGCCTGCTCGCCTACGGGTGCGTGCGCCCGCTGGAACCGCTGGCCGTGGCCCTCGCGGTCTCCGCGCTCGCCGCGGTCATGGTTCGGCTCGGGCTGACCTTCAGGGACAACCGGAGTCTGCTCGTGGCCACGCGGGCCGAGGCGGTGACCGACGCGCTGACCGGCCTCGGCAACCGCCGGGCGCTGACGTCCGGCCTGGAAGCCGCTCTGGCCTCCGGGACGCCGCACGTCCTCGCCCTCTTCGACCTCGACGGCTTCAAGCACTACAACGACACCTTCGGTCATCCGGCGGGCGACGGGCTGCTGATCCGGCTCGGGCAGAACCTGAGCGACGTCCTCGGGTCCTCCGGTTCCGCGTTCCGGATGGGCGGCGACGAATTCTGCGCCCTGCTCGCACTCGAGGACGAACGGCTGGTCTCGGCGGCCGCCGCGGCGCTCTCCGAACATGGCGAGGGCTTCGACATCGGCTGCTCGCAGGGCTCCGTGCGGCTGCCCGACGAGGCCGGCGAGACCGCCGAAGTGCTGCGGATCGCCGACCACCGTCTCTACGCCGACAAGCGCTCGGGCCGCGTCGGGGCCGACCGGCAATCCAAGGACGTGCTGGTCCGCGCGCTGATCGAGCGCTCGCCCGATCTCGAAGGTCACGCGCACGACGTCGCGGTCCTCGCCGAAGCCACCGCGCGGCGGCTGGACCTCGATGAGCAGGAGATCGAGCTCGTGCGCCACGCTGCCGAGCTGCACGACATCGGCAAAGTCGCGATCCCCGACGAGATCCTCAACAAGCGCGCCGCGCTGACCGAAGAGGAGTGGGGCTTCATCCGCCGCCACACGCTGATCGGTGAGCGGATCGTCGCCGCCGCACCGTCTCTGGCCCGGGTCGGCGCTCTGGTGCGCTCCAGCCACGAGCGCTGGGACGGCGCGGGCTACCCCGATGCTCTGGCCGGCGGCGACATCCCGCTCGGAGCACGGATCATCGCTGTCTGCGACGCGTTCGACGCGATGACCGTGGATCGTCCCTACAGCGTGGCCCGAAGTGTGGGCGACGCGTTGACCGAGTTGCGTCGCTGTGCCGGCTCCCAGTTCGACGCGCGGGTCGTCGAGTGCTTCGAGGCCGCCGTGGCTGGGATCGAGGCTCCCAGCCTCACCGGATCCGCAGGTTGAGCCGAACCGTCTCGATGCTCAGGCGATAGGCGCCGGCGCGCGGACGCCGGCTGAGGCCGGCGTCGCGCAGCGTGATGCGGTGCGTGCCCCGGGGAAGGTCCAGGGTGCGCCGCGAGATCGTGCGACAACGCGTCCGGTCGCAGCGCTCGAGGCGCACGCGCAGGGCGGTCGGGCGGAGCAGGGTGACGGTTGCCACCGTCCTCGACAGCGCCGTCTCTCGGCGGATCACCCGCGCGCGACGTCGTACGAGGAGCCGTTTGGCAACGTCACTCGTCCCAGACGGTCCGCCGGCCGACGGGCCGCTCGAAGGCGACTCGGAGGGGTCGGCGGAGGTTCGAGAGCCGTCGTCCACGATGGGGGCGGGGGTGGCCGATGCCACGGGATCCGGCGTGGCGGTCGCTGAAGCCGTTGCGCTCGGCGTGGCGGTCGCTGAGGCGGTGGGGCTCGCCGTCACGGTCGCCGTGGCGGTGGGGGCGATCGTCGGCACGGGCTCGACCGCGGGAGCCGGGCATCCGCCACAGAGGTCGTAGGCGTTCAGTGCGAGGCCCGCGCCGAGGACGCCCCGGATCCGGCCGTCGGCCAGCCGGATCGCCACGGCATCCCGCCGGCGGTCACCCGAACCCAGAACAGCTGTTCGGAGATCGCGCGCGACCAGCGCTTGGTCCCGTCGGCGTTCAGCAGGGCGGCAAATGGTTGATCGAAGAGCGTGAGCTCGCCGTAGGCGATCTCCGGGCGGCCGTCGCCGTCGGCGTCCCCGACGTCGAGGAACGCGGCCAGGCACTGGGAGATCGGCGTGCGCCAGATGGTCGAGCCGTCGGTCTCGTCCAGCGCGCGGACCTCGCAGCGTTCGTTGTGCCAGAGCGCCTGCCCACTCGCTCCGTCGACGAGATAGGCGTCGGTGTCGCTGGAGGTGACCAGCAGGTCGGGCACCGCATCGTCCGTCGCGTCGAGGACGCCAAGTCCGGTGGCCCAGGAGTTGTCGCCGGAGTCGTGCATGTTGGCCGGGTCGTGGCGCCAGGGCAGGGTCCAGCGGGCACCACGCCCGGTCAGGTCCGAGGCCCCGAAGGCCTGCAGCTTGCGCCCGCCGTAGACGATCTCGGCCTGGTCGTCGCCGTCGAAGTCGACCGCCGCCAGCGCGCGACCTTCGAGGAAGCCCGGTCGCTCGCCGGCCGGGGTCAGCTCACCGGTCACCGGATGGTGCTCCGCGCGGGCGATCGCCGCCCCCCGAACACCGCAACCAGCACGCACAGCAACCCACAGAACAGACGTCCGCCTCCCACACCTTTGAAGCTACTGCTCCGGCACGCTGACGGTGCCACCGGAGGATGTAGGGTCGGGCCGCGATGACGACCGACGCGCTCCAGCGCACCCCGCTCTACGAGCGCCACGTCGCCGCCGGCGCGCGCGTGGTTCCGTTCGCGGGCTGGGAGATGCCGGTCTCCTACGCCGGGATCCGCGAGGAGCACATGGCCGTGCGCGAGCGCGTCGGCGTGTTCGACGTCTCCCACATGGGCGAAGTCGAGACCAGTGGCCCCGACGCCGAGCGCTTCCTGCAGCGCATCCTCTCCAACGACGTCACCAAGATCGCCGACTCGGGGGCGCAGTACTCCGTGTTGTGCCGCGAGGACGGCGGCATCCTCGACGACCTCTTCACCTACAAGCTGGCCGAGAACCGCTACCTCACGGTGACCAACGCCTCCAACCACGAGAAGGACCTCGCGTGGTTCCGCGAGCAGTCCCAGGGCTTCGACGTGGAAGTCGGCGATCGCCTGCACGACTGGGCGATGCTCGCCGTCCAGGGCCCCGACGCCCGCGCGCTCGTCGCCCGGCTGGCCGACGGCGAGCTGCCCAAGCGCTTCCGCACCGCCGAGCTGACCGTCGCCGGTGCGCCCGGCGTCCTGGTCTGCGGCACGGGCTACACCGGCGAGGACGGGGTCGAGTTGCTGGTGCCCCCTGACCACGCGGTCGCGGTCTGGGACGCGCTGCTCGAGGGTGGGGCCGACCCGATCGGGCTGGGCGCCCGCGACACCCTGCGCCTCGAGGTCTGCTTCCACCTCTACGGCAACGACATGGACGAGTCGCGCAACGCGATCGAAGCGGGCCTGGGCTGGTGTTGCAAGGAGGACACGGGCTTCATCGGCGCCGACGCCGTGAGCGACGCGCGCGCTGCGGGCACGCCCGAAGTGCTCGTCCCCTTCGCGCTCACCGGCAAGGGCATCGCCCGCCAGGGCAACGAGTTGACCGGGGGTGGCGTCGTGACCAGCGGCACGCTGTTGCCGTGCCTGGGCATCGGGATCGGGATGGCCTACGTCCCGCGCGAGCGCTCCGAGCCCGGCACCCCGATCGAGATCGACGTCCGGGGCAAGACCCGCCCGGCCGAGTTGAGAACCAAGCCGCTCTACGAGAAGGGAACTTGAGGTGGCCGACGCGTCCTATCCCGACGACTTGAAGTACCACGCCGAGCACGACTGGGCCCGCATCGACGGGGACAGCGCCACGCTCGGGATCACCTGGTACGCGCAGGACTCGCTCGGCGAGATCGTCTTCTTCGATCCGCCCGCCGTCGGCGCGACGGTGACCAAGGACGAGTCCTATGCCGAGGTCGAGTCCGTCAAGGCGGTCTCCGACGTGATCGCGCCGCTCAGCGGAGAGGTCGTCGAAGTCAACGCGGGCCTCTCCGATGCCCCCGAGCAAGTCAACGAAGACCCCTACGGCGAGGGCTGGCTGGTGAAGATCCGCATGTCGGATCCGAGTGAGGCCGAGCAACTGATGGACGCGGACGCCTACCGCGAGCAGCTCGGCTGAGTTCAACTGCGACACGTTTCAGCGCTGGACAATAAGGTCCGTTGCCGGACCTACCGGTCCGCGGCGGACATGACGCACCAAGATTCGGACACCTACCGCCTGAGCGGCCCACGCCTGCGCGCGATCGTCGATTGCGGGCCCGTCGCGGTCTGGGCCAAGGATGCCGACGGGTGCTTCATCTATGCCAACGAGGTGGCGGCGAGCCTGCTCGGCCACGAAGCCTCCGGGCTCATCGGGCGCACGACCGAGGATCTGGTCGAGCTCGGACTCGCCCGGCGCCTCACCACCCACGACCGGCGCGTGCTCGAGCAGGGGGTGGAGTTCTCCTGCGAAGAGATCCTGCCCGGCGAGGACCACGAGCGCGTGTTCCTGACCCAGATCGTCCCCGCTCGCGACGAGCTCGGAGCGATCTGCGGGCTCGCAGGGTTCGCAACGGAGATCACCGAGCGCCGGCGCGTCGAGGAGCACCTGCGCCGCTCGGAGGCAAGCCTGACCGAGGCCGAGCACATCTCCGGCACCGGGTCCTGGGAGTGGGACGTCGTCAACGATCGCGTGCGCTGGTCGGACGGGATGTTCCGGCTCTACGGCGTGTCCGCGGGGCCGACGCCGCCGACCTACGACGCGTTCCTCGAAGCCACTGAGGACGAGGAGCGCGCGATGGTGGACGCGGCCGTCAAGGAAGCGGTCGCGGGCGTGCGGCCGCTCGACGTGGTCTACCGGATCCGCCGGCCTTCGGGGGAGGTCCGGGTCATGCACTGCCGCGCCGAGATCGCCCGGGCCCCGGACGGGACCGCGCTGCGCCTGCACGGCACCTCGCTCGACGTCACCGAGACCGAGCGCCGCCGTCACGGCTCGGAGTCGCGCCGGGCGCACCTCGAGACGGCGCAGCGCGTGAGCTCCACCGGCTCGTTCGAGTGGCTTCCCGACACGGACGAGCTGACGATGTCCGGCGTCCTGCGCGACCTGCTGGATGCGCGCAGCCCCCGCCACGGCATCGACACGATCCTCACCGCCCTTGACCCGGGGGCGCGCGGGGTCCTGCTCGAGATGCTCGACGAGGTCGGGCGCAGCGGCGAGCGCTGCGAGCGGGCGCTCGAGCTCCCGGGCGGGCGACTGGCGCGCGTGGTGGCCGAGCGCCCCGAGAGCGGGCCCGATGCCCCGCTGATCGGGACGTTCTGCGACATCACGCCGATCGCCGGCGGGAGCTCCGGAGCGCTGGTCGGGGCCAGTCCGCTGCGCGCCCGTGGCGAGGTCGCGGAGCTGCTGGCGGGCACCGATCCATCGCCCGCGGCGCTCGCGGCGGTGCTCGCGACGAACTGGCCCGCGGACGCGGTGGAGCTGTGGACGGCCGTCGCCGGCACGGCGCGTCCGGAGGCCGGGGCAGACCGGCTCGGCGAGGCGGTGGCCTGCTCGGCGGCCGGCCTGGCCGCCGCCGCCCTGAGCAACCAGGTCAGCCAGCGCGACGAGCAGGCCGCGACCGTCGCGGTCCCGATCAGCGGCGGCGGCGGAGGCGTCCTGGTCATCACCGCGCCTGGAGTCACGGCCGGCGAGCACCACGACACGCTCGAGCGGATCGCTGGGATGCTCGGCACGTTCCTCACCCGCCGGCGGCTGCGCAAGGAGCTCGAGCACCGGGCCGTCCACGACCCGCTGACCGGCCTGGCCAACCGCGCACTCTTCGCCGACCGCGTCGTGCATACGCTGCACCGCATGCACCGTGAGCCGCACACGGCCGCGGTGCTCTACATCGACCTCGACGGCCTCAAGCACGTCAACGACGACCACGGGCACGCGATCGGCGACGAGCTCCTGCGCGTGGTCGCCGAGCGGCTCGCCGGCTCGCTGCGCCCTGACGACACGCTCGCCCGCATCGGCGGCGACGAGTTCGCGGTGCTCGCCGACCGGATTACCGGCCCGCGCGAGGCGCTGCGCCTGGGTGAGCGGCTTCTGGACTCCCTGCGGCCGCTGCTCGAGCTCGAGGAGAAGCGGCTCGTGCTGTCGGCCAGCATCGGCATCCATGTGTTCTCGGACCCTTCGTTCACGCCCGACGAGGTCATCGACGCCGCCGACGCGGTCATGTACGAGGCCAAGCGCGCGGGCGGCGGCCGCTGCGTGCTGGCCGATCAGCGCAACCACTGAGGCGCTCGCCCGTCTTCGTGGGGGATGCGGCTGATCACCCTCCTCCTGCTCTCGCTCGTCCTCGCCCTCTCGCTGATCGAGCGCGCCGGTGCGGCTCGCGGCCTCGAGCTCGCCGTGCAGGACGACGCGGTCCTGCTGCACCGCTCCTACGGTGACGCGGCGCTCGGGCTGCGGCGCGCGGGCGAGATGGGGGCCTCGCGCATTCGCGTGAACCTCTCGTGGGCCGGGTCGATGCCGGCTGCCCAGGCCGCGGCCGCGACGCGGCCGGGCATCGTCGCGTGGGACTTCTCCCGGCTCGAGCGCCTGTACGAGGACGCGAAGGCCCGCGGCCTCGCGCTGCAGGTCACGCTCGACGGCCCCGCGCCCGCGTGGGCGACGGGGGACGGGGCGGTCTCGAACGACCGCCCGTCCGCCGCGCGCTTCGCCGAGTTCGCTTCGGCGGCGGCGCGCTCGTTTGCCGGGCGCGTGGATCGCTGGTCGATCTGGAACGAGCCCAACTGGCACCGGCGGCTGTCACCGGCCGCCAGCGCGCCGGGTCTCTATCGCGCGCTGTTTCGCTCGGGCGCGGCCGCGGTGCGGGCCGCTGATCCCGCTGCGGAGGTGCTGATCGGCGAGCTGATGCCGGGCGCGAACACGAAGAAGTCCACTCGCGCGCTGCATTTCCTGAGGGCGATGACCTGCTCGCGATCGGACTGGCGGGCCGCCAGGCGCTGTGCCGGACTGCGCGCCGACGGCTTCGCGCTGCATCCCTACAACTTCTCCGCGCGGCCGTCGAAGGCCGTCCACTCCGATCCCGACGTGGTGCAGATCGGGTCGCTCGGGCGGCTTACGCGGGCGCTCGACCGGCTGCGCGCCCGCGGCGCGCTGGTCACGTTCGACGGCTCGCGCATGCCGGTCTTCATCACGGAGTTCGGCTACTTCACCAGCGGCCCCGTGGCGCGCTCGGCGAGCACGCACGCGGCGTGGATGCGCGAGGCCTGGCGACTGGCCGAGCGAAACCCGCGCGTGCGCCAGTTGCTGCAGTACCTCCTGATCGAGCCCTGGCCGGAGGCGGTCACCTGGCGCACCGCGGTGCTCGAGCGCGACGGGGCTCCGCGCCCGGTCTTCGAGGCGCTCCGGAAGCTGGCGTCGGCGGGGTGATTCGCGCTCGCTAGGGTGATTCGGCGTGAGCCGATACACCAGCGCGACCGACGCCGACCGCGAGGAGATGCTGGCGGCGATCGGTGTCTCCTCGATCGACGATCTGTTCGCCGACATCCCCGCCGCAGTGCGGTTCGACCGGCCTCTCGACCTTCCCGAAGGCAAGCCCGAGCAGGAGGTCTACGCCTACCTGCGCGACCTCGCCGCGCGCAACGTCAGCGCCGAAGACGAGCTCACGTTCCTGGGCGCCGGGATGTACGACCACTACGTCCCCGCGCTGGTTGACCACATCACCACGCGCTCTGAGTTCCTGACGCCCTACACGCCCTATCAGCCGGAGATCTCGCAGGGCAACCTGCAGGTGATGTTCGAGTACCAGACGATGATCTCCGAGCTGACCGGCCTGCCGGTCTCCAACGCGTCGGTCTACGAGGGCCCGAGTGCGCTCGCCGCCGCCGGTTGGTTGGCGAAGCTGCATACCGGCCGCTCGCGCTTCGTCTGCTCGCGCGGCGTGCACCCGCACTCGCGCGAGACGCTGGCGACCACCGCCGCCGGCTGGGAGATGTCGATCGACGAGGTCGGGCTGGCCGACGGCGTGACCGACCTCGGCGCGCTGGGCTCGGCGCTGTCGGACGACGTCGCCGCCGTGTTCGTCGGTTATCCGAACTTCCTCGGCGCGGTCGAGGACCTCGACGCGATCGTCGCGGCCGCGCGCGAGCACGGTGCGCTGGTGATCGCGCAGTGCGACCCGATCGCGCTCGGCGTCCTGCGCACGCCCGGCGAGGCCGGCGTGGACATCGCGGTCGGCGAGGGCCAGCCGCTCGGCAACCGCCTCGACTACGGCGGACCGTCGTTCGGCTTCTTCGCCGCCCAGGAGGCCTACCTGCGCAAGATGCCCGGGCGCATCGCCGGGGAGACCACGGACGTCGACGGCCGCCGCGGGTTCGTGCTCACGCTGCAGACGCGCGAGCAGCACATCCGCCGCGAGAAGGCGACCTCGAACATCTGCACCGCGCAGGCGCTCAACGCGCTCGCGGGGACGATCTACCTGTCCTGGCTCGGGCGCGAGGGACTGGTCGAGCTGGGCGAGCTGCTGCTCCAGCGCACCGCCTACGCGCGCGACGCGCTGGCCGCGCTCGACGGCGTCACCCTGCTGCACGAGCAGCCGGTCGTGCGCGAGTTCGCGCTGCGCCTGGACGCGCCGGTGGAGGCCGTGATCGAGCGCTGCCACGCCGAGGCCGTCAATCCCGGCTTCGTGCTGGGCCGCGAGTACTCCGAGTTCGGCGACGGCCTGCTGGTCGCGCTGACCGAGCAGCGCTCGCGCGCGGACATCGACCGGCTCGTGTCGGTGCTCGGGGCCGCGGTCGCCGCCGAGCGGGTCGGCTCGACCGCGGGGGTGTCGGCATGAGCGCCACGACCTCGACGGAGACCGCGCAGCAGGCCGATCGCGCGAAGACGATCTTCGAGAAGTCGGTGAGCGGGCGCCGCGCGTTCGTCGCGCCCGCGCTCGACGTCCCCAAGCGCGAGGGGCTGCTGCCGGACCGCTTCCGCCGCGCCGAGCCGGCCGGGCTGCCCGAGATCGCCGAGCCGGAGATCAACCGCCACTACAACCGGCTCTCCAAGCGCAACTTCGACCTCGACACGGGCTTCTACCCGCTCGGCTCGTGCACGATGAAGCACAACCCGAAGCTCCATGAGCGCGTCGCCGCGCTGCCCGGGCACGCGCGCCTGCACCCGCTGCAGGAGCCCCGGCGCGCCCAGGGTGCGCTGCAGCTGATGTGGGAGCTCCAGCACGCGCTCGGCGAGGTCGCGGGCCTGCCGCACGTCTCGCTGCAGCCATCGGCCGGCTCCCACGGCGAGCTCGCCGGCGTCCTGCTCACGCGGGCCTACCACGAGGACCGCGGCGAGCACCGCCACAAGGTCCTGACGCCCGACACCGCGCACGGGACCAACCCCGCGACGGTCACGATGGGCGGCTACGAGGTCGTCAAGGTCGGCACGGACGCCGATGGCAACGTCGACCTCGACGACCTGCGCGCGAAGGCCGACACCGACGTCGCCTGCCTGATGCTGACCAACCCGTCGACGCTCGGCATGTTCGAGCCCAACATCACGGAGATCGCGAGGATCATCCACGACGTCGGCGCGACGCTCTACTACGACGGCGCGAACCTCAACGCGGTCATGGGCATCTCGCGCCCGGGCGACATGGGCTTCGACATCGTGCACTTCAACCTGCACAAGTCCTTCACGCAGCCCCACGGCGGCGGCGGTCCCGGTGCGGGCCCGATTGCGGTCAGCGAGCGCATCGAGCCCTACCTGCCGCGCCCGGTGGTCGTCCGGCGCGAGTCGGGCAACGGCGCCGGCCCGTCGTTCGACCTCGAGCTCGACCGCCCGAAGTCGATCGGGCGCATGCGCGGCTTCCAGGGCAACTTCGGCGTCTTCGTGCGCTCCTACGCCTACATCCTGTCGCTGGGCCACGACGGCCTGCGCGAGGCGTCGGAGACCGCCGTCCTGAACGCGAACTACCTGCTCGCGCGGCTGAAGGCGCTCGGCGTCTGCGAGCACCTGCCGGTCGCCTACGACCGCCTGTGCATGCACGAGTTCGTGCTCAGCGGCGGCCCGATGAAGCGCGACCTCGGCCTGCGCACCCTGGATCTGGCCAAGCGCCTGCTCGACCACGGCTTCCACCCGCCGACCGTCTACTTCCCGCTGATCGTCGACGAGGCCCTGATGGTCGAGCCGACGGAGACCGAGACCCGCGAGACGCTCGACGCGTTCGCCGAGGTGGTTGCGGAGATCCTGCGCGAGGCGGCCGTCGATCCGGAGATCGCGCGCAACGCGCCGTACTCGACGCCGGTGCGGCGTCTGGACGAGGCCGGCGCGGCGAAGCGGCCGCGAATTCGTCAACCAAATGCCTGACTTCGTCAGCCTTTTGGGACGAATCCGCCGGCAGCCGCTGTAGCGGGCTCGCGGCGGACGTGGCGGTTCGGAAAACTGCCGCATTGATGGAAGGCCGGTTTCGCGGTGGCGAGTTACCGTCACGGAGCGTCACGCGTCGCGTCTGCATCGGTCGCTTGACGCTGTGGGCCCCTCTGGCCGTCACCGAGCGTCACGCGGTGGTCGACCGGGTGGCGCTTGACGGATGGTGACGGTTCGCCGACCCCGACCGAACCCTCCTCCCACCCGGCCGCCGTTGTTCGTATCGTCACCTCCATGAGGACCGTCGAAGCCGAACCCATCTGCCAGGTCTGCGAGACCGCCCCGGGCTCCGAGGCCTGCCCGAAGGACTGTCGCTACTGCGCCAAGTGCGCCGACGGCCTCGAGCGCAAGTGCCGCAACTGCGGCGGGCCGATCACCTCCGTAGCGGTGGAAGTCGACCTAGCGGGGTAGCGCACCCGCATGCTCTTCTTCTCGAACCGCAGCGGATGCCTCCCGTCCCTGCTCATCAGCGCCGTCGGCACCATCGTCCTGCTGGTCATCTTCAACGTGCTCTGAGCAGGCGATCACGTAGCCTCGCCGCTCGTGGTCATCTTCTCCGGCATCCAGCCCACGGGGCGCAAGCACCTCGGCAACTACATCGGAGCGATCCGGCAGTTCGTCGGGGGCCAGGACCACGGTGACCCGGCCATCTACTGCGTCGTCGACCTGCACGCGATCACGGTCGATTACGACCCGGAGGAGCTGCGCGAGCGCGTGCGAGACACGACGGCGATCTTGCTCGCCGCCGGCCTGGATCCCGACCGCTGCATCCTCTTTCGCCAGAGCGACGTACCCGAGCACGCCGAGTTGACCTGGCTGCTGTCGAGCGTGACCGCGGTCGGCGAGCTCAACCGCATGCACCAGTTCCGCGACAAGTCGCTCGCCCAGCGCGAGCTGGTCTCCGCGGGGCTGCTGTTCTACCCCGTGCTGCAGGCGGCCGACGTGCTCGTCTACCGCGCGCACGAGGTGCCCGTCGGCGAGGACCAGCGTGAGCACCTGGAGCTCATGCGCGACGTCGCACGGCGCTTCAACTCGCGCTTCGGCGAGCACCTCGTTGTCCCCGAGCACCGCATCCCGCCCGTCGGCGCGAGGATCATGGACCTCCAGGACCCAACGCGCAAGATGTCCACGACGGGCGCCACCGAGCAGGGGACCGTGTACGTGCTCGACGAGCCGTCGGCGGTCGTC
>Ga0136633_1002696_pt1 | contig 12080 bp, 7 predicted proteins | sample AntDrymeUQ832206_2_FD_105494 | JGI IMG/M metagenome (GOLD analysis project Ga0136633, IMG submission 105494) | Polar desert sand microbial communities from Dry Valleys, Antarctica - metaG UQ83 (22.06) | ecosystem: Environmental > Terrestrial > Soil > Desert | place: Antarctica: Dry Valley...
CGATCCGTGTGCGGGACCGCCGGGGCGGTCGAGAGGCCATTGTCGATGCTGCATGACCGAGACGATCCGGGCCTGTCGCCGGCGCCGCTGCGCCGACGGAAGCGCTCGCGGTCGCTTCTCGGGCTCGCGGTCGGCGTGCTGCTGGTTCATCTGCTGGTGCTGCGAGGCCCGGGGCCGGACGCCCCGACCAAGCCGCACGCGGCGGCGCCGCCCGTCGCGCTCACGACCCGTTCCCTTGCCGCGCCGGTCGCCGTGCCGGCGCCCGAGTCCTCGACGGCGACCGCGACGGCGCCCGCGACGGCCACCGCGACTGCCGCACCGCGGGCGGAGGCGACTCGGGCCGACCCATTGACGGCGATGCCCCAAGTCGTCACGGCGCGGCGGCCGGCGGCGACGGCTGCGCGGCCGACCCGGCCGCCTCGCCACCCATCGCCGCCGAGGACCCCCGACGTGCCGGGCGCGATCGGCGTTGCCGAGGCGCCACCGGCGCCCGCCGCAACGGCGCCGGCCCGAACCTGGCTCGCGCCGGAAGCCGAAGCCGGACCGCCGGCCGAGGCCGACGGCGCCGCCTCGCTGCAGGCCGGCAGCGAGGTGCCGCCGGTCTACCGGACGCTGCTGCCGCCCGCCGCCGTCCTGCGCTACGAGGTCCGGCGCCAGCACGCCCGCGGCACCGGCGAGATCCGCTGGCAGCCGGGCCCGGGCACCTACCGGCTGCAGCTCGCGGCGAGCCTGGGGACGCTGGCGCTGCTTGCCCAGTCCAGTGAGGGGCGGATCGACGCCGCCGGCCTCGCTCCGGATCGCTTCGTCGACCGGCGGGCCCGGCGGTCCGCGCAGGCCGTCAACTTCCAGCGGGAGGCGGGCACGCTGGCCTTCTCGGGCCCGGCGATCGAGCGGCCGCTCCTGCCGGGGACGCAGGATCGGCTCAGCTGGATGTTTCAGCTGGCCGGCATCGCCGCCGCCGACCCCGAACTCGTGGCCGCCGGTCGACGGATCGCCATGGTGGTCGTCGGGGCGCGCGGCGACGCCTCCGTCTGGAGCCTGCGCTCGGCCGGACCGGACCGCATCGAGACGCCGGGCGGCTGGGTCGATGCGATCCGCGTCGTTCGCGAGAACCGCTCCGGCTACGACTCCGGCGCCGAGGTCTGGCTGGACCCGGCGCGACATTACCTGCCCGTCCATGCGACCCAGCGCAGCGCCCGCGGCGAGGCCGAGTTCGAGTTGCGCCTCGACCGCCGCGAACCGGGCTCGTGAGCGGGCGCTTGCAATCGGTCCGTGGGCCCGCACCTTGGAAGCACAGGCCCCGGAGGTTCCCGCCATGCACTTGCTCTACAACTCGGAAAGCTTTGCCGTCGTTCAGTTCGAGATCGCCGACGCCGCGCCCGGCGACGGCGCCGCGACGCAGTCGCGCGGTGGCTTCGAGATCGTCGACAAGTTCGCCCGCAAGGACATCTTCATCGAGGGCGCGGTCGCCGAATCGTTCAAGGCGGGTGTCGAGAGCCTGATGGCCTCGCAGCCGAGCGCCGAGGACATCGACGACTACATCGGCGGCTTCACGTCGCTGCATTCGCAGCCGCTCGTCCTGCACTGAGCCGGCGGCTTCGGCGGTTTCGACCCGCCGTGCTGCTCGCCCGTTCAAGTTTCCCGTCCCTGTACCGATAGCCAGTCTGGACACCGGCCGTGCTCGAGGCGGGTGCGGGTGCGAATCACCGGGGCGGGCGACTGACAATGAACGGAGGGTCTTCTGCAAGCGTGGCTGCTGCCCTGACATCCGGGCTCGGCCTGTTCGTCAGTGTCCTGTCGGCCTACGTGGCGTTCGAACTCGTTCGCCGTGTCCGCGCGGTCCGCGCCGCCAACGGCCTGCCCTGGCTGCTCGGCGCGGCCGGAGCGCTGGCCCTGGGACTGTGGTCGAGCCAGATCCTGGGCGTCGCCGCCGAGCCCCTGCCGTTCGCGGTGAGGTACGCGGCGCTCGGCACGGTCGGCGCTTTTGCCGCCGCGCTGATCGTCGCCCTGGCCGGGCTGGGCGCGGTCGCCGGACGCGTCGTGACGCCGTTGCGGATCGTCTTCAGCGCCGGCTTGCTGGCCGTCGGGGTCGTCTCGGTGCAGGCGCTCACTCTGACTCAGATTGTTTTTCAGCCTGGTATTGACTGGAACGTCGCCTTTCTCATCGAGGGCTGTGCCGTGGCCGCTGCCGGCGCCGGAGTCAGCCTGGCGGCAGCGTTTCGTGGCGACCGCAGCCCATCACTGCCTTGGCGCCTCGCCTCGGCGGGCGTGCTCGGCGCGACCTGGATGGTCAGCCAGCAACTGGTCGTTCGCGCCGCCGGCTTGGCCGACCAGCAGGCGTCGGGCCACGTCGGCGGGCTGGCCGCGGAAACGCTGTTCGGGCTGGCCTCGGTCGGCTCGACGGCGCTGCTGATGGTCGGTCTGCTGTTCTCCGCGGTCGAGGCCCGGCTGCGCCGGTTGTTGCGCAGCGCCGAGGCCGAGCTGCAGCGCCGCACGTTCCGCGACGATCTCACCCGTCTGCCGAATCGCCTGATGTTCGAGGGCAACCTCGCCCACGACGTCCACCAGGCCGCGGCGGCGCAACAGCGGATGGCCCTGCTCTTCGTCGACCTCGATGGGTTCAAGCCGGTCAACGAGTCGCTCGGCCATCACAGCGGCAACCTGATGCTGCGCGAGATCGCCGCCCGTCTCAAGCGCTTCGCCCGCCCCGAGGACCGCATCGCCCACCTCGGCGGCGACGAGTTCGTGATGCTCATGCGCGGCAACCCGACGGCCCAGGACGCGGCGATCTTCGCCGAGCGCCTGCAGGCCTCGATCGGCGAACCCTGCACGATGAACGGACGCGAGGCCGCGGTATCCAGCTCGATCGGCATCGCCATGTTTCCGGAGCACGGGACGATGTCGGACCTGCTGGCCCGAGCCGAGGCGGCGATGCGCGTCGCCAAGAGCGGAGGCGGGGCGACCCACTGCTTCTTCGCGCCGCACATGGCGAGCGGCGCGCGCGACCAGCTTGCGCTGCTGCGCGACCTCCGCCGCGCCCTCGCCGAAGGCCAGTTCGAGCTTCTCTACCAGCCCAAGGTGCACGCGCCGAGCGGCGAGATCACCGGCGCCGAGGCGCTGATGCGCTGGAATCATCCGCAGCGCGGCCTGGTCTCGCCGGACGTCTTCATCCCGATCGCCGAGCGCTTCGGCCTGATCGGGGCCATCGGCAACTGGCTGATCGAGGAGGCCTGCCGGCAGGCCGCGGCATGGCGCGGCGAGGGCCTGCGCATGCGGGTGGCGATCAACCTCTCGGCGCACCAGTTGCGCCACGCCGACCTCGCCGACCGGGTCGAGGCGGCGCTGCGGCGGCATGCGATCAATCCGCAGCTGCTCACCTGCGAGATCACGGAGTCGGTGGCGATGGAGGATGCCTCGAACGCGCTGCGCATGGTCGACAAGCTCGGCGCCCTCGGCGTCAACATCTCGATCGACGATTTTGGCACCGGCTACTCGAGCCTGGCCTATCTGCGCAAGCTCAACGCCGGCGAGCTCAAGATCGACCGCAGCTTCGTCCTCGACATCGAGACCAGTGCCGACGCCCGCGCCGTGGTCGACGCGATCGTCAAGCTCGGCCAGGCGCTGGGCCTCAAGGTCGTCGCCGAGGGCGTCGAGACCGAAGCTCAGCATCAGTTGCTGCGCTCGTTCGGCTGTCATGAGCTGCAGGGCTACCTGTTCGCCCGGCCGATGACGGCGCGGGCGCTCTCGGCCTGGGCCATGGACGACGTCGGTCCGGAGGCCATCGAATTTCGCGACTCGCTCTACCGGCCGACCCTGCCCGGCGCCCTGCACTGACTTCGCCCCCACCGGCCCGCGAGCCGCGGTCGCATTCCTACAATCGGGCCATGACCCTGCCCGAATACACCCGCGCGGCGGCCCTGCCGTCGATCCTAGAGAAGCGCATCGTCATTCTTGACGGCGCGATGGGCACGATGATCCAGCGCCACCATCTCACCGAGGCCGACTATCGGGGCGAGCGCTTCAAGGACCACCCGACGAGTCTGAAGGGCAACAACGAGCTGCTGCAGTTCAGCCGCCCGGACATCATCTCGGCAATCCACGTCCAGTACCTCGAGGCCGGCGCCGACATCGTCGAGACCAACACCTTCGGCGCCACCCGGGTCGCCCAGGCCGACTACGGACTCGAGGCCTGCGCCCGCGAGATGAACGTCGCTGCCGCCCGCCTGGCCCGCGCGGCGTGCGACGCTCACAGCACGCCCGACAAGCCGCGCTTCGTCGCCGGTGCCCTCGGTCCGACGCCGCGCACGGCCAGCATCAGCCCCGACGTCAACGACCCGGCCGCCCGCAACGTCACCTTCGCCGAGCTGCGCGACGCCTACCGTGAGCAGGCCGAGGGTCTGCTCGAAGGCGGCTGCGACCTGTTCCTCGTCGAGACCATCTTCGACACCCTTAATGCCAAGGCGGCGATCTTCGCCCTCGACGCACTGATGGAGGACAGCGGCGAGCGGCTGCCGGTCATCGTCTCCGGCACCGTCACCGACGCTTCCGGTCGCATCCTCTCCGGCCAGACCGTCGGGGCCTTCTGGCACAGCGTGCGGCACGCCCGGCCGCTGGCGATCGGCCTCAACTGCGCGCTCGGTGCGGCCTTGATGCGTCCCTACATCGAGGAGCTGTCGCGGCTCGCCGGCGACACGTTCGTGAGCTGCTATCCGAACGCCGGCCTGCCCAATCCGATGAGCGAGACCGGCTTCGATGAGACGCCGGCCGACACCGGCGCTCTCCTCGAGGAGTTCGCCGGCGCCGGTTTCCTGAACATCGCCGGCGGCTGCTGCGGAACGACGCCCGAGCACATCGCCGAGATCGCACGACGCGTCGGCCGCTATCGGCCGCGCTGCAACGGTCGGGCCGCGCTGGCGCAGGCCGAGGCCGCGTAGACCGTTCGGATCGCGACCGGGCGGCGGCCCCCCGTACAATCCCGACCACGCCCGAGGAGCGTTGCGACAGCCGGACCCGCAGGTCCACGACGGCTGCCAGGCTCGGGCCCGGTGCTGTGCGTTCAGGCAGTGCTACCGGCAACGACGCTCACCCGACCCTCAGGGGCCGCGGTGGGTACCGCAGCCCGTCCTGGACTGCGCGACATGCCCGCCGACGAGATTTCTTCCCTGCCATTGAAGCTGTCCGGACTCGAGCCGGTCGAGATCGGCGCCGGGTCGCTGTTCGTCAACATCGGCGAGCGGACCAACGTCACCGGCTCCAAGGTCTTCGCCCGCATGATCCTCAACGACCGCTTCGAGGAGGCGCTCGGCGTCGCCCGCCAGCAGGTCGAGAACGGCGCCCAGATCATCGACGTCAACATGGACGAGGCGATGCTCGACTCGAAGGCGGCGATGGTCCGCTTTCTCAACCTCGTCGCCGGCGAGCCCGAGATCGCGCGCGTGCCGGTGATGATCGACAGCTCGAAATGGGAGGTCATCGAGGCCGGCCTGCAGTGCATCCAGGGCAAGGGCATCGTCAATTCCATCTCGATGAAGGAAGGCGAGGCGGCCTTCCGGGAGCAGGCCAAGCTGGTCCGGCGCTACGGCGCCGCGGCCGTCGTCATGGCGTTCGACGAGCAGGGCCAGGCCGACAGCTACCAGCGCAAGATCGAGATCTGCTGCCGCGCCTACCGGATCCTGGTCGACGAGGTCGGTTTTCCGGCCGAGGACATCATCTTCGACCCCAACATCTTCGCCATCGCCACGGGCATCGAGGAGCACGACAACTACGCCGTCGACTTCATCGAGGCGACCCGCTGGATCAAGCAGAACCTGCCCGGCGCCAAGGTGTCGGGCGGCGTCTCCAACGTCAGCTTCTCGTTCCGCGGCAACGATCCGGTGCGCGAGGCCATCCACACGGTCTTCCTGTACCACGCCATCCGGGCGGGGATGGACATGGGCATCGTCAACGCCGGCATGGTCGGGGTCTACGACGATCTCGACCCCGAACTGCGCGAGCGCGTCGAGGACGTCGTCCTCAACCGGCCGCCGAAGCTCGGCGCCGGCGAGGCGTCGACGACAACCGCCGGCGAGCGCCTGATCGAGATCGCCGACCGCGCCAAGGGGGCGTCGCGCGACGACTCGGCGCGCCTGGCGTGGCGGGGCACGCCGGAGCACCCGAGGACGGTCGACGAGCGGCTCAGCCATGCGCTGGTCCACGGCATCACCGATTTCATCGTCGAGGACACCGAGGCCGCCTGGCAGCGCATCCAGGCCGAAGGGGGCCGGCCGCTGCACGTCATCGAGGGGCCGCTGATGGCCGGCATGAACGTCGTCGGCGACCTGTTCGGCCAGGGCAAGATGTTCCTGCCGCAGGTGGTCAAGTCGGCCCGCGTCATGAAGCAGGCCGTCGCCCATCTGCTGCCTTACATCGAGGCCGAGAAGAAGCTCCTCATCGAAGGCGGCGGCTCGGCCAGGGCCAGGGGCAAGATCGTCATCGCGACGGTCAAGGGCGACGTCCACGACATCGGCAAGAACATCGTCACCGTCGTCCTCCAGTGCAACAACTTCGAGGTCGTCAACATGGGCGTGATGGTCGCCTGCCAGGACATCCTCGCGAGGGCGAAGGTGGAGGGCGCCGACATCATCGGCCTGTCCGGCCTGATCACGCCCAGCCTCGAGGAGATGCAGCACGTCGCCGCCGAGATGCAGCGCGACGAGTTCTTCCGCAGCCGCAAGGTCCCGCTCCTCATCGGCGGCGCGACGACCAGCCGGGTCCACACCGCGGTCAAGGTCTCGCCGCACTACGAGGGCCCGGTCGTCTACGTTCCGGACGCCAGCCGCTCGGTCGGCGTCTGCAGCGAGTTGCTGAGCGACGAGCGGGCCGCCGCCTTCATCGCCGAGACCGCTGACGACTACGAGCGCGTCCGCGTTCTTCATGCTTCGAAGAAGGCCACGCCGCTGGTGACGCTGGCAGAAGCGCGGGCCAACAAGACGCCGATCGACTGGGCGAGCTACACGCCGCCGGTGCCCCGGGTGATCGGTCGCCGCGTCCTGAAGAACCAGGACCTGGGCGAGCTCGCCGCCTGCATCGACTGGGGCCCGTTCTTCCAGACCTGGGACCTGTCGGGGCCCTACCCGGCGATCCTCACCGACGAGGTGGTCGGCGACGCGGCGCGTCGTGTCCTCGCCGACGGCCAGCGTCTGCTGCGCCGCGTCGTCGAGGGGCGCTGGCTGAGCGCGAGCGGGGTCTTCGGCCTGTATCCCGCCGCGACCGTCGGCGACGACGACATCGAGATCTATGCCGACGATTCGCGCAGCCACGTCCTCATGACCTGGCGCGGCCTGCGCATGCAGAGCGTGCGACCGGTGATCGACGGTGTCCGCCGCGCCAACCGCTGCCTCGCCGACTTCATCGCCCCGAAGGACTCGCCCCGGCGCGACTACATCGGCCTGTTCGCGGTCACCGCGGGGCTGGGCGTCGAGCGTCGCGTGGCCCGCTTCGAGGCCGACCTCGACGACTACGGCGCGATCATGCTGAAGGCGCTCGCCGACCGCCTCGCCGAGGCCTTTGCCGAACGGCTGCACCAGCGGGTGCGCACCGACCTGTGGGGTTACGCGCCCGACGAGACGCTCGATCTCGAGAACCTCGTCGCCGAGAAGTACCGGGGCATCCGGCCGGCACCGGGCTATCCGGCCTGCCCGGACCATCTCGTCAAGCGCGACCTGTTCCGCGTCCTGCAGGCCGAGGAGATCGGCATGGCCCTGACCGAGAGCATGGCGATGACGCCGGCGGCGAGCGTCAGCGGCTTCTATCTCGCCCATCCCGACGCCGGCTACTTCAACGTCGGCCGGATCGGTGCCGATCAGGTGGCTGACTGGGCGAGGCGCAATGCCCTCGACGAGCGCGACGCCCAGCGCGCACTCGCTCCTTCTCTGTAGTCCCCCCGCGGCGATCCCGCTCGTCGCGTCGGCTCGGTATCGGTGTCGGCGTCGGCCACGTCCGGACGCATTCGCTTACGTCTGGCGCAGGTCCTTGCAACAGTCGCAGAACGCGGCTCGTTCGGATCACGCCGACGCGGGTCGGGACGTCGCCGTTGCCAAGTTTTGACGGCATTTCCCCGCGTTTGCGGGGGTCCCGATCCCGTATTCCATCGTGGCACGCCCTCTGCGTTGAAGCAGGCCTGTAAAGAAACTTGTCGCCAGGGGGCCTCTGTGAAGCTTTCAAATCAGATCGGGTTCGAGGTCGGCTGCGGCCGCTTTGCGAGGGCGTCGGTTGCGGCCGCGGCCGTCCTGGCGCTCGCCGCCTGCGGGGGCGGGGGCGGGGGCGGCGGCGGCGCCGACGTCGGCGCTGACGGCGCGCCGGCGACGGTGGCGCAGGCCCAGGCCCAGACGCCCACCAAGAGCGAGGCGGCGCGGTTTCTCACCCAGGCGACTTTCGGGCCGAACGAGGCCGAGATCAACCGCTTGTCGGGGATGTCGTACGGCGCCTGGCTGGACGAGCAGTTCGCCAAGCCACAGACGCTGCATCGGCTCTATATCAACCAGGCGTCTGCCGATCTCGCCACCGTCGGCGCGCAGATCAGCCCGACCAACTTCTATGACTCGTGGTGGGCGCAGGCACTCGGTGCCGAAGACCAGCTGCGACAGCGGGCGGCCTTCGCCCTGTCGCAGATCATGGTGGTCTCGTTCGCCAACGACACCCTGCGCAACCAGACGCGCGGCGTCGCCTCCTTCTACGACGTGCTCGGAGAGAAGGCCTTCGGCAACTTCCGCGACCTGCTCGAGGCAGTGACCTTCCATCCGATGATGGGGGTCTACCTGACGCACCTGAAGAACCAGAAGGAAGACGTCGCCACCGGCCGGGTGCCCGATCTGAACTATGCCCGTGAGATCACGCAGCTGTTCTCGGTGGGCCAGTACAAGCTCAACCTCGACGGCACCTACGTCATGGGCTCCGACGGCCGCCCCTCGGTCGCCTACAAGCCCGCCGACCTCGACGGCCTGTCGCAGGTCTTCACCGCTCTCAGCTGGTACGCCGGCCCCGAGTTGACCGATCGGACCAGCCGCCGCTTCTTCGGCAACGACGCCAACCTCGAGCGCGACTGGCGGCCGATGCAGAACTACGACGAGTTCGCGGCCAACACCAGCTTCCATTCGGTGTCGGCCAAGAACTTCTGGACCACGACGATCCCGCCGCAGAGCAAGCCGGACACGGTGGGGGACATCAAGATCGCCCACGACACGCTGTTCAACAACCCGAATGTCGGCCCCTTCATCGGCAAGCAGCTGATCCAGCGCCTCGTCACCAGCAACCCGAGCCCGGCCTACGTGTCGCGCGTGGCCAGCGTGTTCAATGACAACGGCCAGGGCGTCCGCGGCGACATGAAGGCGGTCTTCAAGGCGATCCTGCTCGACCGCGAGGCTCGCACCGCAAGCACCGCCCCGAGCTACGGCAAGGTGCGCGAGCCGCTGCTGCGACTGTCGGGCATGTTGCGCGCCTTCAAGGCGACCTCGGTCAGCGGCCGCTACACCGGCATCGGTCTCACCGACGATCCGGCGACGAGTCTCAACCAGACGCCGATGTTTGCGCCGACGGTGTTCAACTTCTACCGCCCGGGCTACGTGCCGACGAGCCAGGCGATCACCGACGCCGGCCTGGTCGCCCCCGAGCTGCAGATCACGCACGACGTGTCGGTGGCCGGCTACATGAACTACATCCGCACGAACTGGGTGCCGCTCAGTGCGACGCGTGACATCCAGAAGGACTACTCGGCCGAGATCGCCCTCGCCGCCAGCCCGGCCGACCTGGTCGAGCGGATGAACCTGCTTCTCTTCGCCGGCACGATGCCGGAGAGCCTGAAGACGCAACTCACCGGCGCGGTGGCCAGCCGGGCCATCCCGGCACCGGTGTACTCGATCACGGCGACCACCGGCGGAACGCTGACGCTGATCGCCAATGAAGGCGAGAGCTTCACCGTGACCGGGACTGGCACGGTCCGCTACGGTGCCGGCACCAGGTTCGTCGAGAAGAGTGTCACCGGTGCGGGTCAGTGCACGAGCGAGTTCTTCGGCAGCGACCCGGTCGTCGGCACCGTGAAGACCTGCTCCTTGTTCGCGCCGACGGTGCCAGCGGGCGCTTCCGCCCCGGCCGGCACCGCAAGCGCGCTCGCGGTGCCGTCGAACCAGGCGGCGATCAACACCGCCAAGCTCGACCGGGTCTACCTCGCGGTCTACCTGTCGATGAGCTCACCCGACTATCTGGTCCAGAAATAAGAGGAAATGATCATGTCGCAACTTAATGCATCGCGCCGCCGGTTCCTGCGCACGGCCTCGGTCGTGTCCGGTTCGGTTGGCGCCGCCGCCGCGCCCTTCGCCCTCAACATGGCGAGCCTCGGCAGCGCCGTCGGCCAGTCGGCGGCGGACTACAAGGCCATCGTCTGCGTCTTTCTCTATGGCGGCAACGACTCGTCGCACATGGTGATCCGGACCGACACGCCGTCGTTCACCGAATACACCCGGCTGCGCAACCAGGGGGCCGAGCCGATCGCCCTGCTCGCCCCCGGCACCCCGGTCAACAACAACGCGACCCGCGGCACGCCGGCCCGCCTCGGCGGCGTGCTGCCTCTGGCGCCGAGGTTCACGGTGTCGACCGAGAACGCCGCCAATGGCTATGCCGTGCATCCGAGCATGCCTGAAGTGCAGTCGCTCTTCGCCTCCGGCCGGCTCGCCATCCTGGCCAATGCCGGCCCGCTGATCGTGCCGCTGACCCGGGCCGACTACAAGTCGAACTCGAAGCCGCGGCCGCAGGCGCTCGGCTCGCACAACGACCAGCAGTCGACCTGGCAGGCCCTCGGGCCGGAGGGCGTGAAGGTCGGCTGGGGCGGCCGACTCGGCGATATGGTCGCGAGCGCCAACACCAGCTCGACCTTCACCAGCATCTCGGTCTCAGGGAACAACGTCTTCTCGGCAGGCAGCTCGGTCTTCCAGTACCAGGTGGGCGGCGGCGGTGCGACCCAGATCGGCGGCCTCACCGGCACGCTGTTCGGCTCGACGACGGCTTCCAACACCTTGCGGCAGATCGTGACGGCCGACAACTCGCATCTGTTCGCCAAGGAGTACTCGACGATCATCAACCGCTCGATCGGCGCGCAGGCGACGTTCCAGACGGCGTTCGCCGCGTCCACGATCACGGCCCCCGGCAACCTCGTGCTGCCCTCGTCGGGCAACGCCACCGCCAACAGCCTGGCCCAGCAGCTGCAGACCGTGGCCCGGGTCATCGGCGCGCGCTCCGCGCTCGGCGCCAAGCGGCAGATCTTCTTTGTCTCGATCGGCGGCTTCGACACCCACGACAACCAGAATGCCGGCCAGGCCGACCTCCTGGCGCGCATCTCGCATGCGCTCGGCTACTTCGACACGACGCTGTCGAACATCGGCGGGGTCGACATGCGCGCCAACGTGACGACCTTCACCGCATCGGACTTCGGGCGCACGATCACCACCAACGGCGACGGCACCGACCACGGCTGGGGAAGCCATCACTTCGTGCTCGGCGGCGCCGTCAAGGGCGGCGAGATCTACGGGCGCTTTCCCTTCTTCACGCTCAACGACGGGCTGGGCATGGGAATGGACTCGGCGAACAACGGCTACCTGCCGGTCACCTCGGTGGACACGATCGGCTCGACGCTCGGCCGCTGGTTCGGGGTGAGCGACACCAACCTGGACACCATCTTCCCGAACCTGCGCAACTTCCCGCGCGATCTCGGCTTCCTCGCCTGAGGAGGCTGCACCGGCGATGTCGCCGGTGTCAGAAAGAACGGGCGGCCGGCTGGCTGCCCGTTTCCATTTCAAACGGCCGTCCGTCCGCCCGTTGCCGTGACAACTCGGCCGGCGACAACCGGCGCGGCGGTCGCGAGCACACGCCGGTGCTGGATCGCCTCGGCGAGATGACCGGCGTCGATGGCACCGGTACCGGCGAGGTCGGCGATCGTGCGGGCGCTGCGCAGGACGCGGTGCAGGCCGCGCGCCGACCAGCCCAGGCGGTTCGCCGCGTCGCGCAGGAACGCCGCCGCGGGGGCGGCGAGCGCGGCGTGGCGGTCGAGAGCG
>Ga0136633_1002697_pt1 | contig 12070 bp, 9 predicted proteins | sample AntDrymeUQ832206_2_FD_105494 | JGI IMG/M metagenome (GOLD analysis project Ga0136633, IMG submission 105494) | Polar desert sand microbial communities from Dry Valleys, Antarctica - metaG UQ83 (22.06) | ecosystem: Environmental > Terrestrial > Soil > Desert | place: Antarctica: Dry Valley...
CAGGTCTCGGGGCTGGCGCACCGACGACAGGGGCACGGCGGCTGCGGCTGCGAAGTCGATGTCGTCGTAGCCGACCAGCGCGAGGTCCTCGGGGACCCGGACGGAACGTCGTGTCATCTCCTGGAGCAGACCGAGGGCCAGCAGGTCGTTGGCGCAGAAGACGGCAGTCGGACGTTGGCTCGCGGGCATGCTGACGATCCGGCCGGCTGCCTCCCGACCTGCCGCGACGCTTAGGCCGGCTGACTGGACGACCGTCAGGGGCCGGTGCGATGCGGCGTCCGCGAGAGCTTTCTCTGCGCCCTCCTGGCGCTCCGCCACCTGCCGGATGGACGATGGTCCCCCTACGAAGGCGATCCGCAGGTGACCCTGCTCCAGCAGGTGCGTCGCCGCGAGGCGTCCACCGAGGACGTCGTCGACCGCGACCGAGCACCGCGTGCCGTCGGAGGCCCGGTCCACGAGGACGACGGGGATGCCCCCGCGCACCATGTCATCCAGCCGACCGGAGCTCTCGAGATCGACAGGGGTGATGAGGACCCCGAGGACGCGCTGCTGCTGCAACATGTCCAGCTGGCGCAGTTCGCGGGCTGCGTCCTGGCCGCTGTTGCAGAGCATCAGCATGACGCCGTTCGCGTCCGCAACCGCTTCGGCGCCTTGTGCGACGTCGGTGAAGAAGGGGTTGGCTACGTCGAGGACCACGAGGCCGAGGGTACGGCTGCGACCGGCCCGCAGCTGTCGGGCCGACTCGTTGCGGACGAAGCCGAGCCGGGCGATCGCAGCCAGGACGCGGCCGCGGGTGGCGGCCGCGACGACGTCCGGCCGGTTCAGGACGTTGGACACCGTCCCGACGGACACCCCTGCTTCCGCAGCGACATCCTTGATCCCGGCGTTCACCCGCGGCCTCCCTCGGCAGAGAGGCCCCGACAATGCCCACCGGAGCGAAACGTGTCAACAAAAGTTCTTGCCACCCTCTTGACGCTGCGTGAACACGCTCATAACTTGTCCGTCACGGTTAGAACGATTCAACCCGTTGGCCCGCCCGTCCGGTCCGCGCTGCCGTCTCCCGGTGGCACATCGAAAGGAACTCGTATGAAGGCTCCGAGGAAGTCGACTGCCGTCCTGGCCGTCGGGCTCGCCGGCGCGCTGGCGCTCAGCGGCTGCAGCAAGAAGTCCGAGACGACGACCGCGGGCGGCTCAGGCGGAGGTGACAAGAAGGTGAGCGTCGCCTTCGTGCCGAAGCTGCAGGGCATCCCCTACTTCGAGGCGATGAACACCGGCGGCCAGGCTGCCGCGAAGGACCTCGGCATCACCTGGATCTACAAGGGCTCGACCACGGCCGACCCCGGCGCGCAGACCGACATCGTGAAGTCCCTGATCCAGCAGAAGGTCAGCACCCTCTTCGTCGCGCCGAACGACCCCGACTCCATGGCACCGGTCCTCACGGACGCCAAGGACAAGGGCATCCACGTGGCGACGTCCGACACCGACGCCCCGAACTCGCCGCGCGAGGTCTTCGTCAACCAGGCGACCGCGCAGGGCATCGGCGAGGGGCTCACCGACGCACTCCTCGAGGCGATGGGCGGAAAGGGCAAGTACGCCATCGTCTCGTGCGGCCAGACCGCGGCGAACCTCAACTCGTGGATCGACGTGCAGGAGAAGTACACCGCCGAGAAGTACCCGGACGCGGAGATCGTCGACATCGTGTACGCCGGCGAGGACGAGGCCAAAGCCGTGTCGATGGCCAAGAACCTTATGAACGCCAACCCGGACCTGACCGGGCTGGTCGGCGAGTGCACCTCGTCGGCCCCGGGAGTCGCCAAGGCGGTCCGCGAGTCCGACAAGATCGGCAAGGTGTTCACGGTCGGTCTTGGCACCCCGCAAGCCATGAAGACCTATCTCGAGGACGGCTCGTCGACGGCAGCCATTCTCTGGGACGTCGAGAAGCTCGGCTACCTGACGGCATGGGCCGGCAACCAGCTGGCGACAGACGGCTCGCTCGAGCCGGACGACGCACTGAAGGCCAAGATCCCGGACGTGACCTATGTCGCGGGCGAGAAGATGCTGCTCCTCGGACCAGCACTGCGCATCACTTCTGACAACGTCGACCAGTTCAACTACTGACGCCAGAGGTCGGGCCGCCGCCGAGTCGCGGTGGCCCGACCCCTGCCGAGGAGCTGTCATGACGACGACCCACCCAGAGGGGACGGCCCGGTCTTCGTCCGGCCAGCCGGCGATCCTGCGGCTCACAGCGGTCGAGAAGCGTTACGGCGGTGTCCACGCGCTGCGAGGGGTCGACTTCGAGCTCCGGACCGGTGAGGTGCACGGCGTCGTCGGCGAGAACGGTGCCGGCAAGTCGACCCTGATCAAAATCATCGCAGGAGCGGAGGCTGCCGACCACGGGTCCATCGAGATCGACGGGCAGCCGTTGGCCGCAGGCAGCACGACGTCTGCCCTGGGGGCCGGCATCGCCACCGTCTATCAGGAACCGCAGCTCTTCGGTGAACTGACTGTCGCAGAGAACGTGTTCATCGGGCGCGAGCTGCGCCGTAGCGGCGTCGTCGACCGGCGCGCGCAACGCGACCGGGTGCTCGAGCTGCTGCACCGCGTCGGCCTGGACCAGGGCCTGGTGGACGTGAGGGTGGCCGACCTGCCCGTCGCGGAGCAGCAGCTGGTGAGCATCGCGAAGGCGCTGTCCCACGATGCGCGAATCCTCATCCTCGACGAGCCGTCGGCGATCCTCACCGATCGCGAGATCGAAACCATGTTCGCTGCCGTACGCAGCCTGCGTGACAGCGGCGTCGCTGTCATCTACATCAGCCACCGGCTCGACGAGCTGGCGCAGATCACCGACCGGGTCACCGTTCTTCGCGACGGCTCCGTGGTCGCGAGCCGCGACACCGCCACGCTGTCGGTCCGCGAGGTGGCCGAGTTGATGGTTGGCCACGCTCTGGGGTCGGGCACGGCCGACCGGAGTGCGCCCGAGGGTGAGCCCGTGCTCCAGGTCGAGCGGCTCACCCGGCAACCGAAGTTCTACGACGTCGACCTCAGCATCAGGCCCGGCGAGATCGTTGCGCTATACGGGCTGATCGGATCAGGCGCCGGCGACGTCGTCCGCGCGCTGTTCGGGATCGACCCGGCCGACAGCGGCGTGGTGCGCATCGCCGGCAAGGAGGTGTCCCTGCGGTCACCCGCCGACGCTGTCGGCCACGGCATCTCGATGCTGCCGGCCAACCGGAAGGTGCAGGGCGTCTTCGGCACCAAGAGCATCGCATTCAACATCTCCAGCGGGCACCTGAAGATGCTCAGCCGGTGGGGGATATGGGTGGACCGAGGACGTGAGCGGGACATCGCCGGAGACTTCATCAAGCAGATCCGGATCAAGGCCCCCGGCCCGGCAACGCGCGTCGACAACCTCTCCGGCGGCAACCAGCAGAAGGTGGTGCTCGCCCGACAGCTCGTCGAGCGACCGCACATCATGCTGCTCGAGGAGCCGACACAGGGAGTCGACGTCGGAGCGAAGGACGAGATCCACCGCATCATCTTCGAGCTGGCCGACGCGGGCGCTGCTGTGCTGGTGGTGTCGGCGGATCTTCCCGAGGTCCAGCAGCTCGCCGACCGGGTGCTGGTGGTGCGCGGCGGGACGGTGACCTCGGAGTTCCACCGCGGTGCCCGGGCCGCCGAGCTCCTGGCCGCCGCGGCCGGCGACGCCGAGCCCACCGGCGAGAGGAGCGGCCGATGACGGCGGTGACTGACGTCGCCCCGCCGCGCCGTCGGCCGGTGGCCCGTGCCGTCGAGGGCCAGGAGCTGGCCCTCGTCGCGGTGCTCGCCGTCCTGTGGGTCGCCCTGTCTCTCGGGACCGAGACCTTCCTGACCTCCTCGAACCTCAGCGACCTGCTGTACTCCGTCGCCCCGGTGGCGCTCGTGGGCATCGGCATGACTGCCGTCATCGTCACAGGCGGCATCGACGTGTCGGTCGGCAGTGGCGTCGCGGTCGTGATGGTCGTGGTGTCGAAGCTGATCCGTGACGGCGGCGCCTCCCTGCCCGAGGCCCTTCTGGTGGCCCTGCTGATCGGGCTGGCGTTGGGTGTCGTCAACGGCGTGCTCATCGCGTTCGGGGGCATCCACCCGATCATCGCGACCTTCGGAACCCTGAACCTCTATCGGTTCCTGGCCCTGAGGCTGTTCGAGAACAAGCAGGTGACCGGCGTCCCCGACACGTTTGCGGGCGTCGGCGGTGGCGGAGCGGGCGAGACGATCGGCGTGCCGAATGCCTGGTGGATGACCATCGTGCTGGCCGGACTGATGTGGGCGTACATGAGGTACTGGGCGACCGGCCGGCACTGGTACGCCCTCGGGAACGACCCTGCTGCTGCCCGTCTGGCGGGTATCCAGGTCCGTCGCCGCCTCGTCGCCGCCTATGCGCTGACCGGCCTGTTCGTCGGGCTCGCCGGCTGCGTGCTCATCGGCAGCGGCGGCCTGGTGCAGCAGAACGCGGGCACCGGCCTCGAGCTGCAGGTGATCGCCGCCGTGGTCATCGGCGGCACGAGCATCCTGGGTGGGCGGGGCACCGTGCTCGGCACGCTGCTCGGTGCCTTGCTCGTCGGCACCGTCACCAGCGCCATCACGCTGCTCGGCTGGCGCAGCGAGCTCACCGAGCTGTTCATCGGCCTGTTCATCCTGGTCGCGGTCGGCGTCGACCTCGTCCGAGAACGACGGAGGAGGGCTCGATGACAGTTCAGACCAACTCCCCTGAACGCGCGACCGGGCCTGACAAGCCCGACCGACTTTCCACCTGGCGTCGCGCCCTCGACCTGGTCCTCTCCGAACGGGTCGCGCTGCTCTCGGTGCTGCTTGTGGTGGTGGTCGGCTACTTCTACCTGCTCGGCCGTCAGGGCTACCTCGTGGCGCCCTACGACACCGACTACCTCGCGTCCGCACTGGAGACGCTCGTCCCGCTGTGCCTGCTGGCACTTGCCGAGCTGCTGGTCATCGTCTCCGGCCGCGGCGGGATCGACCTGTCGGTGGGATCGATCGTCAGCCTGTCCGGGATGGCTTTCGGGGCGATGGTCGGTCTCTGGGGCTGGGCCGTCCTGCCGGCGCTGCTCGTCACAGTGGTGGTCGGAGCAGCCCTCGGAGCCGTCAACGGCCTCCTGGTGGCCTACCTCGGCTTCCCGGCCCTCATCGCGACGCTGGCCACCTACTACGCCTTCGGGTCGGTCGCCCTGCTCAGCCACGACAACGCACCGATCTCCACCGGGCCGATCCAGGACGCCCACTCCCTCACCCAGGCCGTGAGCGTCCCGCTGCTCGGCGACGGTTTCCCGGACCTGCCGCTGCAGGTCGCGACGTTCCTCCTGCCGGTCGCCGTGGTCGTCTACCTCGTGGTCAACCGCACGTCGTACGGTCGGCGGCTCTACGCCATCGGTACCAATGACATCGCCGCTCGCTTCGCCAACATCGAGGTACGCCGGTCGCGGTTCTCCGCCTACGTCGCCTCGGGAGTGCTGTCCGCCGTCGTCGCCGTCGTCACGGTGGCGCAGTTCGCCTCGGCCCGACCGGACGCCGGCAGCGTCGGCAGCGGCATGGCACTGCCGGCCATCACGATCGCCGTCCTCGGGGGTGTCGCAATCTCAGGCGGCATCGGCCGGGTGGCCGGCGTCATCATCGCCGCGCTGCTCGTCGTCTGGCTCAACGCCGGAATCCTGCTCGCATTCGAAGGCTCCGACGGCAGCCAGTTCCAGCTGTTCGCCCTGGGGGCCCTGCTCGTCCTGTCTGCCCTGCTCAACGCTTACAGCGTGCGCCGGGGCCGCGGGACGGGATGACCCCCATGCGCCCCATGCCCCGTTTACCGGCACGACCCGAGAGGTGCACCCCATGAGCGACCGGCAGGCCGTCAAGGCCGCGCTCCGCGAGCAGACGATCGAGACACCGTCGTGGGGGTACGCCAACTCCGGCACCCGGTTCAAGGTGTTCTCTCAGGAGGGCGTGCCACGGACCACCGAGGAGAAGATCGACGACGCTGCCACGGTCCACCGGCTCACGGGGGTGGCCCCCACCGTCGCGATCCACATCCCCTGGGACCGGGTCGAAGACTTCGGCGGCCTGGCCGCCTACGCGCAGGACCGCGGAGTGACCCTCGGCACCGTCAACTCCAACGTGTTCCAGGACGACGACTACAAGCTGGGCAGCGTCACCAACCCGGACCCTGGGGTGCGCCGTAAGGCCGTCGACCACCTGCTCGAGTGCGTCGACATCATGGACCAGGCGGGCTCGCGGGACCTCAAGCTGTGGTTCTCGGACGGCACCAACTACCCGGGTCAGGACGACATCCGGGACCGGCAAGACCGGCTTGCCACCGCACTGCGAGAGGTCTACGACCGGTTGGGCGAAGAGCAGCGGATGCTGCTGGAGTACAAGCTGTTCGAGCCGGCCTTCTACTCCACCGACGTGCCGGACTGGGGCACGTCGTACGCGCACTGCATCGACCTCGGCGAGCGAGCCCAGGTCGTGATCGACACCGGGCATCACGCGCCGGGAACGAACATTGAGTTCATCGTGGCGATCCTGCTCCGCGCCCGTAAGCTCGGAGCTTTCGACTTCAACTCGCGCTTCTACGCCGACGACGACCTTATGGTGGGGGCCGCGGACCCGTTCCAGCTGTTCCGGATCATGCACGAGGTGGTGCAGGGGGGCGCGCTGGAGCCGGCGGCCGGAGTCACGTTCATGCTCGACCAGTGCCACAACATCGAGGCGAAGATCCCAGCGATCATCCGGTCCGTGATGAACGTCCAGGAGGCCACGGCCAAGGCGTTGCTAGTCGACGCCTCCGCGCTCTCGGCGGCCCAGCGAAGCGGTGACGTGCTCGCAGCCAACGCAGTGCTGATGGACGCGTACAACACCGACGTCCGCCCGCTTCTCGTCGAGCTCCGCGAGGAGATGGGCCTCGACCCCGACCCGATGTCGGCGTACCGCGGCTCGGGCTACTTCGAGCGCATCTGCGCCGAGCGAGCTGGCGGCCAGCAGGCCGGCTGGGGGGCCTGAGCGATGACGCACCCACAGGTGGCAGACCTCGTCGCGCGGAGCAACCGTCTCGGTGCCGACCGGCGCAACACCAACTATGCGGGGGGGAACACCTCGGCGAAGGGCGAGGTCGTCGACCCCGTCACACAGCAGCCCGTCGAGCTGCTCTGGGTCAAGGGCTCCGGCGGAGACCTGGGCACCCTCACCGAGGCCGGGCTGGCCGTGCTGCGGGTCGACCGGCTGCGGGCCCTGGTCGACGTCTACCCGGGGGTCGAGCGCGAGGACGAGATGGTGGCGGCGTTCGACTACTGCCTGCACGGCACGGGAGGTGCGCCGCCGTCGATCGACACCGCCATGCACGGCCTGGTCGACGCGGCGCACGTCGACCACCTACACCCCGACTCGGGCATCGCGATCGCGACGGCCGCCGACGGCGAGGCCTTGACCAAGGAGATATTCGGCGACCGGGTCGCGTGGGTGCCGTGGCGCCGGCCGGGCTTCCAGCTTGGTCTGGACATCGCGGAGATCAAGCAGGCGAACCCCCAGGCGATCGGCGTGATCCTCGGCGGGCACGGCATCACCGCGTGGGGTGCGACCACCGAGGGGTGCGAGCGCAACTCCCTCGACATCATCCGGACCGCCCAGGCTTACCTCGACGCGCGCGGCTCGGCGGAGCCGTTCGGCGCTGTCGTCGCGGGCTACCAGCCGGTGCCCGAGGCCGAGCGCCGGGCCCGCGCGGCCGCCCTCTTCCCGGTGCTGCGCGGGCTGGCGTCGACCGACCGCCCGCAGGTCGGCCACTTCACGGACTCCGCCCCGGTCCTCGACTTCGTGTCCCGCGAGCGCCACGCCGAGATGGCCGCCCGGGGGACGTCGTGCCCTGACCACTTCCTGCGTACCAAGGTGTGCCCGATGGTCTTCGACCTCCCGCCATCCGCTCCGCTCGAGGACGCCGTGGCCCGGCTGCGCGAGCTCCACACGGAGTACCGCGACGCGTACCGCGCCTACTACGAGCAGTACGCCGTCGAGTCGACGCCGCCGATGCGCGGTGCGGACCCGGCGATCGTGCTCGTCCCGGGCGTCGGGATGTTCAGCTTCGGCGCCAACAAGCAAACCGCCCGCGTGGCGGGTGAGTTCTACGTCAACGCCATCAACGTGATGCGCGGGGCCGAGTCGGTGTCGACGTACGCGCCGATCGACGAGTCGGAAAAGTTCCGGATTGAGTACTGGGCGCTCGAGGAGGCCAAGCTCGCCCGGATGCCGAAGCCAAAGCCCTTGGCGACCCGCGTGGCGTTGGTCACCGGAGGCGGCTCGGGCATCGGCCGGGCGATCGCGCACCGGCTCGCGGCCGAGGGCGCGTGCGTCGTGGTCGCGGACCGCGACGCGGTGTCGGCGCAGACCGTCGCCGAGGAGCTCGGCACGACGGACGTGGCGGTCGCCATCGCGGCCGACGTCACCGATGCGGCTGCCGTCGCTGACGCGCTGGCGGCGGCGTCGCTCGCCTTCGGCGGTGTCGACCTGGTGGTCAACAACGCCGGGCTTTCGATCTCCAAGTCCCTGCTGGAGACGACCGAGGCCGACTGGGACCTCCAGCACGACGTCATGGCGAAGGGGTCCTTCCTCGTCTCCCGCGAGTCCGCCCGCGTGATGCTGGCGCAGGGGATGGGCGGTGACATCGTCTACATCTCCAGCAAGAACGCGGTCTTCGCCGGGCCCAACAACGTGGCCTACGGTGCGGCCAAGGCCGACCAGGCACATCAGGTCCGGCTGTTGGCGGCCGAGCTCGGCGAGCACGGCATCCGGGTCAACGGCATCAACCCCGACGGCGTGGTCCGTGGCTCCGGCATCTTCGCCTCGGGGTGGGGCGCACAACGCGCCGCGGTCTACGGCGTGGCCGAGGAGGACCTGGGCGCCTACTACGCGCAGCGCACCCTGCTCAAGCGGGAGGTCCTGCCGGAGCACGTCGCCAACGCCGTGTTCGCCCTGACCGGCGGCGACCTGACGCACACCACCGGCCTGCATATCCCCGTCGACGCCGGTGTCGCGGCCGCCTTCCTCCGCTAAGACCAACCGTGCCCGTTCGTGTCGCCGCCGTCGACCTCGGTGCCTCCAGCGGCCGGGTCATGCTCGGCCGTGTCGACGCAGACCTTCTCGAGCTCACCGAGGTCGAGCGGTTCCCGAACCGGCCGGTGCGGATCGGCGGCACACTGCACTGGGACGTCCTGGCGCTGTGGGCGGGCACGATCGACGGGCTGCGGGCGGCCGGCCGGCTCGCCGGCTCGCTCGACGGTGTTGGCGTCGACTCGTGGGCCGTCGACTACGGCCTGCTCGACGAGAGCGGTGCACTCCTCGGTAACCCGGTGCACTACCGCGACGAACGCACCGACGGGGTAGCGGAGAAGACCCTGGCGGACCTCGGCGCCGAGCGGCTCTACCAGCTCAACGGGCTCCAGTTCCTGCCGATCAACACGATCTTCCAGCTCGCGGCTGCCCGGGGCACACCGCAGCTGGCGGCGGCGCGACGGCTCCTGCTCGTCCCGGACCTGCTCGGCTACTGGTTCACCGGCGAGCACGGCGCCGAGCTCACCAACGCGTCCACCACGGGCCTGCTCGACGTGCGGTCGCGCACCTGGTCGGCCGAGCTGGCCGACGCCGTCGGGCTCGACGCCGACCTGCTCCCGCCGCTGCGCGAGCCGGGCACCCGGCTCGGCGAGCTCCTCCCCGAGGTGCTCTCGGAGGCCGGACTCGTGGGTCCGGTGCCGGTCTGGGTCGTCGGCTCGCACGACACGGCGTCCGCGGTCGTCGGCGTGCCGGCGACTGCGGGGGAGTCGTTCGCCTACATCTCGTGCGGCACCTGGTCGTTGGTCGGCCTGGAGCTGGACCGGCCGGTGCTGACCGAGGACAGCCGGCGGGCCAACTTCACCAACGAGCTCGGCGTCGACGGGACGGTCCGCTACCTCCGAAACGTCATGGGGCTGTGGATCCTCCAGGAGGCTCTGCGGACCTGGGAGGCGGCCGGTGCACCGGCCGATCTGCCCGCTCTGCTCGACGAGGCCGCCCGGGTGCCGGCGTTCACGGTCCTCGTCGACCCCGACGACCCGGTGTTCCTCCACCCTGGCGACATGGAGTCCCGGATCGCGCAGGTGTGCGCGCGAAGCGGGCAACGGGCGCCGTCGTCCCGGGCGGAGGTCGTGCGGTGCGTCCTTGACAGCCTCGCGCTGGCCTACCGCCGGACGGTCGACGACGCTCGGCGACTGTCCGGACGCGACATCGACGTCATCCACCTGGTCGGCGGCGGAGCCCGAAACGAGCTGCTCTGCCGACTGACCGCCGATGCGTGCGGCCTGCCCGTGGAGGCCGGGCCGGTCGAGTCGGCTGCGCTGGGCAATGTTCTGGTCCAGGCGCGTGCCCTGGGGGCGGCGCCCGGTGACCTGGCGGGGCTGCGCGCTCTGCTGCGGGCCACCCAGGACGTACGCCGCTACGAGCCGTCGGGCGACCGGGCCGCCTGGGACGCCGCGGCCCGCCGGGTCCTGCGCCCGGCTTGACCTTCCCGACATACCTGCCGAGCTACCCCGAGGAGACGAGAGCACCGATGAACCCGCTGGGAGTGCACGCACTGGTGTGGGTAGGCGACTGGAGCGAGCCGTCGGCCCGCAAGGCCGTCGAGTCGACCCGCGAAGTCGGGTTCGACATTCTCGAGATCCCCCTGCTCGACCCCTGGTCCGTCGATGCCGGGATGACCCGCCGGCTCCTCGACGACAACGGGCTGCAGGCCACCTGCTCGCTCGGCCTGGGACGCGACACCGACGTGTCGAGCGAGGACCCCGCCGTGGTCGCGAAGGGACGCGAGCTGTTGGCAGCTGCGGTTGAGGCGGCCCACGGCTTCGGCGCCACGCACCTGTGCGGCGTCCTCTACTCGATGATGGGGAAGTACGGCGCACCGATCACTCCGACGTCCCGGCAGCACTGCGTCGAGTCGATGGCGTGGCTGCACGAGCAGTGTGCGCAGGCCGGGATCGCCCTGTCGCTCGAAGTCGTCAACCGCTACGAGACCAACGTCGCCAACACTGCTCAGGAGATGCTCGCGCTCATCGACGAGACCGGCGTGGACATCGGCGTGCACCTCGACAGCTACCACATGAACATCGAGGAGAACGGGCTCGCCGAGCCGGTGCGTGAGACGGGCGAGCGGTTCCGGTACCTGCACATCGGTGAGTCGCACCGCGGCTACCTCGGCACCGGCAACGTCGACTTCGACCAGCTCTTCGGCGCCGTCCGCGAGGTTGGCTACACCGGGCCGATCACGTTCGAGAGCTTCTCGTCGGCGGTGGTCAACGAGGACCTGACCCCGATGCTGGCGCTCTGGCGCAACCTGTGGACCGACGGCAAGGACCTCGCCACCCATGCTCGCGCGTTCATGGCCGAGCGCCTGGCGGGCTGAGGTGGCGACCCGGCGGCGCGTCTGCTTCACGCTGCAGGTCGACCCGGCCCGGCTCGACGAGTACCGCGAGCGACACGCTGCCGTGTGGCCGGAGATGCTCGTCGCCCTGCACGACGCCGGTTGGCACGACTACAGCCTGCACCTCCGCGGGGACGGGCTCCTGGTGGGCACCCTCACGACCGACGACTTCCCGGCGGCACAGGCCGCGATGGCGCGCACCGAGGTGAACGCGCGCTGGCAGGCCGAGATGGGCGGCTTCTTCGTCGGGCTGGACGGCCCGCCCGACGAGGCCATGCGACCGCTGGACGAGGTCTTCCACCTAGAGGACCAACTGGAGCACGTCCGCGGCTCGTGACGCGTGCTTCGTCCGCCTCGCAGCCCCTACCTGGGGTGCACCGGTGCTCTACGTGGGGGGAAGGTCACGACGTCGGGCGGGGGGTCGGGCTGGGTGTGCAGGCGCCAGTAGCGGTCAGCGATCGCGGCGACGTCCAATGCCTTGGCCCCGCTGAGCACGCCGTTGATCGTGACCGTCGTGACCCGCACGCCTTCGGGGGCGAGCTCTTTGTGCAACGACAAACCGAGGTTGCGCAGGCCGGCCTTGGCGACCCCGACCGC
>Ga0136633_1002698_pt1 | contig 12069 bp, 10 predicted proteins | sample AntDrymeUQ832206_2_FD_105494 | JGI IMG/M metagenome (GOLD analysis project Ga0136633, IMG submission 105494) | Polar desert sand microbial communities from Dry Valleys, Antarctica - metaG UQ83 (22.06) | ecosystem: Environmental > Terrestrial > Soil > Desert | place: Antarctica: Dry Valley...
GCATCGGCCTGGCGTTTGGGACGTCGGCGGTGCGGACAGCCGTCGCGCTGGCGCGCGAGGAACGGATCGCGCGATGACGAGGCAGCGCGTCACTCGATTTGTCGCCATCGGGACCGCTGGCCTGGTCGTGCAGATGGGGGTGGGCGCTGCGCTGCTCGCGGCCGGCCTGACACCGGTGCTGGCGACACTGCTGGCCATCGAAGCGGCCATCGGCACCAACCACGCGTGGCATCGGCGCTGGGCCTGGCGCGACCGCGTGGCGGCGCTCCCGTGGCCGCGGACGTTGCTGCGTGCTCATGCCGGCGCTGGCGCGACATCGCTGGTCGTCGGCGCTGGGGCCGTGGCCGTGCTCGGCGATCAGGTGCCGCCACTGCTGGCGCAGGTGGTCGCCGTCGCACTGTGTGCCGCCGTCAACTACTGGCTCGCGGACCGCTGGGTCTTCGGCCCGATCCAGGGCGCGATGGTGACAGCGCTGGCGCTCGGCTTCTGGACCCCGTCGGTCGCCTTGGCGGCCGGTCCCTCACGAGAAGCCGTCCAGTCCTGGGAACGCTACCAGGCAGTCCTGTCGCGGCTGCGCGCCGGCGATCTGGCCCGCGGCGTCCCTTCCTGGGCCACCGATGGCGACCCAGGTGGCACGCGCGTCCTCGGTGGCCTGGTCAGAGGGGAGCCGGACGTGACGCGTCGTACGCTGGCCGACGTCGAGGTCAACGACGCCACACTCGAGCACTGGCAGGGCAGCGTCCTGGTGCGCGGCGTGTCCATCGGGCAGGTGAGTCAGCGCCTGCGGTACCCCGAGCGGTACCCGCAGCCGCGCGATGTGCTCGACTTGAAGGTGAGCGACCGCAGCGAGTCCGGTCACGAGCTGTTCCTGCGCCTGACGCGTTCGCTGTTGATCACCGCGACGTACGACACCTGGTACCGCGTGCAGCACCAGATGCATTCCCCGTACCGGGTGGAGAGCACGGCTATCGCCACGCGCATTGACGAGGTCGTCGATCCGGGCCTGCCTGGCGAGAAGCGGGTGCCCGTCGACCAGGGCCGCGGCTTGCTGTGGCGCATGCGGTCGTCGTGGCGTTTCGCGGCGGTACCGGAGGGCGTGGTGGTGACCTGCGAGTCGATCACTCTCAGCCGGCCGGTGCCGCTCGGGCTCGGCCTGGTGGCGCGCCCGATCGTCACGCGCGTGGCGCGGGAGTCCATGACCACGGCCGTACAGGCGTGGCAGGTGGGGTGGCGATAGTCGTGTGGCTCAGGCCAATCGGCCGCACTGGTGGCCCAGATAGACCGCCGCCAGACCCAGGATCACGCTGAGGCCCACGTTGGCCAGTGCTGCCGGCACCTCGCCTTGCTGCAGCAGGCCCAGCGTCTCGTACTCGAATGTCGAGAAGGTCGTGAAGGCGCCGAGGACGCCGACGGCCCCGAACGCCCGCCACGTCGGGGGCAGGTGCGGTCGCGATTCAAGAAACCCCATCAGCAGGCCGAGGATCAGGCAGCCAGCCAGGTTCACGACGATCGTGCCCGAGGGCAGGGTCGACGGCCACCGCGACCGGATGGCCGTGGAGAGTACCGCGCGGGCGACGGCGCCGAGCGCGCCGCCAACCGCTACGAGCCACAGGGAGCGCATGACCCGGCATCATACCCGGCGTGCTACGCTCCAAAGCGGGTTGATGCCGTGCCAGCGGGCGTCGCCAGGGAGCCGGATTTTCATGCGTCGCATCATCCTCCTCGTCGTGGCTGCCGCAGCCGCCTTCGCTGCGCACGTGCCCGCCGCGAGCGCCCAGAATCTCACCAGCTGCAGCATCGCCGGCCAGAATCGTTACGTGCTGGACGTGATGCGCGACCTCTACTTCTGGAACACGGAGCTGCCGGCCGACGTCAACGCGTCTGGCTACGCCTCGCCGGAATCCCTGCTCGAGGCGCTGCGGTTCCGTCCGCTGGACGAGCGTTTCAGCTACATCGGCGCGCGGGCGACCGAGGAAGCGTTCTACTCGGACAGTCAGTTCATCGGCTTCGGCTTTGCCCACAGATACGACGGCCTCGGTCTGCGCATGCTGCAGATCTTTCCCGACAGCCCGGCCTCAGCGACGGGGCTGCAGCGTGGCGACCGCATCACGTCGATCAACGGCCAGAGCGTCGTCGCGCTGGCGGCCAATGGCACGCTCGGCGCGACCCTCGGGCCGTCGCAGGAGGGCTACGACATCCGCTTCCGCTACGAGCGCGCCGACGGCAGCGCCACCGACGCCACGATGAGCAAGCGAGCGGTGACCATTCCGACGGTGTCCCATCTCACTGTGTACGAGATCGAGGGCCGGAAGGTCGGCTACCTGTTCTTCCGAAACTTCGTCACGCCGTCGCGCCAGGCCCTCGACGAGGCCTTTGCCGCGCTGCGCGACGTGGGCGCCACCGAACTGGTGCTGGATCTGCGGTACAACGGCGGCGGGCTCGTGTCGGTGGCTCAGCACCTGGCCAGCCTCGTCGGCGGCAGCCGCACCGAGGGGCAGATATTTGCCGACTACTTCCACAACTCGCGTAACGCCTTTCGTAACGAGGTGACGCGATTCGAGGCCAAGCCCAACGCGCTGGCGCTGCAGCGCCTGGTCGTGATCACCACGGGCTCGTCGGCCTCGGCCAGCGAACTCGTGATCAACGCGCTGCGGCCGTTCATTCCGGTCACCACGGTCGGCGAGACGACCTACGGCAAGCCGGTCGGCCAGTACGGCATCACGTTCTGCGACAAGGTGCTGTACCCGGTGGCGTTCACGCTGCGCAACGCCTTCGGGCAAGGCGACTTCTTCAACGGCATCGGCGCCGATTGCGCGGCCGCTGACGATGCCGATCACCAGCTCGGCGACCCGCTGGAGGCGTCCCTGTCCGAAGCGCTGACGGTGGTGCGCACCGGCCAGTGCTCCGCGCCTCCGGTCAGTGCCGCGACAGCGCGACGGCGCGACGCCACGCGCGTCGACCTGCTGCCGCCGTTGCGAGGTCTCGAGCAGTTGATCGGCGCGCACTAGGCGCGGCCGCGTCGGCCGGCCGGGTCATCGCGGCAGGGGCCGCAGCCGCAACACGTCGCCGATGATGCGATCCCTGGCGGCAGCATCGGCGGAATCACACCAAGTGACGGCGCGTCCGGCCGGTCCGGCGGTTACGAGCAGGCGCGGCCCGCCGGGGCCCGAGGCCACGAGCGTGGCCACCGCGGGTTCGCAGCGGATGGCTCCTGGGTGTGCCGCGACGTCCACCGCGAGCAGGGCCGGGATGGGGAAGGCCGACGCGCCGCCGCGGCGACCGACGTCCTGCAGCCAGCCGCGTGCCGATGGCGTGATCAGCTTCACGGGCCCTCGTCCGGCGTCGAGACGGTCGAGAGCCGAGCTGTCCAAATCACTCTGCGGCCCGCCACCAGGCGCGATCAACGTGATCGGCACCGCGGTGTCCAGCAGCACCTGGATACTGCCGGCATCGGCCAGGGTGTTGGCGTCGGCCGCACCGTCAGTGGTGGCGGAGGGACGCGTCGGATCGGCACGCGTCCCGGCGACCATGATGACCCGCTCGATCCGAGCAGCCATCGTCGGTTGCCGCAGCAGCACCGATGCCATCGTCGTCGCCGGGCCGGCGGCCACGATGCTCAGCGATTGCTCCTGCAGGGCTTCCCGCAGCAGCTCGGAGGCTTCGGTTGGTGCGACGCGTTCCTCGGCCGTCGACGGACCGCGCCAGGCCCGCCGCAGTCCACTGTCGAACCGCTGCAGCAGTTCCTGCGCGGCAGGATAGCCGCGCTCGAGTGGCACGTTGCCAAAGGTCACCGACACGCCCCGGACCAGCAGTCGTCCCGACCCGTAGGCCTGCAGCAGCGCGAGTGCGTCGCCGGGGTCACGCGGCGGATCGCCGATCGCCGGACTGAGGTCCAGCCAGACCGGGATGCGCCCGTCAGAGGCGGGGGGCTCGGTGTCGCTGCAGGCGCCGCTGCCTGCACACAGCAGCATCACCACGGCGCACCGCAGTTTCATGGTGGACGTGGAGTTCACAAGGGGAGTTCCACCGTGGTCGCACCACGCAGGAGGCGCGCGGCGTAGTCCAGTTCGCACTCGAGCCGCTCGGCGGAGGGGTCTCCGGGCACCGGGTCGGCGCCGAGCCGTCCGCGGATGATCTCGAGGCCTGCGCAGACGCTGACCTCGGCGATATCGACAGGGGCGCCACGGCGGTAGCGTTGCAGCATCGCGGCGATGTGCGGGTGCGGCTGCCGGCTGAGCAGGAGGTGCGCGAGGAAGAAGCCGACGTCCAGAGCCGCGGGACCGGCCGTGGCCAGTCCGGGGGCGAGCACCCGCAGCCCGCGCGGAGCTGGCAACCACCGCGACGGCCGGAAGTCACCATGCAGCAGGCTGCCGCTGCCCTCGAGATAGCGCCCGCCCACGTCGCGCATCGACGCCCGCACGTGCACGTCGGTGCGGATGGCATCCACCTGCCGCTCGAGCCCCGGCAGGCGGGCGGCGAGGGCTGACACCCGGACGGCCGAGACCGGCGCTTCGAAGCGCTCGGCGTGCCTGGCAAGGCGCACGCCATCGCTGCGCAATGCCCCGAGTTGATCGGCGCTGCCCGGTATGCCGTGCAGCGCCAACAGATAAGCAGTGAGGTCCTCCAACTCGGCTTCAAGGAGCGGCCGGCCGAGATAAACGTCGGTCAGCACACCGGCGGTGCCGAGATCCTCGAGGGCGATGACGTGATCGGTGCGGTCGACGCCGAGGCACGTCGCCATCCGCTCGGCGACCGCTGGCCACGGCTGCACCAGTCGATAGAACTCGCCTTCGACCGCAATCCGATCGGCGGGGGAGGCCATGTACCGCGCATCGTCCTGTCTCGTCGGGCCTGGCTGCCGAAGGATCCGGGTCGCGCCCGTGTCCGTGGTCACGCGGACGGTGCTGGCTGTCCGACCGCTGCCGAGGGACGTCCGCTGGACCACCGCGGACGAACCGGGAATCCATCCGCGCAGGCGCAGGAACTCGGTGAGGGAAACGAGGGAAGCCGTCGCGACGTGCACCGGACCGCAGTATGGCAGGCGCGCGCCCAAAACCCTCAGGAGTGACGGGCTGTCGTGCGGCCATTGCGTCAACGCTGTGACGACGGCGGTCATGGACATGCAGGTCCCGGGCGTGGAGCAGGCGAGTCTCGACCTGCTCGCGCACCGGGCTCGCGTCGGGTGTCGCCGGTATGATGGTTTGATGGACGGGCCCACCGACGAGAACCGCGAGTGGAGGATGCGCTGGTCGCTGGGGACGCTCCACTTCCTGGTCATCGCCGCCTTCACCTGGGCCCGGATCGTCAGAGACGGCGCGCTGCTGAGCCGAGTCTCGGTGGAGTGGGTGCCCTGGCTCACCGCCGCGGTGCTCGTGGCCACAGGCGTGGCCACTCCCCTGATTGCGCGAGCCACTCGCCACCTCACGGCGGTGCGGGCGTTTGCCCGCGTGGCCATCGCCACCGGCGTCTCGCTGCTCGTCTGGGAACTGCTCCTGCGCACCAAGAGCGAGTGGAGCGCGTTGGCGCTCTACGTCTGGGTGGGTGCCTATGGCCCGCTGCTGGTGGCGCAGTTCTGGATTCTCGTGCACCAGTCGCTCGATGCCGAGCAGGCGCGGGCGCACATCGGCTGGGTGGGGGCGTGTGGCATCCTCGGCGGCGTCGCGTCCGGCCTGGTCGCCACGTTGGTCACGCGCGCCGTCGGGCGCGACGACCTCCTCGGCTTGACGGCGCTGGCGCAACTCGGTGCGGGAGCGCTGGCGCTCGGCCAGACGGCGCTTGCTGCCAACGGCCCCGGGCTGGGAACGGGAAACCGCGACGCCGCGCCGGCAGTGGCCAACGGCGGCGGTCGTCGCGCGCGCACGGTGCTGCGCGAGGCTGGGTACGCCCGCCTGCTCGCGCTCGTGGTCGTGCTCGGCGCGCTCACCGGCGGGCTCGTGGACTATCAGTTCAAAGCAGCGCTCCAGCGACAATCCACCGACGCGGCCGAGCTGACCCGGTGGCTCGGGCTGTTCAACGTCGCGGCAAGTGGCCTGGCGCTGTGCGCACAGATCGCGACCGGCATGCTCCTGGCGCGCTTCGGCTCGCGCGCGCTGGCCTTTGTGCTGCCGGCTGGCGTGATGGCCTCCGCGTCGGCGGGGCTTGCGCTGCCGATGGTCTGGCCGGCCGTACTCGCCCGCTTGTGGGAAACGGCGGCTCGCCATTCGCTCGCGCGCACCGCCAACGAGTTCTTTTTCCTGCCGTTCCAGGGCGCCCCGCGGAGCACCATGAAGCACGCCGCCGAGGGCTTCCTGACGCGCGGCGGTGAAGTCGGCGCCTCGATGATCCTGGTCGGCTTGAGCCTGGCCGGCCGTGCCGACCCATGGCACCTCTCGCTGGCAGTCGTGGTGGCCTGCGCGGGCTGGATGGCCTCACTCGGCTGGCTCGGCCGCGCCTACGCGCCGGCGCTGTCACGATCGCTCGATGCCCTGCTGCGTCCTGGTCGCACGCCGCCGACCCCTGTCGTCGATCGAGGTGTGGCCATCCCCGAACTGGTCAAGCTGCTGCGCAGTCGCGACCCGCGGCACATCGTGTTCGCCCTCGACGAACTCTCGGCCATCGACCCGGCCAGGGCCCGTCAGGAGGCCCGTCCGCTGTTGGCGCACGAGGCCTCGGCCGTCCGCGCACGGGCCCGTCGCGAGAACACCCCCCACCGGCACGCACGGGTCGCAGCCACGCTGGACTCGTGGCCGGGCGCTGGCGCACTGCATACCGCGCTGCGGTCCGGAGACGCCGCGCGCGCCACTGCGGCGTGTGTGGAAGTGGTCGCTGCCCGTGAACGCCATGCCGTCCCCGTCCTGCTGTCGAGTCTGACGGGGGACGTGCGTGACCTGGTGCGCAATACGCTCGTGCAACTGGGCGACGACGTGGCGGGCACTCTTGGAGACACACTGGCCGACGAACGGGTGCCGCTGCGCGTGCGGCGGGACGTGGCCATCGTCCTCGGCCGGATGGCGACCCAGGCCGCGCTGGCGCAGCTGTGGCGGGTGCCGCGCACAGCGCCGCGGGGCTTGCGGCTTCTGGCACTTCGCGGTCTCGGCGCCGCGCGCAAGGCGGCGATCCCGCTCGCGGTCGACGAGAGCGACGTCCGCCGCGACCTTCACCTCGACCTGCAGCAATTGGAGCGGCGCCGCGAGCAGGCGAGTCAGCTTGGTGCTGACGCGGGTCCGGAAATCGGTTTGCTGGCGCGCGCGCTCGATGAGGCCGCGGCAAGTGCCAGGGAACTGCTGTTCCGCCGCCTCGCCCTGATCTATCCGGCTCGCGAGATGATGCGAGCGCATCGCGGCATCAGCAGCGGTGACGACCGCATCCGTGCGTTCGCCCTCGAGTATCTGGAGGCCACCTTGACGCCCGTCGATCGTGACCGGCTTCTCCCGGCCCTCCGCGGCGGCGAGGCCACACCGCCGGCCTCCACCCAATCACTCGTGGAGACGCTTGCGATGGACCAAGACGTGTGGATCGCCACCCTGGCGGTTCACGCCCTCGGCACGTGGCGGGCGGCGTCGCTGCGCGCGATCGTCGCGGCACCGGTGACTCAGGACGCCATCTACCAGGAAACCGCGAGGTGGGCGCTCGCGCGCCTGTGACCATGGATACGCCAGCACAACTCACCACTGTCGAGAAGGCGGCATTTCTCATCGAGGTCGACCTTTTCCGCGACGTGCCCAGCGAACTGCTGTCGGAACTGGCGGGACGCATGGAAGAGGAGTGGCATCAGCCCGGCGACGTGCTGCTCGAGCCTGACTCCGAGGACGTCCGGCTGTGGGTCCTGCTGTCGGGGAGTGTGACTGCCACGCACGGAGGTAAAACGCTGCCGGCGCTGACTCGGGGCGACGCATTTGGACTGCTGGCCTCGCTCGGACTCCCACAACACGAGACCTACACGGCCGCCCAGGCCTGCCGTACCCTCTCGGTTGCCCCCGACGAGTACCTCGATGCGATCGCAGACAGCACTGCCTTTGCCATCGCCAACCTGCGCGCCCTCGGGCGGTCGCTGCAGGCGCGCGAGCGTATCAGGATGCCTGAGGCTGATCCGCCTGCCGGCGGCGATACTCGCTGACCAGCAGCCACGCCACTCCAGCCCAGGCGGCAATCACCACGAGCAGCGCGCCAGCGAACTCCTGGCGGTCCATCGACAGGAACGTCGTGCCGGCCAGCACCAGGCCGGCGGCCAGGACATCGCCGATCCGCACCACGAACGTATCGGCCGCCTGCTTGGCCGCGTACTTCTCGCGGCGAGCGGTGGGGAGCCAGAGCATCTGCCTGGCGGTGTTCATCGCCGAGTAGTCGGTGGCGTTCTCGATCGTCTTGGTCCAGCGGAATGCCTGGAAGCCGGCGCCAGACAGGACCATCGCGTACGTCACAAACGACGCGATGGGCAGGACCAGCAGCACGCCCGCGATACCGACAGCCCGCACCAGTCGAGAGACGAGCAGGCTCTGGATGACGATGGCCGCGACGTTCACCCAGAAGAAGTAGCTGCCGTAGAAGCTGCCGATGCAGGCCTCGCGAGCCGCGTCACCAGCGCACGCGCCGGAGGCGTCGGCCATCGCCAGCACCTCTCGGCTCAGGATGTATTCGCCCGTCGTGTTGACCACGTTGAGCAGCAGCAGGAGCAGGCAGATCAGACGAAGATAGGGGTTGCGCGCAAGCATCGCGAACCCGTCGCGTGTCGACCCCTCGTCCTTGCCCCCGCCTGCCGCGGTGTGCTTGCCCGACTGCCAGCGCTCGACTTGCAGGTAGCCGGCCAGCGAGACCAGCAGGCAGACGGCGGCCAGGTGCAGGAGCGTCAGTGCGGGAACCCCGGCGTCGAACAGGCGCCCGGCGACCCACGCGCCCACCGGGCTGCCCAGCGTCGCGCCGATGGCGATGACGGGGAACAGTCGCGCCCCGTGATCGGGGCGGTAGATGTCGTTGGTGTAGGACCAGAACTGCGCGACGATCGCGTTGTTGAAGATGCCGACCCAGACGAAGAAGGCGATGCCGAGGTATGGCATGCCCATGGTCCCCAGCAGCCAGAACAGCTCGATGTTGATGACGAAGAACAACGTCATGCCGAGGACCAGCGCGCGGCGCGACACCTGCGCGGCCACTCGGCTGTACGCGGGGACCGCCACCATCAGTACCAGGGCCTGCAGGCCTGACGCGTAGGCTTTCACTTCAGCGCCGCCGTCAGCAAGAATCAGCGGCTCGCGGACGGTCTTGCAGACGTAGTACCCGCACAGGATCACGAACAGCGTCGCGAGCAGAGTGAGGGCGGTCGGGCCCTCACCGCGGCGCACATCGCCGAACGGGCGAAGCAGCCGATCGGCCAATGCCGTCGGCTGCTCGCCCGGACTCTCGGGCCAGCGTGTGACGCGACGCACCGCGCGACGCGCCCTGGCGCCGCGGGGAGATGCGGTCTGCGTCGCCGGCCCCATGCGTTACGGCCGCACTTCGAGGTTGTTGGCCACGCGGTAGCCCGGCGCCTTGTCTGCCGCAATGCGCGCCGCGCTGGCCTTCTCCGTGGCCGAACGGACACGGCCCTTCAGCGTCACCGTCTTGGTGCTCGCCTCGGTGTCGACGTCGATGGTCGAGGCGTTGATGGACGCATCAGCCATCAACGCGCTCTTGATCTGCGCGGTCTGCTGCGCGGCGTCACCGACGTTGGCTGCCGACGCCGCGGCATCACGCGTCGCGTCAGCCGCGTGTCCCGCCGCATTGGCCGTGGCATCACCAGCCCGGTCCGCGGCGGCCGAGATGTCGCGACCCGCTTCACGCGTCGCTTCTGCCGATCGCTCCGCGGCTTGCTCCGATCGCTCGGCTGCGATCCTGGCGTCCTGCTCCGCCCCTTCGCGGGTGTTCTGGCATCCCGACACCAGCATTGCGGCGATCAACAATCCTGCCCCTGTCATCACGCTGCGCATATCCAGCCCTTTCCGTAGTTTTTTTAAAACAGCCCGTATTGCTCGAGCGGACTCGCGTGTTCGCGATTGCTGCTGCCGCCCCGTCAGGCCGGTTCTGACTGCAAAGCTGCGACCACCCTCAGAACAATTCGCTGAAGAGGCTCCAGAACCGCTCCTGGGCTCGCTGCCAGAGCGACCGGCGTTGCCACTCATTCAGGCTCAGTCGGTGGCTGCGGGCCACGTCGGCATCGAACGCGGCGCGCAGGGTAGCGGCGAGCTCCGGATCGTGCACGCCCATCACGAGCTCGTCGTTCAGTTCGAGTGACCGGTTGTCCAGGTTGGCCGTGCCGATAATCGACCATGCGCCATCGACGGTCATGGCCTTGACGTGCATCATCGTCGGGGCGAACTCCGCGACCCCGACGCCCTGTTCCAGCAGTGCGCGATAGCCGGCCCGGCTTGCGGCCTTCACCGGACCGGCGTCGGTGTGCTCACCGTCGGTCAGGATGCGGACCTGCACGCCTCGCCGGCGCGCCTCCGCGAGCGACCAGCGCAGCGAGCTGTCGAGCACCACATACGGCGACTGGATGTCGATGGTCCTGCGTGCCGAGGCGATCGACAGCAGATACAGCAGCTTGACGTTGCTCGCGCCGCCCGAGAAGTTACTCCAGGCAACCACCGACCGGCTCCCCGGGGTGGCACTGGGCTGTTGCGCGGGCTCGGGGTCCAGGCGCGGCGCCTCGGAGCCGCCCGACTCGATCCAGTTCTCGTAGAACGAGGCCTCGAGCGCGCGGACCGCCGGACCCTTGACGCGCACTTGCATGTCGCGCCAGTGCTCGGGTGACTGCGCCGACCCCTGCCAGTGGTCGGCGAGCCCGACACCGCCCGTGAAGCCCAGCTGGCCATCGACGACGAGCACCTTGCGATGGGTCCGGTAGTTGATCCGGTCCAGCGCCCACCAGCGCACGCGGTTGAACCACGCCAGGCGGACGCCGGCTGCCTCGAGCCTGGCCACCGAGTCAGGCGGCAGGTCGCTCGCGCCATAGCCATCCAGGACAATCCGGACATCCACGCCACGGCGAGCCGCGGCGGCGAAGGCCTCGGTGAACCGGCGACTGACATCCCCGTCCGAGTAGATGAAGCTTTCGAAACTGATGCGCCGGCGGGCGCCCGCCACCGCGTCCAGCATGGCCGGGAAGATGGCATCGCCGTTCTGCAACACGTCGAACGTATCGCCGCTGGTCACCGCCGCGCCGATCAGCGAGGCCACATAGTCCGGGAAATCGGCGTCGGCGGCGGCCACCGGGCTGCGCACGTGCAGTGTCTGCGGATCCTGGACGAGCCACAGGAAACCAGCGACGCCGACAAGGACGAGCCATGGCCACCGCCGCCGCCTGCGTTGCGGGGGTGCCACGGCGGCAGCCGCAGGAGCCTCGTGGGAAGAAATCACACGCCGGCTCATGCACGGCGCGTGCCGCGCTAGGGTAGTGTGACCGGTGTCGCCCGCGGTCCTGCTACCTAGCGTCGACGACGCGGCAGGCGGCGCGTTCGCACCGCAGCTTCAGCAGCAGGCCGTCGATGACGCTGCCCACGGCGTCGCGTGCACTCAGCGTCACGTCGAGCGAGGAGCCGGTGTCGGCGACGTCGAGCAGGCCGAACTGGTGATTGCGCCGCGACACGCCGTGGCTGTAGGGCCCGCCCTTGCTCCGCGTCCAGCGATCCAGCGGCGCCCCGTGGGCCACCACGAAGCCGCGTGTGTCGGCTGCCCGTCGGGTCATGTACGCGCTGTTGGACCCGTCATCGAGGGCCGCCATGTGGCCATCCCCACTCAGCATCACGACGCGTGCGGTCAGACCCAGCTCCTCGATCCGATCCGCGATCCTCGTCCGCTCCTCGGCATACGGCGCCCAGCCCTCCGAGGTGGCTTCGTTGGACTTGGTGATCCACGGCACGGTGTTCACCCAGATGACCAGTGGCGCGTCCTTGGCCTCCTGCAACTCGCTCTCGAGCCAGCGGACCTGGGCCTCGCCGAGCATCGTTCGGGGACGAGGGGCATCGACCGGCGCACGTGCGGTGCGAGTGTCGGTGACGATGACCCGCACCCGGCCGATCGTGAAGGCCTGGTAGATCGAGGACGTGCCCGCCGGCA
>Ga0136633_1002699_pt1 | contig 12068 bp, 12 predicted proteins | sample AntDrymeUQ832206_2_FD_105494 | JGI IMG/M metagenome (GOLD analysis project Ga0136633, IMG submission 105494) | Polar desert sand microbial communities from Dry Valleys, Antarctica - metaG UQ83 (22.06) | ecosystem: Environmental > Terrestrial > Soil > Desert | place: Antarctica: Dry Valley...
CAGGAGTAGGCGCGGTGCGGGCCGGCGGTTGACAGCGTTGAGTAGGTAGCCGAGCTGGCGGAGGGCTTCGGCGCGGGTGACGCCCAGGTGGGTCGCGGCAACCGACAACGGGGTCGAGGAGCCGGTGACGCTCGCCGTGGCGACGATCGCGCCGCGGGGCTCGCGGCGGGCGTCGCGCGGCAGCTTGACGTGTTCGACCTCCGTCAGCTCACCCCGGCACAGCAGCAGATTTCCGTAACGGCCCCCGACCCCCAGCCGCCGGGCCTGTCCGAACACGCTGCTCATGCCCGTGGCGCGGGAGACGACCCCCGTGGTGTCGGCGAAGCCGGAGCGAATGGTGGCTTGGTCCACCTCCTGCAGCGCGAGCAGATCCGGCTCCATCTCCGCGCAGAACTTCCCAAGCGCTTCGAGGTCCACCCGCCCGCCACGCAGCGCGCCGTGCCGAATGTTGTAGGTCATTACGCGCATAGGACGGCCTTCATTCCCCGTGGAGCATCCCACCTCTGCGAAACTGCCCGACGTGCCGACCGACAACGCCGCCGCCTGGGACCGCCACGCCGCGGGGTACCAGGCCCGAGCCCAGCTGCCGACCGACGTTGCCCACTACGGCCCCGACATCGCCACCGAAGCTGAACTCAAGTTGCTGGGCAACCTCGAGGGCAAGCGCGTCCTCGAACTGGGGTGCGGTGGCGCTCAGTGTTCGATCGCATTCGCGAAGCAGGGAGCCACGGCGATCGGGGTGGACTTCTCAGCCGAGCAGCTCGCGTTCGCCCGCCGCCTGGCGGACCGGGAGTCCGTGCGGATCGAGCTGCGAGAAGGTGACTTGGCAGATCTGGCGTTCCTGCGGGCCGAGACGATCGACCTCGTGTTCTCCGCCTACGCGTTCGGATTCGTGGAAGACCTGGGCCGGGTGTTCCGCCAAGTACATCGCGTGCTCAAGGGCGATGCAGCGCTCGTCTTCTCGCTACCCCATCCGGCCTACGACCTCATCGACGACGACTCTGAGGAACCACTGTTGATCAGGCGGTCCTATTTCGATCGCACTCCGATCGACTACGAGTGGGACGGCATCGCGTTCACCGATTACCACCACTCGATCGAAGACCTCTTCAGCGCGCTGCTTCGCTCGGGTTACCGCGTCGACACCGTGCTGGAGCCCGAGCCGAACACTTCCGGGCCCCGCAGCCAGCACTGGCGCGATGCCTTCCGGCTGGTCCCGCGGACGTTGATCGTGCGAGCGCGCAAAGAGGGTCGCTAGGCGCCACCGCGGTGCGAACCGGGCCAGAGGCGCGATCGTGGCCCGGTGATCCGTCCCAACGGACCGCGCTTGTCCGGCCTTCGGCGCGATCTGGGCCGGGCCTCGCCGCGCTGCGCGCCGCCGGATTCGAGCGAGCCCGCACCGGCGCGCTCAGCCACATCGAGGCGCAACTGCTTCTGGACAGGGGATGGACAGTGGCGGCGCATCTTCATCTGCTCCGGCACGAGATGGACCGCCTCCCGCCGGCCCATCCCCACCGGGGACCGCGCCTTCGGCGAGCGTCCGAGGCGGACCTCGAGGCCGCCGTTTCGTTGGATGACGATGCGTTTCCGGACGAGTGGAGGCTGGGGCGCTCCGGCCTGGGCGACGCTCTCGAGGCAACCCCCCAGACCCGGTTCCGCCTGGCCCGGACTTCCAGCGGGCCAGTCGCGTACGCCATCTGCGGCAGGTCCGGTCGTGATGGCTATGTGCAGCGGCTCGCGGTAGCTTCCACACACCGCGGGCAGGGGCTCGGCCGAGCCCTTACCCTCGACGGACTGAGATGGCTGAAGCGCTGGAAAGCGTCATCGGCCTCCGTGAACACCTACGTCGGCAACGACGTTGCGCTCCGGCTATACCGGTCGCTGGGCTTCGTGGAGGTCCGACCGGGTCTCATGGTGCTTACGATCGACCTGTGAGCCGGCGACCTGTGAGCGCGGTGGCGCGGGTCCTGGCCGCCACGGCGCTCGTCGGCCTGCTCCTGGCGACCGGCACGGCCGAAGCACAAGAGGGCGCCCGGGAGGCCGACCGTCCGAAGGACCGGCTCACTCTGGCTTCGAAGACCCCATGGGTCGGTCGGGGCGGGGAGTTGGTCCTGCGTATCCACGCCGATGCGGCGGCGCCCGCCGAGACCGAGCTCGCGGTCGCGGTGCACGGGCGGCTGACCAGTCGATCTCAGTTCGTGCGAACCCTCGAAGGCAGCGTTCAGGGCTCCCCCCTCGAGGTGGTTTCGGGACCCTTGAGTCAGCTGGGGCCCGACCCCGCTGGCGCGCTCAGCGTCAAGCTGCCCGTGCAGGATCCCGCGCTGCCCCGCGACCCGGGCAGGGTCCTGCTGTCGCGCGAAGGCGTGTATCCGGTGCGCGTCGAGCTGCGCGAGCTGGGCGGCGGTCAGGTCCTGGCGGGGTTCACCACTCATCTGATCTACGCGCCTGACAATCCGAACAGAAAGTCTCTCGGCGTCGCTCTGGTACTGCCTTTCCACGCGCCTCCGACCACCGAGGGCTCCGGCGAGCGGACCTTGCCCGACATCGAGCCGCTGCGTCATGTCGCCGACGCCTTGTCGACCCACCGAGGTGTGGCCCTCACGGTGGACCCGACACCTGAGACGGTCGAAGCGCTCGCCGAAGCCCCCCGGGGCGAAGGCGATGACGTGCTCGCCGACCTTCGAGCGGCACTGGCCGGACGCCAAGTCGTTTCCAGCACCTACGTCGTCACCGACGCGCGTTCGTTGCTGGCCGCCGGCCTGCGGGACGAGCTGACCGCCCAGCGCGCTCGGGCGCGACAGGTCCTCGGAGAGGCGCTCGCTGTCCGGACCGATCCGCGAACCTGGATGCTGCCCGGCACAGTCGACAACGAATTGCTCGAGCTGGCACGGTCCAGCCAGGTGGACCGGGTCGTGGTGACGGAGTCCGCGCTGGAGCCCACGGATCGAACGGTGACTCTCGCCCAACCCTTCTCACTCGCCTCCCGCCGTAGCGCGCCTCCGATCGCAGCTCTGGCTGCCGACCCCGGCTTGAGCGAGCACTTCGTGGCCAACCCCGACCGGCACTCAGGCGGCCCCGTTCTGGCCGCTCACCAGTTCCTCGCGGACCTAGCGGTTATCCATTTCGACAGTCCGGGCACCGAGCGCGCCGCCGTGGCGCTGGCGCCGGCCCGGTGGAAGCCCGACCCCGCGTTCCTCGAGGCGCTTCTCAGCGGAGTCGCCCAGAGTCCGTTGGTCGACCCCGTGACCCTCGATGAGGCGTTCGCGGTTCCCGCGGCCAAGGGCCCGTCGGGCTCGCGGCTAGTCCGCCGGCTCGCCCCAGCCGACGACGTCGAGCAACTTTCGGGGCGCGCGATTCGTTCCGCGCGCGATGACCTCGAGGCTTTCGGCTCGCTCGTCGAGCCTGGCAATGCCGTCGAGGCGGTGCTCGATCGCGCCCTTCTCAGCTCGCAAGCCTCGGGGATACCTCAGGCGCGTCGGCGGGCCTTGATCGAATCGGTGGGCAATGGAATTCGAGCGCAATTCGCCCAGATCAGCCTGCCCGGCAACCGGTCGGTCACACTGACGGCGCGAACCGGGGAAATCCCCATCACCATTCAGAGCCGACTCGATTATCCCGTCCGCGCCACGCTCCGGGTGGAATCCGACAAGCTCACGTTCCCCGAGGGAGGTCGCCGCGAGGTGTTGCTGGCCAACACCAACACACCGGAACGGTTCTCGGTCCGGGCCCGAACTTCCGGGGCGTTTCCAGTCCGCGTCGTGCTCGAGTCCCCGGAGGGTGACTTGGTGTTGGGCCGCAGCCTGTTCACGGTGCGGTCGACCGCGGCTTCGGGCGTAGGCGTCGCGCTGTCGGTCGGCGCGGTGGGCTTCCTGGCGGTGTGGTGGGCCGGCCACGTCGTGCAGGCCCGACGGGGCAGGGAGAAGCCGGCCGTCGCCCCGGCCGACGGGTGATGGGCGAAGGGTGACGGCCGCCGCGGGAAATCCGGACTCGAGGACCGCGCTGGCGCGCGCCTCGTGGGTGATGGCCGTCGGAACGGTCCTGTCCCGTGTCACCGGCTTCGGACGTCTCGCGGCCCTCGCCGCGGCGTTCGGCTTCACTCGTTTGACGGACGCCTACAACCTGGCCAATACGACTCCGAACATCCTGTACGAGTTGGTCCTGGGCGGGGTGCTCGGCGGGACGTTGGTCACCGTCTTCACGCGACACCTCCGTTCCGATCCGGACGGCGGGCGAGCAGCCGTGTCGGCGATCGTCAGCGCGGCAGCCGTCGCGTTGGTGGGCCTCTCCGCGCTTCTCGCGGTTGCGGCTCCCCTCGTGATCGCTCTCTACACACGCGGGGCAGACTTTCCCGACGACCAACGGGAAGTGGCGACGTCGCTGCTTCGTTGGTTCGCGCCGCAGGTCGCGATCCTCGGCGTGATCACCCTTGCTGCGGCCTTGCTGCAGGCTCGGCGGCGGTTCGCGGCCCCCATGTGGGCGCCCATCGCGGCAAACGTCGCGACGATCGCCGTCTTGCTCGGCGCGGCGGCCGCCTTCGGCTCGGGTCTTAACGCGGCCGACGCGGCCGAGCGACCGGGCCTGGTGATCCTCCTGGGCGCCGGCACCACCGCGGCCTACGCCCTGCAGGCGGGCATCCTGCTTTTGCGCCTGCGGGGAACTGATGTCTGGGCCGGGTGGCGCTGGCAGCCTCGTCATCCGGCCGTCAGGACGGTCCTGCGGCTATCGGGCTGGTTGGTCGGACTGACCGCCGCGAATCAAGTCGCCCTGTGGGTGATGCTCACACTGGCCGGCCGACGGGCCGGCGGCATCTCAGCCTTCAAGGCCGCGGAGCTGTTCTTCCAGCTGCCCCACGCGGTGATAACCGTCTCGATCGCCAGCGCGGTGCTCCCGCGCTTGGCAGAGCTGTGGGCTGCGGACAAGCGCGGCGAGTTCGCCCAGCGCACCCGTTGGGCGCTGCGCAACACTGCCGTCCTGGTTGTCCCCGCGGCCGTGGTCCTCTTCGTGCTGGCCCGACCAATCGTGAGTCTCGCTCTCGACCGCGGAGCGCTGTCCAGTTCCAGCGTCGAGATGACCACCGACGTCCTGCGGATGCTGGCGCTCGGCATACCCGGCTTCAGCGCCTTTCTCCTGCTGATTCGGTTTTGTTTCGCCATGACCGACACCAGAGCCGCCTTCTGGCTCTATGTGGTCCAGAACTCCGTCGCGGTGATCGTGGCCGTCTTCACCTTCGGAGGACTGGGGGTGCGTTCCATCGGGCTGGCCTACGCCGTCTCTTATTCGGTTGCCGCGCTGGCAGCCGCGGCGTACGTGTGGCGGAAGGTCGGCGAGCCCGCATCGCGGGTAACCGCCTGACCCTGCCCGGTAGGGTCTGAGCGTGATCAGCGGCTGGGTAGTCAGGCTCGTCGTGTCACTCGCGCTGGTCGCCTTGGTGTTGTTCGAGGCCGGCTCGCCGTGGATCACCCGGGTCCAGCTCGACGGCGTTGCCGCGGAGAGTGCCCGACAGGCCAATCGCGAGTACGACAAGACCGGAAGCAAGGCCGCGGCAGAGAAGAAGGCCCAAGAGACGGCCGCGGCGAGCGGCGCCGCGCTGATCGGATTCGTGGTCGCCAAGGATTCAGCGGCAGTGACCGTGAGCCGCAAGGCCCCATCGGTCATTTTCGGCAAGTGGGACAAGACGAAGAGCTACTACGACGTAAAGGTCGACGGGCTCTCAGAAGGAGGACTTTGACATGAGTGTGCACATCGTCACCGACAGCGCGTCGGACCTGCCGAAGGATCTCGTATCGGAGCGCGGTATCACCGTCGTGCCGCTCACGGTGCGCTTCGGCGACGCCCCCGAGATAGTCGACGGCAGCATCACGCCCGACGACTTCTGGGCGCGATGCAGCTCGTCGGCCGTTCTGCCGCAGACCTCAGCGCCTTCAACCGGCGACTTCGAGGAGGCGTTCCGCAAAGCGGCCGCCGCGGGCGCCGACGGAGTCGTGTGCGTCACCCTGGCTTCGGGTCTTTCGGCCACTTTTTCCTCCGCTTCGGCCGCGGCCGAGTCGGTGAAGGACGACATCGCCGTACGAGTCGTCGACAGCCGGACTGCTTCCCTCGGTGAGGGACTCATCACGCTGGCGGCCGCCGACTCAGCCGAGTCCGGCGCGGGACTCGAGGCGGTCGAAGGCGCTACCCGGAATGCCGCCGACCGTACGAAGGTCTTCGCCGCTCTGGACACCCTGGAGTTCTTGAAGAAGGGCGGTCGCATCGGCGGAGCCCAAGCCCTGCTGGGCTCGCTCCTCTCAATCAAGCCGATCATCGAGGTCGGCAACGTTGTCACGCCAGAGTCGAAGCAACGGACCCGCTCTCGAGCGATGCAGTACCTGGCGGACAAGGTGAAGGCGGCCGGTCCCCTGGAGCGACTCGGCGTGGTCCACGGTCGCGCCCCGGACGTCGAGGAGTTCACGGACTTGTTGGATGACTACTCGCCAAGTGGCGGCATCCTGGTGAGCGACGTCGGCGCCGTCATCGGCGCCCACTCCGGCCCACGGCTTCTAGGCGTAACCTTCCAACCCGCCTGACGCCCAACTCGCCTGACGAGCCGGTCAACCGGGCCGCGCCCCGGCCTTGCTGAAGCTCACCTTCGAGACCGCCCATGACTGACGCGACCCAGGAGTTCGAGGAGGCGGAGGGCGCGGCCGCGGGCGATCTGATCGATGGGCGATATCGGTTGGAGGAACCCCTTAGCGGCGGGGTGACAGCCACGACTTGGCGCGCCCACGATCCCGTGCTGGGACGGGACATCGCGGTCAAGATTTGGGCAGACAGCTCCGAGGACGCGCGGCGATCGCAGGAGGACGAGCTCGGCGCGGCGCGCCTTCTGGACCCGAACCTCAACTCGCTGCTCGATGCGGGCACCCACGAAGGTCGACCATTCCTGGTTCGCGAGCTGGCGCTCGAGCACCCGGTCGATAGCTCGCCTCCTCTTTCGGCTTCGGTGGCCCTCCCATCCCCACAAACGGATCCGTCCGCGCCGATCACTCCACCATCGGGGCTGCCCGAGGTACGAGCCAAACGACGGGACCGGGTGGTCATGGCGTCGGTCGGCGCCGCGGTGATCGCCGCGCTCTTAGTGGTCGGCGGACTACTCGTCCGGCCCGACGCCTCGGAGACGGCTGCCGAGCCAGTGGCGGGCGAAGAGATAGCGCCGGTGGAGATCATGTCGTTCGATCCGGAGGGCGACGGCCGAGAGAATCCCGAAGAGTTGCCCGCCCTCCTCGACGGGAACCCGGCGACGACGTGGAGCTCCGACCGTTACAACAGCCGCAAGTTCGGCAACCTCAAACCGGGATTTGGCCTGGTCCTGACCCTTGATCCAGCCCGGTCGGTCAGCTCCTTGGAGCTGGAGAGTGAGACGGCGGGATGGAGCGCGCAGATCCACACGGCCGACCAGGCCGCCGACGACTTCGCGGGGTGGGGTCAGCCGATCGGCACCGTGGCGGGCGCGCGACCGTCCGAGGAACTCGACCTCGGGGGACGTACCGTGGGTGCGGTGTTGATCTGGTTCACCGACCTGGGACCGGAGTCCAACCGGCTCACCCTCCGTGACCTGCGGGTCAACGCCGTCGAATGACCGACCATCTCAGCGCGGAACAACTGAGTGATGTCGAGCCGGCCCAGGATCCCGACGACCTCGTTGGTGGAGGCACCGGCTTTTCGACGCGGTGGCGCCTCGCCGTCGCAGTGCTCGCGCTTGTGGCCGTCGGCGCGGGCATCTACTTCGCGCGGAGTGCTGACGGTCCCGCCGGCACTCGCGCTGCCGCGGTGACAGACGGCGGAGATCTCGGTGCGCAGAGCGACGCCATGTCGTTGAGTGAGCGGCTTGCTCCCGAACTGGCCGAGCGCGAGGGGTCGCCCAGTGGATCGCTGGCCCCCGGATCGGTGGCGTGCGACGACTCCGAGGCCGCGCTGCCACAGGATCAAGCCGAGCTCATCTATTCCGCCCGTTTGGAATGGGAGGGCACCCCCGCCGTCGTACTCGGCTACCGGGTCGACGGACCGTCGCTCTCACGGCTCTTGCTCGTTCTGGCCGAAGAGGACTGCCGGCTAATTGTCACCCAGTCGTTCTGACGGACCCTCACCCGCGATCGCCTCCGCGGCATTGGTCTCGTCCCCGTTTGCCTCGTCCCCGTTTGCCTCGTCCCCGTTTGGTCGAGCGAACTTGTAAGTCCGGACCGAGAAGACGGTGACCGCGAAAGCGAACGCGGGCGCCGCCGCCGCTTCCCAGCCGAGGGGCGCAATGCCCCGGCCCGAGTCGAGGTACGCCCCCCAGAGAACGCCCGCTCCAGCCAGCGCGCCGCTCACGAGGCCGACGACCCAGCTTCGCGACCGCGCCACGGAAGCGGCGATCTCTCCAGTGACCAGCCCGGTGACGGTTCCGACCATCAGGGTGACCCAGCCGGCCACGCCGTATTCGCCGACGATCAACGCCGCCACTGCCGCGACAAGCGCTGCCGCGAGCAGCCCAGCGACAGTCCTCACAACCGCGAAAGCTAGTGTCCCGGGTCGATCATGGCGCGTGACTCCCTAGAACCGGCGGCCGGCGGCGCACTCGTCACGCCCGGTTCAGACCCCGACGGTGACCTGGCGGCAAAGGTCACCCACAAGATCGTCGGCGTCGTCGACAAGCTCAACCGGGTCAGCGCCCGACCGGCCACGCTTTTGGCCCGCGGCATCGTCTTCGGGCTTCTCGGGCTCACTTTGGTGTTCGCCTCGCTGGTGTTGCTGACCATCGGCGGACTGCGAGTCCTCGACATCTACCTTCCCGAAGACGTCTGGGCTGCGCACCTGGCCCTCGGGTCGATCTTCACGGTCGGCGGCCTTTTCGTCTGGTCCAAGCGCAAGCCCTCGGAGAAGGCGGCCAAGAAGTCCAAGTGACCGACTCGGGTGTTCTGGACGTCCTGATAATCGGGTCGGGGCCGGCGGGTCTGACCGCTGCCATCTACGCGGCGCGGGCCAACCTGGCCCCGCTCGTCATCGAAGGCGCTCCGTCGTCGACCAGCGACCAGCCCGGCGGGCAGCTGATGCTGACGACCGAGGTCGAGAACTACCCGGGATTCGTCGACGGGATCATGGGACCCGAACTGATGGTGAGCTTCCGAGCCCAGGCCGCTCGGTTCGGTGCTGAGTTCATCACCGAAAAGGTCGACCGGGTCGACTTCTCGGACCGCCCCCTCAAGGCCTGGGTCGGCGAGCAGGAGTACGCGGCGCGCACGGTGATCGTGGCTACCGGCGCGAAGGCGTTGATGCTCGGTCTGGACGGCGAGTCCCGGCTCATGGGTCGGGGGGTTTCCACTTGCGCCACCTGCGACGGGTTCTTCTTCCGCGGCCAGCAGATCGCGGTGGTCGGCGGCGGGGACTCTGCCCTGGAGGAAGCGATCTTCCTCACCCGGTTCGGGGAGAAGGTCACGGTTATTCACCGGCGCAAAGAGCTGCGCGCCTCCAAGATCATGCAGGACCGCGCTTTCGCCAACCCCAAGATCGAGTTCCTGTGGGACTCCACCGTGGTCGACGTCATCGGCGATACGACCCTGAAGGCTCTCCTGGTGCGAAACGTGGTGACCGGCGATGAGACGGAGATGGAGTTCGGCGGCCTCTTCGTGGCGATCGGCCATGTCCCCTCAACTGAGCTCTTCCAGGGTCAGCTGGAAATGCTTCCCAACGGCTACCTGATCACCGGCGAGGGAACCCGCACGAACGTGGCCGGGGTCTTCGCCTGCGGCGACGTCCAGGATCACACCTACCGCCAGGCCATCACGGCGGCTGGCTCAGGCTGCATGGCCGCCATCGACGCCGAACGCTGGCTGGAGGCCGAAGGCCGCTAGCGGGTTAGCGCTTCTCCCCTGGCGGTAGCGCCTTCGGCGCTGGCCACCGGGGTTAGCAAGGGAGAGCCTTCGGCTCTCGATGCTCACTTCCCCCGAGCGGTAGCCTGGGGAAGTTATCGGCCTGGACCGGCGTTACCGGCAGGACACCGAGATCTCTACAGGAAGAGGATCCTTTCCATGGGCGCGAACACGACCGAACTGACCGACAGCAACTTCGACGAGCAGATCAAGACCTCCGCCGAGCCGGTCCTGGTCGACTTCTGGGCCGAATGGTGTGGCCCGTGCAAGACCATCGCCCCGATCCTCGACGAGATCGGAGCGGAGTACGCCGGCAAGGTCCGGATCGCCAAGGTCAACATCGACGAGGCCCTGGCTATCTCGCAGCGCTTCGAGGTCATGAGCATCCCCACCCTCATTCTCTTCAAGGACGGCGAGCCGGTGTGGCGGACCGTCGGCTCCCGGGGCAAGTCCCAGCTGGTCAGCGAGCTCGAGCCTCTTCTCCTCGGCGCGGCTTAGCTTCAGCTCCCGGCCGTACAGGGAGCCCGGTTGGTAGTCGTCGCACCCGCCGTGCTCCGCCGCGGGGATAGGGGTCCGGCCGTCCACGATCTCCAGCACCGGCTGGCCGCTGCGGGTTCCGGCGGCGGCGTCCGCGAGGCGGGGGAGTTCGGGCCGGACACCGAGGAAGCGGTTCGTGCCTTCCAGGGGGCCCGGGGCCTGCGTATCGACGGTGTCTGCGGTCCTCAGACGTGGGGATCGCTGGTCGAGTCGGGTTACCGGTTGGGCGACCGGTTGCTGTACGCCCACCAGCCGATGCTGCGGGGCGACGACGTCTCGGACCTCCAACGGCGTCTATCCGCTCTCGGCTTCAACGTCGGAAAGGTCGACGGGATGTTCGGTCCCGACACCGCGCAGGCTCTGAGCCAGTTCCAGCGCGCCGCGGGACTGGCGGCGGACGGGATCGGCGGGCCGGCGACCGTGGCCGCCATGGCCCGGCTCGGCAAGCGCGACGGCGCCCCGGACGAACCGGCGCCCGTGGCCGTCATCCACGAGCGCGAGCGGCTCAGGCGAGCACCCCGCGAACTGGCTGGCCGGCAGGTGGCGCTGGGGCAACCCGGCGGTCTCGACGCGCTGATCGGCGCGGCGACGCGGGCCCTCTCGGCCAGAGGCGCGGTCGTGGTGCCACTCCCCCAGCTCGACGGCAGCGAGCAAGCCGACGCAGCCAACCGGTTGAAAGTCGACGTCTTCATCGGATTTGCGCTCGACCCCGACCGGGTGGGCTGCGAGATCGCCTATTGGCGCTCGCCACAAGGTCACCTCTCGGAAGGGGGCCGGCGCCTGGCCTCGCTGATGTGCGAGCCGTTCCAGGCGACGATGGGCGATGACACGCAGGTGAGAGAAATCGGAATGGCGCTGCCGGTGTTGCGCGAGACCCGAATGCCTGCGGTTGTCTGTACCTTCGGTCCGTCGGTGGTGCCGCTCGGCGCGACCGTCGCGTTGCAGGTGGCCGCAGGCGTCGAAGAATGGTGCGCTCGACCTCTCGATGATGCCTGATGTTGGGACGCCTGATAGCTAGGCCGGTTCTCCCCAGCCTGGGGAGCACCTGTGAACCTGAACTTCACCCTGACCCATATGGACTACTCGGTGTGGCCCGTTCGGGCCATTCAGGCGGACGTCATCCGTAGATAGATGCGCTCCAGGTCGTCCAGGTCGGCGAACTCGATCACGACCGAGCTGCGCTTGGCCCCCAGCTCCACCTTCACCCTCGTGTCGAGGTGATCAGACAGCAGCCGCTCGAGCTCTGCCACCCCCGGCTCGGGCAGACGGCTCTTAGGTGTGGACGCCTCGGCCGGGACAACGGCCGCGGCAGGCGTGTCCTTCGTGCCGGCTGCCTTTACGGCCTCCTCGACGGCCCGCACGCTCATGTCCTCCGCCACCGCCCGTCGGGCCAGGCTCTCCTGCAGGCCTCGGTCCGGCGTGCCGAGCAGCGCCTTGGCGTGACTGCCGCTCAGCTCGCCCGTCGCCACCAGCTTCTGCACCGAGGGCGGCAGCTGGAAGAGCCGCAGGCTGTTGGTGATCGAAACTCGGGATTTGCCGACCCGGGTGGCCACCTGCTCATGGGTGAGGCCGAGATCTTCGATGAGCTGGCTGTACGCCGCCGCCTCTTCCAGGGCATTCAGGTCCTGGCGGTGCAGGTTCTCCACC
>Ga0136633_1002700_pt1 | contig 12067 bp, 6 predicted proteins | sample AntDrymeUQ832206_2_FD_105494 | JGI IMG/M metagenome (GOLD analysis project Ga0136633, IMG submission 105494) | Polar desert sand microbial communities from Dry Valleys, Antarctica - metaG UQ83 (22.06) | ecosystem: Environmental > Terrestrial > Soil > Desert | place: Antarctica: Dry Valley...
CCGGATGCGGCGGGCTGGCCGGATGCGGCGGGCTGGCCGGGGGCGGGCTGGCCGGACCCGGCGGGCGGGGCGGGGGCGGGCGGGGCGCTCGGAGCGGCGGCGGCCGGGGCGCTCACCGACGGCGGGCCGGGGGGCGCGGGCGGCGGGCCGGCGGGTGCGGGCGACACACGGGGCGGAGCCGGAGCCGGTGCCGGCGACGCGGCATGCGTGAAGGGAGAGGGCGGTGCCGCCGGGCGGGGCGGCGGGGCAGGAGCGGCAGCGGGCCGGGGCGCGGGCGCCGGCCGGGGGTCGAGCATGTCCGTCAGCGGCGCCGGCGTGGGCCGGCTCACGATGAGGCGGGGGTCGCGGCCGGAGCCGGAGCCCGGGCGGTCGACCTCGGGACGGGCGTCGGACGGACCGGGCGTCGAGGGCACCGCCGGCGCCTCGGCGGCGGGCTTGGCGTCCCTGGACGGCTCCTCAGGCGAGACGGCACGGCGCAGGCCGTCGGCGTCGGCCCTGCGGCGGGCCCGGTCGGCCTGGGCGTCCTCGATGCTCGAGGAGTGGCTCTTGACGCCGATCCCCAGCATCACGCACAGGTCGAGGGCCTCTTTGTTCGTCAAACCGAGCTCGCGGGCGAGTTCGTAGACGCGAATCTTCTTTGGCAACCTGATCCTTCTGTCCTCTAGCTGCGGATTCCGCAGTCCTCTATCCTCGCACGTTCTCCCAGGTCGACACGAAGCGCCCGTATGGCAGGCCCTTCCACCGGCGCCCGGAACGCCCGGGCGAAACCTTTGCGGCGCTCCGCCAGGTCCACGCAACCGGTGGACCCGGCGCACAACCACGCCCCCCGACCGGGCAGGGAGCGGCCCACGCACAGCGCCCCGTCAGCGGTGCGGACCACCCGCACCAGCTCGCCGGGCGCCGCCACCTTGCAGCAGCCCACGCAGGTACGGCGGGGAGTCGCCCCGCGTCCTGCGCCGTCGTCGCCCTTGCTCGGGGTTATCGCTCCTCCGCCGGCTTCTCGCCGAGTTCGCCTTCGGTGGGCTTCTCGTCAACTGCGTCGTCGTCGACCGCGGGCGACGCCTCCTCGGCCTCGACCGCGCCCTCGGCGGCGATCACAGCCTCCTCGGGCGCACCGTCGGCGATGGCGGACGCGGCGGCGTCCACCGCCTGGTCGACGTCGACAGCCCCGCCCGCCTCGCCGGCGGCCGCAGCGTCGTCGCCCTCGTCACCGTGGGACCACTGCTCGGCCGAGATGGCCTCGCCACCCTCGGCCGGCTGCCACACCATCTCGCCGTCGGGGCCGCGGACCCACTCGCCCTCGGCCCACTCCTCGCCGGCGTACCCGGCCTCTTCCTCGGCCAGCTGGGTCTCGCTCTTGATGTCGACGCGCCAGCCGGTGAGGCGGGCGGCCAGACGGGCGTTCTGGCCCTCCTTGCCGATGGCCAGCGACAGCTGGTAGTCGTGCACGACGACGGTGGCGGTGCCGGTGTCGTCGTCGAGGCGGACCTCCTTCACCTTGGCCGGCTGGAGGGCGCGCATCACAAACTCCGAGGGGTCCTCGGAGAACGGCACGATGTCGACCTTCTCGCCCCGCAGCTCGTTGGTGACCATGCGGACGCGGGCGCCCCGGGCGCCGACGCAGGCGCCCACGGGGTCGACGTTGTTGTCGTTGGACCACACGGCGATCTTGGTGCGGTGGCCGGGCTCGCGGGCGGCTGCCTTGATCTCGACCACGCCGCTGCTGATCTCGGGGACTTCGAGCTCGAAGAGGCGGCGGATGAGACCGGGGTGGGTGCGGCTCACCACGATCTGGGGGCCCTTGGTGGTCTTGCGGACCTCGACGATGTACGCCTTCAGCCGCGACCCGTGCTCGTAGCGCTCGTAGGGCACCTGCTCGGCCTGGGGCAGGAGCGCCTCGACCTTGCCCAGGTCCAGCAGGGTGTAGCGGTTGTCGCTCTGCTGGATGATGCCGGTGACGATGTCGCCCTCGCGGCCGGCGTACTCCTCGTACTTGAGGTCGCGCTCGGCCTCGCGGATGCGCTGGAAGATGACCTGCTTGGCCGTCTGGGCGGCGATGCGCCCGAAGTTGTCCGGCGTGTCGTCCCATTCCCGGGTGACGGTGCCGTCCTCGTCTAGCTCCTGGGCGTACACCCGGAACTCCATGGTCTCGGGGTCGATGGTGACCACGGCCTCCTCGGCCGCCTTCGGCATCCGCTTGTAGGCGGCCACCAGCGCGTTGGCCAGCGCGTCGAGCAGGGTGTCGATCCCGATGCCCTTCTCGCGCGCGACCAGCTGCAGCGCCTCCATGAACTCGTAATTGCCCTTCATGACGCCGCCTTCTTGCCTGCCGGGCGCGAGCCCGGCTTCGGTGCGGCACCCCACTCGAACACGGTGTGGGCCCGCTCGATCTCTCCGTACGCCAGCCGGCGCCCCCCGATCACGATGCCGTCGTCGTCCGCTGCCTCCAGGACGCCCTGCTCCCGCCGCTCGCCTTCGGTGCCGGGCTGCGTCTTGACCGCCACCGTCGTGCCGACGAAGCGCCGGAAGTGCTCCGGGCGCCGCAGCGGCCGCTCCAGGCCCGGGCTCGACACCTCGAGGGTGTAGCGCCCGGGCACGGGGTCGTGCTCGTCGAGCAGGGCCGACACGGTGGTGCTCACGGCGCTGATGGCCTCGAGGTCGATGCCACCCGGGCGGTCCACGTAGATCTGGAGGGACCCCCCGGCGAAGAGCGCGTCGACGAGCTCGAGGCCCTCGGCCTCGAGCACGGGCTCGACCAGCTCACGCACCCGGGTGGCGGGGTCCATTTATCCTCCCTCTCGTCCGATCGACACAGAAAAGCGTGGGCACCCGCCCACGCTCCGTGACCGACAGAAGTTCAGCAAAGCAGCCGGATCAGTATAGCTCCGGCTCCTCCGCGGGGGGTGGGTCAGGGGCCGGCGGCGACGGCCGCCACGACGTCCGAAAGGCTGATCTCGTCGCGCTCCCCGCTGCGGCGGTCCTTGCGCTCCACGATCCCCCTGGCCAGCCCCTTGCCACCGACGATGAGCTGCGTGGGCATGCCCAGTAGGTCGGCGTCGGCGAACTTCACGCCGGGCGCCAGGTCGCGGTCGTCGTAGAGCACGCTCACGCCGGCTGCCGACAGGTCGGCGTAGAGCTTGTCGGCCGCCTCCCCCACCTCGGCGTTGCGCGACGCCCCGAGCGCCAGCAGGTGGACCTGGTACGGAGCCACCTCGGCGGGCCACATCAGGCCGGCATCGTCGTGGTGCTCCTCCGCGATCACTGCGGGCGCCCGGCTCACCCCGATGCCGTAGCAGCCCATCCAGTAGGGGTGCTGGGCGCCGGCCTCGTCGGTGAACGTGGCATTGGGAATCTTGGACGAGTACGTGAGCCCGAGCTGGAAGGTGTGGCCCGCCTCGACGGACTGCACCAGCTCGATGGGCCCGCCGCACCGGGGACACGGGTCGCCGTCGGCCACCGTGGCGAACGAACCCCACTCGGCCACCGTGAAGTCACGGCCCAGGGTGGCGCCGCTCACATGGTGGTCGGCCTTGTTGGCGCCCGTGACCCAGGGCCCGCCCGCCCGCACGGCGTGGTCGCCCAGCACTTTCACGCCCGCCTCCCGCAGCCCCATGGGCCCGATGTAGCCCTTGACCAGCTCGGGGTGGCGCTCGAAGTCGTCGTCCTCGAAGGAGCGCAGGCCGTGTGGGACGCGCACCTCGCGGTCACCGGGCACGAGCACCACCACGGCGTCGCCGTCGGGGTCGGCCAGGGCCAGGCATTTGAGCATCCCGGATGCGGTCAGCCCCTTGTCGGCGAAGAAGTCCACCACCAGGTCGATGCCGGGGCGGTCGGGCGTGTGGTGGTCCTCGAGGGGCTCGTCGGGGGCGTCCGACAGCTCCCGTACCGCCGTCTCCGCCGCCTCCACATTGGCCGCGTAGTCGCCCTGGGTGCAGCGGGCGAAGTGGTCCTCGCCGATGGAGCTGGGCACCATGAACTCGTGGTTGACGTCGCCACCGATGGCGCCCGCGTCGGCCTCCACGGGCGTGTAGTCGAGGCCCAGGCGGTCGAAAATGCGGCAGTAGGCGTCGTACATGACCTGGTACGAGGCCCGCATGCCGTCCTGGCCGGCGTCGAAGGAGTAGGCGTCCTTCATGATGAACTCGCGGCCCCGGAGCAGGCCGAAGCGGGGCCGGGCCTCGTCGCGGTACTTGAACTGGATCTGGTACACGTTGCGGGGCAGGTCACGATAGGAGTCGACCTCGCCGGCCACCGTGGCCGTCACCAGCTCCTCATGGGTGGGCGCCAGCACGAACCTGCCGCCGCTGCCCTCGAGTTTGAACAGGATGTCGTCCATCGTGGTGAGGCGGCCGGTCTGCGCCCACAGCTCCTCGGGCTGGAGGATGGGCATGAGCATCTCCTGGGCGCCCGCGGCGTCCATCTCCTCGCGCACCACCCGCTCCACGTTGCGCAGCACCTGCCAGCCGAGGGGAAGGAAGGTGTAGATGCCCGACGCCGCCCGGCGGATGTAGCCGGCCCGCACCAGCAGCCGGTGGCTGACGGCCTCGGCGTCGGAGGGCGCGTCACGCAGCGTGCGGAGCAGGAGGCGGGACATGCGCATGGGGCGAGGCTACCGGCCAGCTCGGGCCGGGCCCCGGCCTTCCCGCCACCGCCCGGCGCCCTTGGGTAGCTTCGGCGTCGTAACCGCCGGGTGGCGGGAACCCCAGCGGCGGAGCAACGTCCGACTGACCATGCGCCGACGGAGAGTTTCCTCCTGGCTCTCGTGGCGCTGGCTGCGTGCAGCGGGGGAGGACACGGCCGTGAAGGCCGGTGACGCCGACACGACGACCGCTCCGTCCGCGACCACGCCGTCGACCGCGACTCCGTAAACAGAACCGGGAACGAACACAACGGCGCCGTCGCCATCGACCACCAAGCCGCAGAGCGGCGCCGCCGGCCTCGTACTGCGAATCCAGACCGGCGGTGGCTTCGTGCCGTCGGTTCCCTGGCGCCGCCCTGCCCGACCTCCTGGTCAGGACCTTCCCGGCGGCGGCGGCCCTGCGCCACCGATCGCTGACCCCGTATCGTTCCGGCCGCGGAACGCCGCGCCAGGGGGCGCGATTCCGCTGCCGGAACGTGGCGCCCGACGGCGGCGCAGGGTCAGAAGCCGGTGCGGCTGAACGGCGCCGGGTGCGACGCCAGCATGGCGTCGGCCCGTCGCAGCGAGCCGGGGCGCACCTCGGTGACCCGGCCGGCGGCGGCGAGGGCGGACGCGGCCACCCCGCCCAGGTAGAGGGCGCCGAGGTCCTCGACCCCGAGGGCGAGGTCGGCCCTGTCGGTCGTCCGCCGGCACGCGGCCCCGTCGGGACCGCCGTCGAGCCGGTAGCGGCCCGCCGTCTCCGGACGGACGTCGTCACTCACCTCGAACACCAGCGTCGCCTCCACCTGGTAGCGGCGGGCCGACAGAGCGGCGGCCACGTCCACCAGACGGACCCACAGGAAGTCGCCCACCATGGTGACGCGCAGGCGGCGGGGGTCCACCAGCATCCAACGCAGGGGGTCGTCGAGTGGCCGGCGGGCGGCCTCCACGACCTCGGTGAGGTCGAGCGAGAACAGGAACCGCCACAGGTCGGCCTCGGCCGCCGGGTTGAGGCCGACGACCTCGTTGGCGATCACCCGGCCCTTGTGGAGGCCCGACTGCCACTCGGACTTCACCCGGTAGGTGGCGAACCCGTCGGCCTCGCCGGACACCGACTCGTGGACGGCGTAGAAGTTCGGGCCGGCACCGCGCCGGTGCTTCTCGGCATCGCCGAACAGTGCTTCCCACCAGGCGTCCGGACGTCGGATGTCGCCCGGCAGGAGCCTCCGGGCGCGGTCGAGCAGGGCGGGGAGCACCTTGGCTGCGTGCTCGGCCCCGAACAGGTCGATGCGCCCGCCCCCGTCTGGCGCGGACGGCCACAGCGCGCCGTGGCGGCTCTCGATCTCGACGGACGTGTGGCTGGACGCCAGGCCGTAGCCGAACCGGCCGTAGAGGAGGCTCTCCGACGCCAGCAGAATGGCCAGTGGCTCGCCTCGGGTGGCTGCGTCGTCGAGCAGGCTTGCCATCATCCGGCGGAGGTGGCCGCGGCGACGGTGGGTGGGGAGGACACCGACCAAGGTGACGCCCGCGGCGGGGACGGTGGTGAGGCCCGGGAGCGTGAGCTCCAACGACAGGTTGGCGGACGCCGCCACCATGCGGCCGCCCTCAAAGACCGCTCGCGTGCGGTCGAGCTCTATCGCCTTGCGGTATGTGGCCACCTCCTCGGCGTCGGGCGCGCTCGACCCGAACGCGGCATTGTCGACCCGGAGCAGGTCCTCGAACTCGTCGTCCGTGACGGCCCGCAACTCGACGTCCATGGAACCCCTTTGTAGGGCGCCCGCTACCGCCCGTCGAGCGATTTGCGGATCAGCTCGACGGCGACCTCGCTAGCGTTGGCGTCGTCGCCCTGCAGGTCGAGCAGCTCGGCCCGGTCCTTCTCGGCCTCCGCCGCCGCACCCTCGTCGGCCGCCGCCAGGCGGGCCTCAACGCCCTGCTCCACCAGCAGGCGGGCCTCGATGAGCAGCGCCTCCACCATCTCGTCCTCGGGGACGACGCGGACCACCTTGCCCTTCACGAACAGGTGGCCCCGCTTGCGGCCGGCGGCGATGCCGATGTCGGCCTCACGGGCCTCGCCCGGACCGTTCACGACGCAGCCCATCACCGCCACCTGCACGGGCAGGTTCTCGGACTCGAAGGCGGCCATGGCGTCCTTGGCCACCTGGATCACGTCGATCTCGGCCCGCCCGCAGGAGGGGCAGGCGATGAGGTCGACGCCCTTGCGTTCCCTCAGGTTCATGGCCTCGAGCAGCTGGCGGCCCGCCTTGGCCTCCTCCACCGGATCGGCGGTGAGCGAGTAGCGGATGGTGTCGCCGATGCCCTCGGCCAGCAGGGTGGCGATGCCGGCGGTGCCCTTGATGAGGCCGGCCGGGGGCGGCCCCGCCTCGGTGACGCCGAGGTGGAGGGGGTGGTCCACGGTGTCGGCCAGGAGGCGGTAGGCGGCCACCATGAGGGGCACGCTCGACGCCTTCACCGAGATCTTCACGTCGTCGAAGCCGACCTCCTCGAACAGGCCGAGCTCGATCCGGGCCGACTCCACCAGCGCCTCGGGCGTGGCCCCGCCGTGCTTGTCGTAGAGGTCCTTGTCGAGGGAGCCGGCGTTGACGCCGATGCGGATCGGAACCTTGCGGTCGCGGGCTTCGGAGGCGATGAGCTTGATGCGGTCGGGCCGGCGGATGTTGCCGGGGTTCAGACGCAGGCACTGGACACCGGCCTCCAGGGCGGCGATGCCCATGCGCCAGTCGTTGTGCACGTCGGCCACGATGGGCACGGGTGAGCGGGGCACGATCCGGGCCAGGCCCTCGGCCGCGGCCTGGTCGTTGCACGTGCACCGCACGATGTCGGCGCCGGCGCCGGCCAGTGCGTACACCTGGGCCAGCGTCCCCTCGACGTCGGCCGTCTTGGTGATCGTCATCGACTGCACGCTGATCGGCGCCCCGCCCCCGACCGGCACCTGGCCGACGTTGATGCGGCGGGTGGGGCGGCGGGGCGAGGCGAGCATCATCGGAATCCAGCGTAGGGCGGGGCGGAGGGGCCGGCCGGGCCGGGCCTGGCGGTCGAAGCGGGCCTCCCGGTGTGAGCACCGGCCGATGACCGGCCGCCGCGCGCGTCCACCACCACCCGCGCGCAGTAGGGATGAGAGGCGGTTTCGGAGTCTCGGCGGAGCGCTCGGTACCGACGCCCGTGACATCACCGACGAGCTGACCGGCAAGCCGGTGACGCTCCAGCTGGGCAGCGGACTGGGGTGCCACCCGTCTCTTCGATGAGACGGACTCGGAATGGGTTCTCAGACGACGGCTGTTCCGGCCGATGGGAGCAGTGTGCGACACAACTGGAGCGCGATCGAGCGGGAGGCGGACGAGGTGGAGCCGCCCCGGACCTCGTCCTCCCCGCTCGGATGACGGCGGCCATGGACACCCCCTCCCCCCAGGACAGGAACCGCGTCGGGGCACCGGACCTCGTGTCGTCGTCCGAGCCGTTGCAGGACGCCTACCGCACGCTCCGCCTGATCGTCGACAGCATGCGCGACTTCGCGATCCTCATGCTCGACACCGACGGGCGGGTGACCAGCTGGAGCGCCGGCGCCGAGCTGGTCACCGGATACGGGGCGGAGGAGATCGTCGGCCACCACTTCCGCTGCTTCTTCACCGATGACGACGTCGCCGCCGGCCGGCCTGACCACGAACTGGTCACCGCCGCCGGCGTCGGCCGCTACGAGGAGGAAGGGTGGCGGGTCCGCAAGGACGGGAGCCGGTTCTGGGCGGACGTGGTGATCACCGCCATCCATGACGAGCAGGGCGTGCTGGCCGGCTTCGCCAAGGTCACCCGAGACGTGACGCCGAGATGGCCGGCGGCGAGGAGGCTGCTCGCCGCCGAATCACGCACCCGCGCCATCCTCGACGCGGCCAACGACGCCTTCATCTCGATCGACGACAAGGGGCTCATCACGGACTGGAATGCCCAGGCCGGCGAGGTCTTCGGTTGGGAGAAGGCCGAGGTGGAGGGCCGGCGCCTGGTCGAGACCATCATCCCGCCCGAGTTGCGCGAGGCCCACGAAAAGGGCCTTCGACGCTTCCTCAGTGCCGGGGAAGGGCCGCTGCTCAACCAGCGCATCGAGGTCGTCGCTCTTCACCGTGACGGACGACGCTTTCCGATTGAGCTGTCCATCTGGGCGACGCAGGACGACGGCACCTGGAGCTTCAACGCCTTCCTGCGCGACATCACCGAGCAGGTCAGGCTGGTCGATGAGCTCACCCGGGACCGAGAGGCGTTGGCGCTGGCGCAGCGAGTGGCCCGACTCGGGAGTTGGGAGTGGGACATCGCCTCCAACACCGTGCTTTGGTCCGACGAGCTCTACCAGCTCTACGGCCTCGAGAAGGAGGGCTTCGCGGCCACGTTCGACGGTTTCCTGTCGAGGGTCCACCCCGACGATCTGGCCATGGTCGAGGCCGCGGTGACGACCGCCTACGCCACACAGCAACCCTTCGACTTCGAGCATCGGATCGTCCTGCCCGATGGCGACATCCGGTGGCTTCATGGCATGGGTCAGGTCGTGGCCGACGAGGCTGGCGCTGTAGCGCGCATGCTCGGGACGGCCCTGGACATCACCGCCCGCAAGCGGGCCGAGGCCAAGTTCGAAGGCCTCCTGGAGGCGGCGCCGGACGCCATCGTGGTGGTCGACGCCGACGGTGTCATTCGCCTGGTCAATCGCCAGACCGAGGCCCTGTTCGGCTACGGGCGCGCCGAGCTGGTCGGCCGACGCCTGGAGATGCTCATGCCCGAGCGGTTCCGCGCTGGCCACCCCGGCGTGCGCCAGTCCTACTTCGGGGATCCGTTGGCCCGGCCCATGGGGGCGGGATTGGAGCTGGCCGCCTGCCGCAAGGACGGGACCGAGTTCCCGGTCGACATCAGCCTGAGCCCGCTGGAGACCGAGGAGGGCACACTGGTCTCCGCCGCCATCCGGGACGTGACCGCCCGTAAGACGACCGAAGCAGCCCTGGCTCACCAGGCTATGCACGATGCACTGACGGGCCTGCCGAATCGCAGCCTGCTCGAGGACCGGCTCTCCCTCGCCCTCGCCCGTGCCCAACGTTCAGGGGCGACTGTCGCCGTGCTGTTCCTCGACGTTGACCGCTTCAAGGTCATCAACGACAGTCGGGGCCACTCGGTGGGCGACGAGCTCTTGCGGGGGATCGCCGTCCGGCTACTGGACACGGTGAGGCCAGACGACACCGTGGCCCGCTTCGGCGGAGATGAGTTCGTGATCGTGACCGAGGGAGGCGGGACCGGCGACGGGCCGCTCGCCCTCGGCAGCCGAGTGGCCCAGGCCCTTGCCGAGCCCATGGATCTGGATGGCACTGAAGTCGCCATCACGGTCAGCATCGGCATGGCCACCGCTGGGCCGGTCGACGACGCCGAGTCCCTGCTGCGTGATGCTGACGCGGCCATGTACCGGGCCAAAGAAGCCGGCCGTGACCGTTGTCTGATGTTCGACGGCGCCATGCGGGCGGGGGCGACGGCTCGGATGGAGACCGAAAGTGCCCTCCGGGCCGCCATCGAGCGGGGCGAGCTCGAAGTCCACTACCAGCCCATCGTCGACCTCACGTCCCGCTTGGTCGTCGGCGTCGAGGCCCTCGTGCGATGGGAACACCCCGACCGCGGCACGATCCCGCCCGACGAATTCATCCCCGTGGCCGAAGAGACCGGCCTCATCATGCCGCTGGGGGCCTTCGTCGTGCAGGAGGCGTGTCGGCGGGTGGCGGAGTGGCAGACCGTGCGGCCCGAGTTCTCCCCGCTCTCGGTCGCGGTCAACATCTCCGCCCGTCAGTTGCTCACGCCCGATCTTCCGATCGTCATCCGCGACGCGCTCGATGCCTCGGGACTCGATGCCGCGCTCCTCTGCCTGGAGATCACGGAGAGCGTCCTGCTCGATGACGCCGAGTCGGCCGCCCGTGCGCTTCAGGTCCTGAAGGCGCTCGGTGTTCGCATCAGCGTGGACGACTTCGGGACCGGTTACTCCTCTCTCACTTACCTCAAGCGCTTCCCCGTCGACATTCTGAAGATCGACAAATCCTTCGTCGGCGGCCTGGACGAGGGTGGCCTGGGCCGCCGAGACCGGGCCATCGTGGCGTCCATCGTCGACCTGGCCCACGCCTTCGGGCTGACCACCGTCGCCGAGGGCGTCGAAACCCCCCAACAGCTCGCCCATCTCCAAACGCTCGGGTGCGACCAGGCGCAGGGCTATTACTTGAGCCGACCCCTGTCGGGCGCCGACGCCGGCGCGTGGATCGGCGATGAGTTCGCCAAGGCGGCAGCGTCGAGGGCGCCGAGGGACCGACCGAGCGGCGTCCGGCGCGTGTTGCTGGTCGACGACGATCGCAACTTGCGCACGCTGTTCCGTCTCGCCCTCGAGGACCATGGCGGCTTCGACATCGTCGGAGAAGCTGCCGATGGACGCGAGGCCGTTGCCCTCGCTCGCCACTTTCAGCCCGACGTGGTGCTCCTCGATCTGGCCATGCCCGGTCTCGGTGGACTCGAAACCCTCCCACTCCTCTTGGCCGTCGCGCCGACAACAAGGGTGGTCGTGCTCTCCGGCCTGGAACCGGAGGACGTCGCAGCCCGGGCCCAGGAGCAGGGAGCCGTCGGCTATATCGAGAAAGGCAACCCGACCTGTCTCGGAGACGACGTCGATCAAGTGCTCGCTTCGACTCGCTCCTGAGGCTTTGCGGCCCGGTCATCGTCCGGCGGGGGATCTCCGTGGAAGGATCGCGGGAACACCATCTGGCCGCCGACCACGGTCCACGGCACGTCGTCCAAGACGCGACCTCGCCGATGGAGGCTTTCGAGTGCATCTCTGGCGCACGCTGCCGATAAGGGTGGGTGCGAATCAAGATCGACGGCCCGAGAATCCGAATCAGGCGCAGCCCACGACTGGTCGTCGTGCTCGGCGCCGCGATCGCTGGTGTCCTCTTCGCCGCCGTCGCCGCCGCGGGCATCCCTGGCCTGGTGCAGGAAGGGCGCTCGCCAGCCGAGCGCCTCACGGCGGGCTCGGCTCCTGCGCCGCCACAGCCGAGGCCGCAACCGTCGGCACAAGACGTGGGCACGTCCTCCCCGGACGCTAGGCCGGCGCCCACCACAAACCCGCCGCCGCCAGTTTCGACCCCTCATGCGCAGCGAGTCCCGGTCCAGCAGACTCCCCCGCCGACGCGCTCCGAGGTGCCACCCCAGCCCGGGGGTGCGGTGCCGCCGGCGCCGGCCTTCCTGCCCGGCCACCGGCCGTGCCCGCCACCTGGGCCAGCGTGGGAGCCGACCGGCGACGGGCTGTTCCTCGTGCCCGCCGACGGCTCGGCCGTAGGCCCGCCCATCGTGCCCGGGGGGATGCAGCCGCAGGCCGTGAGCTTCTCGCCGGACGGCCGCGCCCTCGCCTTCACCGCGTGGGTGGGCGACCCGACG
>Ga0136633_1002701_pt1 | contig 12062 bp, 11 predicted proteins | sample AntDrymeUQ832206_2_FD_105494 | JGI IMG/M metagenome (GOLD analysis project Ga0136633, IMG submission 105494) | Polar desert sand microbial communities from Dry Valleys, Antarctica - metaG UQ83 (22.06) | ecosystem: Environmental > Terrestrial > Soil > Desert | place: Antarctica: Dry Valley...
GCCCAACCCGGGCACCGCCGGCGCCGCCGGGCGCCACACGTCACACCGCGCGCCGTGGCCGCCCCGCGCCAACGTTGGGGCATCCGACAGTCACAGGGACCCGTTCGACACCAGCCTCCTAGAAGTCTTCGGGAAGGATGTGGCCGGCGCCGAGCGCCTGCGCGAAGCGCTCGACGTCCTCTTCCATGTTGGCGCGCGTGAGCTGTCGCAGATCGTTGACGAGTGCCTCGGTGCCAAGATCGAGGATCTGGTCGAAGCGCTGGATCGTGTCCTCGCCGAAGACTTCGGTGACGCTCCAGTAGCAGTTCGGACAGCGTAGGCTGACCTCCCAGCTTGCGGAATCGGCCTCTTCCCACGCCACGGGATAGACGAGATCGCAGCTGCACTCGGGACAGATGTGCAGCTCGGGCGCGGCCGGCTGACGATCCTCGAAGGAGATGACCTCGATCGTCCTGCCGGAGGGAAGGGTCACCTTGCGGACGTAGTGCTTGTGATCCGGTGGCGGGCTGTTGTCGAACTCCTGCATGACCCTCTCATCGGCAGGCGAGCCGGGAACTTGACCCCCGCCTCCCGAACTCGACGCGCAGGTGGTATGGCCAACCTGGCGCGCTACCCTTTTCCTTTCCCAAGTCTGGAGCACCCCATGCCCGGTGTTGGACCGACAGAACTCATCATCGTGCTGGTCATCGCCCTGCTGATCTTCGGGCCCAAGAAGCTGCCCGGTCTCGGGCGCTCGCTGGGCTCGGGGATGCGCGAGTTCAAGGACTCGATCACCGGCAGCAACAAGGACGACGACGACCGCACGCTCGAGTCGTCCGACGACGACGCGACCTCCACGTCGAAGCAGCATGACGACAGCATCAGCCGCCCGCGCGGCTGATCTGCGCGCCGCAGGCACCCGCCGGACATGGCACGAGCGCTGCGGCCGATCGGCCACGAGGACCGCCTGACCCTCGTCGATCACCTCGACGAGCTGCGCCGGCGGCTCATGCTGTCGATCATCGCCCTGCTTGCCGCGTTCTTCCTCTGCTTTTGGCAGAACAACGCGATCCTCGACATCGTCACCAAGCCGGTCCGCGAGACGCAGAACCTCAAGGACCCGGCGCGCGGCAGCAAGGATCCGCTCGAACAGGCGGCGCGCTTTCAGATCCAGCAGGGCCAGGCGCTGCGCTCGATCGTGCCGGCGCTGTCGTTGACGGGCCAGACGCTGCGCTCGCTGCGCGGCTCGGACAATCTGACGCTGACCGAGCAGCGCGAGCTCGACAAGACCTCCGCCGCGCTGGCGACCGCCGCGCAGCAGGTGTCACAGGCGGCGCGCGCCCTGCCGCGTGACAACCAGCGCAACCTCGTGACGCTCGGCGTGACCGAGCCGTTCACGGCGACGATCACGCTCGCGTTCTACGGGGCGCTGCTGCTCGCGATGCCGTTCCTGCTCTACCAGGCGTATGCGTTCATCCTGCCGGCGTTCAGCCCGAAGGAGCGCCGCGTCGCGCTGCCGCTGATGCTGATGGTGCCCGTGCTGTTCGTCGGCGGCGTGGTGTTCGGCTACTTCGTCGTGCTGTCCAGAGCCGTGGAGTTCCTGCAGAACTTCAACGACGACTCGTTCGACATCCTGCTGCAGGCCAAGGAGTACTTCAAGTTCGCGATCTTCTTTCTGGTCGGGATCGGGCTGCTGTTTCAGATCCCCGTCGGCGTGCTGGCCGTGACGCGGCTGGGCATCTTCACGCCCAAGCAGCTGGCGAAGAACCGCGGCTACGTGATCCTCGCGATCGCCGTCCTCGCGGCCATCGCAACACCGACGCCGGACCCGGTGACGATGACGCTGGCGATGGCGCCGCTGATCGTCCTGTTTGAGCTCAGCATCCTGCTCGCGCGCTGGATCGACCGCATCAAGCCGCCCGATGACGAGGACGACGACGAGGATGATGAGGCCGAGGACGAGGACGACGATCCCGACGGCGACGACTTCGACAACGACGACGACGACGACGACGGGGATCTCGACGACGAGGACCTCGACGACGACGAGCGCGCGGACGAGGCGGACGACGATCCGCTGGCCGCCTACGAGGACGACCTCGAGCCGCGGACCACGAACCTCGCCGACGCCGCGAGCGCGGTCCAGCGGGCGTCGCAGGAGGGCACGGACGGGGCGGGCGAGGCCGGCGCCGGGCCCGCACCGCAGGAGGAGCGCGTCATATACGTCGATGCCCCTAAGCTGGAGGGCTCCGAAGACTCCGAAGACCTTAAACCGAAGGACTGATCGCCGATGTTGTTCGATCTGCGCGGGCGCGGCCGTCGCCGCACCGTGCGAGCCATCTATCTCTCGCTCGCCCTGCTCATGGGCGGCGGCCTCGTGGGGCTCGGAATCGGGAGCAACACCGGCGAGGGCGGCATCCTCGATGCCATCATCGGCGACGGCAGCACCGGCGACACCGCCACGGCCACGCTGGACAAGCGCATCAAGTCCACGACCGCCAAGACGCGCACGACCCCGCGCGATCCGGTGGTGTGGTCTGAGCTCGCCAGGCTGCAGTACCAGCGCGCCGCGGTCGACGGCATCGCCGCGGACGACATCTCCTACACCGACAAGGGCAAGGAGCGGTTGCGGCTGGCGTCCGACGCCTGGCAGCGACATCTGGAGCTCGATCCCAAGCAGCCCAACGCGCGCGTGGCGCGGCTGATGGTCCAGGCGTACGCTCAGACCGCTCTCAACGAGCCGGCCCAGGCGGTGCGCTCGATGCAGATCGTCACGGCGGCGGAGAAGCCACCGAGCTCGAACCTCTACGCCCAGCTCGCCCAACTGGCCTACGTCGCGCGCGACAACCGCACTGCCGAGCTCGCGGCCGACCGTGCGGTGGAACTCGCGCCGGAGGACAAGAAGAAGCTCTTGCGCACAGAGCTCGACCGGATCAAGGCCGAGTCCCTCAAGCAGCCGGCGCCGACGACGACCACGCCCACGCCCGCCCTGGGCTAGCCTCGTCTTGGGGACACCGCCCGCGACACCGTCGTCGCGCGTGCGGCGATCGCGAGCGACCCACTAGGATCCCCGGGCCCCACCCGCCCCTGTAGCTCAACTGGCAGAGCAGCGGACTCTTAATCCGAAGGTTCCAGGTTCGATTCCTGGCGGGGGCACTTGACGGACCCCAACGTCGCTGCCTCCCGCCCGCGGGCGCTTGCGGTGCTGCTTGTCCTCCTTGCGGTCGGGGCGACGACCGTGGTGATCTATCCGCTGCGCGAAGTCGCGCCCGACGTGTCGCCGGGGGTCGTGTATCTGCTTGCGGTGCTGCTTGTGGCCGTGTACTGGGGACTGGCCTTCGGCCTGCTCACGAGCGTGGTGAGCGCGGCCGCCTTCAACTTCTTTCACATCCCTCCCACCGGCCGCCTGATGATCGCCGACTCGGCGCACTGGGTGGCGCTCGGCGTCTTTCTCGTCGCGGCGGCGGTGGCGTCGGTGGTCGCAGATCTGGCGCGCGCACGGGCCGCCGAGGCCGAACGACGGCGAGGGGAGGCCGATCTGGCCGCTGACACCGCCCGCGAGCTGCTCGGTGGTGCGACGCTGGCCGATGCGCTGCCGCAGGCGGGGCGGCTGGTGGGCGCAGCGCTGGGCCTCCCCGACGTCGCGATCGTCCTGGATCCCGCGGAGCAGGACATCGGCCGGCAGAGCGTGGTCCTGCACCTGGGCAGCGGCCGCGACGCGCTGCTGGACCTGGGAGCCGGCGGCGAGGACGTGGTCTTGCGCGCACGAGTCCGTGAGCGGGTGGCGCCCGCGCTCGAGGCGTTGCTGCGCGCGGCGCTGGAGCGCGACCGGTTGCAGGCCGAGGTCGTCGAGACGCAGGCCCTGCGTCGCTCCGACGTCATCAAGACGGCGCTGCTGCGGGCGGTATCGCACGATCTGCGCACGCCGTTGACGGCGATCATCACCGCGGGGCACGCGGTGCGCTCGCCGGTGCTCGAGGACGGCGAGCGCGACGAGCTCGGCCTGGTCGTCGTCGAGGAGGCCCAGCGGCTGTCGGCGCTCGTCGACAAGCTGCTCGACCTCTCGCGCCTGCAGGCCGGAGCGGCGCAACCACGTCGTGACTGGTGCTCACTGGAGGAGGTCGTCCGCACCGCGGCGAGCGAGGTCTGTCCCGAGGACAGCACGTGCTTTGCGCTGTCCTTCGATCAGGACCTTCCGCTCGTGCAGGCCGATGCCGCGCAGCTCGAGCGCGTCTTCGTCAACCTGCTCGAGAACGCGCGGCGCTACAGCGGCGGACACCCCGTGAAGGTCCGCGCACGCGTCGTCGGCAGCAGGATGAGCATCCGCGTGATCGACCGTGGGCCCGGCATGAGCGCCACGCAGCTGGCTCATGCATTTGAGCCGTTCTTCCGCAACGACCCGAGCGATGCGCATCCGGGCGCCGGGCTGGGGCTGGCGATCGTGCGCGGCTTCGTCGAGGCCAACGGCGGACGGGTGCACTCCGAGTCGGTCCCCGGTCAGGGCACGGTGTTCGCGATCGAGCTTCCGCTCGCCGAGCAGCCGGCCCCGGCCACGGGCGCGGGCGCGGGCGTGGCACGCTCGTGAGCGCGCCACGCCTGCGGGTGCTCGTGTGCGACGACGAGTTGCGGATCCTGCGCGGCCTGAAGATCGTGCTGCGCGACGCCGGCTTCGACGTTGTCGCCACACAGGGCGCCAAAGCGGCGCTCGACGGGGCTGCGCTGCACGTGCCCGACGCCGCGATCATCGATCTCGTCCTGCCCGATGGCGACGGCGTCGATGTCTGCCGCCAGCTGCGCGGCTGGAGCCAGATGCCGATCATCGTCCTGTCGGCCGTCGGAGACGAGGACGTCAAGATCGCCGCGCTCGACGCGGGCGCCGACGACTACGTGACGAAGCCGTTCAACCCGCGCGAGCTCGTCGCTCGTCTCAACGCGGTCCTGCGGCGCGCCGCGAGCAAGGTCGACGAGCCGACGATCCGCGTCGACGGCCTGGAGATCGACCTCGCCGCACGGAGGGTGCAGCGCGACGGCCAGGACGTGCACCTGACACCGATCGAATACAACCTGCTGCAGATCCTGGCGCGCAACCGCGGGCGCCTGCTGACGCACCGCACGCTGCTCAGCGAGGTGTGGGGTCCGCAGTACGCCGACGACACGCAGGCGCTGCGCACCCACATCGCCAACCTGCGGCGCAAGCTCGAGCCCGCCGGCGAGCCGCGCTACATCCGCACGGACGCGCGCGTCGGCTACCGCTTCACCGCCTGACCGCGCCGCGACCTTCACACCATCCACACAGGCCGACGTGTGATCCCCACACGTTCCTCACGAGTGCGGGTGGATGCTGTGAGCTCGGATGGCAGAACGCCGGCTTCAAGGTCTTCAGCGGGTGCTGGGCGTCAACGCGCTGTTCGCCACCGCCTACGGCAACGTCGGATCCTCGATCTACTACGCCCTGGGCCTCGTCGCCGGTCTCGCGCTCGGGCTGACGCCGCTGGTCTTCGTCATCACCGGCATCTTCTTCTTCTGCACGGCGGCGACGTACGCCGAGGCGACCGCGATGTTCCCCGAAGCCGGCGGGTCGTCGAGCTTCGCGCGGCACGCGTTCAACGAGTTCGTGTCGTTCTTCGCGGCCTGGGCGCAGATGCTCAACTACGTCATCACGGTCGCGATCTCGGCGTTCTTCGTGCCGCACTACCTCGGTGGCCTGTTCTGGGAGCCGCTGCGCTCGGCGCCCGGCGACGTGATCTTCGGCGCCGGCGTCATCGTCGCGCTGTCGCTGATCAACGTCGTCGGGATCAAGGAGTCCGCGGGCCTGAACATCGTCCTGGCGCTCGTCGACTTCTTCACGCAGCTGCTGATGGTCGTCGTCGGCGCACTGCTGGTCTTCTCGCCCCAGACGCTCATCGACAACATCAGCTTCGGCGTCGCGCCGACCTGGACGGACTTCCTGCTCGCGATCCCGCTGGGGATGATCGCCTACACCGGCATCGAGACGATCTCCAACATGGCCGAGGAGGCCAAGGACGAAGCCGTCACGATCCCCAAGGCGATCGCCCGCGTGCGCACCGCCGTCTACGCGATCTACTTCACGCTGCCGGCCGTCGCCCTGTCGGCACTGCCGGTCACCCGCGATCCGCAGACCGGCGACTACAGCACGCTGCTCGGCGTCGCCGAGGAGGACGGCGGATTCGCCGGCGACCCGATCCTCGGCGTCGTCAAGCAACTCGACCTCGGCGTTCTGCAGGGGCCCGGCGAGATCTATGTCGGCCTGCTCGCCGCGACGATCCTGCTGATCGCGACCAACGCGGGAATCATCGGTGTCTCGCGCCTCGTCTACTCGATGGGCATCCACCGCCAGGTGCCCGACCGCCTGCGCCAGCTGCACCCGAAGTTCAACACACCGTGGATCGGGATCCTCGTCTTCGGCGTCGTCGCCTGCCTGACCCTGCTTCCGGGACAGGCCACGTTTCTGGGCAACATGTACGCCTTCGGCGCGATGCTGTCGTTCACGATCGCGCACGCGGCGGTCATCCGCATGCGCCTCACGGATCCCGAGCGCGAACGGCCATATCGGGGCCCGGGAACGCTGCGGATCGCCGGACGCGAGCTGCCGGGCTTCGCCGTCTTCGGCGGCATCGCGACGGCACTGTCGTTTCTCGTCGTGACGGCCCTGAACCCCGTCGTCGCCGTGTCCGGCACGATCTGGCTGGCGCTCGGAATCGCGATCTACGCGCTGTACCGCCGCCGCCACGGGCTCGACCTCGTGACGACCGCGAAGATCGCGGTTGCGCGGCCCGTCACGGACTCCGAGGCGGAGTACGACTCGGTCCTGATCGCACTCGACACCGACCACTTCGCGCCGGAGATCGTCGCCACCGCCGCCAAGCTCGCCGCTCGCGGGGGCCGGGGCATCTACGTCCTCGTGACGATCACCGTGCCACAGGCGCTGCCACTGGACGCCAAGCTGCTCGAACAGGAGGCCGGCGCGGCCTCGATCATCCAGCAGGCGCGCCGGCTCGTCGGCCGGCGTGTCAGCGGGAGAGTCGTCAAGGTGCGCGCCGGACAGGGCGGGCGCGTCATCGTCGACGAGGCGCGCGCGATTCGCGCGCAGGCGATCGTCATGCCGCTGCCGCCGCGCACGGGCACCACGATCTTCGGCAAGACGGTCGAGACCGTGCTCGCCGAGCGTCCGTGCCGCGTCATCATCGAATCCGGGCCGTCGCAGACCCAGCGCCGATCCCCAGCCGGAGCGTCGCAGGCGCCATGACCCCGCCCGGGCATGCAGGCGGGCGCGACGCCCCGCCAGCAGCGCGGGTCTGGCCGCGCTGACCCTCGGCGCGGTTCCGGCGCCCGGGACGGTGCTGTCGTCGGCCAGGCGGATACTCTCGCCGAGGTCATGCGGTTCTCGACATCACCCGTGCAGCCCGGCGCCCGCTGATGCTCACCAGCATCGACGGCGCGATCATGGACAGTGCGGACGCGACGGTCTCCGTGCTCGACGACGGCCTGCTGCGCGGCGACGGCGTCTTTGAGGTCATCCGGGTCTACGGCGGGCGGCCGTTTGCGCTCGACGAGCACGTGGAGCGGATGGCGCGCAGCGCCGCAAGCCTGCGGCTGGCGTTCGACGAGGGCGCGCTGCGCGCGGACGTCGAGGCGCTGCTGCGCGAGGGCGGCGCCGAGGACGCGGCGCTGCGGCTCGTGATGACGCGCGGCGGGCGGCGGATCGCGCTGCTCGAACCGCCCAAGAGCTTTCCCGACACGATCGCGCTGGCGACGATCACCTACGCGCCGACGCGCATCCTCGACGGGGTCAAGTCGCTGTCCTACGGCGCGAACATGCTCGCGACCCGGCTGGCGAAGGAGGCCGGGGCCGAGGAGGCACTGCTCGTCACGCCGCACGGGCGCGTGCTCGAGGGCCCCACGACCTCGTTCTTCTACGTCCTCGGCGGGGAGCTCTGCACCCCGCCGCTGTCGGACCGCATCCTCGACTCGATCAGCCGCCGCGTGCTGATGGCGGTCACCGACGCGCGCGAGCGCGTCACGCCCGTCGACGACCTGGCGACGATCAGCGAGGCGTTTCTCGCGTCGTCGTTGCGCGAGGTCATGCCGGTGCGCTCGATCGACGGCCGTTCGATCCCCGCCGCGCCCGGGCCCGTGGCGATCGAGGCCGCCGCCCGCGTTCGCGAGCACATCGAGGCAGCGCTGCCACCTGCGATGAGGAGCCCACCAGCCGCGTGAAGGTCGTCACGGTCATCGGCAACCGGCCGCAGTTCGTCAAGGCCGCCGCCGTCTCCGGGCCGCTTCGCCGCGAGCACGACGAGGTGCTCGTGCACACCGGCCAGCACTACGACGACGCGCTGTCGACGATCTTCGTCACGGAGCTCGACATGCCGCGGCCGGAAATTCAGCTCGGCCTCGGCGGCGGCACGAACAGCGAGCAGACCGCACGCATGCTGTCGGCGCTCGCCGGCCTGCTGCGCGAGCAGGCGCCCGACGCGGTGCTCGTCTACGGCGACACGAACTCGACGCTCGCGGCCGCGCTCGCCGCCGCTCAGCTGCGGATCGCGCTCGCGCACGTCGAGGCGGGAATGCGCTCGTTCGACCGCGCGATGCCCGAGGAGCTCAACCGCGTGCTGACCGACCACATGGCCGACCTGCTGCTCGTCTCCTCCGACAGCGCCGCCGCGAACCTCGCCCGCGAGGGCATCGCGGGGGAGGTCGAGGTCGTGGGCGACGTCATGGTCGACGTCGCGGCGCTGCTGGCGCCGCGGGCGCGCGCCGACGACGGCCCGCTGCAAGCCGCCGGCGTGCGCGCCGGGGAGTACGTGCTCGTGACCGCCCACCGTGCCGGCAACGTCGATGACCCCGCGCGCCTGCGCCTGCTCGTCGATCTGCTGCTGTCGCTGCATTGCGACGTCGTGCTGCCGTTGCATCCGCGCACGCGAGCGCGTCTGGAAAGCGCCGGCCTGCTCGAACGCCTCGCGGACGGCGCGGTCCTGCTGCCACCGCTCGGCCCGCTCGCCTTCACGTCACTGCTGACGCGGGCACGCGCCGTGTTGACGGACTCCGGCGGCGTGCAGAAGGAGGCCTACCTCGCGGGCGTGCCGTGCGTGACGCTGCGCGACACGACGGAGTGGGTCGAGACGGTGCAGGCCGGCTGGAACGTGCTCGTGGACCTCGACGCGGACGCCGCGCGCGCGGCGCTCGAGCGCCCTGAGCCCGCGCAGCGCCCGCAGCTCTACGGCGACGGCCACGCGGCGCAGCGGGTCGTCACCGCGATGACTAGGCTCGTGGGGCGATGACCGCCGCCGAGAACGCTCCCGGGCTCGTCCTCAGCCCGACGGCGTCCGTCGGGCGCGACGTGGTCTTCGGCGCGAACGTCGTCGTACACGACGACGTCGTGATCGGCGACGGCTGCACGGTCCAGGACGGCGCCGTGCTCGGCAAGGCACCGAGCCTGTCGCGCCGCTCGTCGGCCGCGGGGGTCCTCATCGAAGGTGGCGGCCGGCTGGCGGCGCTCGTGCTCGAGGAGGGCGTCGTGATCTGCGCCCAGGCGATCGTCTTCGCCGGCTCGCGGATCGGTGCCCGGACGATCATCGGCGACCAGGCCTACGTCCGCGAGCGCACGACGATCGGCGCGGACTCGGTCATCGGCCGTGCCAGCGGCATCGACAACGACGTCGCCGTCGGCGCGCGCGTGCGGATCCAGTCGCAGGCCTACGTGACGGGCTACAGCGTCGTCGAGGACGACGTCTTCGTCGGTCCCTGCGCGATGACGACCAACGACGACTCGATGGCGCGCCGTCCGCAGGGTGAGCCGCTGCGCGGCGCGACGCTGCGGCGCGCCTGCCGGGTCGGCGGCGGCGCCGTCCTGCTGCCGGGCGTGGAGATCGGCGAGGAGGCGTTCGTCGCCGCCGGCGCGGTCGTCACAAGCGACGTGGCGTCGCGCAAGGTCGTGATGGGTGTTCCGGCGCGGGCGGTCAAGGATGTCCCCGACGAGGACCTGCTCGAGCGCTGGAGCTGACGCCGCGACGCTACGCGACGGCCGCGAGCTGCGGCGTTTCCTGCATCCAGATGATCTGCTCGCGGCCGGGGCCGACGCCCACGAGCACGACCGGCACCTTGATCTGCTCGGCAATGAAGGCGAGGTAGTCGCGCGCGGCGGCAGGGAGGTCGGATGGGGTGCGGCACTCGGTGATGTCCTCGGTCCAGCCGTCGAGCTCGACGTACTGGCCGCGCGCGTGGTGCAGCACCGTCTGGTGGTAGGGGAAGTCGCTGAACTCCGCGCCGTCCGGGCCGCTGTAGCTCGTGCAAACCTTGATCTTTTCGAAGCCCGACAGGACGTCGAGCTTGGTGATCGCCAGCGACGTCAAGCCGTTGATGCGCGAGGCGTAGCGCAGCGCGGGGATATCCAGCCAGCCCGTGCGGCGGGCGCGCCCGGTCGTCGTGCCGAACTCGCCGCCGCGGCGGCGGATCTCCTCGCCGACCTCGTCGTCGAGCTCTGTCGGAAAGGGGCCGGATCCGACGCGCGTGACGTAGGCCTTGGCGATGCCCCAGACCTCGTTGATGTCCTTCGGCCCGACGCCGGCGCCGACGCAGGCCGCGCCCGCGATCGGGTTGGACGACGTGACAAAGGGATAGGTGCCGTGGTCGATGTCCAGCAGCGCGCCCTGTGCGCCTTCGTAGAGCACGAGCTTGTCGTCGTCCAGCGCGTCCCACACGATCCGCGCGGTGTCGGCGATGTGGCGCTCGAGACGGTGGCCGTAGGTGAGGTATGCCTCGGTCATCGACTGCAGGTCCAGCGACGGGTCCTTCTCGTAGGGGCGCAGGCTGAGGCGCTTGGGATCGATCGCGGCGGTGATCTTCTTCTTGAGGATCCGTTCGTCGAGCAGGTCCTGCATGCGGATGCCCAGGCGCGCAGCCTTGTCGGCGTAGGCGGGGCCGATGCCGCGCCGCGTCGTGCCGATCTGCAGCTTGCCGAGCTTCGTCTCGCCGGCCGTGTCGAGCAGCAGGTGGTAGGGCATGATCACGTGCGCGTTGGCCGAGATGCGCAGGCCGCTCGTGTCGATCTTGCGCGCCTTGAGGGCGTCGAGCTCGTCGGTCAGCACGCGCGGATCGACGACCACGCCGTTGCCGATGATGCAGCGCTTACCGGGATACAGGATCCCCGACGGGATCAGGTGGAACTTGAAGACCTCGCCGTCGCGGATGATCGTGTGGCCGGCGTTGTTGCCGCCCTGAAAGCGCACGATCGCATCGGCCTGCTCGGCGAGCAGGTCGACCACCTTCCCCTTGCCTTCGTCACCCCATTGGGCGCCCACGATGCAGATTCCGGGCATACGACGTGAGAGTCTAGGCTGAGACGGCCTGCGGCGGCCTTCAGGCCGAGCGCACGTCGTAGGTCGGGCGCCGTGCGTCGGTGCCCCACAGCGGCAGTACCTCGCACATCTCCTCCAGCCGCGACACCGTCCGCTCGTTGATCTGCGTGGCGAGCTCGTCGCGCTCGAGGTTTGTCGTGATGATGATCGACCGCTCCTCCTCGTAGCGCGCGTTGACGATCGAGTACAGCTGCTCGAGCACCCATTCGCTGGTCTTCTCGGCGCCGACGTCGTCGATGTGCAGGAGGTCGACGGCGGTCAGCCGGTCGAGCAGGTCGACATGCGAGTTGCCGGAGTCGTCGTCGTAGGTCGAGCGGATCTGGGCGAGCAGGCGCGGCAGCGAGTAGATCGCGACGCTGCGCCCCGCCTCGAGCGCGTGGCTTGAGACGAGCATCGCGAGCGTCGTCTTGCCGGTCCCGACCGAGCCGCACAGCCACAGCCCGCGCCCGGCGTCGACCTGCTCGTCGATGCGGTTGACATAGCGGCGCACCGCCCCTGTCACGGCCGGCGCGATCTCGGTCACGGGCGGCCGGTCGAACGAGACGCCGCGGTACTTGCGCGGGATGACGCCGGAGAGCGACCGCGCGCGGGCGCGCGAGACGCGCTGCGGGCGGCACTGGCAGTCGCGCGCGGTGTTCGTCTCCTCGTCGACGACGAAGCCGCTGCCGTCGCAGACCTCGAACGAGCAGAAGTCGCTCATCCGTA
>Ga0136633_1002702_pt1 | contig 12062 bp, 13 predicted proteins | sample AntDrymeUQ832206_2_FD_105494 | JGI IMG/M metagenome (GOLD analysis project Ga0136633, IMG submission 105494) | Polar desert sand microbial communities from Dry Valleys, Antarctica - metaG UQ83 (22.06) | ecosystem: Environmental > Terrestrial > Soil > Desert | place: Antarctica: Dry Valley...
CGACTGGCCGGCTCGTCTGCGAAGCGCCCTGCGGGCGTCCCTGCCGGCCTACATGGTGCCTTCACGCATCGTGGCCGTCGGTTCGATGCCGCGGCTGCCGGGCGGCAAGGTCGACGGACCCGCTCTCGCGCGGCTCGCCGCGGTGCCGTCGCCGGCCCCGCCATGACCCGAGCCGCTGCCTGTCTCGACGAAGCGCCGGACGGGATGGATGCCGCGCCGCTCGCTGCGGTGCGCGAATCGTGGTGTGAAGCGCTCGGCCGGCCTTGCGACGACAGGCTGACCTGGGAAGCGTCGGGTGGCGATTCGCTCGCCACCCTTCACCTTCTCCTCGGCCTCGAGAGGCGGACCGGCCGCAAGCTGTCCTTCGACGAGATCCAGCCCGAGAAGCGACCCGGCGATCTCGCCCGCGTCCTCGCCGCCGATCGGCCGGACAAGGCGAGCGCTGCCGGCGACGGCTTGACCACGGTCTACCTCTTCCCGAGCTTGTTCGGCGACGAACCCCTGCTGGCCGCACTTCGCAGGTCGCTGTCGGGCGTTCTGCGTTTCGAGCTGATCGACCATCCGGAGGTCACCGCGCCGCGCGCGATCCACGTCGATCTGCCCCGGATGGGGCAAGCCGCCGCGCAGGAGATCGCCCGGCGACACGGCAGCGGCGCGATCTTTCTCGCCGGCTACAGCTTCGGCGGCTGCGTCGCCTTCGAGGCCGCGCGTCGCCTCGCAGGCGAAGGCCGAGAAATCGGCTTGCTCGCCATCCTCGATGCCGCGACCGACGCAACGCCGCCGTCCTATCTCGAACGGCCGCGCCGCATGCTGCTTCGCGCAATCGGACGCTTCGATGCAGGGCGACGCCTCGCGATGCGCCTGATCGAGCGGGCGGTCCCCGTGTGGGCGAACGCTGCGCGGCGGCGGTTCCTGCAGAACATGAGGGTGCATGCGCTCAGGTGCTGGCGGCCGGCCCCGCTCGAAGTCGGCGCCTTCCTGGCCGTCAGCGACGAGTTCCTCGGGCGAATCGTCGAGCCCTGGCAGCGCCTGTGTCCCGGCATCGGCGTCGTCCACATCCGGGCCCGCCACGGGCGCTTGTTCGCGCCGGAGGCGCTCGAGGTCCTGGCGCCGGCGCTGATGGAGGCGATCACGGCCTCGGTTCGCATGTCGTCGACGAGGGCGGAGGAAATCCGCGACGCGACGCGAAGCCGGTCGACGTCCCGGCGGCCACCATCAGCGCCATCGGGCTGAGGCGAATCGTTGCGTCGGCCGGGCGACGGTCGTCGTTTGTCTTCGGTGCCGTGCCTCTGCTGATCGCGGCCCTCGAAGGGCTGACTCGGTGGGCGAACCGCCACCCCGATCCCGAGGGCGGCATGCGGGACTACGGTGCCGCGCCCGGTCCATCTCCCGACAGGTCCGCCATCGATTGATAGTGCGCCGAACGCTCGACCAGGCTCACCATCTGAGCGGCCGCCTGCAGCGTCAATGGGTGATTCGTGAAGCCCGCCCGCGGGGAGATGTACGTGGCCATCTCGCGCACCCGACTGAAGCAGGCCTCGTCGGCTTGCGAGAGCAGGGCGATGACGACATTTTCCAGGGCGATGACGCGGATGCGAAGCTGAACGAGCTCGGCGTTCGTCAACACCGGATCGTCGGACGGCATGTGATCGGCGACAGGGTGATCCTCGGGACCATGCGCCATGGCGCCTCCTTCGTTCTCCCAGCGCGAGAGCGCCCGCAGGCGCAATCCGGACCGGGATGTTTCAGGGGTCGGTTGTTCGGGCATGGTGTCCTGCTACGGTGTGAATGATTCGGCTCGCTCTCATCGCATCTAGACGCCGCCGAGCGCGCCGATGATCGCCCCCACGGCCACCAGCCACATCGGGCTGAGGCGCGTGCGCAGCATGACGGCGACGCTGAAGGCGATGAGGGCGATGGCGCCGGTCGAGCGCAGTCCGTCGCGCACATAGGGTTGCGCCAGCACCCAGCCGGTCGCCATCAGCAGGCCGATGGTGAGCGGTGTCAGCCCGGTCGTGAAGGCCCGCATCCCGCGGGTGTCGCGGCGGGCGGCACCCCAGCGTGTCGCGTAGAGCGTGAGCACCGTCGACGGCAGCAGGGTGCCGGTCATCGTCGCGAGGGCGCCGAGCGGTCCGGCGACGTTCCAGCCGATGACGGCCACGAAGAGGACATTGGGGCCGGGTGCCGCCTGGGCCAGCGCCACCGAGGTGCTGAACGCGGCGTCGGTGATCCACTGGTGCTCGACGACGACGTAGCGGTTCATGCCCGGGGCCGTCGTGATGGCGCCGCCGACGGCGAGCAGGCTGAGCATCAGGAAATGGCCGAACAGGCCGAGCAGGTCGGCGGCGCCGAGCGCCGGCGGCAGCAGCGCGCTCATCGCCAGCGTTGCCAGGCGATCGCGACCGCCAGCGAACCGAGACCGAGGATGACGCCGACCAGCGGCCAACGCAGCCAGGCGATGAGGACGAAGGTGAGCGTCGCGATCCCGCTGGCGAGGGGCAGACCGAGCCGGTTGCTGCGCAGCGTTGTGGCGAGCCGGATGCCGGTCGCGATGACGAGGCCGGCGGCGACGGCACCCATGCCTCGCAGCGCCCCCGACACGACCGGGATGCGCGAGAACTCGGCGTAGGCGACGGTGAGGGCGAGGACGATGACGAGCGGCACGAGCAGCATGCCGGCGAGCGCCGCCATCGCGCCGCGCAAGCCGAAGAAGCGGTCGCCGAGCATCAGCGACAGGTTGACGACGTTGGGCCCGGGCAGCACCTGGGCGAGCGCCAGCGTCTCGACGAACTGGTCGCGCGTCAGCCAGTGCCGTCGTTCGACGAGTTCGCGCTGCGTGACGGCGAGGACGCCGCCGAAGCCCTGCAGGGCCAGCTTGTTGAAGACGAAGAACAGTTCGGCGGGCGAAGCGGGTGAAGCGGGTGAGCCGGGCGGGGCGGTCGGCGCCGGATCGGTGCGGGACGGGCTCACGCGGGTTTCCGCCTCACGGCCCGCGCCGCCCAGATGCTGGTCGCGATCGCCGCGATCAGCCAGGCGAGTCCGACCGGGCTCAGTGACGCATAGCCCGAGTGGGCGATCAACCAGCCGCCGCTGGCGGCACCGGCCGCCTGGCCGAGATAGATCGCCGAGGTGTTGAGGGCAAGCAAAGCCGAGGCCAGCGCCGGTGCGGCGCCGTTGAGGCGGGCCTGCTGGACGGAATTGCTGGAGAAGCATCCGAGCGCCCACGGCACCAGCACCAGCGCTGTGCCGAGCAGTCCGGCGGCGAGCGGCCAGAGCGCGAGCGACAGGGCAATGAGGGCCACCGCCGCGGTCGCCGTCGCGTCGACGCCGGTGCGCCGGACGATGCGGGTGACGAGGACGTTGCCGAGCAGCCCGCAGGCCCCGAACCAGGCGAGGAGCAGCGCTGCCTGGTCCGATGACGCGCCGAGCGCGTCGCGCGCGTAGGGCATGAAGTAAGAGAAGAGCGTGAACTGGCCGGCGCCCGAGAGAAAGGTGACGGCGACGATCGCCATCAGGATCGGGTTGGAGATGGCCCGCTTCCAGGCGTCGAGCGACAGCGCCGGCGCGCGCACGCCGGCGGGGACGACAGCGGCGACCCAGACCGCCGCGACGACGGCCAGTCCGGCGATGGCGACGAAGGCGACGCGCCAGCCGAAGGTGTCGCCGAGCCAGGCCGAGAGGGGCAGGCCGACCACCGAGGCCAGCGACCAGCCGAGAAAGATGAAGGTGATGGCGGCGCCGCGATCGTCGGCCGGCGCCATCAACCCCATGGCGGCCGCGGCCTGCGGCGTGAACACCGCCGCGCCGAGCAGGGTCGCCGCACGGACCGGCAGCAGCGTCTCGTAGCTGGGCATCGCTGCGCAGAGGGCATGGCCGACGGCGTACCAGAGCAGCGTCAGGGCGAGCAGGCGGCGGCGATCGAAGCCGGCCGCCCAGCCGGCGAGCAGCGGCGCGCCCAGGCAGACGGCGACCGCGCCAGCGGTGATGAGCTGGCCGCCCACCGACACCGACACCTCGAGCGAGCGGGTAATGTCGTTGAGGGTGCCGGCTGCCGCCATCAGGCCCGAGCCGATGACGAAGTTGCCGAACATCAGCGCCCAGCGAAGCGACGACCGGCGGCTCGACGCCTGCGGCCCGGCGGCGCCGCCACCGGCCACCGCGTCCCGGCTCATCGATGGACCTTGAGCGCGTCCGGGTTGACGATGTTGGCGGGGCGGCCCTCGATGAAGGCGGTGACGTTGTCGAACGCGCCCTTGAAGAAGAGCTCGTAGCTCTCCTGCTCGACGTAGCCGATGTGCGGCGTGCAGACGGCGTTCTCGAGCCGCAGCAGCTGATGGCCCTGCAGGATCGGCTCCGTCTCGAAGACATCGATTGCCACCATGCCCGGGCGGCCACGATTGAGCGCCGAGACGAGGGCGCCTTCCTCGACAAGCTCGGCGCGCGAGGTGTTGACGAGCAGTGCCGTCGGCTTCATCCTCGCGAGGGCGTCGAGGGTGACGATGCCGCGGGTCTCCGGCAGCAGCCGCAAGTGCAGCGACAGCACGTCGCAGGTTTCGAAGAAGGCCTCGCAACGCTCCGCCGCGACACAGCCGGCGGCGATGGCGCGATCGCGCGACGCGGCGCTGCCCCAGACGACGACCTTCATGCCGAAGGCCTTGCCGTAGCCGGCCACCAGCTGGCCGATGCGGCCGAAGCCCCAGATGCCCAGCGTCTTTCCCTTGAGCACCATGCCGAGGCCGAAGTTGGGCGGCATCGATGCGGCCTTCAGGCCGGATTGCTGCCAGGCGCCGTGCTTGAGGTTGCCGATGTACTGCGGCAGCCGGCGCATCGCCGCCAGGATCAGCGCCCAGGTCAGCTCGGCCGTCGCCACCGGCGAGCCCGCACTCTCGGCGACGGCAATGCCGAGCCGCGTGCAGCTGTCGACGTCGATGTGCGGACCGGCGCGGCCGGTCTGGGAGATGAGCCGGAGCTTGGGGAGCTTTTCGAGGAGGGCGCGCGGAAAGTGGCTGCGCTCGCGGATCAGCACCAGGACCTCGGCATCGCGCAGCCGCACGGCGAGCTGTCCGATGCCCTTCACGGTGTTGGTGAAGACCTTCGCGTTGAGGTGTTCGAGGACGCTGGCGCACTTGAGCTTGCGCACGGCATCCTGGTAGTCGTCGAGGATGATGATGTTCACGGGAGGGCGACGCGTCGAGACGATCGGTCGGAGGGACGGGATCGTGGTCCATTGTGCACGCCCGACGCCGGGCCGCTAGCATGCCCGGCTCGCCCACTCGAAGGATCCACGATGACGCTTTCCATGCATTCGGCCTCGGTGCCGGTCTTCGTCCGCATGCTCGGCAACGTCACGAGCTGGCTCGACAAGGCGGAGGCGCACGCCGCGCAGAAGAAGTTCGACACCGCGGTCTATCTGTCGTCGCGACTGGCTCCCGACATGCTCAGCTTCACGCAGCAGGTGCAGATCGCCTGCGACGCCGCCAAGTTCTGCGTGGCTCGCCTCGCCGGCGTCGAATCGCCGAAGTTTGCCGACGACGAGACGACCCTGGCAGCGCTGCGCGACCGCGTCGCGCGCACCGTCGCCTACGTGCAGTCCGTCGCGCCGGCGTCGATCGACGGCACCGACGACAAGGAGATCACCGTGCCGCGTCGGGACGGGGCGATCACGCTGCCGGGTGACGTCTATCTCCGCCAGTTCGTGCTGCCCAACTTCTACTTCCACGTGACGACGGTCTACGCCCTGCTGCGCCACAACGGCGTGCCGCTCGGCAAGGGCGACTATCTCGGCAGCCTGCAGGCCGATCCGGCCCGCTGAGGGCGGGTTCTAGCGCGAGGTCGGGGGCGCGTGGCCGCGTCCGCCGGCAGGGCCGTGCCGGGCCGGGCTGAAGCGGTGGACGCGTCGCGGGAAGTGGCGGTCGAGGCCGGCCAGGCGCCGCGTCGCCTCGCCCTGGTCGTGGCGATGCGAAACCAGGCCGAAGAGGGTGTCGCGAAGATTCCAGAGGTCGTTCAGCGAACGGGCGACGGCGATTCGATCGAGCGTTTCGATGGCCCGCTGGGTGCGCACGTCGAACAGGGCGTCCGCAAAGTCGAGGCGGGCGATGGCGATGGCCTCGCTGCGCTGACGCCGGCTGCGCGGCACGCGCCAGGTGTGCGGGCTGCGCCAGCCGTCGGGTGGGCAGCTTTCGACGCGGCCCCCCAGGGCGAGCGCATCCGCGCCGCGGGTGAAGATGGAATCAAAGAGTTGGCGAAAGGAAAACGAAGGCATGGGGGGGACGAGGCCGTGCGGCCAACGTCCCACCGATTGTTCGCGTTGCCGAAAGCGCCGAAGCCCCGAAAAGGCCGGTCGCGGCCGGTCAGTTCGACGCCCGGACGTCAGGGCGGCTCGCCCGCGCTGCCTTCTCCTATCAGCGATTCATTGCGCTGCGCGCCACCCCCGACAAGCACAGGCCAGGTGAACGGTGCGATGAGTTGCTCCGAGGTGGCGCGCGCCACGGACACCGGGCGGCCGCCTCCGCTCATGTCCCCCGAAACGGGGCGCAGCCCCGTTTCTCCTCCTTGACTTCGCTCCGCCGGCCACCCGATGCCCGCGGCGAGATACGGTGACTTGCGGTGGCATGCCACTGTCGGTCGATGATCAGGACGGTGGGGCGTTCTGCGGAGCGAAGTAAAGGAGGAGACGGCGGCCGCAGGCCGACGGCGGGGGACATGAGCGCAGCAGAATGCCCCGCCGGCCTGATCCCATCAAGCTCCAACACAGAAGCGCTAGCAGGACGCCGATCGTCCTTCTGACTCGAACGAAGGCGCCGGAGCGAGTTTCATCCTAGACCGGGCCGAAGGTCGCCTTGCGCTCGGCGGTGTACTTCCACCACGGCGCCGCCGGCGCGCCGCGCATGAAGTCGACGACCGCCATGAAGGTGTCGAGAACGCAAGGGTCCTGCCGACCACCCGTGGCCAGGCAGAGCCGTCGGTAGAGCGCGTAAGCGTCCTCGTCGCGAAGGTCGGCCGGGTTCCGGATGCCGATCCGCCGCAGGTCGGCGGCCAGGGCCGGTCCGATGTTGGGCAACTGCTCGAGGGCCGTGCATTCGGCGGCGCTGGCCGCCTTGGGAGATTTCATGACCATGGGGCGCGTCGCCGGCGTCGGCATCACATGAGCATGTTGTTGCGGATGAGCCCGACAGCGAGTCCCTCGATGGCGAAGTCCTCGCCGGCGCCGACGACGATGGGTTGGAAGTCGGCGTTCTCGGGCAGCAGCTCGATGCTGCCGCGGGTCTTGCGAAAGCGCTTGACGGTGACGTCGTCGCCGAGTCGGGCGACGACGATCTGCCCGTTCTTGGCTTCCGATGCCTTCTGCACGGCCAGCAGGTCGCCGTCCATGATGCCGGCATCGCGCATGCTCATCCCGCGCACCTTGAGCAGGTAGTCGGGTCGGCGGGAGAACAGGCTCGCCTCCATCAGGTAGGTCTGGTCGATGTGTTCCTGGGCGAGGATCGGGCTGCCGGCGGCGACCCGGCCGACCAGCGGCAGAGACAGCTGGGCGAGGCTCGGCAGCGGCAGGCTGTACTGCTTGTTGCGGGCCTGGTTGAGGGCGCGCAGGGTTTCGGTGCGCAAGCGGATGCCGCGCGAGGTGCCGCCGACCAGCTCGATCACGCCCTTGCGGGCCAGTGCCTGCAGGTGCTCTTCGGCGGCGTTGGCCGAGCGAAAGCCCAGCTCGTTGGCGATCTCGGCACGGGTGGGCGGCGCGCCGCTGCGCTCGATGGCGCTCTGCACCAGGTCGAGAATCTGCTGCTGGCGGTCGGTGAGCTTGGGCGTTTCAGGCATCGTCGGCCTCTTCGGTACAAGACGTCGCCAGATGGCTCAACGTCGACAGGTGGCTGAACATTTGTCCAGTCACTGTATTTTCATCCAGTCTCGCCAAAAATGCAAAACCCTTCGCTTCGCATCGTCGTTCTCGCCACCGGCGGCACCATTGCCGGCACGGCGTCCTCGCCGCACGACGACCTGGGCTACCGATCGGCGACCTTGCCCGTCGAGTCGCTGCTGGTCGGCGTCGCGACGGCCGGTGCCGTGATCGAGGCCGAGCAGGTCGCCCAGATCGACAGCCGCCACATGAGTTTCGCCATCTGGACCCGCCTGGCGACGCGCGTCGCTCACCACCTCGGCCGGTCGGACGTCACTGGCATCGTCGTCACGCACGGCACCGACACGATGGAAGAGACGGCATGGTTTCTCGAGCGTCTGCTGGCGCCCGACAAGGCGGTCGTCCTGACCGGGGCGATGCGGCCGGCCACCTCGGCCGGCGCCGACGGGCCGCGCAATCTTGCCGACGCGGTGGCGGTGGCGGCCGCCGGCGAGCCCGGCGTCGTCGTTGTCATGAACGGCGTCGTCCATGCGGCGCGCGGGGTTCGCAAGACGCATCCGCAGCGACTGGACACGTTCTCGTCCGGCGACGCCGGTCCGCGCGGCCGGGTCGAGGCGGGGCGCCTGCGGCTGCAGGGCGATCCGCCCGGCGGCCCGGGCGATCGGGTCGATCGCGAGCCGGCGATCGGTCTGGCCGCCTTGCCGGTGGATGGCGCCGCCTGGCCGCGCGTCGAAATCGTCACCAGCGCCGCCGGAGCCGACGGCGCGATAGTGCCGATGCTGGTGGCGGCCGGCGTCGCCGGCATCGTCGTTGCCGCGACCGGCAACGGCAGTGTCCACGAAGCGCTCGACGCCCGCCTGCGCGAAGCGATGGCGAGCGGCGTCTTGGTGCTGCGGAGCACGCGCTGCATCGCCGGGTCGGTCGTCGAACCCCCCGGTGCCGTCGACGCCGCGGCGGACGACCCGGGCGCGATCCCGTCGGCGCCCGGTCTCGGGCCGGCCCAGGCCCGGGTGGAACTGCTGATGCGGCTGCTCGGACGCCACGCCGCCGTCTGACCGCTGCCGACGTCCGTCGGCGGCCGGGGAGACGGCCTATCCGACCGACTCGGCGAGTTCGTCGATTTCGGTGCTGAGCTCGAGCCACCGGCTCTCGAGCCCGGCGATCTGTTCGCCGATCTCCTTCAGCCGCCTGCCGTTGCCGGCCAGGGTCTGCGGATCGACGACCGCGTCGGCGAGCGCGGCCTCGAGCTTGTCGCGCTCGGCGAAGAAGACGCCGAGCCGGTTGTCGATGCGGTTGAGCTCCTTCTTCAACGGCCGGGTCGCCTCGGCGCGCTGCTGGCGGGCCGCCGCTGCAGCCTTGCGGTCCTCGCGCGGCCGACCGGCGCCGCTCGCGCTCGCCGCGGAAGTCGGTGCGGGTGCCGGGGCCACGACCGGCCCGACGGGTGTCGTCGGCATCGCCGCTGGCGCCGTCACCGGCGTCGGTGCGGCTTTCGCCGACCCCGCCCCGGCACCTTCCTGGCGGAGCTTGCGCGAGGCCGCCTTGGAAGCCTCCAGCAGCCAGCGCTGGTAATCGTCGAGGTCGCCGTCGAAGGGCTTCACAGCACCGCCGGTGACCAGCCAGAACTCGTCGCAGACTTCGCGCAGCAGGGCCCGGTCGTGGCTGACCAGCATGACCGTGCCCTCGAACTCGTTGAGCGCCATGCTGAGCGCCTCGCGGGTCGTCAGGTCGAGGTGGTTAGTCGGCTCGTCGAGCAGCAGCAGGTTGGGCCGTTGCCAGACCAGCATGGCGAGGACGAGGCGGGCCTTCTCGCCACCCGAGAGCGTGCCGACCGCCTGCGTCGCCATCGCGCCGGTGAAGCGGAAGGAGCCGAGGAAGTCGCGCAACTCCTGCTCGCGCGCCGCCGGACCGATGTCGCGGGCGAGGCGAATCATGTGCATGAGCGGGCCGTCGGCTGGCGACAGGACGTCGAGCTCCTGTTGAGCGAAATAACCGATCGTCAGGCCCTTGCCGGCGACGATCTCGCCCGACAGCGGCCGCAGGTCGCCGGCGATCGTCTTGACGACCGTCGACTTGCCCTGACCGTTGGCGCCGAGGATGCCGATGCGCTGGCCGGCCAGCACCGAGCGGTCGATGCCTTCGACGATGCGCACCTCGGCGGCGCCGGCGTCGGCGCCGGGGTAGCCGCAGGCCACCTCGGAGAACGCCAGCATCGGATTGGGCAGGCTCTGCGGCTCGCGGAACTCGAACTGGAAGTCGGCGCTGGTCAGCACCGGCGCGAGTTTTTCCATGCGGGCCAGCGCCTTGACCCGGCTCTGCGCCTGCTTGGCCTTGCTCGCCTTGGCCTTGAAGCGGTCGATGAACTTCTGCAGGTGCGCCATCCGCTCCTTCTGCTTCTCGAAGCTCGCCTGCGCCTGCGACATCCGGACCGCCCGCATCTCCTCGAAAGCGGTGTAGTTGCCGCTGTAGCGGTTCAGCTTGCCTTCGTCGAGGTGCACCGTCACGCGGGTCACCGCATCGAGGAACTCGCGGTCGTGGCTGATGACGATCATCGTGCCGCTGTAGCGTTGCAGCCAGGCTTCGAGCCAGACGAGGGCGTCGAGGTCGAGGTGGTTGGTGGGCTCGTCGAGCAGCATCAGGTCGGCCGGGCACATCAGGGCGCGGGCGAGCTGCAGTCGCATCCGCCAGCCGCCCGAGAAGCTCGACACCGGGGCGTCGAGCTCGTCGCCCTTGAAGCCGAGCCCGAGCAACATCGACTGGGCGCGCGGCCGGGCATCGAGCCCTCCGGCGTCGGCGATCGCTTGGTAGGCGTCGGCCATGGCGTGGCCGTCGCCGGACGCTTCGGCGGCGGCGAGCGCCACCTGGGCGGCGACCAGCGGCAGGTCGCCGTCGAGGACGAAGTCGGTGGCCGGCTCGTCGGTCTCGGGCATGTCCTGGGCGACCTCGGCGAGCCGCCAACGCGCCGGCATCGCCGCCTCGCCGGCGTCGGCCTGCAGCCGCCCGGCGAGCAGCGAGAACAGAGACGACTTGCCGGCGCCGTTGCGGCCGACCAGGCCGACCTTCTCGCCGGGCTGGAGGGTGAGGTCGGTCCGCTCGAGGACGACCTTGACGCCGCGTCGCAGCGTCAGTTGTTGAATGACGATCATGGCTCGATTTTCGCCTGCCCGCGTTTCGGCGGCGCCGACGGCTCAGGCGGCGAGGGCGGCGCGGGTCAGCAGGACGACCGCGTTGCTGCCGGCGCTGGTCTCGAGCCAGGCGCTTTCGAGCCGGCCGAAGGCGCGCTCGAAGGCGGCCCGCTCGTGCCCGACCTCGAGGACCAGCACGCCCTCGTCGCTCAGGTGGCGCGGCGCCTCGGCAACGATGCGGCGGACCAGGTCCATGCCGTCGGCGCCGCCGGCGAGGGCGAGGGCCGGTTCGGCCCGGTACTCGGCCGGCAGGCTCGCCATGCTCGCGTCCGGCACGTAGGGCGGGTTGCAGAGGATGAGGTCGTAGGGTCCGGCGAGTTCGGTGAACAGGTCGGACTCGACGACGCGGATGCGCGCGCCGAGGCCGTGACGATCGACGTTGATCCGGGCGAGTTCGAGCGCCGCCGCCGAGACGTCGCCGGCATCGACCGTGATCTCCGGATAGGCCAGGGCGACGATGACGGCGAGGCTGCCGTTGCCGGTGCACAGGTCGAGCACGGCGCGGGTGCGGTCGGTCAGCCAGGCATCGAGGATGCCGTCGCCCTCGCCGTCGACGAGCAGCTCGGCGATGTAGGAGCGGGGCACGATGGCCCGCTCGTCGATCGTGAACGGCACGTTCTGCAGCCAGGCTTCGCCGGTGAGGTAGGCGGCCGGTCGGCGACTCGTGATCCGCTCGCCGATCAGCGCCTCGGCGCGAGCGACATCGTCGTCGGACAAGACGGCCTGGCCGCGCGTCTCGAGGGCGTCGAAGGGCAGCGCGAGCGCCCAGGTGACCAGCCAGGCGGCCTCGTCGAAGGCGTTGCCGGTGCCGTGCCCGAACGACACGCCCGCCTCCTTGAGGCGTCGACTCTGCGCTGTGACGAGTTCGACGAGGGTCATGCGACGGCGTTCAGGCGACGAGCTTCACGCGACGAGTCGCTCGAGGGCGCCCTGGTCAACGTCTTTCATGATGTCGAGGCTGGCAATCTTGACCGACTCGTCGACCTGCGCGTCGCGAAATTGCAGCGATGTCGGCGATGTCGGCG
>Ga0136633_1002703_pt1 | contig 12059 bp, 10 predicted proteins | sample AntDrymeUQ832206_2_FD_105494 | JGI IMG/M metagenome (GOLD analysis project Ga0136633, IMG submission 105494) | Polar desert sand microbial communities from Dry Valleys, Antarctica - metaG UQ83 (22.06) | ecosystem: Environmental > Terrestrial > Soil > Desert | place: Antarctica: Dry Valley...
GTCGGTCGGCCAGCCGCTCCGCCCGGTCGTGCGCGGACTGCAGCTCGGCGGAGCGCTCGGCCTGCGTCGCGGCGTGGGCGGTCATGTCGAGCGAGACGCCCACCACGCCGACGACGGTGCCGTTGGCGTCGGTCAGCGGGGCGTTGCTCACCGACACGACGAGCGAGCGCCCGTCCTTGTGCCGAGCGGTGAACTCGCCGTCCCACTGGCCCCCGCCGTGGGTGCGCGCCTTGACCTCGTCGGCCCGCGCCTCCTGGCCGAGCAGGATCAGCTCGCGCACCGAGCGGCCGACGGCCTCCTCGGCCGTCCAGCCGTAGAGGCGCTCGGCGCCGGGGCTCCAGTGCACGACCCGGCTGTCGAGGTCGACCGTGATCACTGCGCCGGGGAGCTGGGCCACCGGCACGCTGTCGAGCGCGCCACCCTCCGTCATCCCCGAACCCTAACCAGTGACCCGGCCGCCGCCACCCCGACGCGCCCCGCGGCCGCGGAGGGGGTAGGCAGGGGGCGTGGACGGGGACGGGTGGCTGCACTGCGCGCTGGGGCACCGGCACTGGGGGGTGCACGGAGCCGCCGGTCTGCTGGCCGTCGCACCCGGGCCGTACGTCCTGCTGCAGCACCGCGCGCCGTGGAGCCACGGCGGCGACACCTGGGGCGTCCCGGGCGGGGCGCGCACGAGCACCGAGACCGCCGAGCAGGCCGCGCGGCGCGAGACGGTCGAGGAGACCGGCCTCGACGTCGCGCAGCTCGTCGTGCACGCCTCGCACCTCGTCGACCACGGCACCTGGAGCTACACGACCTTCGTCGCCAGCGTGCCGGAGCGGTTGCCGGTGGTACCCGAGCGGGAGAGCGTCGACCTGCGCTGGGTCGCTGTCCCCAGCGTGGTCGAGCTGCCGCTGCACCACGCCTTCGCCGAGGCCTGGCCGGCGCTGCAGCGGCTGCTGCCCGCGCTGTGACCGGGCCGGTGCCGGGCCGGTGGCCGGTGGCCTTCGGCACCGCCGAGCTCCTGCAGGACCTCGACCGCGACGACGCCTGGCTGCTCACCGTCGACGGGGTGGCCCAGTCCTACGTCGACCGGGCCGACCCGACCCACCTCGAGTTCGACTACGTGCGCCTGATGGGCGACGTCGTCGACGCGCTTCCCGACGGGCCGCTCACCGCCGTCCACCTGGGCGGCGGCGGCTGCACCCTGCCGCGCTACGTCGCGGCGACCCGGCGCGGCTCGCGGCAGCTCGTCGTCGAGGCCGACGCCGCGCTCGCGGAGCTGGTGCGCACCAGCTTCGGGACCAAGGGGTTCCGGCTGCGCGTGGCCGACGCCCGGGCCGAGCTGCCGCTGCTGCGCCAGGGCGAGAGCGACCTGGTCGTGGCCGACGTCTTCGAGAGCGCCGTCATGCCGCTGTCGGTGACGACGCTGGAGTGGGTCGAGGCGGTCAAGCGGCTGCTGCGGCCCGGTGGGGTGCACGTGGTCAACGTCGCCGACGGCCGGCCGCTCGCCTTCGCCCGGGCCCAGGTGTCGACGCTGCTGGCGGCCTTCGCACACGTCGTGCTGCTCGCCGACCCGTCGGTGCTGCGGGGCCGGCGCTTCGCCAACCTCGTGCTGGCCGCCTCGGACGCGCCGCTGCCGGTGGACGCGCTGACCCGGACCGTCTCGCGGGCCGCGGGCCGGGCGCGGCTCGTGACCGGCGACGCCCTGCGCGACTTCACCGGCGGCGCCGCCGTCGTCACCGACGCGACCGCGCAGTCGGCGCCGCGACCCCCGCCGGACCTGTTCCGCCGCTGACGGTCCGGCGAGCGGCGCTCAGACGTCGCTGGTCTGCTCGACCAGCTCGCGGACGACCGCCGTGAGCCCGGCGCGCTCGGCGGTGCGCCGCTGCTCAGCCGCCGACGTCCCGCGGGCCAGGGCCTGCTCGGCCAGCGCGCTGACCTCGTCCCAGTCGCCGGTGGTCTCGAGGTCGTCCCGCAGCCGGTCGAGCAGGCCGCGGACGAGCGCCGCCGCCGGCGCCTTCTCCCCCGTCCGCAGGTCCACCAGCGCGCCCTCGAGCCCGAAGCGGGCGGCCCGCCAGCGCGCGGCGCGGACCACCTCGGCCCGGGGCGTCGGGAACGGCTCCTCGCGCCCGGCCTGCGCCGCGACGACCCGCACCAGCGCGCGGGTCAGCCCGGCCTGCAGCACGGCGTCGTCGAGCCGCGGGCAGGCGTCGGCCACCCGCACCTCGACGGTCGGGTAGAGCGAGGAGGGCCGGGCGTCCCAGTACAGCCCGCGGGCGTCGTCGACCACCCCGGTCGCGACCAGCGAGGCCACCAGCTCGTCGTACGCCGACCGGCTGCCGAGCAGCTCCTGCGACCCGGTGACCGGGAAGCGGGCGAACCACAGCGTGCGGTAGCTGGCGTAGCCGGTCTCGGCGCTGTCCCAGAACGGCGAGCTGCCCGAGAGCGCGAGCAGCACCGGCAGGTCGACCCGCAGCCGGTCGACGACGGCGACGGCGAGCTCGGGCTCGGGCACCGACACGTGGACGTGCTGCCCGGCGATGAGCTGCTGGGTGGCCAGCGCCGCGTAGCGCTCGCGCACCCGCAGGTAGCGCGGGTCGTCGGTCAGCCGCTGCTCGCTCCAGTGGGCGGTCGGGTGGCTGCCGGCCGACAGGATGCGGCAGCCGTGCCGCCGGGCCGCCTCGTCGGCGCCCTGACGGAGCCGGACGAGGTGGTCGCGCACCTCCTTGAGCGAGGTGCTGACCGGCGTCGCGGTCTCCAGCTGGCTCGTGCTGATCTCGCTCTGCGCCTGGGCGCCGAGCAGCCCGATGGCCTCCGGCACGACGCCGGGGGCGTCGGCGAGCGCCATCGTCTCGGCGTCGACCAGGTGGTACTCCTCCTCGACGCCCAGCGTCACGCCCACCTCGGTCACCCGGGCATCCTGCCAGCCGGGCCCCCCGCGGCCGGTCAGCGCGAGGCGGCGGAGGTGTAGGCGCGCACCGACAGCGGCACGAACACCGCCAGGATGATCAGCACCCACAGCAGGGTGTAGAGCACCGGGTGCTGCAGCGACCACGCGTCGGGGACCGGGGTGCCGGGCGCGACGTTGCCGAACAGCTCGCGGGCCGCCTGGGTCACCGACGACACCGGGTTCCACTCGGCGAAGGCCCGCAACGGCCCGGGCAGGCCCGAGCTCGGGACGAAGGTGTTGGCGATGAAGGTGATCGGGAAGATCACGATGAACGACGCGCTCTGCACCACCTCGACCGACGGCACGATGAGCCCGACCCACGCCATGATCCAGGAGATGGCGTAGGCGAACAGCAGCAGCAGCAGGAAGCCGCCGACGGCCTCGAGGAACGAGGTGCGGATGCGCCACCCGACGAGCAGCCCGGTCAGCGACATCACCGTGATGACCAGGACGTTGTTGAGCACGTCGCTGGTGGTGCGGCCGACGAGCACGGCCGAGCGGGACATCGGCAGCGACCGGAAGCGGTCGATGATGCCCTTCTTGATGTCCTCGGCGAGACCGGCGCCGGTGAGCGTGGCGCCGAAGATGACGGTCTGCGCGAAGATCCCCGCGATGAGGAACTCGCGGTAGTCGACCGCGCCGGTGTCGATCGCGCTGCCGAAGACGAAGGCGAACAGCAGGATGAACATGATCGGCTGCAGCGTCGTGAAGACCAGCAGCTCGGGGATCCGCTTGATCTTGATGAGGTTGCGCTTGGCGACGACCGTGCCGTCGCCGAGCGCCGCGAGCAGGGCGCTCATCGGGCGGCCTCAGCCTTCTCGGCCTCGGCTGCGTGACCGGTCAGGGACAGGAAGACGTCGTCGAGGGTCGGCCGCCGCAGCGTGACGTCGAGCACCTCGATGCCGGCGGCGTCGAGCCGGGCCAGCGCGTCGACGAGCACCTTGCCGCCGCCGCGGACGGGCGCGGTCAGCCGTCGGGTGTGGACGTCGACGAGCACCTCGCCGGTGGCGACTCCGGACAGCACCGCGCGCCCCTCCTCGAGGTCGCCCGCGGCGCCGAGGACCACCTCGACCCGCTCGCCACCGACCTGCGACTTGAGCGAGTCAGCGGTGCCCTGGGCGATGGCCCGGCCGTGGTCGATGACGACGATCTGGTCGGCGAGCAGGTCGGCCTCCTCGAGGTACTGCGTCGTGAGCAGCAGGGTCGTGCCGCTGCGGACGAGCTCGCGGATGACCTCCCACATGTCGCTGCGGCTGCGCGGGTCGAGGCCGGTCGTCGGCTCGTCGAGGAACAGCACCGGCGGCTCGGCGACCAGCGCCCCGGCCAGGTCGAGCCGGCGCCGCATGCCGCCGGAGTAGCCCTTGACGGGGCGGTCGGCGGCCTCGGTGAGGGTGAAGCGCTCGAGCAGCTCGCGGGCCCGCTCGCGCGAGCGGGCGCGGCCCAGGCGGTAGAGCCGGCCGATCATGTCGAGGTTCTCGAAGCCGGTGAGGTACTCGTCGACCGCGGCGTACTGGCCCGACAGGCCGATGGACCGGCGGACGCCGGCGGGGTCCTTGAGCACGTCGATGCCGGCCACCTCGGCGCTGCCCTCGTCGGGCACGAGCAGCGTGGTGAGGATCCGCACGGCCGTCGTCTTGCCGGCGCCGTTGGGCCCGAGCAGGCCGAGCACCGTGCCCTCCTCGACCTCCAGGTCGAGCCCGCCGAGAGCGGTGACGTCGCCGTACCTCTTGACCAGTCCTCGTGCACGCACCTGCGCAGCCACGCGGTCCCCTCCCCTGTCGCCGGCCCGGGTCCCGGGCCGGTCAGCACGCTAGGGGCGACCTCCGACAAGCGCGAGCCAGTTCGCTGTCAGCGGCGAGCCGCTCAGCGGCGGGCCCCGGGGAAGTCCGGCGCCCGCTTGCCGAGGAACGCCGCCACGCCCTCGGCGTACTCCCCGCTGCTCCAGGAGCCGACGTAGACGGCGAGCACCTCCTCGTCCTCCGCCAGCGCGCCGCGGGCGGCGCGGGCGACCATGTCCTTGCCGCCGACCAGCGAGACCCGGGCGCGGGAGGCCATCGTCGCCGCCAGCGCGTACGCCCGGGCCTCGACGGCGCCGGGCTCGACGACCTCGTGCACCATCCCGATGCGCAGCGCCGTCGCGGCGTCGAGCAGGTCGCCGGTCAGCAGGATCCAGCGCGCCCAGGCGGCGCCCACCACCTCGACCAGCCGGGCCGTGGACGGCAGCGCGTAGACGATGCCGAGCTTGGCGGGGGTGATGCCGAAGCGCGAGCCGGTCTCGCAGACCCGCAGGTCGCAGGCCAACGCGACCTGGCTGCCGCCGCCGATGGCGAAGCCCTCGATGAGCGCGACGGTGGGCTTGGCGAAGCCGATGATCGCCTGCTCCCCCGCCTCGACCGCCTCGCCGTAGAGCCGGGCCCCCTCGGGATCGGCGCGCAGGGTGGAGAACTCGCCGATGTCGGCGCCGCTCGAGAACGGCCCGCCGGGGGCGCCGCGCAGCACGACGACGTCGCAGGAGTCGTCCTGCTCCAGCGCCGGCATGAGCCGGCCGAAGGCGTGCCACATCGCGTACGAGATGGCGTTGTGCTTGTCCGGCCGGGTGAAGGCGACCGTCACGACGCCGCCGTCCCGGGTGACCGACAGGTGGGGGGCGGCGTCGCCGAGCACGGTCGCGAGGTCCATGGGCGGCATCCTCGCAAGCGGGACGGCGGGCCGGACGACCGGCTCAGCCCGCGGCGCGGCGCCGCTCGGACGGCGGCGGGCCCGGCGGCGTGAGCGGGGGTGCGTCGGCGTCGATCGCGCGCAGCGACGCGAGGACCGCCTCCTTGGACCGGGCGCGGTAGAAGCCGGGCAGCGAGTCGAGCAGCACCCGCGCGTAGCCGGCCGTCGCCAGCCGCGGGTCGAGCACGGCGACGACCCCGCGGTCGCCGGTCGAGCGGATGAGCCGGCCGGCGCCCTGCGCAAGCAGCACGGCGGCGGGCGGCAGCGTCACCTCGAGGAAGCCGTTGCGGCCGTCGTCGGAGGCAGCGGCCAGCCGCGCCTTGGACAGCGGGTCGTCGACGTGGCCGAACGGGATCCGGTCGAGCACGACGAGCTGGCAGGCCGAGCCTGGTGTGTCGACGCCCTGCCAGAAGGAGCGGGTGCCGAACAAGCAGGTCCGCGCGTCGGAGGCGAAGCGGTGCTGCAGCGCGCCGGGTGAGTCCTCGCCCTGCAGCAGGATCGGCAGGTCGCTGGCCGCCCGGACCGCCGCCGCCGCGCGGGCCGCCGCGGCCGTCGAGCTGAACAGCCCCAGCGTCCGGCCGCCGGCGGCCTCGACCAGCTCGACGAGCAGCGCGTCGACCTCGCGCGCCCAGGACACGGCCATCCGCCCCGGGTCGGGCAGGTCGCTGCCGATCCACAGCTGGCTCTGCCGCGGGTAGTCGAACGGGCTGCCGACGTCGAGGTGCCTCCAGCGCGGCGGTGGGTCCTCCTCATCGGCGGCGAGCGCCTCGTCCTGCGCCGCCTTCTCGCGCGCGTCGTGCGGCTCGCCCTCACCGACCGGCGACCCGGCGAGCCAGGTCAGCCCGAGTTGGCCGGCCGCGTGCCGGAACGACCCGCCGAGCGTCAGCGTCGCGGAGGTCGCCACGACGGTGGTCTCCCCGAACAGGCGGCTCCCGAGGGCGCCGCCCACGCGCAGCGGCGACACCCGCAGCCGGGTCGCCCCGCCGTCGGCGGTGGCGTAGACAGCGGAGGAGACAGAGGGGGTGCCGATCTCGTTCGCGGCCTCCATGACAGCGGTGAGCGACGCGCGCGCCCGCTCGCGGCGGGCCAGCTCGACGTCGTCGCCGGCCAGGTCGCCGGACGACATCTCCCGGGTGATCTCGGCGCACGCCGCCGAGGCCGCCGACGCGAGCAGCCCGAGCACGTCGTGGGAGTGGCTGTCGAGCGCCCGCACCCACCCGGGCTCGAGCAGCTGCAGCACCCCCTCGAGCCCGTCGCGGGCCGACTCGAGCCTGGCCTGCGCCGCCTCCGACACCAGGTCGCCCACGGCGCCGACCGCCCGGCGGACGTCGCCGATCGCCAGCTCGTGCGACAGCGCGTCGGTGACCGAGTCGACGAACTCGTGGGCCTCGTCGAGCACCACGGCGTCACGCTCGGGCAGCACCTGCACGCCCGTGAAGACGTCGAGGGCCAGCAGGGTGTGGTTGGCGACGACGACGTCGGCCTCCTTGGCCGCCTCGCGCGCCTTCTCCGAGAAGCAGTCCACCCGGTCCGGGCACTTGCTGCCCAGGCACTCGCGAGCGCTGACCGAGACCTGCCGCCAGGCCCGGTCGGTCACCGGGAACGGCACCTCGTCGCGGTCGCCGCTCGCGGTCTGCTCGGCCCACTCCCTCAGCCGCACCACCTGCGTGCCGAGCGAGGACTGCGGACCGTCGAACAAACTGTCCGACGGCTCGTCCTCGCGCGCCCCCGGCCCGCCGTGCACCTGCTGCAGGCAGAGGTAGTTGCCGCGCCCCTTGGCCAGGGCGTACGTCGGGGTGCGGCCGAGGACCCCGGTCAGCGCGGCCACCAGCCGCGGCAGGTCCTTGTCGACGAGCTGGGCCTGCAGCGCCTTGGTGGCGGTCGCCACGACAACCCGCTTGCCGGACGTCAGCGCCGGGACGAGGTAGGCCAGCGACTTGCCGGTGCCCGTGCCCGCCTGCACGAGCAGGTGCTCGCCGGAGCCCAGCGCGGTCGCGACGGCGTCGACCATCGCCCGCTGGCCCGGCCGCTCCTGGCTGCCCGGCACCGCGGCCAGCGCGGCGTCGAGCGCCGCCAGCGCCTTCTTCGCCCGGACCCCTGCCACGCCGCCCCACGCTAGTGGCCGGGCGGGCGGCAGACTGGCGTCGTGACCAGGCTGTTGGTGGTGCCCAACGTCACCGCAACGCCAGGACGCGCCGAGCTCGCCGCACTGCGGGAGCTCGGCGCGACCGTGGCGGCGACGCTGCGGGCGGACTAGGCCGGGCGGCCGACGGTGTAGCTGCTCGTGTAGATGCTCTGCAGCTTGACCCGGTCGCCGGTGGTGGGCGAGGCGTACATCGCGTTGCCACCGGCGTAGACGCCGACGTGGCTGACCCGACCGTTCGTGCGGAAGAACAGCAGGTCGCCGGGGCGCTTGGCCGACTGCGCGACGCGCGGGATGGCGGCCTCCTGCTGGGCGCTGGTGCGCGGGATGTTCACGCCCAGGCGGGTCTTGTAGATGTAGGTCGTGTAGCCGGAGCAGTCGAAGCTGTTCGGGCCGACAGCGCCGTACTGGTAGGGCTTGCCGACCAGCTCGGCGGCGACCTGCACGGCCCGCTGACCGAAGGTGTTGACCTTCACGACCGTCTCCGGGCTGGTCATCTCGCGGGCGGTGTCGCTGCCGCTGAAGGTCGAGCGGACCCGGGTGTCGCGGCCGAACGGCAGGCGGACGACCGCGAGGCCGTCGCCGTCGGTCGTGGCCTGGCCGTGGTAGCGCCACACGCCGTCGTCGGCCAGCATCTCGATCGCGACGGCCATGCCGCGCACCGGCTGGTCGCCGGACAGCAGGCGCACGCCGATGCGGGAGGCGTTGTCGGCGCCGGTCTCGGCGGCCGAGATGCGGATGACGGTGGTGGTCCGGTTCAGGACCTTCGCCTCGGGGCTGGTCGACGAGGCGTGCGAGGCCGTGCCCGCGAAGACGGCGCGCACGGGGGTCTCGCCGGCGAAGCGCACCTGGCCGACGGCCAGGCCGTCGGCGTCGGTGGTGAGGCGGGCAACGTCGGTCCAGCCGGCGGAGCCGGGGACCTGCACGACGACCTGCTGGCCGCCGAGGTGGCCGGAAGCGTCGAGCAGCCGGACGCCGATGCGGGAGGTGCCGTCGCGCTGGATGCGGCTGGCCGAGATGCGCATCGCGCTCTCGGTCCGCTGCGGCAGCGCGGCGGGGGCCTCGGTGGCGGTGGTCGCCTCGGTGGACGTCGTCGAGGACGGGCTCGGGCTGGCGGTCGTCGCGAGCGCCGGGGCGGCCATCGCGATCGGCAGCAGCACGGCGGTCAGGCCACCGACGGTGGCGGCGCGGACGGGCAGGCAGGACGGACGGGCATGGCGCGGGGAGTACACGGGCGGTTCTGGCCTCTCGCACGCCTGCGGAGTGAGCTGTCGGGCTCGGCCGGAGAGTGGCCGGCACGTCCGCCTGGGATCAGGCGGGCCGTGCTTCGCCCCGAGGGCCGCTGACGCGGTCCGTGGAGATGTGGGTCCCCCGCTCCCGCCCAGGTGCTGTTCAGAGGGGCGCCTTGATGACCGTGGGCGGGACTCGGCGTTCGGTCGTGGCGCGTTCGTGTGCCCGAGAGACTATGTGACGGAACAACGACGGTCGGGCATTTCCAGACTGCGAGTCGCGTCACACCTCGTCACAAGATCGACATGAGCGGCTCTCAGCCGCGCAGCTCCTTCTTGAGGATCTTGCCCGTGGCGCCCTTGGGCAGGTCGTCGACGATGCGCACCTCGCGCGGGTACTTGTAGGCCGCGAGCCGCTCCTTGCAGTGCGCGACGAGATCGGCCGGCTCGGCGCTCGCGCCGGGCTTGAGGGCGACGAAGGCGAGCACCTCCTCGCCGAGCTTGGGGTCGGGCCGGCCGATGACCGCGGCCTCGGCGACGGCCGGGTGCTCGTACAGCACCTCCTCCACCTCGCGCGGGTAGACGTTGTAGCCACCGCGGATGACGAGGTCCTTCTTGCGGTCGACGATGAAGAAGTAGCCGTCCTCGTCCTGGTAGGCCAGGTCGCCGGTGTGGAACCAGTCGTTCTTGAACGCCTCGGCGGTGGCCTCGGGCTTGTTGTAGTAGCCCTTCATGATGTTGTGGCCGCGGATGACGATCTCGCCGACGTGCTCCTCGCCGGGCGGCAGCGGCTGGTCGTCCTCGCCCACGACGCGCACCTGCACGCCCCAGATCGGCTTGCCGATCGAGAGGACCTTGCGCTGCTCGGCGTTGACGTTGAACGTCGTGGTGCTGGTCGACTCCGACAGCCCGTAGCCCTCGAGCACGACGCAGCCGGGGAACTTCTCCTCGAAGGCCTTGATGACCTCGCCGGGGATCGCCGCGCCGCCGGAGACGCCGACGCGCAGCGAGGACAGATCCCGGCCGGAGGTGTCCATGTGCAGCAGGCCGAAGTACATCGTGGGCACTCCGCTGAAGATCGTGCAGCGGTGCTTCTCGATCGCGTCGACGACCGGCTCGAGCTCGAAGCGCGGGATGAGCACGAGCGTCCCGCCGTAGCGCACGGTGGTGTTGAGGACGCTGGACAGGCCGAAGACGTGGAACAGCGGCAGCACCGCCACACCGATGTCGGTCTCCTCGAACTCGAACAGCTCACCGGCGACGGTGCAGTTCATGTACAGGTTCAGGTGGGTGAGCTCAGCGCCCTTGGGCTTGCCGGTCGTGCCGCTCGTGTAGAGCAGCACCGCGGTCTCGTCGCCGCCGGTCGGGACGATGTCGCGGGTGTCGTCGGCGAAGTAGAGCTCGTCGAAGTGCTTGGTCCCCTCGGGACGGACGTCGCTGCCCGGCATGTTCACGACGTACGTCGTGATCCCCTCCAGCTCGCTGGCCCCCTTGAACGCCTCCTCGGCGAACATCTCGAAGGTGATGAGCACCTTCGCCTCGCTGTCCTGCAGGTGGTAGGTCACCTCCGGCGCCCGCAGCAGCGGGTTGAGCGGCACCATCACCAGGCCGGCCTTCATGAGGCCGAAGTAGGTGAACAGGAACTGCGGCAGGTTGGGCAGCTGCAGGGCCACCTTGTCGCCGCGCTGCAGCCCGGTGGCGAGCAGCGCCGAGGCGACCCGGCCGGAGATCTCGTCGACCTGGGCGTAGGTGAACGACAGCTCGTTGATGTGGCAGAGCGGCTTGTCCGGGTTGGCGTCGGCGGACTCGCGCAGCATGGTGGCGATGTTGAGGCTCATGGCCAGCAGAGTAGTGAGCCGCGTCACGCGTACCGCACCGGCCCGTCCGGGGCGGCCCGCCGCGGCCTCTGCCGGAACAAGGCCCTGCCGGACCCGCGTTCTCCCTGACGATGACGACGAGGAGCCCCGCGTGACCAAGCCCGACCCGCACGACCTGTACGAGCTGGAGCCCGACCTGCCCGAGCTGGGCGGCCCGGTCCTGGTGCAGGCGCTGGACGGCTTCGTCGACGCGGGCAACGCCCGCCGGCTGGCCCGTGAGCAGCTGCTTGCGGCGCACGGCTCGCGGGTGGTGGCGACCTTCGACGTGGACGCGCTGCTGGACTACCGCGCCCGCCGGCCGCTGATGACCTTCGACGAGGACCACTGGGCCGACTACGCCGACCCGCAGCTGGCCGTCCACCTGGCCCACGACGCGCAGGGCACGCCGTTCCTGGTGCTCGCCGGCCCCGAGCCCGACATCCGCTGGGAGGCCTTCACCGCGGCCGTCACCACGCTGGTCGCCGAGCTGGGCGTCCGGACGACCGTCGGCCTGAACGCGATCCCGATGGCCGTGCCGCACACCCGGCCGCTGGGGATCATCGCCCACGCCACGCGGCCCGAGATGGTCTCCGGCCACGAGCGCTGGGTCGGCACGGTGCAGGTGCCCTCCACCGCCGGCCACCTGCTCGAGCACCGACTGGGCCAGGCCGGCCACGACGCCGCCGGCTTCGCCGTCGCGGTGCCGCACTACCTGGCCGAGGCGGAGTACCCGCCGGCCGCGCTCGCGCTGCTCAGCAGCCTGACCTCGCTGACCGGGCTGGTCCTCGCCACCGAGGAGCTCGACACCGCCGCGGTCACGGTCCGCGCGCAGGTCGACGAGACCGTCGCCGGCTCCGACGAGGTGCGCGCCGTCGTGGAGGCCCTGGAGCGGCAGTACGACGCCTACCTCGCCGGCGCCGGGCGCAGCCTGCTCGCCGAGATGGGCGGCTCGCTGCCGAGCGCCGAGGAGATCGGCGACGAGCTCGAGCGCTACCTGGCCGAGCAGACCGGGGACGGCACCCAGCCCTAGCCGTCAGGCGTCACCGTCAGTCGTCGCCGTCGGTCGCCAGCTCGGACTCGGTGACGACCTCGACGCTGCCGAAGCCGCCGTAGGAGCGGACGTCGATGCGGCGTCCCTCCCCCGTGCTGTCGCAGGCCGCCTCGCAGTCGACGCTGCCGAA
>Ga0136633_1002704_pt1 | contig 12053 bp, 8 predicted proteins | sample AntDrymeUQ832206_2_FD_105494 | JGI IMG/M metagenome (GOLD analysis project Ga0136633, IMG submission 105494) | Polar desert sand microbial communities from Dry Valleys, Antarctica - metaG UQ83 (22.06) | ecosystem: Environmental > Terrestrial > Soil > Desert | place: Antarctica: Dry Valley...
ATGAACGTCGTCACGCCCGCGTCGCCGCGGTCTTTCCGCACGCGCCAGAGCGCCTGGGCCAAATCGGTCTGACCACCCCAGATGCTGATGTTCAGCGGTCGCGCATCCTTCTTGTCCGCCATGGCGATGATCCAGCCCGAAGCCTCTGTATCCCTGCCTTCGCCGATGGCGTCCCGGCCGCGACTCGGGTTGCCTGACTTGATCACCGAGAGAAGTTGCCTCGTGGTTGGATAGCCCTTCGCGTGCTGCACCAGCTTGGGGCGGACCTGTCCGTAGGCTTCCACGATGTGGCGGATCAGTTCCGGTTTCGTGATCTTCTCTTTGAGTTCACCCGGTGTGCCGGCCGCGCTGGCGATGAGGCCGTCGATGTCGAACTCGTTGGCATACAGCATCAGGCGGATCATGGACTGCTGGTCATCGGGATCCCCACCGATATCTGTCAGCACGAGCAGACGTGGCCGCGTATCAGCGGCTCGGACGGTCCACGTGAGGAGACAGATGAGGACGAGGACGAGCAGAAGGAGCGAGCCATCGCCGGGTACGCCATCCCGACGCGCCAAGGCACTGGCGTTCAGGGCGGTAGAGCCGTCCGGCAGGGTGCGGCCCCGTCGGCGCGACGCCACCCACTTGGCACACGCTGGCGAGGTCAATGGCCTAAGGGGCTGCGGCGTGTGGGCGTGGCACCGGCCCGCCAGCCCAGCCAGCTGACGACAGCCGCTCCGAGCACCGCAAGCATGAGGATCGGTGACAAGGGCAGCCGTCCCATCCCGGCGAACGCGGACTGCCAGGCCGGGGTCAGCGCCAGCGTTTCAAAGAGGACCGCCTGGGCAAGCATCACGCTGCCGGCTACCAGAAACGGTCGCCCGAAGCGTGGTGCCGTCATGTACAGCCAGGCCGCACAGGCCACCGCCACGCCACTGGCCAGTCGCATGCTCCACACGAAGCGGTGAAAGTCCTCGGGGCCGTGCATCACGAGCGCGGGAAAGATCGCGTCGGCGAGCCGCGAGACGATCGGCATCACGAGCAACAGCGGCGTCGCCAGCATGTAGCGGGCGTGGAGTTGCACGCGCCGTCGTTCGGCCAGCGCGTGGTAGAACAGCCAGCCGAGGATCAGCGGCGATGTCGCGTCCATGATCCCGAGGCGTGCCCCGTAGAGCTGATAGAAGGCGTCGGTCGGCGTGGCCTTTGCCATGCTGAGCACGACGGCGACGTTCCCGGCGATGAAGAACGGGAAGAGGGCCAGGCTGCCTATGCCGACGCTTCGATGCCACCGGCGTTGCCCGCCGTGGATCGACCAGCTCTGAAAGGCCAGCAGCAGCATCCACAACGTCGCCGTGATTCCGTGGAAGTGAAACCCCCACGGCGCCGATCTGAGGGTCGAAAAGTAGCCAGGCCAGAACGCCACGATCGTGATCCCGATCATGGCCATGATGTAGTAGGCAGCAAAACGGAACGGCAATGCTGTTGCTCCTCGCCTTGGGGCGACGTGCTCAATCGGGCGTCAGCCCTCCCACGATGTCTTGTGGACCACGCCCTCGCCGACACGTCTACCTTCCTCGATAGGCGTCTCGCTGTGGGCCACAATCTCGAGCTCCACCCGATTCTTCCCGGCCGCCTTCGCCACGTACATGCGCGCATCGGCCCGATGCACCATGTCCTCCACACTGCCGGGTGCCGTGACAAACGCGACCCCGCCAATGCTTGCACTGACCGTGGTCTGGTCCGACCCGAGAGCGCCCGCCAGTACCGACCGCAGTCGCTCCAGAATCACGGACGCGTCGTCAGCGCCGACTTCTGGAAGCAGCACGGCGAACTCGTCGCCTCCGAGTCGCGCCGATACATCGCTCGGTCGGACGGACGTACGCAGCAGCGCGGCGACTCGACACAGCAGATCATCGCCCGCCTGATGGCCCTGCCTGTCGTTGACGGTCTTGAAGTTGTCCAGGTCGATGTACGCCATGCTGATGGGGCGACCCTTGCGTCGGCAGAGTGCGAGCAGGCGGTCCCCCTCCTCATAGAAGGCGCGTCCGTTCAGCAGCGACGTCAACGGGTCGGTGCGGCTGAGCCCCTTTTCGCGCACCAACGAGGCTCTGAGCGTGGCGATGAGCAGCCCCGTAATCGCAAACGACGCGCCCTGCATGAGCGTATTCACAACCCAGATGCCTGGGTTGGAGAAGCGCAACCCGGCAAAGAAGTTGGAACCCACCCACGCCACGGCGCACAACGCCGCCACGGTCAGGGCACCCGAGCGACCCAGGTACCACGCCACCAGGCTGATTGGCGCGTAGTACAGCGGGAACACTCGCAGTTCCGACCCGCTGAAGTAGTCCACGCTGGCGATGACGGCGACCCCAACCACTCCCGCACTCCATACCGACAGCGCGCCGGTCAGCGCCCGCGACGTCGGGGTGGAAGCCTCCGCGTGGTGTCGATGCATTTGAGAGGGTGGTGTGGCTGGCTCTGGTGGCGGGGCTGGCGCCGCGGCGGCTCAGGATGCCACCGACCGCCGTCGGCTGCAAGCCGTGGTCGGGCGGCGTCGCCCTGGACAAGGCGAGGGTCACGACTTCAGTGTGACCGGGTCACCTGTGCGACGCGCGCGCTAGCCGTCCGACGACACCGCGACCATCGCGGCGCGCAGCACGTCATCACCAATCAGGTAGCCGGGAGCCGCCACACCGGCGACGACACCCTCGCCGTAGGTGTCGGTGACCGGCACGGTCGTCACCGCCTCGTGCAACGCCGGGTCGAACGGCTCGCCAAGCGGTTCGAGCCGGCGGATCCCGTAGCCCGCCAGCTTGTGCAGGAACTGCTGGCGCACCAGGTCGACGCCTGCGATGAGCTGATCGGCGCTGCCGCCCGGTCGCGCGGCGGCCAGGGCCCGATCGAGGTTGTCGATCACCTCGAGCAGGTCGGCAAATACCGACCGGCGCGACAACTCCGCGTCGCGCGAGGCGTCCTTGCGGACACGGGCGCGCATGGCGTCGAACTCGCGCTGCGCTTCGTGCACCAGCGTCACGTACTCCTGCAGCTGCGCGTCCTTCTCGGCGAGCTTCTGTTCCAGTTCCTGCACAAACGACGGCTTGTCGAAGAGGATCGGTTCGCTGTCGCTCGCCGGCGTGTCTTCACCGCGCGCCCACCACCGCCGGTCCACCACCTTCACTGGCTCTTGCTCGCTCATCTCGGTGTCTCCCGCCGCGCTACGCGTCGACCGTGTCGCGGCTTGCCGGTGCCGGCGTGCTGACGATGTCGAACGTCAGGGCGCCGTCCTGCAGGCCGATCTTCACCGTGCCACCGTGCTCGAGACGGCCGAAGAGGATTTCGTCGGTGAGCGGATCGCGCACCTCCGACTGGATGACCCGCGCCAGCGGCCGCGCGCCAAAGATCGGGTCGTAGCCTTTTGCCGCCAGCCAGGCGCGGGCCTCGGGTTCGAGGGAGATGGCCACACGCCGCTCGGCCAGCTGCACCTCGAGCTGCAGGACGAACTTCTCGACGATGGTCTCCACCGTCTGCGGCGACAGCACCCCAAAGGTGACCGTGGCGTCGAGACGGTTGCGGAACTCCGGGCTGAAGATCCGCTCGAGCGCCTGCTTGGCGCGCCCGGCCGCACCCTTGCTGCTCATCGGTCCGCCGAAGCCGACCAGGGCCTGGCTCATCTCGCGCGAGCCCGCGTTGGAGGTCATGATCAGGATCACCTGGCGGAAATCGGCCTTGCGGCCCGTGTTGTCGGTCAGCGTGGCGTGGTCCATCACCTGCAACAGGATGTTGAAGATGTCGGGATGGGCCTTCTCGATCTCGTCGAGCAGCAGCACCGCATAGGGGTCCTTGCGGATGGCGTCGACGAGCAGGCCGCCCTGCTCGAAGCCAACGTAGCCGGGAGGGGCACCGATCAGGCGCGCCACCGCGTGCTTCTCCATGTACTCGGACATGTCGAAGCGCACGAACTGGTTCCCCAGGTGAATGGCGAGCTGCTTGGCGAGTTCGGTCTTGCCGACCCCGGTCGGACCGGTGAACAGGAAGGCGCCGGCCGGCTTGTCGGGCTGTCCCAGGCCGGCCCGGGCTCGCTTGATCGCCCGCGTCACCGCCTTGACCGCGTCGTCCTGGCCGAACACCACCCGCACCAGCTGTTCCTCGAGCGTCCGCAGCCGTTCCTTGTCCGAGGCGTGCGCCTGCTTGTCAGGAATGCGCGCCATGCGGGCAATCACGCGCTCGATCTCGGCGACGTCGACCGTCTGCCTCGGCGGCGTGTCGGCGGCCGCAGGGGCACCCGTGTCGCCCGTCGTGGTCCCGTCAGCTCCGGTTTCCCCCACCCGTGGCGTCGCCGCCGGCGAGGCCTGCAGCCGCATTACCGCCCCCGCTTCGTCGAGCACATCGATGGCGCTGTCGGGCAGGCGGTAGTCGCGCAGGTGGCGCCCCGCCAGCTTGGCGGCCGTCTCTACCGCTGCGTCGGTGTACGTGACGTTGTGGTGGTCTTCATAGCGGCTGCGCAGGCCCTTGAGGATGGTGACCGTCTCCTCGACTGACGGCTCCTCGATGACCACCTTCTGCAGCCGACGCGCCAGCGCCCGATCCTTCTCGACCTGCTTGAACTCCTCGAAGGTCGTCGCGCCGATGACGCGGATGTCGCCTGCGCTCAGGACCGGCTTGATCAGCGTGGCCAGGTCCATCGTCCCGCCGGTCGTCGCCCCGGCGCCGACGGTGCTGTGCATCTCGTCGATGAACAGGATCGGCTTCGGGCGCTTGGACAGGGCATTGACCACCGCCTTGAAGCGCTCCTCGAAGTCGCCGCGGAAGCGCGTGCCGGCCAGCAGCGCAGTGGCATCGAGCGAGAAGACCTCAGCGTCCTTGAGCACTTCCGGGACGTCGTCCTGGAGGAGGCGCTGGGCGAGTCCTTCGGCCAGGGCGGTCTTGCCCACGCCGGGTTCGCCGACAAACATCGGGTTGTTCTTGCGGCGTCGGCAGAGAATCTCCATCGTCCGCTGCACCTCGGCGGCGCGGCCGACCAGCGGGTCGAGGACGCCGTTGCGCGCCTTCTGCGTGAGGTTCACGGCATAGGCGTCCAGCGGTGTGCGTGAGGTGGACGAGCCTTCTTCGCCCCCGCCGGCTGAGGCTGGCCTGTCTTCGCCGCCCGGTTCCTCGGCCGGCACCTTCGAGATGCCGTGGCTGATGTAGTTGAGCACGTCGAGCCGGGTCACGCCCTGGCCTTCGAGCAACTGCGCGGCGTAGGACCGGTTCTGCTGCAGCAGAGCGGCCAGCAGGTCGCCGGCCTGCACCTCGCTCTTGCCGGCGCTCTGGACATGCAGCACGGCGGTTTGCAGGGCCCGGCGGAAGGCGAGCGTCTGCTCGGGCTCCTTCTGGGCGCCACGCGGGAACTGCTCGATGTTCTGCTGCAGGAACTTGTCGAGTTCGGAGCGCAGCCGTGGCAGGTCGGCACCGCAGGCGGCCAGGATGCGTTCGGCTTCGGTGTCGTGCGCCAGGACGTAGAGGAGATGCTCGAGCGTCAGGTGTGTGTGGCGACGTGACGTGGCCTCCCGGTAGGCCACCCCCAGTAGCAGCTCGACAGATGCACTGAACATGCTGACTTACTCCTCTTCCAGGCTTGCCCGCAGCGGGAAGCCGTTCTGCCGAGCGAGATCGTGCACGGCCTCGACCTTGGTCTCGGCCACTTCGAAGGTGTACACGCCGCACAAGCCTTTGCCCTGCGTATGTACCTGCATCATGATGCGGAAGGCCTCGGCGGGTGTTCGATGGAACACCGTCTCGAGGACCTCCACCACGAAGTCCATTGTGGTGTAGTCGTCGTTGATCAGCAGTACCTTGAAGCGCGCGGGCTCCTTGGTCTGCTTTTCGGTGCGATCGAGGACCAGATCGCCCGTCTTCTGTGTCGTGTCGGTCATCGACGTGCTGACCTGCCCGCGGGCGCGATCCTGGCCCGCTGCGCGGCCTGCTGATCTCCTGCCCCCAGTATACGGACGCTGTGACAACCGCGTCTGGCGTCCCGCCCGTTTGGACGGGCGCGAGCGGAGACGCATTCAGGATTTTGAATTCTGAATGAACGCTGCATCCAGAGCGTGGCCATAATGCGGAGATGCAGGTTCTGGCGCATCAGCTTCGCTACGCCGACGGTCACTTTCGCGGAATGCCCGGCGTGATTGCCACAGGCGTGCTCGAAGGTGCGTCGGGCTTTGCGCTCATCGACCCCGGTCCGACCAGCGACCTTGAAGCGCTCGAAGCCGACCTGGCGTCGGGCGGCCTGTCGCTGGACGACCTCGAAGCGCTGCTGCTCACCCATATCCACCTGGACCACGCGGGCGCGGCGGGCACCATTGTGAGGCGCCGGCCCCGCTGCCGCGTCTTCGTACATGAGCGGGGAGCGCGGCACCTGGCGTCACCGGAGAAGCTTCTGGCCAGCGCGACCCAGATCTACGGCGACCGGATGGACGCCCTGTGGGGCGAGTTCGCGGCCGTGCCCGCGGCTAACCTCAACGTCTTGCGCGGCGGCGAGCTGATCCGGGTCGCCGGTCACGACCTGGACGTGGCCTACACCCCCGGTCACGCCCAGCATCACGTCAGCTACTTCCACCGGGCGTCGCGCACGGCCTTTGTCGGCGACACCGGCGGCTGCCGAACCGCAGCGATGCAAACGGTGATGCCGCCCACCCCGCCGCCTGACATCGACGTGGCCCTGTGGCACGAGAGCGTGGCCCGAATCCTCGACTGGCAGCCGGACTCGCTGTTTATGACCCACTTCGGGCCGGTCAACGGGGTAGCGGCGCATCTCGGTGAGCTGATGGACCGGTTGGAGGTGATGCAGCAGCTGGTGCGTCACCTGCTGGGTGACGAGACGCTCTCGGAAGGTGAGCGCGAGACCCGCTTTGTCGAGCAGCTGCGCCAGACCTTCCGCCGGCAGCTGTCGGAGGTCGAGTTGCAGCGCCTCGAACTCGGGGTGCCGTTTGCCATGTGCTGGAGCGGCCTGGCCCGCGCCCTGCGGAAATAGCCAGGGGACGTATGCCCATGTCTCTCCTCGTGCGGCGGATAGCCGTCTGCGCGGTGGCCTGCCTGGCGCCCGTCCTCGCAGCGCCAGCCCAGCCGCCAGCCCAGCCGACAGCCCCGTCGCCGGCCCAGCGCGGCGCCCAGGTGTTTGCCGAACGCTGCGCGCCGTGTCATGGCGGTGACGGCCGTGGCGCAGAGCGGGGCCCCGACGTGGTCGCAACGCCAGCCGCGCTCCGTCGGTCCGTCGGCGACATCGCCCGCGTCGTTCGCGAGGGCGTCCCGGGAGGCGGCATGCCTGCCCTGGCGCTGCTACCAGGCCACGACGCTCTCGTCGCCGCGCACGTGCGCAGTCTTGCCGATGGGGCGCGGACGCCGCCATCCTGGGCCCGTGTCCGCGCGGTGCTTGCCGATGGCGCCCTCATCGAGGGACTGGTCGTGGCCGAGGGCGCCGGCGATCTGCATCTGCTGAGCGACCAGGGCGCGCTCATCACCGTGGCGCGGGCGACCGCCCGTTCGGTGGAGTCGCTCGGGCGGGGCTCCATGCCCACCCTGGTCCCCCGCGAATCGGGTGCCACCATCGGCCCGGGCGACTGGGCGACGTACAACGGCGACCCGGCCGGCAATCGGCATTCGTCACTGGCGCAGCTCACCGCGGGCAACGTCGCCCAGCTCCAGCCGGCCTGGACCTTTGCCCTCCCTGGGGCGCGCAACCTGCGCACCACCCCCCTCGTGGTCGGAGGCGTCATGTACGTCACCGCGCCCAACGAGGTCTACGCACTCGACGCCTACAGCGGCCGCCAGCTCTGGCAGGTCCGCGAGCCGCGGACGCCCGGCGTGATCGGCGACGCCGGTGCAGGCGTCAACCGCGGCGTGGCCATCGCCGGCGATCGCCTGTTCATGGTCACCGACGACGCTCGGCTGGTGGCGCTGCATCGGGCCAACGGCCAGCCGCTCTGGCAGTCGCGCATGGCCGACTACCGCGCGCATTACGGCGCCACGTCGGCACCCCTGGTCGTCGGCGACCTCGTCATCTCCGGCGTGTCGGGCGGGGACGAAGGGGTCCGCGGCTTCGTGGCGGCCTACGAGGTGGCCACCGGACGCCAGGCCTGGCGATTCTGGACGGTTCCGGCCCGTGGCGAGCCGGGGTCGGAGACCTGGAAGGGTAGCGCCATCGACCATCCCTGTGCGGCCACCTGGCTCACCGGCTCCTACGACGCCGATCTCGACCAATTGCTGTGGACCACGGGCAACCCGTGTCCCGACTACAACGGCGACCAGCGCCAGGGCGACAACCTCTGGTCCAACTCGGTGCTGGCCCTGGACCCGCGGACCGGCCGGCTGCGCTGGCATTTCCAGTTCACGCCGCACGATCTCAACGACTGGGATGCCGTCCAGACGGTGATTGCGGTCGACGCGCCGTTTGGCGGTCGTCCGCGCAAGCTGCTGCTACAGGCCAATCGCAACGGCTACTTCTACGTGCTCGACCGGCAGACCGGCACGCCACTCCTTGCCGAGCCCTTCGTCCGCAACCTGAACTGGGCCACCGGCATCGACGCGCACGGCCGGCCCCAGCGGGTCGCCGGCATGACGCCCTCGCTGAGAGGCACCGTGGTGTGCCCGTCGGTGGAGGGCGCTACCAACTGGATGTCGCCCGCGTACAGCCCCGAGCACGGTCTCTTCTACGTGCAGGCGCTCGAGCGCTGCAGCGTGTTCCAGAAGTCATCGCGCGGCTTCGAGCCCGGCGAGTCGTTCTACGGCGGCAGCACCCGGCGCGTGGCGGGCGAGTCGGGCGGCAAGGTCCTGCGCGCCATCGAGGTGGCGACCGGCAGAATCGTCTGGGAGGTGCCGCAAGTCGGCCAGGGCGATTCCTGGGCCGGGGTGCTGTCCACGGTCACAGGTCTTGTGTTCACCGGCGAGGACGACGGGTCGTTTGCTGCGTTTGATGGCCGCACGGGTCGTCGGCTGTGGCAGTTTGCGGCCAACGCCAACTGGCGCGCCTCACCCATGACCTACATCGCGCGCGACCCTCAACACGTCGCGATCGCGGGCGGGGGCGTCATCTACGCCTTCGCGCTGGTCACACAGTGAGCCCTCGGACGCCCGCCGCCCGCCAGCGGCAGGATGCGAAGCGGTCAGCCGTCGCCGTCGCGATATAGTCTGCCGCCATGCGCAGAGCAGCGGTCCTCGCGGTTCTCGGTCTCCTGACGTCGCCGGTCGTGGCGCAGGGGCCGCCGGCATACGATTTCCTGATCAAGGGCGGTCGCGTGATCGATCCGCGCAACTCCCTCGACGCCGTGCGCGACGTGGCGATCAAGGACGGCAGGATTGCCGCGGTCTCGGCCGACATCCCGGCCACCCGGGCGATGAAGGCCGTCGACGCGCGTGGACTCATCGTCACCCCGGGGTTGATCGACCTGCATGTGCACGTCTATCCAGGCGAGAAGCTGCGCGACTACGCCGGTGGTGACTGGAGCGTCTTCCCCGACGGTTTCACGCTGCGCAGCTGCGTCACCACCGTCAACGACGCGGGTACGTCGGGGTGGCGCAACTTCCCCGACTTCAAGCGGCGCATCATCGACCAGTCGAAGACGCGCGTCACCGCCTTCCTCAACATCGTCGGCAACGGGATGGGGTCGGGGCCAATCGAGCAGAACGCCGATGACATGGACGGCTCGGCGACGGCGGCCATGGCGCTGCAGCACAAGGGCGTCGTCGTCGGCATCAAGAGCGCGCACTACAACGGGGGCGACTGGAAGCCCTACGAGCAGGCCGTGATTGCCGGCACCAAGGCCGACATCCCGGTGATGATCGACTTTGGCGGCAACGTCAAGGCGGGTCGCACCCTGATGGATCTGTTCACGACGTACCTGCGTCCCGGGGACATCTTCACGCACATGTACGGCGGAGTGCGTGGAGAGCAGGACCCGACCAGCAAGGGCCCGAGCGCGGCGATGGTCGAGGGCCGCAAGCGGGGGATCGTCTTCGACGTCGGTCACGGCGGCACGAGCCTGCGGTACTCGGCGGCCATCCCGATGCTGAAAGCCGGCTTCGCTCCGGATTCCATCTCGACCGACCTGCACACGAGCAGCATGAACTCGGCGATGAAGGACATGTTGAATGTGATGGGCAAGTTCATGGCGGCCGGGGTGCCCCTGGTCGACGTCATTGGCCAGTCCACCTGGAACCCGGCCCGACAGATCAAGCTCGAGTCGCTCGGCCACCTCTCTGTCGGCGCCGCTGCCGACGTCGCGGTGCTGCGCGTGGAGCAGGGACGGTTCGGCTTCGTCGACTTCACCGGCGGGCGCCTCGAGGGCACAGAGCGTCTGCAGTGCGAACTCACCGTGCGCGACGGCAAGGTGGTCTATGACCTGAACGGCATGATTGCCGACCCCTGGGACACGCTCCCCGCCACCGCCAAGGGCGGCGACGAGAAGTGGGACCGGACGCGCGGCCATTGACGGCGGGCGCCGCCCCCTGACGCCTGCATCCGCATTTCGATAGACTCGCCCGATGTCCGACCTTACCGTCGCGAGTCTCGCGGCACGCCGCCGCGTGCCCGCCGTCGTCAACGAGCCGATTCGCAGCTACGCGCCCGGCGCACCCGAACGGGCGTCCCTGAAGCAGCGGTTGGCCAGCATGGCCGGCGAGCACGCTGACATTCCCGTCATCGTCAACGGTAAGGAGTACCGCACCGGCGACACCGCGTCGGTCGTCATGCCGCATGCCCACGGCCACGTCCTCGGCACCTGGCACAAGGCGACGCCGGAATTGGTGCAGGCGGCGATCGCGGCGACCGCCGAGGCGCGCGTGCAGTGGAGCCGTTGGCCCTGGGAGGATCGTGCTGCCGTCTTCCTGCGCGCCGCCGAGCTGCTCTCGACCACCTGGCGCGACACCATCAACGCCGCCACGATGCTCGGGCAGAGCAAGACCGCCTTCCAGTCCGAGATCGATGCCGCCTGCGAGTTGATCGACTTCTTCCGCTTCAATTGCGCGTACGCCGAGGACCTGTACGGCGAACAGCCCATCAGCGAGAAGGGCGTGTGGAACCAGACCGACTACCGGCCGCTCGAGGGCTTCGTCTATGCGGTCAGCCCGTTCAACTTCACCGCCATCGGCGGCAACCTGTCGGGGGCGCCGGCCCTGATGGGCAACACCGTCGTCTGGAAGCCGGCGCAGACCGCCATGCTGAGCGGCTACTACGTGATGAAGCTGATGGAAGCGGCCGGGCTGCCGCCTGGCGTCATCAACTTCGTCCCTGGAGACCCGGTGCCGATCTCGGACGCGCTGTTGTCGCATGCCGACCTCGGCGGCGTCCACTTCACCGGCAGCACCGGCGTCTTCAACAGCATGTGGAAGACCATCGGCAGCCGCATGGGCACCTACCGCTCCTATCCCCGCATCGTCGGCGAGACCGGCGGCAAGGACTTCATCATGGCGCACGCCTCCGCCGACGCCGAGGCGCTGGCGGTGGCGATCGTGCGGGGCGCGTTCGAGTATCAGGGTCAGAAGTGCTCGGCCTGCAGCCGCGTGTACATCCCGCAGTCGCTGTGGCCTGAGGTGCGGGACCGGATGGTAGCGCTGATGGCCGATATCCAGATGGGTGACGTCCGCGATTTCCGCAATTTCATGGGCGCGGTCATCGACGGGAAGTCGTTCGCCAGGATCAGCGGCTATCTGGACCAGGCGCGATCGACCGGCACGATCATCAGCGGCGGAACCGCCAGCCAGGAGGTTGGCTACTTCGTCGCGCCCACCCTGGTGCAGGTTGACGACCCCGGCTCGCGCTTGCTGTGCGAGGAGATCTTCGGCCCGCTGGTCACGGCATACGTCTACCCTGATCATCAGTACGAAGAGACGATGGCGATTGTCGACAGCACGTCGCCCTACGCATTGACAGGTGCCATTTTCGCTGACGATCGGCAGGCCGTGCGTCTGGCCCACACCCATCTGCGCAACGCCGCCGGCAACTTCTACATCAACGACAAGTGCACCGGCGCGGTGGTCGGTCAGCAGCCATTCGGGGGCGCTCGCGGGTCGGGCACCAACGATAAGGCCGGCAGCAA
>Ga0136633_1002705_pt1 | contig 12049 bp, 10 predicted proteins | sample AntDrymeUQ832206_2_FD_105494 | JGI IMG/M metagenome (GOLD analysis project Ga0136633, IMG submission 105494) | Polar desert sand microbial communities from Dry Valleys, Antarctica - metaG UQ83 (22.06) | ecosystem: Environmental > Terrestrial > Soil > Desert | place: Antarctica: Dry Valley...
CACGCCGATCACCTTGATGACCACGAGATAGGTCACGGACGCCATGCGATCTTGCTCCTTGGTCGGAATGCGAGGTCCTGCGCTGCCACGATGCTTCTGCCGCAGATCGCTCGAGGCGAGGAAACGGTGTAGCTGGGACTCCCAAAGGTCGAACTCTCGACCTCAACGAGACATGTAGAGTTATGTAAACCTCGAGCAGACGGGGAGAAGTTACCGGAACCGATCAGCGATGACAAGGCCGACCTGGCGCGCCTCCCGGGCACCACGCGGGCAGCCGCGGCGCTCACCGGCGGATGCGCGTCAGCGCCGGGGACTCGGGCACCCGCACGTCGAGGACGGCCACGGCGTTCACCGAGGTGCGGGCCAGGACCGTCGCCGCCGCCGTCAGCTTCTCGGGAACCCGTTCCAGCGGGCCCAGCCGCACCACCGGTGGACCGCCGGACCGCCCCGGGGCTTCGAGGTCGAGGGTCACCTCGGCGCCCTCCCCCCGCACCCCGGCCACGAGCGGACGCAGGGCGCTGGGCAGGATGGAGGCCACGGCCAGCGGCCCCTGCGCCGTCTCGGGGAGCTGGGTGCCCGGATCCCCCGCCACCGGCACCCCGACCAGGCGGGGCAACGTGGCGGTCGTCCCGTCGTCGGGCACCACGGGCCCCAGCACCCGACCGCTGCGGTCGACCAGGCAGCCCTGCGGGACGGCCCGGCACGGGGTGACGGCCACGGCCGTGCGTTCCTCAACGGTGAGGACGACCGTGCGCGGCCACCGCCGCTCGAGGGTGACCCGCCGCACCCAGGCAAGCGCGGCAACCCGGGCCACGACAGCATCGGTGTCGATGCGCACCAGGGGGGCACCCGACCGCAGCCCGGTGGCCGAGCGCACGGCGTCGGACCCGGTGCGGGAGGCCCCGGTCACCTCGATGGTGCGAACACCGGCCAGCGGGCTCAGCACGGTGACTGCTCCAGCACCCACGATGAGGGCAAGGGCGGCGACGCCCACCAGCCGCCAACGCCGGCGGCGGCGCATCACGGCGGCGGCATCCGCCTCGACCTGTTCACGGCGGGCGGCGATGCGAGGGTCGATCATCGGGCTCAGCGGCGCGGCGGCGTCGAAGACCTTCGCCCGCCGCCGGGGCCGTCGGTGCTGAGGCTTCATGTCGTGGGACCCTCGATCGGGTCGACCGCGCTCGCTCCTGTCTGGCCGAGGGGGCCGACCGCTCCGGCCAGCTCGTCATCGCCGAAGCCGACGAGGCGCAACTCGGGGTGCAGGGTCACCCCACCATAGTCGTGCACCAGGCTCCGGGCTTCGCGGATGAGCGAGAGGACATCGGCGGCCCGGCCACCTTCGTCGGCCTGGATGAAGTTGGCGTGCCGCTCAGATACCTGGGCCGTCCCCAGGCGCCGGCCCCGCAGCCCGGCGGCGTCGACCAGCCGTCCGGCTGAATCGCCCGGAGGGTTCGTGAAGACGCTGCCGGCGTTCTGGCCGCCCGGCTGGTGCTCGCGGCGCCACCGCACGATGGCGTCGATCTCGGCTCGGGCCAGCGGCGCGTCGCCCTCAGCCAGGCCGAGCCGGGCCCGGACCACGACCTGGTCGGCGGCGATGGCGCTGGTCCGGTAGCCGAAGGCCAGGTCGGCGGTGGGCACGGTTCGCCGGCTACCGGTGCCCAGGTCGACGACGTCGGCGTCCAGCAGGCAGGCGGCCACGTTCGAACCGTGGCCGCCGGCGTTCATCCGCACCGCCCCGCCCACCGAGCCCGGCACGCCCACCGCCCACTCGAAGCCCGTCAGCCCGGCCGCCGCGCACCGCCGGGCGAGGGCGGGCAGCGCCACGGCCCCGCCGGCGACCACCGTCGGCCGGGTGGAGGCGAGGTCGATCGCCTCGAAGTCGCCGGCGAGCACCACCACCAGTCCAGCGAAGCCCCGGTCGGCTACGAGCAGGTTCGAGCCCCGGCCGACCACCAGGGTGGTCACCCCCGTGGCCGCCACCACCCCGGCCACCTCGTTCAGGTCGGCGTCGGTGCCGACCCGGACCAGGAGGGCCGCCGGACCCCCCACCCGATAGGTGGTCAGCAGACCGAGAGGGACCTGGCGACCAGCCCGAGCGCCGAGAAGGCGGGCCGCCTCCTCCACTGCGCTAGTCACTGGTGAGCAGCTCAGTGGCCAGGGTGGTGATGTCGCCGGCGCCGAGGCTCAGGCACAGGTCGCCCGGGCGGAGCAGGGCCCTGACCGCCGGGGCGACCTCGGACCGCTCCTCGACGTAGGTGAGGGAGTGGTGGCCGCTGGCGTCGGCCAGAAGCCGGCCCGTGATGCCGGGCACGGGCGCCTCGCCGGCCGGGTAGATGCCGGTGACGACCAGGACGTCGGCATCGACGAAGGCCGAGGCGAACTGGGGGTGGACATCGGCGGTGCGGCTGAACCGGTGGGGCTGGAAGACCGCCACGACCCGGTCCCACCGCCCGCCGCGAGCGGCGGCGAGCACGGCCCGCACCTCGCCGGGGAGGTGGGCGTAGTCGTCGACGAAGGTGACCCCGCCCCGCTCGCCCCGCACCTCGAAGCGGCGGTGCACGCCGCGGTAGGCGGCCAGGCCAGCGGCGGCTCGCGCCGGATCGGCGCCGACGGCCACCGCCGCGGCGATCGCCGCCGCCGCGTTGGAGGCGTTGTGCAGGCCGGGGGCCGGCAGCTCGACGGGGATGGCCTGGCCGGCGTGGTGCAGGGTGAACCGTGTGCTCAGCCGCTCGGGTACGAGGTCGGCCAGCCGGAACGCCGCCCCGGGGACCGTCCCGAAGGTCACCGCGTCAGGCCGGGCGGACAGGAGGGCGGCGGCCCCCGGGTCGTCGACGCCGAGGACCACGGGCCCGTCGGTCTCGGTGACGAAGCGCCCGAAGGCGTCCAGCAGCCCCTCGAGGGTGCCGCCGTAGGTGGCGAGGTGGTCGGCCTCCACGCTGGTCACCACGGCCAGGCTGCGGGGCAGCTCTAGGAAGGTGCCGTCGCTCTCGTCGGCCTCGGCCACCAGCAGGTCGTCCCGGTCGTCCCAGTGGGCGCCGTGGTCGAGGGCGGGCACGTCGGCCCCCACCACGAACGACGGGTGACGGCCGGCGCCCCGCAGGGCCAGGGCCAGCAGAGCGCTGGTGGTGGTCTTGCCGTGGGTGCCGGACACGGCCAGGGCGCGGCGGCCGCCGCAGAGGGCGGCCAGCAGGTCGGCCCGGCGCAGGATGGGCACCAGCCGGCAGCGGGCCTCGGCCAGCTCTGGGTTGTCGGCCGGCACGGCGGTGGAGGCGGCGACCGCCTCGACCTCCGGCGGCATGTGGGCGGCGGCGTGGCCCTGGTGCACGGTCACCCCAAGGGCTCGCAGCCGCTGCGCCACCTCGGGGTCGGTGCTGGCGTCGCTGCCCGTGACCCGATGGCCGGCCTGGGCCAGCACCGAGGCGTAGGCGCTCATCCCGGTACCGGTGATACCGACGATGTGGACGCGCCGGGGACGCGAGAGGTCGAAGGCGGCGGTCATGAACGGGCCGCGTGCTGGAGGAGGAGGGCGGCGACCTGGCGGGCCGCGTCGGGGTGGCCGGCGGCCCGGGCCGCCTCCCCCATCGCCGCCCGCCGGTCACCGTCGGTCAGGAGCGGCTCGAGCACCTCGGCCAGGTGCTGTGCCGTGCAGGCGGCATCGGCCACCACGACGGCGGCTCCGGTCCCGGCCATGGCCCGGGCGTTGGCCGTCTGGTGGTCGCCCGGGGCGCCGGGCAGGGGTACCAGCACGGCCGGCACGCCGGCCACCCCCAGCTCGGCGCAGGTCGAGCCCCCGGCCCGCCCGATCCACATGTCCGCGGCGGCCAGGACCAGGTCCATGCGGTCCTCGTACTCGACGGCTTGGTAGTGCAGCCCGGTGGTGGCCGGCGCCTGGAAGGTGGGCCAGTCGCGGCGGCCGACGGCGTGGTGCACGGCGATGTCGTCCCGTCCGGCCCATCGCCCGGCCAGGTCCCGCACGGCGAGGTTCAGCTTCCGGGCGCCGAGGCTGCCGCCGCTCACCCCGATGATGACCCGGCCGGGCGGCAGGCCGAGGGCCTCGCGGGCCGCGTCCCGACCGGCAGGGCTGCGGTCGACGGCCAGAACCTCGGCTCGCACCGGGTTGCCGGTGAGCACGGCCCGGGGCAGCGCCGTGCCGGGAAACGAGATCGCCGCCGCCCGGGCGAACCGCCCGGCCAGGCGGTTGGCCAGGCCGGGCACGGCATTGGCCTCGGCCACCACCAGCGGGCGCCGGGCCAGCGCCGCGGCCAGGGCCACCGGCACGCCGGCGTAGCCGCCGACGCTGAGCACAGCCCGCGGCCGGGTGCGCAGCACCAGCCACGCGGCCTGGAGGAGGGCGAGGCCCAGCCCCAGGGCGGCCCCGAGGTTGGCCGGGGTCAGCCGGCGCTGGATGCCCCGCCCGGGCAGCAGGGTGATGGCGAAGCCAGCCTCGGCCACCATGGTGCCCTCGCCTCCCCGACGGCCCCCCACGAAGCCGATGGCCTCCGGGTCGACGCCGGCCGCCACCAGGGCGCGGGCCACGGCGATGGCCGGCACGGTGTGGCCGGCGGTGCCGCCCCCCCCGATGAGGAAGGAGGCGGGGGCGGTCACCGCCGTCCCGCCAGGGCCCGGCCGGCCGACAACCACACGATGTTGGAAGCCGGCAGCCCGGCCGTCACCCGGGCCAGCTCGCCGGTCCGGGCGATGTTCACGAGGATGCCGGCGGCGAGCATGGAGATGACCAGCGCGGAGCCACCGAAAGACACGAACGGCATGGGCACCCCGGTGACGGGGGCCAGGCCCAGCACGGTGCAGATGTTGATGACCCCCTGGCCCACTAGCCAGGTGGTGATGCCGGCGGCGAGCAGGGCGCCGAAGCGGTCCGGGGCCCGCAGGGCGGTGCGCACCCCCAGCCAGGCCAGGGCCACGAACAGCCCCACAACGAACAGGGTGCCGGCCAGGCCGCCCTCCTCGCCTATCACGGCGAAGATGAAGTCGGTGTGGGCGTTGGGGAGGAAGCCCCACTTCATGCGGCTCTGGCCGAGCCCCACGCCCTTGGACCCGCCCGAGCCCAGGCCCATCAGCGACTGGGCCAGCTGATAGCCGTCTCCATCGTACTGCGCGAACGGCTCACGGAACGACAGCAGCCGGGCCCGCCGGTAGGGCTCGAGCACCGCCCCGACGCCGCCCGTCACCAGCACGCCGGTGGCGCTGGCCACCAGGTGGCGGCCGGGGACGCCGCTCGCCACGACGCACCCGGCGACGACCAGCACGATGCACGACGAGGTGCCCATGTCGGGCTGGATCATGACCAGGCCGACCACGACGACCGTCGCCACCACGACGGGCAGGAGCCCCACCCGCCAGTCGCGCAGGCGAGATTCGCGGCGGGCCAGGAGATCGGCACAGAACAGCCCGATGGCCAGCTTGGCCAGCTCAGACGGCTGCAGGTTCACAGGGCCGAGGCTGAGCCAGCGGGTGGAGCCCGACACGGTGGTGCCGATCCCGGGCACCAGGACAAGGACCAGGAGCGCCACGCTGAAGAGGAGCAACGGGACGGCCAGGGCCCGAAGGCGGTGATGGTCGAGGCGAGCGCCGACGACCAGGGCGGCGATGCCGAGGGTGGCCCACATCGACTGCCGGCCCACGAAGTACCACGCCGAGCCGTGGCCCCGGATGGACAGCACCGACGACGCCGACAGGATCATCACCAGACCCACCAGGTTCATGGCCGCCACGACGGCGACGATCCCGGTGGCGGTGGAGGCCGAGCGCGCCTCCGGAGCGGGGGGCGCCGCCATCAGCCCGCCTGCTGGGGGGGTGTCGGGGGGGCCGAGCACTGGCGTGAGTTCGGCGTGCCGGGGCAGCGCAGCAGGTAGTCGTAGTAGAAGACCCCGAGCGTGGCGGCGGTCAGGGCGCCGGCGATCAGCCAGAACCGGATGATGACCGTGGTCTCCGGCCAGCCCCGCTGCTCGAAGTGGTGGTGGATCGGCGCCATCCGGAACACCCGTCGCTTGAACACCCGGAACGAGAAGACCTGGATGATGACCGAGAGGGTCTCGGCCACGAAGAGCCCGCCCACGAGGGGCAGCAGCAGCGGCGTGCGGGTGAACAGGGCCAGGCCGGCCAGGCCCGCACCGATGGCCAGGGCGCCGGTGTCGCCCATGAAGATCTTGGCCGGCGCCGCGTTCCACCAGAGGAACCCGATGCAGCCCCCGAGCATGGCCACGGCCACGATGGCCAGGTCGAGCGCCTGCGGCACCTGGTAGACGGGGAAATGGCGGAACTGCCAGAAGGCGATGAGGGCGAAGGCGGTGAAGGCGAAGGCGCCGGCGCCGGCGGCCAGCCCGTCGAGCCCGTCGGTCAGGTTCACCGCGTTCGACGAGCCGATGACGAGCAGCACCACGAAGACCACCCAGCCGACCACGCCGAGGTTGAGGTGGAACCCGTCGGTCCGCACGAACGAGATGGTGGTCGGTGACTTGGCGGCGGTGTAGGCGAGCCAGGCAAACACCAGGGCCAGGATCATCTGGCTGGCGCTCTTGGCCCGCTTGTTCAGCCCCAGGCTGCGCTCGCGGCTGACGCTGAGGAAGTCGTCCAGACCCCCGATGATCGAACCGCCCACGATGAGCACCACGACGAGGAGCCCGGCACGGGTGAAGATCTGCTCTCGGCGGAGGTGCGCCGCCCCGTAGCCCGCGATGGCGCCGGCCACGATCATGACCCCGCCCATCGTCGGGGTGCCGGCCTTGGTGAAGTGGCCCGCCGGGCCGTCCTCGCGGATCTGCTGGCCGATCCCGTGGCGTTGGAAGTAGCGGATGACGAGCGGGGTGCCCCCAACCGACACCAGGGTGCTGACGGCGACGGCGATGAGGAGGCTGATCACGTCGTACCCCCGCGGAGGGCACGGCGCAGCTCGATGCGGTCGTCGAAGGGCAGGCGTCGTCCGCCCACCTCCTGCTCGGTCTCGTGGCCCTTGCCGGTCACCAGCAGCACGTCGCCGGCGCGGGCCAGGCGGACGCCGAGCTCGATGGCCCGGCGCCGGTCGGCCTCGACGTGCACCTCGGCCCCACCCGAGCCGTCGATGCCGGCCAGCACGTCGTCGATGACGGCCCGCGGCTCCTCGCTGCGGGGGTTGTCGGTAGTGAGGATGGCCACGTCTGCCAGCGACGCAGCGAGCCGGCCCATCTCGGCCCGCTTGGTCCGGTCCCGCTCCCCGCCGCAGCCGAAGACCACCAGCACCCGGCCCTGGGCCGGTCGGGCGGCGTGGAGGACGGCCTCCAGGGCCCCCGGCTTGTGGGCGTAGTCGACGTAAGCGGTGAAGGGCTGGCCGGCGTCGACCTGCTCCATGCGCCCGGGGACCTCCGGGGCCTTGGCCAGGGAGTCGACGGCCACCTGAGGGCTGATCCCGAGCACCCGCCCGACGGCCAGGGCGCACAAGGCGTTGCGGCGGTTGTGGTCGCCCGCCAGGGACAGGGTCCAGGTGGGTCCCCAGTCGGACAGGCTCACCCGGGTCACCTCGATGCCTCCGGCGCCCTCGACCTCCCGGGCCAGGCGGGCCCCCCAGGGGTCGTCGACCACGATCACGGCGTGGCCGACCTCGTGCTCGGTGAACAGGCGCGCCTTGGCCGCGAAGTAGCCCTCCATGGTGCCGTGCTCGTCGAGGTGGTCCTGGGACAGGCCGGTGAACACCGCCACGGCGAAGGTCGTGGCGTCGACCCGGTGGCGGACCAAGGCGTGACTCGACACCTCGAGGGCGGCGGCGGCGTCGCCCCGGTCCCGGGCGATGGCCAGGGCCTCCTGGAGGAAGGGCGCCTCGGGCGTGGTCGGGGTGGTGAAGCCGCCCGTCAGGGTGCCGAGGGCCGAGCACGGGCGCCCGGCGGCCGACAGGACGTGCGCCACAAGGTGGGTGGTGGTGGTCTTGCCGTTGGTGCCGGTGACGCCGACCACGGCCAGGGCGCGGCTCGGGTGGCCGTGCAGGCCAGCCGACACCGGGGCCATGGCCGCCCGCGGATCGTCGACCACCACCCGGGTCACCGGCAGGTCGACGTCGTGCCGCACCAGCAGCGAGGTGGCGCCGGCGGCCACGGCATCGCCGGCGAAGCGGTGGCCGTCCACCCGCCCGCCCGGCAGGCAGCAGTGCAGGACGCCGACGCGCACCGCTCGCGAGTCGAAGGTGACCGCCGTCACCTCGACGGAGGGGTCGCCGTGCACGGCCCGCACGGCGACGCCGTCGAGGAGCTGGTCGAGACGCACCGCGCTCACCTCCGGGTCACAGCCGTCACCGAACGTCGGGCCACGGTAGTGGGGGCGGCCCGGACCGCCGCCGGGATCGGCTTCGACCGGGGCTGGACCAGCGCAGCCGAGGCACCGACATCGCCGAGGTCACCCACCCCCTTGGCTGACTCGGCATCGGCCGGGCGGGCCACGGTCTCTGGCAGGCCCCCGGCCGGTGGCGGGATGCGCAGCTCCCCCAGGGCGTAGCGGGCCAGGTCGGAGAACACCGGAGCGGCCACCAGGCCGCCGAAGATCGGGGTGGGCTGGTCGAGGATGACCATGGCCGTGAGCTGGGGCATCTCGGCCGGGACGAAGCCGGCGAAGGAGGACACGTAGGCGCCCTCCTCGTAGCCCCGCTTGCCCACCAGGGGCTTGCGGGCCGTCCCCGTCTTACCGGCCACGGTGTAGCCGTCGACGGCGGCGAGGGTGCCGGTGCCGACCCGCACCACCTCGGTCAGCATCTTGGTCATCTCGGCCGCGGTCTGGCGGCTGATGACCTGGCGGGGCTCCGCCGATGGCGTCGGCCGCTGGACCCCGTCCGGGCCCACCGTCGCCCGCACCAGGCGGGGGGCCACGTAGGCGCCGCCGTTGGCCACGGCGTTGTAAGCGGCGAGCATCTGCGCCGCGGTCACGGCGATGCCCTGGCCGATCGGGAAGGACCCCATCGAGGTGGCGGTGTAGTCGGCGGGGTTCGCCAGGATCCCGGCGCTCTCCCCCGGGTCGCCCAGGCCGGTCGGTGCCCCGAACCCGAAGGCCCGCAGGTAGGAGTCGAAGCGCTCCTTGCCCAGCTGCCGGCCGATCATGATGGTGCCGACGTTCGAGGAGTTGGCCACGATGTCGGTGACGCTCCACTCCTCGGTGGGGTGGGGTTCGTTCTCCTTGTAGAGGTGGTCGCCGACCTGGATGGCGTTGGGAACCGTCAGCGTCTGGTCGGGCCGTACCTTGGCGTCCTCGATGGCGCCTGCCACCGTGATGAGCTTGGCCACCGAACCCGGCTCGTAGACGTTGGTTACCGCTTCGTTCTTGGCTGACGCGACGGCCTTGCCTGCCTCGACCACCATGTTGGCCACGGCCAGCAGGTCACCGCTTGCGGTGTCCATCACCAGGGCGATCCCGCCCTTGGCCGAGGTCGAGGCGATCTGGTCGGCCAGGCGGCGCTCGGTCTCGTGCTGGAGCGAGCGGTCGATGGTGAGCACCAGGTCGTCGCCCCGGGCCGAGGGGTCGAACTCGATGCGGCCCCCGGGGATCTCCCGGCCCTTCTGGTCCCGCTCGGTGACGAGCTTGCCGGGCTTGCCAGCCAGGACGTCGCGGTACTGGTACTCCAGGCCGTTGAGGCCCTCGCCCTCGGCGCCGACCTTGCCCAGCAGCGACAGAGCCAGGTCGTCGGCGGGCAGGAACCGCTTCGGCTCCAGGAAGCTGAACACCCCGGGCAGCTCGGCGGCCCGCTCGGCCACCCGCTTCGCCGCCTGCTCGTCCACCTTGCGGGCGACGTAGGCGAACTTGGCCCCGGGCCGGTTCAACCGCTCCTCGAGCAGCTTGGCGTCGAGGTTCAGCAGCGAGGACAGCAGCCGGGCCTCGCCAGCGGGGTCGGTGACCAGGCGGGGGTCGACGGCGATGGTGGGCACCTGCACCGAGATGGCCAGGTCCCGCCCGGCCCGGTCGAAGATCGAGCCCCGCTCGGCCGGCAAGCTCTCGCTGCGGACCAGCTGCTTGCGGGCCCGCTCGGCCAGCTCGGGCGCCTGGCGCACCTGCAGCTCCACCAGCCGCCCGACGATCCCGACGGCGACCAGAACGCAGATCCCCAGCAGGAACCGGAGCCGCCTGGGCGTGGTGCAGGAGGTGTCGAGGTCGGGGATCGACGCGGCTCGCGCCTCCCGACGGCGGCGGCGCTCGCTCGGCGAGGGCAGAAGGGTGCGGCCCCGGCGCACGCTGGGCCCGACCAACGCGGCGCTCGGGCCGGTGTGCCTCCTGGTCGTGGGTCGGCCGCTCGTGGGGGGGCCGCCGACCGGCCGGACCGCCTCCTCCCACCCGGCCCGCAGCGCAGCCCGCCCGGCCGCCGAGGCGACCCGGCCGCCGCTGCCGGCGGCCTGGGCCGCCAGCTGGGCGGCCCGCCGGGAGGGACGCAGCTCCTCGCTCGACAGGCGGCGGGGCGTGGGGCGGGGCGTGGGGCGGGGCGGGGCGGGCGCGGGGTCGGTCCGGCCCCGGCGGGAGGGCCGGAGCTGGTCAGCGGTCAACTGCCGCGCATGCCTCACCGGCGGGGGCCGAGGTGCGGCTTGACCTGTCCCCAGCTCTGGGCGGCCTCGGCCGCCGGTAGGTCGCCGCCCGAGCGGGAGCCTCCGTCGGCGGAGGACGTCGAGACCGTGGGGGTCAGGTAGGTGACCTTCGCCGGCTCCACCATGCCCAGCCGGCGGGCCTCGGCGACGATGCGGCCCGGCGCCTGCAGCTCGGCCACCTCGAGGCGCAACTGCTGGTACTTAGCCTCCCTCTGGCGGGCGCTGGCGCGGAGGCGCTCGAGGTCGAACTGGCCCTGGGTGGTGGAGGCGTGCACGCTGACGTTGCCGCCCAGCACCACGGCGAACAGCAGGGCGCCGGCCACCAGGCCCGCGCCGCGCCGCCGCGTCGGCTCGGTGCGACCCACCCGCCGGTTGGCCGGGGCGACCGCCCGCAGCGATGGCTTCGAGCGGGACGAGGCCGGGGGGCGGCTGGAGCGCTGGCTGGAGTGCTGGCTGGAGTGCTGGAGCGCGGTCATCGGTGGTCCTCCTCAGGGCGGATGCGCTCGACGGCGCGCAGGCGCACCGATGAGGCCCGGCGGTTGCCGGCGATCTCGGCGGGCGACGCCGTGCGGGCGATGCCACGGAGGCGGCGGAACCCGGCCATGACAGCGCCACTCGGCCGGGGGAGGCCCCGGGGCGGCTGCACCTGCTCGGTGACGCCGGCCAGGACCCGCTTGGCGATTCGGTCCTCGCCCGAGTGGTAGGAGAGCACGACCAGCCGGCCCCCCGGCGCCAGGAGGTCGAGGGCCCCGGCGAGGGCGGGCTCCAGCTGGTCGAGCTCGTCGTTGACGGCGATGCGCAGGGCCTGGAAGGCCCGGTTGGCCGGATCGCCCCCGCGGCGGCGGGCCGGGGCCGGGATGGCGCCCCGCACCAGGTCGGCCAGGCGGTCGGTGGTGGCCACCGGGCGGGCGGCGACCAGGGCCCGGGCGATGCGCCGGGCGAAGCGGTCCTCGCCGCCGGCGGCCAGGACGGCGGCCAGCTCGGCCTCCGCCAGACCGTTGACCAGCTCGGCGGCGGTGCGCCCGCCCGAGCGGTCCATTCGCATGTCCAGCGGGCCACCGGCCCGGTGGCTGAACCCCCGGTCAGGCCGGTCCAGCTGGGGGCTCGACACCCCGAGGTCGAACAGGGCGCCGCTCAGCCGGGTCACGTCGGCGGCCTGGCACAGCTCGCCCAGATCGGCGAAGCGGCCGGCTGTGACCCTGGCCCGCTCCCCGAAGGGGGCCAACCGGTCGGTAGCCGCGGCTCGGGCGTCGGCGTCGCGGTCGATGCCGAGCACCGACAGGTGGGGGGCGGCCTCGAGCAGGGCGGCGGCGTGGCCGGCACCGCCAAGGGTGGCGTCGAGCGACCAGCCTGGAGGGCCGGCCGCCAGGAGGGCGACGACGTCGGCCAGGAGCACGGGCTCGTGCTGGAACGGCGGGGGTTGAAGCTCGGGGCTCATGCGCCACTCCCCGGGCCGGTGCGCGCTCCGGGGTGAACCCCCGGATGGAACGCGCCAGGCCCTTGCG
>Ga0136633_1002706_pt1 | contig 12049 bp, 10 predicted proteins | sample AntDrymeUQ832206_2_FD_105494 | JGI IMG/M metagenome (GOLD analysis project Ga0136633, IMG submission 105494) | Polar desert sand microbial communities from Dry Valleys, Antarctica - metaG UQ83 (22.06) | ecosystem: Environmental > Terrestrial > Soil > Desert | place: Antarctica: Dry Valley...
GAGCGCTACGCCGCCGTCTACGAGATCAACCTCTCCCGTTGCATCTTCTGCGGCTACTGCGAGATCGCGTGCCCGTTCGACGCCATCACCATGGGCCACGACTACGAGATGTCCGACTACGACCGGTCCGACCTCATCTTCACCAAGGAGATGCTGCTCGCCGAGCCGCTCGACCGGACGCCGCTGCGCAGCGCTGACGAGTAGGGCGCGCCGCCGTGAGCGGCGTCAGCGGCGGGTGAGCACGTAGACCAGGGCGGCGGTGAAGGCGAGGACGCCGATCCCGGCGGCGGTGCCGAGGTTCGCCGCCCCGGCCAGCGACGCGATCAGCGTCACGGCGAAGAAGGAGCCGAGCATGATCGCGAGGTCGGTGAGCACGGGGGTCATCCTACGCGCGCCCGCACCGCGTCAGCCGCCGCCGATCCTTAGGATCCGCGCGGTCCATGGCCGAGGTCGTCTTCTTCATCGCCGCGTTCGGCGCCATCGCGGGCGCCGTGGGAACGATCGCCCTGCGCAATCCCTTCTACGCCGTGCTTGGGCTGGTGGTCCACCTGCTCTGCCTTGCGGCGCTCTTCCTGCTTCTCCGCGCGGAGTTCGTCGCCGCCGCGCAGGTCGTGGTCTACGTCGGAGCGGTGATGGTGCTCTACGTCTTCGTGGCCGCCTACGTCGGCGGCGACGACGAGGCGGCGGTCTCCAGCACGCCTGGGCCCGGCCTGCGCACGCTGTCGCTGCTCTTCGGCGGCGCGCTGCTCGTGGAACTGTCGGTGGCGGTCATCGGCAGCGGCCTTACGGCGCTGTCGGAGGAGGGTCGCGGCTTCAACAAGGACTTCGGAACCCCGGCCACGATCGGCGAGCTGCTGCTCACGAAGTTCCTGCTGGCCTTCGAGGTGGCGTCGTTTCTGTTGCTGGTTGCCGCCGTCGGCTCGGTCATGCTGGCCCGCCGGCGCGAGGGCCTGGAGCCCGTGGGCACCATCAGCGTCTCCGACCTGTTCTCCACCACCGAGCGCACGGGCACCGTCGGCAGCGGCGACCAGGGCACGATGATCGAGGCCGCGGGCGAGGACAGGCCATGAGCACGGGCTGGTTCGTGATGGTCTCGGCCATCGTCTTCTGCATCGGCGCATCCGGGGTGCTGGTCCGCCGCAATCCGCTCGTGATCCTCCTCTGCATCGAGCTGATGCTCAACGCGGCCAACCTCGCGCTCGTCGCCTTCGCACGCGCGCACGGCAACCACGACGGTCAGATCTTCGCCATCATCGTGATGGTCGTCGCGGCCTGCGAGGTGGCCATCGGCCTGGGCATCATCGTCGCCCTGTACCGCCGCCGGCTGCCCATCGACGTCGACGAGCTGCGGGAGCTGCAGGGCTGATGGACGTCGAGACCTACGGCTGGCTGATCCTGCTGTTCCCGCTCGCGGGGTCGGTCTTCATCGGGCTGCTCTCCCAGGTCGCGCCGTGGAAGCTGCTCGGCTGGCTGGGCACCCTGGCGATCGCGGGATCCTTCGCGTCCGCCCTCGGGGCGCTGTTCGCGCTGCAGAAGCTCGGCGAGGAGGAGCGGCAGGTCGTCGCGATGGCCTACGACTACGCCAAGACGGTCGGCGTCGACGCCGAGGTGTCGCTGCTGCTCGACCCGCTGTCGATCTTCATGTCGGTGACGATCACGGGCGTCTCGACGCTGATCCACCTCTACTCCGTCGCCTACATGGCCTCCGACCGCGGGTACGCGCGCTTCTTCGCGTACCTGAACTTTTTCGTCTTCAGCATGCTGCTGCTGATCCTGGCGGGCAACTTCGTGCTGCTGATCGTGGGCTGGGCGTTCGTCGGCGCGGCCTCCTACCTGCTGATCTCCTTCTGGTACCGCCGCCGCACCGCCACGAGCGCCGGCATCAAGGCCTTCGTCATCAACGTCGTCGGCGACATCGGCCTCGTCCTCGGCACGTACTTCATCTTCAAGGGAACAGGGACGCTCGACTTCCTCAAGACCTTCGAGCGCGTCGACGAGGTCTTTGAGGTCAACGACCCCAACCTCGTCGCGGGCTGCCTGCTGCTGCTTGTGGGCGCGTTCGCGAAGTCCGCCCAGATCCCGTTCCACACGTGGCTGGCCGACGCCATGGAGGGCCCCACGCCGGTCTCCGCGCTGATCCACGCGGCCACCATGGTGACGGCCGGCGTCTACCTGATCGCGCGCATGCACCCGCTGTTCGAGCAGGCGCCCACCGCGGCGGACGTCGGCGCGATCGGCGGCTGCCTCACCCTGCTCATCGCGGCCACGATCGCGCTCGTGGTCACCGATCTCAAGCGCGTGATCGCGTACTCGACGATGTCGCAGATCGGCTACATGGTCATGGCGGTGTCGAGCGCGGCGTACTCCGCGGGCATCTTCCACTTCATGACGCACGCCTTCTTCAAGGCGCTGCTCTTCATGGCGGCCGGCTCGGTCATCGGGGCGATGGCGGGCGCGCAGGACCTCGACCGGATGGGCGGCTTCCGCAAGGCGATGCCCTTCACGTACGGCTGCATGATCATCGGCGGCCTCGCGCTCGCAGGCTTCCCGCCGTTCTCGGGCTTCTTCTCCAAGGACGAGATCCTCGCGGTGATCGGTGCGCGGGAGGACTGGCACGTCGTTCTCATGCTGCTCGGCTACGTCGGCTCGTTCCTCACCGCGCTCTACACGTTCCGGATGATCTTCCGCGCCTTCCACAACGAGCCGGTGCCCGAGGCCGTGGAGCTTTCGGAGGGCCACCTGCACCACCCGGACGTCCCCCGCAATCCGGTGACGGGCGAGGAGGAGGACACCGACGTCGGCTTCCCGGGACCCGAGCATCACATCGCCGAGCACGAGTGGCCGATGAAGGTCGCGATGGGGACGCTCGCCATCGGGGCGATCGCCGGCGGCGCCCTGCAGATCCCGGAGGTCACGCACATCCTGCACGACTTCCTCGAGCCGACGTTCGCCGAATCGCGCTACTACAAGGAGCTCGAACCGGCGAGTGGGGAGATCTTCCTCGGTCTCGGGGCCGGCGCGCTCGTCTCGATCGCCGGTATCGCACTCGCGTTCCTGCTCTACGTCAAGCGCCGCGACCGGCCCGCGCGCATCCGCGCAAAGGTCGCTCCGCTGCACCGGCTGTTCGTCAACAAGTGGTACTTCGACGAGATCATCGACACCCTGATCGTCCGTCCCTTCGCCTTCTTCGGCCGCTTCGGCCGCGACACGTTCGAGCGGGTGGTCGTCAACGGGCTGCTCGTCGGCGGCGTGTCCGGCCTGGCCCGCGCCGGCTCGAGCGCCGTGCGGGCAATCCAGACGGGCTTCCTGCGCGCCTATGCGGCGCTGCTGCTCGCGGGCGTGGCCGTCATCGCCCTCTACTTCCTGATCTCCGCGTCGTGACGATCCACCTGTCGATCATCCTCTTCTGGCCGCTCGCGCTTTCAGTGCTGGCCGCGATCGCGCCGCGCCGCGTGGCGCCGCTGCTCGCGGTGGTCGGCGCGATCGTGCCGCTGGGCTACGCCGTCCTGCTGTTGATCGACTTCGACGCGGGCAAGGCCGGGCTCCAGTACGTCACCGACGATCGCTGGATCGAGGAGCTCGGCATCCGCTACCACCTCGGCGTGGACGGGCTCTCGCTGTGGCTGATCGCCCTGACCGCGCTGCTGTTCGCGTTCTCCGCCCTGTGGACGCTGCTGCGGCCCTATCCGCGGCGCAAGCTGTTCGCCTTCCACATGGGGCTTGCCGAGACCGCCGTGCTCGGTGCGCTGCTCGCACAGGACCTCGCGCTGTTCGTCCTGTTCTTCGACCTCATGCTCGTCCCGTTCGCCTTCCTCGTGCTCGGCTGGGGCGGCCCGCAGCGGCGCGAGGCGACGATCAGGTTCGTCGTCTACACGCTCGTGGGATCGCTGCTCATGCTCGCCGCAGCCGTGGCGGTCGCCGTGCTCGCCAGTGCCCAGGGCGGCGAGGGGCTGACCTTCGCGCTTGCCGACCTGTCGCGGCTGGCGCCGGCGCTTTCCGAGTCCACCCAGCGGTGGATCTTTGCCGGGTTCGCGCTCGCCTTCCTGATCAAGATGCCGGCGTTCCCCTTCCAGGGGTGGATGCCCGACGCCTACCGGCAGATGCCGCTTCCCGTGCTCGCCGTCTTCTCCGGCGTGCTGAGCAAGGTTGCCGCCTACGGCTTCCTGCGCGTGGCGATGCCGCTGCTGCCCGAGGGCGCCGCGGACTTCCAGACGGTCATCCTGCTGATCGGCCTCGTGTCGATCGTCTACGGGTCGGCGATGGCGTTCACCCAGACGGACATCCGGCTGATCCTCGGATATTCGTCGGTCGCACAGCTCGGCTTCATCACGCTCGGGATCTTCGCGCTGCGCGACGAGGGCGCCCAGGGCGCGATCCTCCAGTCGGTCAACCACGGGCTGGTGGTGGCGCCGCTCTTCTTCATCGTCCTGCTGCTGGCCGAGCGCGCCGGCGGCTCGGAGGACATCAAGGACATGGGCGGGATCGCCTTCCGCGGGCCGTTCCTGGCGACCTTCTTCCTGATCGTGTCGCTGGCGACGCTCGCGATCCCCGGCTCGGCCAACTTCGTCGGCGAGTTCCTGATCCTGCTCGGGCTCTTCCGCTCGGAGCCCGCGATCGCCGTCATCGCCTTCCTCGGCGTGGCGATGGCGTCCGTCTACATGCTGCGCGCCTTCATCCGGGCTATGCACAACCGCAAGGGACCCGACGTCGAGTCGCGCGACCTGTCGCTGCGCGACGGCCTCCTTCTCGCCCCGCTCGTCCTGGCGATCCTCGCCTTCGGCGTCTACCCGCAGGCTGCGCTGACCGACGGCGAGCAGGCCGTGCCGAAGTCGATCGCCGCCGCCCGGGCGATCAACGACCCACCGCCCGCGCCCGCGCCGGCGCCAGTGCCAGCGGCCGGCGGCGTCCCGATCCCCTTGGAGGAGCCCGTCCCGTGATCGCCGCCGTGAAGGCCCCGGAGATCGACTTCGGCGCGCTGTCGCCGCTCATCGCGCTGCTCGTCGGCGCGTGCGTCGTCCTGATGGTCGGGCTTCTGCGCGGGCGGACCGTGCGGACGGCGGGCGTCCCGTTTCTCACCGTCGTCACCTTCGCCGCCGCGATCGGCCTGTCCGTCGCGCGCTGGAACGAGCCGGCCAAGACGATCCTCGAGGGTGCGCTGCGGATCGACCCGCTGACGCTCGGAGCCACGGTCCTCGTCTGCCTGGCCGGGATCGCCTGCACGCTGATCTCCATCCGCGGCGAGGCCGCCGAGGAGGCCGGCCACGGCGAGTACCACGCGCTGCTCATCTCCTCCGTGCTCGGCATGGTGGTGCTCGCCGGCGCGGAGAACCTGGTGACGCTCTTCCTCGGCTTCGAGCTGCTGTCGATTCCGCTCTACGTGCTGTGCGCCACCGAACTGCGGCGCGCGACCTCGCTCGAGTCGGGCCTGAAGTACCTGATCGTGGGCTCCGTCGGGTCGGCCACGCTTCTCTACGGGCTCGCGCTCGTCTACGGAGCCACGGGAGCCACGGACTACGGGCGCATCGCCTCCGAGCTGAGCCGCACGGGGCTGGACCACGACGTCCTCTTCCTCACGGGGGTCGCCTTCGTGCTCGCCGGCCTCGCCTTCAAGGCCTCCGTGGCCCCGTTCCACCAGTGGACGCCCGACGTCTATGAGGGCGCCCCGACGCCGATCACCGGCTTCATGGCGGTGGCCACGAAGGTGGCCGCCTTCGCCGTGCTGCTGCGGCTCTTCGACGTCGCGCTCGTGTCGGCGGCCGACGTGTGGGCGCCGCTGATGGCGGTGCTCGCGACGATCACGATCGTGGTGGGCAACGTCGGCGCGCTCGGGCAGTCGTCGCTCAAGCGCCTGCTCGCGTACTCCTCGGTGGCGCAGGCCGGCTACATGCTCGCGGGCGTCGTGGTGACGACGCAACTCGGCGTGCAGGCCACCTTCCTCTACCTCGCCGTCTACCTCTTCATGAACCTCGCCGCATTCGCCGTGATCGCCGTGCGCGAGCGCGAGACGCCCGATGGAGACGACATCCGCTCGCTTTCAGGGCTGGGCGCCTCGCGGCCGTGGCTGGCCTGGCCGATGACGATCGCCATGCTCGCGCTCGCCGGCCTCCCGCCGACGGCCGGCTTCTTCGGCAAGATCGCGCTCATCGGAGCGACGGTCGACAACGGCTACGCCTGGCTGGGCGTCGTCATCGTGCTCGGCTCCGCGATCTCGCTCGTCTACTACCTGCGCGTCATCGGCGTGATCTGGTCGCGCGGCGAGACGGCGGAGGAGGAGGCGGAGGCGATCCGCCGGACGCCCGCGGGCCGGCCCCTGATGGCCGGTGGCGCAGCCGATCCCGACGACGAGCGCAGCGGCGATGCGAGCGGCTCGCGGCCGTGGGCCGTCGGCGTCGCGGTGGTCTGCGCGACGGTGACGCTCGCGCTCGGCGTCTATCCCTCGCCGCTCTTCGACGTCGCGCGCGACGCCGGAGAAGCCTTCACAAACCTGCTGTAGACCGCCGACCGGCGGTCACCAGACGCGTCAGCCGCGGCCCTTCCAGCCGACGGTGACGACCTCGTCGCCCATGACGACGGTGGGGACGACGCCGGTGTCGCGAGAGTGGCGCATGAGCTCGGCCTTCCACGTCGTGTTCGTGGTGGCGTCGCGCTCCTCCCACTCCAGCCCGCGGGCGCGGAGATCCTCCCGCGCCGAGTCGCAGTAGGGGCACCCGGGCTTGACGTACATGACGTGCACTCGAATAAGCGTAGGCCGGGGGGCGAGTTTCGGCATCCCGGGCCCTAGGAGGATCATGGACACCTCCAGCGGCCAGGCCTCGACGGACTACCTCGCCGTTCTCGCCGTCGTTGTCGTGCTGCTCGGCGGCGCGGGAGCCGCGGTGCAGCTCGACCTCCCGCGCAGCGTGGTGCACTCCGTCCGGGTGGCGCTGTGCATCGTCGGCGGCGACGTCTGCCGAGCCGCCGACGCACGGGCGCAGGGGCTGGCGCCATGCGTCGTGCGCAGCCGTGCCGGTACCCGGCGCACGTCGGTGACGTTTCTCTTCGTGCGCGCCGGCGAGACGGGCGGCTACTTGGTCGAGCGCCGTTCTGACGGCACGCGCCGCGTCGTCGCGAGCTATGGCCGCGACCTTTCGGCGTCGGCCAAGGCGGGCCTGCGTGTCGGACCGTATGTCGACCTCTCGGTGGGCGGCAGCCGCGGGGTCCGCTGGGCCTCGGGGGCAGCGTGGGAGCTCGCCGGCGATGACGAGCTGCAGGCACTGCTGAAGCGAGTCCACGGCCGCCCCGCCGCGCTCGCCGACGCGGACGTTCGAGCGATCGGGCGGGTGCCGCCGCCGACGGAGCGCTTCCGCGAGGGCGGCGAGATGGGCGAACTCTCGGTGGACGCGACGGCGGGAGGCGTCCGGCAGCCGCTGATCGCCGGCGGGAACCGGCGGGCGCTGGGCCGCCGGACGCGTGGCAACCTGACGACCTGGTACTTCGACGCCACCAATGACGGCCCCCGGCTGTTCGGCGGGCTGCTGCCGGAGGTCGCCGTGCAGGGCCGCGGCGGCTGGGTGCTCGAGGTCACCGAGGACGCGGCGCATCGGGCCGTTCGCATGACGCTCCGGAGCACGTTCGCCGCCCAGCCCGATCGGATCGTCGAACTCGAGGCCGCGCTCGACCTCACGCGCCCGGGCAACGCCACGGCGGCGCGCGACCTGCTGGCCCTCGAGCGCTCCCTCACGCCGCTCTCCCTGGCGCGGGCGCGCGCCGTCGGCCGCCACCTGCTCGAGGCGGGGACGGTGGAGCGGCGGATCTACCGGACCGCCGACGCGCCGTCGGACCCCGATCTGGCCGTGGACGTCGCCGCCTTCGGGGCCGAGCACGCGCACACGGTGCAGGAGCGGCTGCTCGTAGACGCCGAGGTCGTCCGCCTCGGCCGGCGTGCGCGACGAGCGGACTGCATCGGGCTGTAGGGTCCGCCGCCGTGCAGTACCCCGTCGAGACCTTCACGCCGGACGAGCAGGCCCGCCTGGCCCCGCACGTCACGAACCTCGACGCGCCGGTCTTCGCGCTCGTCAACCTCCCGGAGACGGTCAAGGGCGCGATGTTCGCCCGCTACTCGCGTTACCAGGGCACGCTGCGCCGGCTGTTTCTCGACGAGTTCGCCGACTCGCTGCCTGCGCAGGCAGCGACCTACGACGCCGCGGAGGGCAAACGTGCGGCCGAGCTCTACGAGCGCATCTTCGTCGGCTACGGCGACGATTCCGTCGCACAGCTCGGCGGGACGCACATCGCCGCCGAGTGGTGCTCGAACGTCCTCACGAAGATCCTCCAGCGCCCCCGCCTGGGCGCCTACCTCGAGCAGTCGACGCGTTACATCGCGTACGACGTGCCGATGCCTGGAGGGGGCTACCGCTATCACCGGCATCCAGACCTCGGCACGGACTACGAGCGGGCGATGGACGGCCTGTTCGCGACCTACTCCGAGGCGCTGCCGCCCGTGCGCGCGTGGATCGACGCGTCGTTTCCGCGGTCTGCAGGTGAGAGTGAGGCCGCACGCGACCGCGCCGTGGCGGCCAAGGCGTTCGACCTCCTCCGCGGCCTGCTCCCCGCGGCCTCGCTGTCGCACATGGGCATCTACGCGACGGGTCAGACCTACGAGCAGCTCATTCTTCACCTGATCGGACACCCGCTGCCCGAGGCCCGCCGCTACGGAGAGCTGATCCTCCGGGCGGTCCAGGCCGTCATGCCGAGCTTCGTCGCACGGGTCGAGCGTCCGGAACGCGGCGGGGAGTGGGTGACGTTCCTCGAGCAGCGCCGCGCGACGGCGGAGGCCTGGGCCTCGCGGCTCGGCCTCGACCGCTCCGCCGAGCAGGACGCACGCCCCTCCGTCCGGCTCCTGCACGTCGACGGCGACGAGGAGGACCTGCTCGCCTCGCTGCTCTTCGAGGCCTCAGACCGCTCGGACGCCGACGTCCGCGACGCCGTGCGGGGGCTCGACGGGGAGGAGCGGGCCCGGCTGCTGCGCGACCTCGTCGGCGAGCGACGCAACCGCCGTCACCGCCCCGGCCGGGGCTTTGAAGCGCTCCGGTACCGCTTCGAGATCGTCTCGGACTACGGGGGCTTCCGCGACCTTCAGCGCCACCGCATGCTCACGGTTCAGTGGCAGGGGCTGACCCCCGCGCTGGGCGCCGGCATCCCCGAAGAGGTCCTGGCCGCCGGCCGCGGCGACCACTACGCCCGCGCCCTCGAGGCCTCCGCGGCCGAGTACCAGCGGCTTGTGGACTCCGGCCACGGCGCGGCCGCGCCCTACGCGCTCTGCCTCGGCTTCCGCATCCGCTACGTCCTCGACTGCAACGCACGCGAGGCGATGCACCTGATCGAGTTGCGCTCGGGGCGCGAGGGCCACCCGGGCTACCGCGCGGTCGCCCACGAGATGCACCGCCTGATCGCCGAGGTGCATCCAGCCGTGGCAGCGGCGATGACGCACGTCGACTCAGACACCGAGCCGCGGCTCGAGCGCATCCTCAGCGAGATGCGCACGGAGGCCAAGCAGCGCACCGCAGCGGCCGCCCATCGCGCCGGTTGACAGAGGTCGGACAGGGGTCCTAAAGCCCGCAGCCCTCGCTACCGTTGTGTGAAGTATGGCTCGGAGCGAGAACGCCTCAGGAGATTCCATCCAGCGCGTCTTCGCGATCTCCGGCACGGAATCCGGCCTCCCCTTCGACCCGCCGCCCGGCGGCTGATCCCGGCGGCCTTCGATGGATCTCGCCTTTGACCTCCCGGCGGAGCCGGCCGCCCCTACACAGGCCCGGATCGCTCTGCTCGCCCTGACCCCGGCGCTCGTCCCACGCGTCTTCGAGGACCTGCGGCTGATCATCACGGAGCTCGTGACGAATTCCGTCCGTTACGGTCCGGGGGGCACCATTCGCGTGGAGATCACCGTCGACGACGAGAAGACCGTGCGCGGCGAGGTCCGCGACGGCGGCGAGGACGGCACCGTCGAGATCAGGGAGGCCGCCGAGGACGGCGGCGGACTCGGCCTGCGCATTCTCGACAGCATGAGCCACCGCTGGGGCGTCTACGAGGGCTCGACACACGTGTGGTTCGAGCTGCGCACGCCCACCGCCGACTGAGGCTGAGTCAGCCGTCCTCGCCCGCGGTCTCGCGCTCGCGGATCCTGCCCTCGAGCTGAGCCATCACGTCCGGGTCGCGCAGCGTGGTCACGTCCCCCAGCTCCCGCCCCTCGGCGATGTCGCGCAGCAGCCGCCGCATGATCTTCCCCGAGCGCGTCTTCGGCAGGTCCTCGGCCCACATGATCCGCTTGGGCCGCGCGAGCTTGCCGATGCGCGCCGCAACGTGCTCGCGGATGTCCGCCTCGATCGTGGCGTCACCCTCACCGCCACCCCGCAGCGTGACGAAGGCGACGATGGACTGGCCCGTGTCCTCGTCGGACTGCCCGATCACCGCGGCCTCCGCCACCCGCTCGTGGGAGACGATGGCCGACTCGACCTCGGCCGTCGAGAGCCGGTGCCCGGAAACGTTGACGACGTCGTCGACGCGGCCGATCACCCACGTGTAGCCGTCCGCGTCCCGGCGGGCGGCGTCGCCGACAAAGTAGACGTCGCGCCCGAACTTCTCCCAGTAGGTCTCGACGTACCGCTCGTCCTCCTTGTAGAGCGTGCGCAGCATCGCCGGCCACGGCTTGGTCAGGGTCAGCAGGCCCCGTTCCGTGCCCGCGTCGTCCCCTTGTTCGGTGACCACGCGCGCCTCGATGCCGGGCAGCGGCGTCCCCGCCGAGCCAGGCTTGGCGACCTGGGCGCCGGGCAGCGTCGTGATCATGATCGCGCCCGTCTCCGTCTGCCACCACGTGTCGACCACTGGGCAGCGGCCGCCGCCGATCACCTGCTGGTACCACAGCCACGCCTTCGGGTTGATCGGCTCGCCGACCGTGCCGAGCAGCCGCAGCGAGGAGAGGTCGTGGGCCTCGGGGTGCTCGACGCCCCATTTCATGCACGCGCGGATGGCCGTCGGGGCGGTGTAGAAGATCGTCACGCCGTAGCGCGCGCACAGCTCCCACCAGATGCCCTTGTGCGGGTGGTCCGGCGCGCCCTCGTACATCACGCTCGTCGCGCCGTTGGCCAGCGGGCCGTAGACGATGTAGGAGTGGCCCGTGATCCAGCCGACGTCGGCCGAGCACCAGTAGACGTCCGTCTCGGGGCGGAGGTCGAAGACGTGACGGTGGGTGAAGGCGACCTGCGTGAGGTAGCCCCCCGTCGTGTGGAGGATGCCCTTCGGGCTCGCCGTCGAGCCGCTCGTGTAGAGGATGAACAGCGGGTGCTCGGCGTCGAACGGCTCGGCCGGGCAGTCGGGGTCGGCGGCCGCCATCGCCTCGTCGTAGAAGACGTCGGAGTCCTTCATCGCGCACTCGGTCTGGGTGTGCCGGACGACGACGCACGGCAGCGACGGCATGGCAGCATCGACCTGGGTCTTGATCGGCGCCGTCTTTCCCTTGCGGCGGGCGCCGTCGGCGGTGACGAGCAGCTTCGCGTCGGAGAACTCCATCCGGTCGCGGACCGACTCCGCGCTGAAGCCGCCGAAGACGACGTTGTGTACGGCGCCGATGCGCGCGCAGGCGAGCATCGCCACCGCCACCTCGGGGATCATCGGGAGGAAGATGCCTACGACGTCGCCGGCCTCGACGCCCCGGTTGGAGAGGACGTTCGCGAAGCGCTGGACGTCGGCGAGCAGTTGCGCGTAGGTGACATCGCGCTCCTCGCCCTCCTCCCCGCGCCAATGGAACGCGACGCGGTCGCCGATGCCCGCCTCGACGTGCCGGTCCAGGCAGTTGTGTGAGACGTTCAACCGACCGCCCTGGAACCACTTGTAGAACGGCGGGTCGGCGTCGTCGAGGACCGAGTCCCACGGCTGTGCCCACTCGAGCGCCCCGGCCTGCTCGGCCCAGAAGCCCTCCGGGTCGGCCTCGGCGCGCTCGTGCAGGGAGAGGTCGCTGACGAGCGCCTTTTGGGCGAAGTCCTCCGGCGGGTCGAACCGCTCGGTGTCGAGCATC
>Ga0136633_1002707_pt1 | contig 12048 bp, 7 predicted proteins | sample AntDrymeUQ832206_2_FD_105494 | JGI IMG/M metagenome (GOLD analysis project Ga0136633, IMG submission 105494) | Polar desert sand microbial communities from Dry Valleys, Antarctica - metaG UQ83 (22.06) | ecosystem: Environmental > Terrestrial > Soil > Desert | place: Antarctica: Dry Valley...
GTCGCGCTCGACGACTTCGGCACGGGCTATGCCGGATTTCACTACCTCAAGAACCTCCGCGTCGACTGCCTGAAGATCGACCGCGAGTTCGTCACGGATCTGCTCACCGATCCGGGCAGCCGACAGGTGGTGCGGGCGGTCGTGCAGCTCGCGGCCGGGTTTAAGCTGCAGACCGTGGCCGAAGGCGTCGAGGACGAGGCGACGCTCGAGGAGCTGCGCGCGCTCGGTGTCGGGCACGCGCAGGGCTTCCACCTCGCGCGGCCCGCTCCCGTCCTCAAGGTCCTGTCCGCCGGCAGTCGGCTGTCCGCCGTGACGTCGTGACGTCACGGGTCCGAGAGCCGGCGCTGCGACGCGCCGGCGACGTCGGCGAGCGGGCGTTCGCGCGGCGCTTCGGCGACGTGCTGCGCATCGGCGACGGCAGTGCGGCGGAGCGCGTGATCGACGACGCGCTCGCGTCCGGCCTGTCGCCCGAAGTCGTCCAGTCGCACGTCATCGGACCCGCGATGGCGCACATCGGCCAGCTGTGGCAGGCGCGCGCGATCAGCGTCGCCGACGAGCACCTGGCGACGTCGATCAGCCAGCGTGCCCTGGTTCGCCTGCTCTCGACGTTATGCACCGGTCATGTTCGGCAGGGCTCGCGCGAGAAGGTCCTGCTGGCCGCGGTCGCGGGCCAGCGTCATGTGCTCGGGCTGCGCATGGTCGCCGACGTCCTCGAGGGCGCCGGGTTCGACGTGATCTACCTCGGCGAGGACGTGCCGGTCGGGGATCTCGTGGAGTTCGTCGTGCAGCACCGGCCCGCCGTGGTCGGGCTCGCGTTCGGCATCGCCTCGCAGGTCAGCTGCCTGGCCGACGCCCTGTGGTCGATCCACGAGGTCGCTCCCGAGACGCGCATCATGCTCGGCGGGCGCGCCGTCCCGCCCGGGCTGCGCTCGGCCGGCTACCCGTGCGTCCAGGACACGATCGGGGTCGCCGCCATGGTCGAGCGGCTCATCGCCGGCCCACCTCAGGCCCTTCCCCCCGTCGTCGAGCTGCTGCGCAGCAACGGCACGGCGGGACCGCCGCGCGAGCACGCGGTCGAGACGGACGCGACCGCCGAGCGGCTGGCCAGGTCGGCCGGCGAAGCGCTCGACCTCGCTCGCGAACAGCTCTGGCGCGCCGAGGGCTACCGCGTCCTGGCGTTCCGCGATCCGCTGACGGACCTGCCCAACCGGCGCGCCTTCGAGGACGCCCTGAGCGCCTTCGCGCTGCTGGCGCACGCGGCCGGCGCGATCCTGATGATCGACGTCGACGCGTTTAAGACCATCAACGACGCGCGCGGCCACCACGCCGGCGACCGGACACTGCGGGCGATCGGGCTGGCGATCGGCGGCGCCGTCGGCCCCGGCGACCTCGCCGCCCGGGTCGGCGGCGACGAATTCTCGGTGCTGATGCCGGGCGCGAGCGCGACGAGCGCATGCGCGACCGGTGATCGCATCAGGGCCGCGATCGCGGCGCTCTCCGATCCTCCCGTCACCGTCAGCGTCGGAGTCGCGGTGCTCGCCGGCGACTTCCGGGGCGTGCTGCTCGCCGCCGACGCCGCGCTGTACGCCGCCAAGGCGGCAGGGCGCGACCGCGTGGTCGCGACGTCATCGCCACCATACGTCGCCCAGCTCGAGGCCGGCTGAGCGACCGCGCGGCGGCGGCGACGCCGCCTCCCGTCGCCACGACATCCACGGCGCGACCGGGGGTGGTGCGGACAACCGCCGAGGGGTCCTGCGAGCGGATGGCGACGCAGATCTAGAACCGATCGGTGCATGTGAGCGATGCCGCGCGCGCCGAGATTATGAGCATGCCTCCAACCGTTGATTCGCAAGCTCGCTCGCGGCACCCCGCGGACGCGCCAGTGACGCCGGACCTTGGCGGCGTGAGCCCGCTGGCGCGGATCGCCGTCCGCGTCCTATGGGTTCTCGGGGCCGGCGGATTGACGGTGTTCGCCGTCGGCGCAGCCATCGGCCACGACGGTTCGCTGCCGACCACCGTCAAGGTCCTGGAGATCTGCCTGTTCCTGGTTCCCGCGGCGCTCTGCCTCCTGCGCGCCGCGCTGGTGCGCGAGGAACGGCTCGCGTGGGCCTGCTTCGGCATCGGCATGCTGAGCTGGGCGGCCGGCTACCTGTACTACTTCGTGGCCCTGGAGGATCTCGCCAGCCCGCCGTATCCGTCGCCAAGTGATGCCCTGTGGCTCGGCTACTACCTCGGTGCGTTCGTCGGGTTGATGGCGCTCCTGCGTTCGCGCCTGCGGAGCTTCCGGCGCAGCCTGTGGATCGACGCGCTCGTCGGAGGGCTGGCGATCGGCGCCCTGGGGGCGGCGCTGCTCGTCGATCCGATCCTCGACGCGACGGGCGGAAGCGTCGCGGCGGTGGCGACGAACATGGCCTATCCGCTGTTCGACCTCCTCATCGTCAGCGTCGTGCTCGGGGCGTTCGCCCTCTGCGGCTGGCGGCCCGGGAGGACGTGGCTGCTGTTCGGTGCCGTCTTCTCCGCGCAGGCCGTGTCTGACGCGATCTTCCTCCACCAGGTCGCCACCGGCACCTATGAGGCCGGGACGCTGCTGGACGCGACCCACCCCGGCCTCATGCTGCTCGTCGCGCTCGCGGCGTGGCAGAAGCCGCAGGTGACGGAGGGCGTCGCCTTCCAGGGCTGGCCGGCAATGGCGATCACGTCGGCATTCGCGGTGATCGGTCTCGGCCTGACGGCCTACGACCACTGGCATTCCCTGCCCGACGTGGCGATGGTCATGGCCACGCTGACGCTCGTCGCCGCGTTCGTGCGTACCGCGATGGCGTTTGGGGACATGCGCTCGCTCACGCACACGCGCAGGCTGCTGGAGCGCAACGAGCTGATCCTCAACGCCGCCGGCGACGGCATCTGCGGCCTCGATCGCCAGGGGCTGATCACGTTCGTCAACCCCGCCGCCGCTGCGATGACGGGGTACGCGACCTCCGAGCTGCTCGGCCGCCCGATCCACGCGACCCTGCATCACACGAGATGCGACGGCACGTCCTTTCCGTTTGAAGAGTGTCCCGTGTGGACATCGCTGCAGAACGGGGCGGTCCGCCGCGTCGACCACGACGGCCTCTACTGGCGCAAGGACGGCTCGAGCTTTCCCGTCGAGTACAACAGCACGCCGGTCCTCGAGGACGGCCGGGTGGAGGGTGCCGTGGTGGTGTTCAAGGACATCACCGAGCGCAGGGCGGCCGGGGAGCTGCTCGAGCACCAGCGCCGCCAGCTGATCGAGGCGCAGTCCGTGGGCGGCGTCGGAAGCTGGGAGTGGGACATCGCCGCGAACACCGTGCAGTGGTCCGACCAGCAGTGCCGGATCTACGGGATCGCGCCGGGAGGTCACCCGCGCAGCATGGAGGAGGTCGCCGCGTACACCCATCCCGACGACCGCGTCCGCTGGCAGGCACAGCTGCGGGCGTGCCTGGCAAGCGGCGAGCCGCTGGCGTACGAGCGCCGGATCGTGCATCCCGACGGCAGCGTGCACATCACCGAGACACACGGCGAGATCATCGCCGACGATCAGGGAACGGCGCTGAGGATGGTCGGGACCAACCAGGACATCACGGAGCGCTACGAGCTCGAGCGCGCCAAGAGCGAGTTCGTGTCGATCGTCAGCCACGAGCTGCGCACGCCGCTGACGTCGATCCGCGGATCGCTGGGGTTGCTCGAGAGCGGCGTCCTCGGCGCGATGGCGCCGCAGGGCCGGCGGATGGTCGAGATCGCGGTGCAGAACACCGACCGCCTCGTGCGCCTGATCAACGACATCCTCGACATCGAGCGCATCAACTCCGGGCAGATCGACATGCATCCGGTGCCGTGCGACGCCCGCGAGCTGATCGCGCGCGCGACCGATGCCGTGGCCGCGCTCGCCCGCGACGCGAACGTGACGGTCGTCGCCGACGCCCATCCCGTGAGCCTGTCGGCGGACCCCGACCGCATCATCCAGGCGCTGACGAACCTGATCGGCAACGCCGTCAAGTTCTCCGAGCCCGGCAGCACCGTGCGCGTCGCGTGCGCGCGCCGCGATGCGGAGGTCCTGTTTGAGATCTGCGACGACGGCCGCGGGATCCCGGCCGACCAGCTCGAGCCGATCTTCGGGCGCTTCGCCCAGGTCGATGCGTCCGATGCGCGGCAGAAGGGCGGCACGGGCCTCGGCCTGGCGATCTGCCGCAGCATCATCGACCAGCACGGTGGCCGCATCTGGGCCGAGAGCGTCCCGGGTCACGGCGCGACGCTGTCGTTCGTGCTTCCCGCGCCGCCCGGCGCCGGCGAGATCGAGCCTTCCGGCGGCCCGCGTGGGAGGACCGTGCTCGTATGCGACGACGATCCCGCCGTCGTCGAGGTCGTGCGATCGCTGCTCGTCCGTCGCGGCTACCGCGTCATCGCCGCGCACTCGGGCGAACAGGCGCTGGAGCACGCGTTCAGCGAACACCCGGACGTGATCCTGCTCGACCTGCTGATGCCGGGCATGAGCGGCTGGGAGACCGCCGCCGCGCTCGCGCAGCACGCCGCGACGCGGGACATCCCGGTCGTGATCCTCAGCGTGCTCGCGCAGGCCGAGACGCCGGCTCCGACGGGCCAGATCGTCGACTGGGTGAGCAAGCCGCTGGACGACGCGCAGCTGTTTATCGCGCTCAAGCGCGCCGTCAGCGGGCGCGACGAACCGTTCACGGTGCTCGTCGTCGAGGACGACCGCGACCTCGCCGGCGTGATGCGTGCGACGTTCGCGCGACACGGCATCGAGACCGTGCACGCCGTCGACGGGGCGCAGGCGATCCGGATCAGCGAACGCGTGCTGCCCGATCTGCTCGTGCTCGACATCGGGCTGCCCGAGGTCGACGGCTTCGAGGTCGTCGAGTGGCTGCGCCGCCACAAGCGCCTGCACGCGATCCCGACCGTCATCTACACCGCGCGCGACCTCGACGGCAGCGATCGCACGCGCCTGCGGCTCGGATCGACGACGCAGTTTCTGACCAAGGGCCGCGTCACACCGGTCGACTTCGAGCAACGCGTGCTCGCGCTGCTCGAGCGGATCGCACCGGCCGACAGAGAGGAGAGCACCGATGAGCGCCAAGCGCATCCTGCTGGTCGATGACGAGGACGACATCCGCGAGGTCGCCGCGATCAGCATGCAGGCGGTCGGCGGCTGGCACGTCCGGGCCGCCCGCAGCGGCAGCGAGGCGATCACGATCGCGATCGCCGACCCGCCCGACGCGATCCTGCTCGACGTCATGATGCCCGACCTCGACGGGCCGGCGACGTTCCGGCTTCTGCAGGACGACCCCCGCACGCGCGACATCCCCGTGATCCTGCTGACGGCCAAGGCACAGGCCGCCGACCGTAGGTGCTTCGAGGCGCTCGGCGTGGCGGGCGTCCTGAGCAAGCCGTTCGATCCGATGGCGCTGCCCGGCCAGGTCGCAGGACTGCTCGCCGGCGTCCCGAAGGGTCGCGTCGCCGAGGCGCCGCTCGCTTCATCGGGCGCGATCGACAAGATCTGGGAGAGCAGCCGCGAGGAGTTCACGCGGCGGATCGCGACGCTCGAGGAGGCGATCGCCGCGATCGCCGCCGAGAGCCTGGACGACGAGGTGCGCGAGCGCGCGCGAAGCGACGCGCACAAGCTCGCGGGCTCGCTGGGGATGTTCGGCCTGGCCAGCGGCTCTGGATCGGCCGGCGAGGTCGAGCAGGCGATGGGCGCCGGCGGCGCGCACGCGCTCAGCGACCTCCCGCACCTCAGCTGCCTGGTCGTCGCGCTGCGCGACGACTTCGACACCCGCAGCGAGCAGGGCCTCCGGCTCGGGGCGATCGGTGGCGCCGGATGATCGCCGGGCCGTGCGCGCCCGCCCGCCTGGCGCCGAGCCGCAACGGCGCGCCGGCGCAGGATGCACCGGCGACGCACGCCGGGTCCCCGGTGCTCTTGATCGTCGACGACGACTCCGCGCGCGGGCGCGGCCTGCTCGACGCGGCGCAGGCGCGCGGACTGCACGCGGAGCTCGCCGCCGACCTGCAGGCGGCGCGCCTGCTGATCGCCGCGACCGCACCCGAGGTCATCGTGCTGAACATCTCGATCGGCACCGACCGGGACGCCGCGATGCGCTTCCTCGCCGACGCATCGGCGCAGCGACCGGTGATGGTCGTCGCCGACGCCGATGCGCAGGTCGATCGCGTCGAGGTCGCGCGCCGCGGGGGGCGCGGCTTCCTCGCCTGCTCGCTCGACCCGGGGGACACGATCGCGGCGGCCGACGATCTTCGCGAGCGTGTCCGCGTCCGCGGGACGCGGATCCTCGCGGTCGACGACGACCCGATCGTCCTCGAGATGCTGCAACTCGTGCTGCAGGACGCGGGCTTCGAGGTCCTGATGTGCGCCGACCCTGCCCGCTTCTGGGAGCGCCTCGACGAGAGCTCCCCCGACCTGGTGCTGCTGGACGTCGACATGCCCGGTGTCACCGGCACGCAGCTGTGTCGCGCGGCGCGCAACGACGCGCGCTGGGCGGACCTGCCGATCATCTTCCTCACGTCGCGCACGGACGGCGGCTCCGTGCGCGCGATCTTCGACGCGGGCGCCGACGACTTCCTCAGCAAGCCGTTCGCCGGGCCCGAGGTCGTCGCACGCATCACCGGCCGGCTCGAGCGCGTGCGCCTGTACCGCGCGCTGGCCGACACCGACAGCCTGACCGGCCTGCTCAACCGCCGCAAGGGCGTGCAGCGCCTCCAGACGCTGCTGCGCCTGGCCGACCGCGGCCGGCAGCCGATGTCGGTCGCGATCGTCGACGTCGATCACTTTAAAGCGATCAACGACACTCACGGACATGCCGCCGGCGACGCGGTGCTGCGCGAGCTCGGCACACTCGTGAGCGGCGCGTTTCGCGGGGAGGACGTCGTCGCGCGCTGGGGCGGCGACGAGCTCGTCGTCGCGATGCACGCGATGACGCAGGACGGTGCGAGCCGGCGCCTGCGAGATCTCGCCGAGGAGATTCGCGGACAGCGCTTCCACGGTGGCAGCATCGCCGTCAGCGTCAGCGTCGGCTTCGCTCAGCATCCCGCGCACGGCGCCGGCGTCGACGAGCTCCTGCATGCCGCCGACGGCGCCCTGTACATGGCCAAGGCCGCAGGACGCGACCGCGTCGTGAGCGCCGGGCACACGTCCTCGTAGGGCCGGCCGGCGCGACGAACCGATCGGCTCACGGGTGCAGCGCGGATCGCGCCGACAGATGCAGTGCTCCCAAAAGCTCCGACCCGAAGGCAGGGACCACCCATGAGCATCTCCGCACCCGCACGCATACGCATCGCCTCACCGGCGCGCATGACGGTCGCCGCACCCGCACGCATCGCCGCCGCCAGCGCCCCCGTCCAGCGTCGCCACAACGAGGGCCATGGCCACCGCCTCACCACTGCCTTCGAGGCACTCGAGTCGTTTCCCGCGCTCGCCGCGTCGCGCGACCGCCTGCTGCGGCTCGTGGGCGCCGCGCGCGTCTCGCCGGCCGGCATCGTCGCGACCGTCGAGTCGGACATCGCGCTCGTCATCAGCGTGATGCGCCTCGCCAATCAGCTCGACGGCCGCCGCGGCCGCGTCGAGTCGGTCGTCGAGGCCGTGGACATCCTGTCGCGCGAATCGGTGCAGGCGCTCGCCGGAAGCGCCACCACCTTCGACTTCTTCGAGCGCTCGCCGACATGGGAGGGCGCCCCCGGGCGCTTCCGCCTGCACGGCGTCGCCACGCAGCGCGCCGCCGACCGCATCGCTCAGGAGGCGGGCTACGAGCATCGCGACCGGCTGATGGTCACCGCGCTGCTGCACGACATCGGCAAGCTCGTCCTGACGCACGCCTATCCCGACTATCCAGAGCAGGTCCACGGCGACGCGCGCACCCCGGAGGAGCGCCTGCACCGCGAGCGCCGCGAGCTGGGCGTCGACCACGCGCTGGTCGGCGGCGTGCTCGCTCGCCGCTGGGCCCTGCCGGCCAGCGTGGCGTCGGCGATCGAGCGCCACCACGCCGAGGACGCGCAGGGAGAAGCCGCCTTCTTGCGTCTCGCGGACATGCTCGCCCATCACGCCCACGGCGACCAGGTCTCGCCCAACGCGCTGCTGAGGGCCGGCCGCGCCGTCGGCTTCGGCCGGGCCGACCTGCGGTCGCTCATGTACGACCTCGCCTATCCGGCCACCAGTCGCCCATCGCGCAGGGATCCCTGCCCGCTGTCCGATCGCGAGGTCGAGGTGCTCAAGAGCCTTGCCGACGGCAAGGTCTACAAGGAGATCGGCCTCGCGCTGGGGCTGTCGACGTCGACGGTGCGCACGCACCTGCACAACATCTACGGCAAGCTCGGCGCGGTCGACCGCGCGCAGGCCGTGCTGATCGCCACCCAGCGTGGCTGGCTGGTCGGCGCTGCTGAGCAGACCCCATCGCCCGGCCGCGCCCGGACCCCGACCCTTTCACGGTAAGACCGCGCCGACCGGGTGGCCGCACGGCGCCACGCTTGACCGTTCGGCCCTTCGGTCGGAGTGACGTGGCGCCGATGAAGCAGGAGAACCTGAGCAGGTCTCTGATCAACGCACCCCCGTCGCGAGGCGGGTTCGCCAAGCCACGGGACTCCGCCGGAGTCAGCCGGGTCGCCGGTGTCACGACCAGCCGTCCCGGAGAGCGGCAACCCGGGGGCGGGCGCGGGCCAGGGCATCTGGAACTTCCCGGCAGACTTGGGCTCCGTCAAGAGCCTCGCGATCTCCATCCCGGGCGTCGCCGAGGCCGGCGCGTACAGCAGCGCGCTGACGTTCACCACCGCACCAGCGGCCAAGTGAACCGATCGGCCCTCTTGCGCTCGAACCGGTACGTCGATCATGCCGGCAGTGGTCGGTTTCTCTGAAGGCAATGCACCCCGTCGCGAAACGGATGGCAACGCCAGGGGCATGCCGCCATGTCAACAGGTTTCTTGCCGGCACGTGATTGACGCAGGACATCCTCACCGGATGCGTTCGCGACAAGCTGATGTCCCGCACACAAGAAACCTCCTGACCACTGGAGGCCCATCATGTCCGGAGATCCCCACCCCCGCCGCGCCTTGCAGCGCATGAGCAGCTCGTCGCTCAACGACTCGGAGTGCGCCGACCGCGCAGGTGGCCACGACCACGCTGTCAAGTTCTACGACACCGACGAGTGCCTCGCCGCGACGGTCCGCGACTTCATCGTGCCGGCGGCGCGCACCGGCGACGCGGCGATCATCGTCGCGACCGCCGCGCACCACTGCGACTTCGAGTCCGCGCTCGACGCGGCCGGCGTCGACGTGGCCGCGTTGGTGGGTACCGAGCGCTATCTGGCACTCGACGCCCGCGAGACGCTCGCACGATTCATGGACGGCGGGACGCCGGACGCGGCGAGCTTCGCACGCACGGTCGGACCGCTGATCGAGCGCGCGGGGCGCGCGGGCCGCCGGGTGCGGATCTACGGCGAGATGGTGGCGCTGTTGTGGGACGACGGCGAAGTCGCCGCGGCGATCGCGCTGGAGGAGCTGTGGAACGATCTCGCCGCGACGCACGACTTCATCCTGCTGTGCGCCTATCCGATGCACGCGTTCGACGACGCGCAGTCCGCCCATGCCTACAGGCGCATCTGCGACGCGCATGCCACCGTCATTCCCCGCCGAAGCCAGACGCCGCCCCCCGGCGGCGGCGCCGGCGCCGGCGCCGGCGCGCACGAGCGCCAGATCACCCAGCTGCGTCACGAGCAGGCCGAGCGACGCAGCGCCGAGTGCGATGACGCCGTCTGGGTCGCGCGGATCGGCCAGGCATTCGACGAGGACCGCTTCGAGCTGTATTCGCAGCCGATCGTCCCGCTGGCCGGCGGCGTCGCTCACGAGGAGCTGTTGCTGCGCATGATCACCCGCGACGGCTACGTGATCTCGCCGGGCGCGTTCCTGCCGACGGCCGAGCGGTTCGGGCTGATCGCCCAGATCGACCGCTGGATGATCTCGCAGGCGGTGCGCTACGTCGCGGTCGGTCGCATCGTGCACGTCAACCTGTCAGCCACATCCGTGCTGGACCCGTGCCTGTTGAGCTTCATCGCCGCGCAGCTCGAGAGCGTCGCGGCACCGCCTGCCAACATGGTCTTCGAGGTCGCCGAGTCGGCGCTGATGAGCAGGCGCGCTGCCGGCGAGGCGTTCGCGGTCGGCCTGCGCGAGCTCGGCTGCGGACTTGTGCTGGATGACATCAGCACCGGCTTCGGGAGCCTCAAGCGCCTGCCCGTGCAGTCGCTGAGGATCGACATCGACTTCGTGCGCGACCTGTCCACCAACGAGGCCAGCCGGCATCTCGTGCGCGCGATCGTGGACGTCGCTCACCGCTTCGGCGCCGACACGATCGCCTGCGGCGTCGAGGACCACCGGGCGCTTCAGCTGTTGCGCGAGTACGGCGTCGATTACGCCCAAGGTCACCTGCTGAGCCATCCCGCGCCTCAGCGCGATGCGCCCAGGCTGCTGCGCCACGATCCGCGGAAACCGTCGATCGGCGACCGGGCCCGCCTGCATCGCGGCCAGTTGCTGCACGACATCGCGCATCACGGGTGAACCGATCGGCTCAATTACTTTGCGCCACGACCGTCGATCATCTGCAAAGCATCCGGTCACGAATGGCCGGGTGCGTCGGGGCCTCCCGCCGCGGGAGGCCATAGGGAAGCATCAGCTTGACAAAACAGCACGGACGGCAACGCGAGAAGGTCTCAACGCAGCCGCTGCAGGTCCACATGGTGTCGACGTCTTCAAGGGGTGATCCTCAGTGCCGCGCAACAGCCGTCTCGCAAGACCCGCGGCGCATGCGCCGCCGCCATGGCCCGTAGCCGTAGCGGATCTCGAGCCGGAGCGCCTCGCGAGCACCATCACGGCTGATGTGCTGGGTGCCGCACTGGGCTGCCGCCATGACCATCTCGTCGAGTTCTACGAGACGGACGAGTTCCTCGTCGACACCGTGACCGCGTTCACCGGCGAGGCACTGCGCGGCGGCGACGCGATGATCGTCGTCGCGACGGCACCGCACCGTGCCGCGTTCGACGCCGCGCTGCGATCGTCGGGCGTCGACGTCGACACGGCGGTCGCGGCCGGCCGGTACCTGGCCTTCGACGCCGCAGTGCTGCTCGCCGGGTTCATGGTCGACGGCGCTCCGCATCCCGGGCGCTTTCGCGCGACGGTCGGCCCGGTGATCGAGCGCGCGACGCGCAGCGGCCGCGGCGTGCGGATCTACGGCGAGATGGTCGCGCTGCTGTGGAAGGCAGGCGACGTCGCCTCGGTCGTCGCGCTCGAGGACATGTGGAACGAGCTCGCGGCAGAGTACGAGTTCGCGTTGCTGTGCGCCTACCCCATGGGCGGCTTCTCGGCCACGGCGAACGCCGCCGCGTTCACGCGCATCTGCGATCAGCACACGGCCGTCATCCCGAGCGAGGGCTGCTCGCTGCTGCGCAACAGCGACGACCAGCAGCGTGTCGTCGCGCGCCTGCAGCAGAAGAACAGCAGCCTGCGCGCCGATGTGGCGAGGCTGAACGGCGATCAGCCGGCGGCCGCCGGCGAGCATCGCCATGACAGCGTCGCGCTGCTCGATCGCGCCGAGCGCGCAGCCGGCATGGGCAGCTGGCAGTGGTGCCCACAGACCGGCGATCTGCGCTGGTCGGCCAACTACTACCGCCTGCTCGGTCTCGCACCGGATTCGATCGCCCCCGCCAACGAGGCGGTGCTGGCGCTCGTGCACCCGGCCGACGCCGCCCGGATGCAGGCCGCCGGCCTGGGCGTGACCGGCGCCGACGGCGACATCACGACCACCGACTATCGCATCGTCCGCGCCGACGGCCTGCTGCGCCACCACCGCAGCATCGTGACCGTCGCTCGCGCCGACGGCGAGAACGTCCGCTACACCGGTCTCGTGCAGGACATGACCGCCGAGACGCAGATCGCCCGCAAGCTGGCCGGTCGCGCGGTCGTGTCCAAGGCCCTGCACGAGTGGCGCAACCTGCCGCGCGGCGCCGAAGCGCTGCTGTCGGA
>Ga0136633_1002708_pt1 | contig 12047 bp, 12 predicted proteins | sample AntDrymeUQ832206_2_FD_105494 | JGI IMG/M metagenome (GOLD analysis project Ga0136633, IMG submission 105494) | Polar desert sand microbial communities from Dry Valleys, Antarctica - metaG UQ83 (22.06) | ecosystem: Environmental > Terrestrial > Soil > Desert | place: Antarctica: Dry Valley...
CCGACATCGCCAAGGGCTTCGGAGCGGGCATCATGCCTCCCAACTACGGACAGACGCTGGATCCGACGGAGATCGACGCCCTGGTCGATTACCTCGAGAAGACCGCGAACGGATGACCAGGAGGGCGATCTAGATGACCGCACGGCTCTTCCGCACCCCGGGCATGCCCCGGGCGTTCACCTATCTCGCACTGGGCGTGCTCTTCTCCACGGCCCTCAGCGTCGCGACCCGCGCCGCCTACGGGCTGGACCTGTTCAGCGGCGAGGCCATCACGCTCATCTCGCTGATCACCGCGCCGCTGTTCTGGCTCGTCGGGATCGGCTGCTTCGACTACTGGTTCTACTGGGCCGCCGGCAAGCCGACCCGGGCCGAGGACCACTCGACCCACGGAGCCAAGTCGTGGAAGGACTACTTCAAGGTCAACACCGATCACAAGGTGATCGGCATCCAGTACGTCGTCACGTCGTTCTTCTTCATGTTCGTCGGCGGCCTGCTGGCCATGCTCGTGCGCGCCGAGCTCGCGGCCCCCGGGTCGCAGTTCGTCGACCCGAGCGCCTACAACGGCCTCTTCAGCGTCCATGCGGCGCTGATGATCTTCCTCTTCATCATCCCCGTGTTCGCCGGCCTGGCGAACTTCGTGGTGCCGCTGATGATCGGCGCGCCGGACATGGCGTTCCCGCGCCTCAACGCACTGTCGTTCTGGATGCTGCCGGTCGCCGGCGTGATGATGATGCTGTCCTTCTTCGCCCCGGGCGGCTCCTTCGCCACGGGCTGGACCGCCTACGCGCCGCTCTCCACGGAGGTGCCGATAGGGCAGATGTTCTTCACCATCGGCGTGCAGTTCGCCGGGGCCTCGTCGATTGCCACGGGCCTCAACTTCCTGGTGACCATCATCACCATGCGTGCGCCCGGTATGAGCTTCTGGCGCATGCCGCTGCTCGTGTGGGCGAACTTCTCGACGTCGCTGCTCGTCGTGATCGCCACGCCGTTCATCGCCGCGTCGCAGTTCTTCGTCCTCTTCGACAAGGCGCTGGGCTTCAACTTCTTCGTCCCCGAGAAGGGCGGCGACGTGCTGATGTACCAGCACGTCTTCTGGTTCTACTCGCACCCGGCCGTCTACATCATGATGCTGCCGGGCTTCGGGATCGTCTCGGAGATCCTGTCGGTCAAGTCGCGCAAGCCGGTGTTCGGCTACCGGATGATGGCCTTCTCCCTGTTGGCCATCGTCGTGCTCGGGTTCACCGTCTGGGCGCACCACATGTTCGTCTCCGGCATGCAGCCGTGGATCCGCATCCCGATGATGGTGACCACGGCGATCATCGCGGTCCCCACAGGCATCAAGATCTTCTCGTGGCTCGCCACCATGTGGCGAGGGGTGCTTCACGTCGACACGCCGATGCTGTGGGCGCTCGGCTTCCTCGCGATGTTCACGCTCGGCGGGATCTCCGGCGTGATGCTGGCGATGATCCCGTTCACGATCCACGTCAGCGACACGTACTTCATCGTCGCCCACATCCACTACGTGCTCTATGGCGGGTCGCTGTTCACGATCTTCGCCGGCGTCTACTACTGGTTCCCGAAGATGACGGGCCGTATGTACGACGAGACGCTCGGCAAGGTCCACTTCTGGATGACGTTCGTCTCGTTCAACCTCACGTTCGGCCCGATGCACCTGATCGGCACGGCGGGGATGCCGCGCCGCGTGGCCGACTACCCCGAGGTCTTCGCCGGCTGGAACCTCTTCATCTCCATCAACTCGTTCATCCTCGGGCTCTCGTCGCTGGTCTTCCTCTACAACATGGTCTCGAGCTGGCGCGGAGGCCCGCGCGCCGAGGCGAACCCCTGGCGCGCCCTCACCCTGGAATGGCAGGTCAGCTCGCCGCCGCCCGTGTTCAACTTCGACCACATCCCGACCGTGGTCGGTGGTCCCTACGAGTACGGCGTCCCGGGCGCCGTGCACGGCATCTTCAAGCCACCCGAGGAGGCGCGTCCGAAGGCGCCCGCCGGAGTCGGGGCGGAGGCCGGGGGCACCCGGAGCCACGGCGAGCACACGATCACGCCGCCGTCGAGGGACGATCACTGATGGCCAACGTCCTCGTCCTGGCCAATGAGACGATCGGCGGCGAGAAGCTGCTCGAGACGATCCGCGAGCGCAACGCGCGCGGTGATGCACGGTTTTACATCGTCGTCCCGCAGTCGCGCCCGCGCTACGGCCGGGTGATCTACGACGAGGCGGTCCGTGACTCGGCGCAGGTGCGCGTCGACCTCGCGCTGGAGTTCGCGCGGCTGGAAGGCATCGAGGCGACGGGCGAGGTCGGCGATCCCGACCCGTACACGGCGGCCACCGACGCAGTCGCGCACTACGGCATCGACGAGATCATCCTGTCGACGCATCCGGGTACGTCATCGGGCTGGCTACGCCGCGACCTGCCCGAGCGCATTCAGCACGGCACGGGCAAGCCGGTCGAGCACGTGGTGGTCGACATCGCCAAACAGGGCCTCCCGTTCCGGGTCACGCTCGTGCTCGCCAACCAGACCGTCGCGAGCCCCGTGCTGGTGGATCACCTGAAGAAGCTGGCCGAGGACGGGCCGCGGCGCTTCATCATCGTCGCCCCGCAGAACTCGGGCGACGGCCGCGCGGTGGCGGGCTCGCGCCAGCGGCTCGCAGCCCTTATCGAGTCGCTGCGCGGAGACGAGATCGTGGCCGCCGGAATGATCGGCGACCCCGACCCCTTCACGGCCGCCATGAACGCGGTCGACTACTTCTTCATCTCGGAGATCGTCGTGTCGACCCTCCCCGAGTTCCGCTCGCGCTGGATCGAGGGCGGCCTGATCGACCGGATCAAGCGCCAGACCGGCAAGCCGGTGGAGCACGTCGAGGCGACCGCGGAGCAGACCGCGGCGGCCGGAGCCTAGGAGGCCAAATGGAAGCCGCGTCCATCAGCGCCGGGCACGCCGTCGCCCATCACGACGACGACCACGACGACCACCACCACGGGCCGCCCGAGGCCAACCGCAGCTCCCGCGTGGAGCCGCAGCTGCTCGGGATGCTGCTCTTCATCATCTCGGAGATCATGGTCTTCGGGGCCTTCTTCACGGCCTACTTCTTCGTCCGGGTGGTCAACGACAACCCGTGGCCGGCGGAGGGCACGGAGCTGCCGAAGCTGATCGCCGGCATCAACACGCTGATTCTCGTGTCGTCGTCGCTGACGGTCCACTGGGCGCTCGAGGGCGCCAAGCGCAACAACCGCTTTGCGCTCCAGGCCGGCATCCTCACGACGTTCCTGCTCGGCGCCACCTTCCTCTTCATCCAGATCAACGAGTACGTGCACATCGGCTTCGCGCCGCAGGACCACGCGCAGGGCACGATCTTCTACGGCCTCACGGGCCTACACGGCGCACACGTGTTCATCGGCCTGACACTGCTCGCGATGGTCACGGTCCGCGCCTTCAAGGGTCACTTCACGCCGGAGGAGCACCGCGGCGTCGAGGTGCCCGGCATCTACTGGCACTTCGTCGATGTGATGTGGGTGATCGTGTACGCCACGGTCTACATCATCTAGCCCCGTGTTGAACCCGCTGCGATCGGAGTCGGAGGCCTTCCGCTTCCTGCTCTACGTAATCGCCGTAGTCGCTGTGGTGGTCGCCGCCGTGCTGCTCGCGCGCGCGATCCTCTAGCCGCGACGCCGAGACATGGGTGAGTGGACGCTCAACCCGGGCGTCATCGCGTCGCTGCTGGTCGCCGAGGTGCTCTACGTGCGCGCGCTGCGGGTCCTGGGCGCGCGCGGGGTCGCCGTGCCGCGTCTGCAGGTGCTTGCCTGGCACGGGGGCTTGGCGCTGTGGATCGCGGGACTGCTCTCCCCCATCGACGCCGGGGGCCATGAGGGGCTGACGCTCCACATGGTCCAGCACCTGTTGATCGCCGACCTCGCCGCCCCGCTGTTTCTCCTGGGTATCCGCAACCCGGTCCTCGTCTTCCTCCTCCCCCGGCCGCTGCTCGTGGCGGTCGCCCGCCGGCCCCGCCTGCGCGGCGCGTTCCGCCTGGCGCGGCGCCCGCTGGTGGCGATCGGGATCTACGCACTCGTGCTCTACCTGTGGCACTTCCCGTTTCTCTTCGAGACCTCGGTCCAGTCCGACCTCGTCCACGCCGTCCAGCACGGCTCGTTCGTCGGCATCGGTGTGCTCGTCTGGTGGTCGGCGCTCGAGCCCAAGCGCAGGCGCCTGCGTGGCGAGCTGTGGAAGATCCCGCACATCATCGCCGCCCGGCTGCTCGGGATGTTTCTCGGGATGGCGTTCGTGGTCACGCGGGTTCCGCTCTACACCGACGTCTACGGCAGCGGGGAGCGGGCGCTCGGGCTCTCCGCGGTGGCCGACCAGCAGACGGCGGGCGGCATCATGATGATCACCGACGGCCTCATCATGGTGGGAGCCCTGACGTTCTTCTTCTGGCGGGCGGCCCAGCAGGCCGACCGCGACGAGGCGGCCGCCGCTACTTGACGGTGAGTTTGCCGACCATGCCGCCCTCGCGGTGGCCGGGAACGGAGCAGTAGAACGTGTACTCGCCGGCCTTGACCGTGACCTTGAGCTCGGAGACGCCACCGCTCTCCACGACCGGCCCCTTCTCGTTGAGGCCGCCGCCTTCGATGGCGAGGTTGTGCGGGATCGTGGACTCGTTCGGCGAGGTGAGGGTGAGCGCACCGGCCGGGCCCTCGGCGGAGGCGAAGGTATAGGCGAGCCCTCCGCCCGGATCGGCCGGAATCTTGACCGCGCCGCCCTGGGCCTTGGCCACGCCGTCGGCCTTCTTGACCCCGACGTCGGCGAGGCGGCCCTCGTCCTCGCCCCCGCGGGCGGTGGCGAAGGCGACGTAGGCAGCCACGTCCTCGGCGGTTTCCCCCTTCACGATGTCGGCCTCCATCGCACCGGCGAGCTTGCCCGTCGCCGGATCCACCTGGGAAGTCGTGTTCGGCTGCTGTATCTGGCGCCGGACCACGCCCTCCACCGTCGAGCGGCCGAACCCCTCCGAAACCGCCCGGGCGAAGGCGGCGTCCAGATTCGGCCCGGTCACGCCGGACGTGCCCGCTCGCTCGAGCACGTGACAGGAGCCGCACTTGGCGACGAACGCCGACTTGCCGTTGACGAGGTCGTTGCCGTCGTCCTTGAGTTCGCACGCCGACACGCCGAATGCGGAGGCAACGGCGGCCAGCGGCAGGAGGAATCTCTGAGCCTGGATCCGCCGATCATCGTGGATGAATCGACGGCGCAGGCCCGTGCCAGGGGCGATCGGCCGAACATCCTCGTGGTGAACCACTTGGAGTGAGGCCGATCGACGCTGGTGCGTGCATGCGACGTACGAGTCGCCGCGAGAATCGGTGGATTCAGGCTGAGCCCGCATGACCCGCAGAATCCTATGGGATCGGCGGGCGGATCGGCTCCCCGGCGCACCCCCGCTACGGACTGGGAAGGTCCCCGAGGTCGTCCGTCGCGGCGCTCAACAGCGTCCGCGCCACGCCGTCCCACGACCACCGCTCGCGCGCGACCGCCACGATGGCTTCCCGGGTGGCGGCGCGCACGGCCTCCGGCGCCGTCAGCCACCCGGCGAGGCAGCTCGCGAGCTCCACCACCGAGTCCGGGCCGACCTCGAAGGACAGCCACGGCCGCACGCTCTCCGGGACGTCCGCGGCGAGCGCCTCGGACACCTCGGCCAGCCCGGAGTGGCGCGCCACGACCGGGAGGGCTCCGCAGGCCGCACCCTCGGCCGCCACCATCCCGAACGCCTCGGGAAAGGTGCTTGGGACGACGATGGCCTCCGCCGCCGGCAGGAGGTCGGCGAGCTCCCCGTGGTCGAGCCGCCCCGTCCACACCACCCGCCGCATGGCCGCTCCCGCGGCACGAAGCGCAGTCTCGTCGGCCCGAGCCAGGAACGCGTCCAGCTCGGGCAGGCGGCGCCCGTCCTCCCCGACGGTGGCGCGCGCGGCGGCCAGGTCGCCTGCGGCGAGGTCGGCGGCGAGACCCTCGAGCCCGGCCCGGAAGCTCCCGAAGCCGACGATCACCAGACGAGCCCGCGGTTCCGCCTCCACGACGCGGGGCCACGCCGCGAGCAGCAGCTCGACGCCCTTGGAGGCGATCAGCTTTCCCACGAAGACGACAATCCGGTCCGCCGCCGGGTCGAGCGCCGCCAGTGCCCGCGCGCCCTCCGACGCGTCGCGCGCGAAGGAGGAGGAGGAGGAGGAGGAGGAAGGAGAGGAGGACACCTGGTTGACAGGATCGGCGGTGGGAATGGGTGCCGCAGCGTGCAGGCGCGCGCGCAGCGCCTCGAGCCCGTCGCGGGCGGCGCCGGTCTCCAGCGGCCGGAAGGCGCCGACGTCCACCCCGGGCGGACCGAGACGGGTGCGGCCGGGCAGGCCCTCGTCATCCATCGCCGCCCACAGGCTCTCCGCGGTGTGGCGGGAGCCGACGAGCACCGCCCGCGCGCCGGCGAGCCCCTCCCGCGCGTGCGGGAGAAAGCGCGGGTGCGGCTTGACGACGTACTCGAGCGCGCTGCCGTGGATCTTGACCAGCCGCGGGATGCCGGTCCCCTGGAGTGCGCGCGCGAGGACGAGCGGCCCCATCACGAGATGGTTGGCCAGGGCGAAGTCGGGCTTCGCCCGCTCCACCACGTCGCGGACGGCGCGGACGTTCGCCTCCACGTACGCGTCGAGGAGCGCGTCGTCGACCTCGTACAACGGAAGCGCGCGAACCCCCTCGTAGCGGTCCGGGACGTACACCGGCAGCAGGCCGCCGATGTCCGGCCTGTATACGGTCGCTCTGCCTTCCGCCGAGGCTCCCTCCCGCTGCGCCACGCGAAGCTCGCCTCCGTCCCAGTCGCCGGCGGCGACGACCCAGCCGAAGTCGAACGGGCGGCGCTCCTGACAGAGCAGATGGACCTCGTGCCCCTGCCGCGTGAGGGCCTCCGCCAACCGGGCGTTGTAGACGTTCGAGCCCGTGCCATCGAGCAGGTAACCGTGGAAGATCAGGACGCGCAATGCGCCCGCGACAGTACCGGCGGGCGTCAGGCCCCGCTGATAACCTGCGCATCCATGCCCGTACGCCAGAAGTACCGGATGCGAACGCCCTCGACCGGGCGCGAGATCCTCGTGGAGGCCGAAGCCGGCCGGGTGTACGTGGACCGCGAGACGGGGGAGCCACTCGAGGTCATCGGGAAGGTGCTTCCCCTGGCACCGTCGAATTCCGAATTGCCATGGGCCGTCGAGAACCTCCGCTTCTGCAACTGGTGCGACCAGCTCGCCCAGAAGGATCTCAACGACTGCCCCACCTGCGGCCGCCGCATGGCCGCCCTGCCCCGCTGAGGAGCCCTTCCATGCGCCATGCGCGCCCCTTCACGCTTCTCCTGATCCTCGCCACCGCTCTGCTCACGGGATGCGGTGGCAATCAGATCACGGCCGACGAGGTGCCGTTGGAACCGCCCGCGCTGTCGCTGCCCGACAATCCCGACGCCGCGCCCGGAGCCGGCGGCGGGAGCGGCGACGTGGCGGACGCGGACGCCGACGCCGACGCGACGCCCACTCCGGAGGCCGACGCCGCCGGGACCACCAGCGGTGGCACGAGCTCCGGCGGAACGGCCCCCGGGAGCACGGGTGGTACCACGCCGCCTCCGGCGGCGACGCCCACCCCGGCGGCCACGCAGGCGCCTGCGGAGGACACCGGCGGCGCGCAGGCCGACGAGGGGCTCGACCAGTTCTGCGCCGACAACCCCGGCGCGTGCTGAGCTGAGGGGACCCGCCTTCGGGGCGGGGCCGCGTCACCGCGACCCCGACCGATGGCCCCGTCAGTCGTTGGGCTTGGGCTCGGTGACGATCGTCGCCGTGTAGGTCAGCCGCGCGGTGCGGTAGAGGCAGCGGAAGCGGGTGATCGCGCCCGGCTGCGACTGGGCCGTCTGGTCCTCCGTGTTCTCACACTTGCCTGCGGGCCGGCTCGCACGCCAGGAGGTGTCGTTGCCGGCGCCGACAGACAGCGCCGGCGCCCACGTGGGCACGGTCAGCGCCACGATGTAGCCCTTCTTGACCGTCAGGGCGCGCGACAGCGGGAACTGCACCGTCTCTCCGAAGTACGGCTTCAGCTTCTCCATCGGGCTCTGCCCCGTCACCCGCGCGTACAGCTTGCGGCCGGGGCGCACGACGGTGATGCCGGCAGACGAGGCGCCTCCGAGCGTCCTGTCGAAGAAGGCGATCTGCTTCTTGGTCGGCTTGCCGAGGGTGATCGTCCAGGCGACCACGCGACCGTCCCGGGGCGCGACGAAGATGGCGCGCTGGGTGCCGACCTTCGTCTGGTAGCCCGTGGTGCGCGATACGGCCAGGCACGGCTTGTCGGGGCAGCTCGCCTTCGGAGACTGGGCCGTCTGGCCCAGTTCGATGATCTTCGCGTAGGCAAGCGCCGGGATCAGCGCCGCTCCGAGAAGCAGCGCGACCAGGACACGGCCAAGGCGTGTGGGATCGTTTCGTTTCATCACGACCATTCAAACACGCCCGGAGCCGGTTCGTCGCGCTCTGAAAGCTCGCGCCCGCACCCGGCTTAGCCTGGCTTAGGCCGTCCGACCCATGGTGCCTGCTCCCCGAGGGGGTTCAGCGGCCCTCGAACTTCGCCCGGCCAGGGCCGTCGGCAAGGAACGAGCCCACCGCGTTGCGCAGGTCATGCGTGGCGAACAGCCCGCCCGCGTTCTCTGCCGTGATGGCGTCAGCCGCCTCCACCCCGCCGTCCAGCGCCGCCCGCACGATCCGCTTGGTCGCCGCGTGGGCGCGCGTGGGGCCGTCGGCGATGCCGCGCGTGAAGGCGACGGCGGCGTCCGCGAAGCCCTCGTCGGGCAGCACGCGGTTGACGACGCCCCAGCCGGCCAGGGTCGTTGCGTCGAACAACTCGCCGGTGTAGACGAGCTCGCGGGCGCGGCCCGGGCCGGCCCGCTGGACGAGTCGCTGCGTGCCGCCCATGGCCGGGGTCAGGCCCACCACGCGCTCCACCAAACCGAAGCGGGCGCTCTCGGCGGCGAGAATCAGGTCGCAGCCCAGCGCCAGCTCGAAGGCGGCGGTCAGCGTCAGCGCGTGGGCGGCGAAGACCGTGGGTATCGGGAGCACCTCCAGACGCCTCGGGACGGCGAGCAGGCGGGCGAACAGCGCCTCGCCGTCACCCGTGGACTCCACGGCGTCGAACACCTTCACGTCGACGCCGCCGGAGACGACGCGGCCCGCGGCGCGGAAGAGCACGGCGCGCGGCAGGTCCTCCTCGATGACCGAGATCGCCTTCTCCAGCGAGGTGAACATGTGCTCGTCGAAGAGGTTGACGGGCGGGGCGTCGAAGGTGACGACGGCGAGGCCGTCCTCGCGCTCGACCCGGACGGGCTCGCTGATCTCGGGTGCGCTCACGCGGCTAGCTCCTTTGCGGTGGCTCGGATCTCGTCGGGGTCGCCCGGGCCGGGCACCCACGGCAGGCGCAGCGGATCGCCCTCCCACCGCGGGATGACGTGGACGTGGAAGTGAAAGACGGTCTGCCACGCCGCCGGGCCGCAGGCGTTGAGCAGGTTGACCCCGTCGGCGCCGAGCCGGTCACCCAGAAGCCGGGCCATCGACTGCGCCGTGGCGGTGCAGGCCGCGAGGTCGTGCGGATCGATGTCGAGCAGATCGCGCGAGTGAGCCTTGGGGATCACGAGCAGATGTCCACGGGCGGCCGGGTTGATGTCCATGAAGGCGAGCGTCCGCTCGTCCTCGTGGACGCGGGTGACGGGCAGCGCGCCGGCCACGATCCCGCAGAAGATGCAGTCGTCGCTCATGGGCCCGGCAGCGTACCCGCGAGCAGGGCCCGCGCGCGCTCCAGCGCCTGCTCGGCACTCGTGAGCTCGCCCGCGTACTGGTCCTCCTCGAGGCGCGCGAGCAACTCCCCGATGCGGGGGCCCGGTTTCAGGCCGAGCTCACGCGCGAGCACGTCGCCGCGCACCAGCGGCGCGGGCAGCCCGCCCTCTGCGGCTTCAAGCATCTCGCGCGCGACCTCGACGTGGAGCGCGATGGCATCCCCGGCGTTGCGTCCCCGCGTGGCCATCCGGTCCACCACCGTCAGGACCGTCACGTCGACGGTCCACGGGGCGGTGGCCTTGAGGTACCGGTGGACCACGCGGGGATCGAGCGGGCGATCGTGGACGAGAAAGCCGAGCCGCAGGTGGTGCCGCGTCAGGGAAGCCACGTAGAGCGCGAGGCGCTCCGACGCGCGCAGGCGCCGCAGAATGCCCGCGGCCACCTCCGCGCCCTCGCTGTCGTGGCCGACGAAGGTGACGCGCCCATCCGGCCGCTCTCCGCGCGTCTGTGGCTTGGCGATGTCGTGGAGCAGCGCGGCCCAGCGCAGGCCGCCCCACCGGGTGAGGTCGTCGGCCAGCGGCTGCGCGAGAACCCTCGCGGCCTTCTCCCCGATCGGGGATGGATCCCGCTCCAGCGCGACCGCCGCTCCGAGCACCTCGAGCGTGTGATCGTGCACATCGCGGTGGTGGAAGACGTTCTGGTCCACGTCGCGCAGGGCGAGCAGCTCCGGCAGGACCGCGGCCGCCACGCCGGCCTCCTCCAACCCCCGTACGGCGGCCACGGGATCGTGGGACCCGACGATGCGCCTGAGCTCGGCGAAGATGCGCTCGGCGGCGACTCGGGCCAGGCCGGGCGCGTGGACCCGGGCGGCCTCGAGCGTGTCGGCCTCCACGGCCATGTCGAGCTCCGCGGCCAGTCGGACGGCCCGGAGGGTCCGCAGGGGGTCGTCGGCGAGCGCCCGCGGGCCGACCATGCGGATGCGACGTGCGGCGAGGTCCTCACGGCCTCCGAAGGGGTCGACGAGGTCGCCGCCCGCGACGGGCTCGGCCATCGCGTTGATCGTGAAGTCGCGGGCCGACAGGTCGGTGTGGAGATCTGAGTCCTTGAGCGGGAGCAGGTCGATCGTCCACCCATCACGGCGGTGGACCGTGCGCCAGCCGCCGAAGGCGTCCGACAGCGAAAAGGCGGCGGCGCCCGTCGCACGGCGCAGCGCCTGGGCCACCGGTTCGGGATCGCCCGCGACCACCACGTCGAGGTCGGCGGTGGGGCGGCCGAGGAGGCCGTCGCGCACCGCTCCACCCACGAGCCATGCCTCGACCCCGGCGAGGTGCTCGGCGAGCAGAGCGCGCGGGTTGCTCATGCGGGTTCCCGCGGGACGCGCGCGGAGATCCCGCACGTGATCTCGTAGGTGATGGTGCCAAGTTGGGCCGCGACCTCCTCCGCGAGGATGCGCTCGCCGTCCTGGGCGCCGATGAGGATCGCCTCGGCACCGCGCACCGGCGGCTCACTGGCCGAGGGCCCGAGGTCGATCGTCAGGTTGTCCATCGACACGGTGCCTGCGATGGGGTGGCGCCGCCCGCCTACGAGGACGTGGCCCGTGTTCGTGAGCCCGCGCCGCACGCCGTCGGCGTAGCCGATGGGAATCGTCGCCAGCCAGGTGTCGCGCTTTGCGACGAAGCGGCGCCCGTACCCGGCGCTCGAGCCCGCGGGGCAGGGCTTGACCTCGGCCACCCAGGAGGCGAGCGTCAGCGCCGGACGGAGCCCGTGGTCGGAGGGGTCGCGTTGGAGCGGGTCGAGCCCGTAGATCGCGATGCCGCACCGGGCCATGTCGAGATGACTCTCCGGCGTGGTGAGGACGCCGGCCGAGTTCGCCGCGTGCAGGAGGATCCCCGGGTGCTCCGCCTTGACCCGCGGAGCCCACGCGAGAAAGCGCTCGAGCTGCTGGAGCGCGAAGGCGGGGTCGTCGTCGGCGGTCGCGAAGTGGGTCATCGCCCCGACGAGGCGCAGGCTGGGCGCCGCGGCGACGGCGCGCACGACCGCGTCGGCCTCCTCGGCGTCGCGGGTCCCGAGCCGGCCCATGCCCGTGTCCAGCTTCACGTGTACCGCGGCGGGGGAACCCGTGGAAGCGACCCGCTCGGCGAAGCCGGGCCGCCAGGCCACCACCTCGGCCCGTGCGGCGAGCGCCACGTCGAGCTCCGTCCGCGAGAGTGC
>Ga0136633_1002709_pt1 | contig 12046 bp, 10 predicted proteins | sample AntDrymeUQ832206_2_FD_105494 | JGI IMG/M metagenome (GOLD analysis project Ga0136633, IMG submission 105494) | Polar desert sand microbial communities from Dry Valleys, Antarctica - metaG UQ83 (22.06) | ecosystem: Environmental > Terrestrial > Soil > Desert | place: Antarctica: Dry Valley...
CCCGATCGGCATCACCAACCCCCCGATCGACGAGCTGCTCGCCGCCACCGACTCCAAGTACAGCCTGGTCATCTACGCCGCCAAGCGCGCGCGCCAGATCAACGCCTACTACTCCCAGCTCGGTGAGGGCCTGCTGGAGTACGTCGGCCCGCTGGTCGAGACCGGCGTGCAGGAGAAGCCCCTGTCGATCGCGCTGCGCGAGATCAACGCGGGTCTGCTCACGCACGAGCAGGTCGCTGACCCGGCTGTCTAAGAGCCCAGCGATGAGCCGCGTCGTCCTGGGCGTGGCCGGCGGGATCGCCGCCTACAAGGCCGTCGAGCTGCTGCGGCGGCTCACCGAGTCCGGCCACGACGTCACCGTCGTCCCGACCCGCGCGGCGCTCGAGTTCGTCGGCGCCCCGACCTGGTCGGCGCTGTCCGGTAAGCCGGTGCGCTCCGATGTCTGGACCGACGTCGAGCAGGTCCCGCACGTCCGGATCGGCCAGGACGCCGACCTCGTGGTGGTCGCGCCCGCCACCGCCGACCTGCTGGCCCGCGCCGCCCACGGCCTGGCCGACGACCTGCTGACCAACGTCCTGCTCACCGCGCGATGTCCCGTGCTGCTGGCCCCCGCGATGCACACCGAGATGTGGGAGCACCCCGCGACCCGGGCCAACGTCGCCACGCTGCGCGCGCGCGGGGTCGAGGTCGTCGAGCCGGCCGTGGGCCGGCTCACCGGCAAGGACTCCGGCAAGGGCCGCCTGCCCGACCCCGCCGACCTGTACGACCTGTGCGTGCGCGCGCTGGCCGGTCGCGAGCAGGACCTCGCCGGCCGGCGGGTGGTCGTCTCGGCCGGCGGCACCCGCGAGCACCTGGACCCGGTGCGCTTCCTCGGCAACCGCTCCAGCGGCAAGCAGGGCTACGCCCTCGCCCGCAGCGCGCAGGCCCGCGGCGCCGAGGTGGTGCTGGTCACCAGTGCCGCGCTGCCCGACCCGGTCGGCGTCACGGTCGTCCGGGTGACCAGCGCGCTCGAGCTCCGCGACGCCGTCCTCACCGAGGGCAAGGCGGCCGACGCCGTCGTCATGGCCGCGGCGGTCGCCGACTACCGGCCGGTCGAGCGCCTCGCGACCAAGCGGAAGAAGACCGACACCCTCACCGTCGAGCTGGTGCAGAACCCGGACGTGCTCGCCGAGCTGGTCGCGCTCCGCGCGCAGGAGGGGACCGCCGACCGCCGGGACGGGCAGGTGCTGGTCGGCTTCGCGGCCGAGACCGGCGACGCCGACGCCGACGTGCTGGTCCACGGTCGGGCCAAGCTGGCCCGCAAGGGCTGCGACCTGCTGGTCGTCAACGAGGTCGGCGAGGCCGGCCACCCCACCGGTTTCGAGGGCGACGCCAACGCGGCGACGGTCCTGGCTGCCGACGGCGCGTCGTACGACGTCCCGCTCGGCAGCAAGGACGCGCTCGCCGACGCTGTCTGGGACCTCGTGGCGGCGCGCCTCACCTAGGACGCCGGGACCCCTGCCACGGTGGCCCCCGTGCGCCGCTGCCTGCTCGTCCTGCCCCTGCTCGTGCTGCCCGCCTGCGGCGACGACGCGCCGCCCGTCAGCCGGGCCGCTCCGACCCCCGACGCCTCTGCGCCGGCCTTCCCGGGCGACGTCGACGGCGACGGCGAGCCCGACGCCGTCACCGTCGGCGAGCAGATCTCGGTGCAGCTGTCCGGGGACGGCCGCACCGTCACCGCCGCCGTGCTCGCCGACACCCCGCCCGTCGCCGCCGGGGCGGAGGACGTCGACCGCGACGGCCGCGCCGAGGTGTTCGTCCGCACGGCCCGCGGGTCGTCGACGACCTTCCTGACGCCCTACCGCTGGGACGGCACGACGTTTGCGCCGCTGCTCCTGGACGGGCAGCCGGCGCGGCTCGGGATCGGCGGCAGCGCAACCCACGGCGAGGGCTTCTCCTGCACCGAGGACGGCCGGCTCGTCGTGCGCACCGCCCTGCGGCAGGACACCGGCAGCTGGGACCTGAGCACGACGACGTACGAGGTCGCGGGGCACGCGCTGACGGGCGTGGACCGCCGCGACGAGGCCGGCGTCGCGGAGGACGACCCGCGCGTGGGCGGGTCCTACCTGGTCGACTGCCGGTCGGTGGGCGAGGGGGAGTAGCCCGCTAGGCTCGACCGTCAAGTCCCGCCACGTGATCCGCCCTGAGGAGCCCTGTGTCCCGTCGCCTGTTCACCTCCGAGTCGGTCACCGAGGGGCACCCCGACAAGATCGCGGACGCCATCAGCGACTCGATCCTGGACGCGCTCCTGGCGCAGGACCCGAAGAGCCGTGTAGCCGTCGAGACGCTCATCATGACCGGCCAGGTGCACATCGCCGGTGAGGTCACGACCGAGGCCTACGCCGACATCCCGAGCATCGTGCGCGACCGGATCCTCGAGATCGGCTACGACAGCAGCAAGAAGGGCTTCGACGGCGCCAGCTGCGGCGTCAGCGTCAGCATCGGCGCGCAGTCGCCCGACATCGCCCAGGGCGTCGACGAGGCGTACGAGGCGCGCGTCGAGGGCGACCAGGACGAGCTCGACAAGCAGGGCGCCGGCGACCAGGGGCTGATGTTCGGCTTCGCGTGCGACGAGACGCCCGAGCTCATGCCGCTGCCGATCGCGCTGGCGCACCGGCTCTCGCGCCGCCTCGCCCAGGTCCGCAAAGACGGGGTCGTGCCCTACCTGCGCCCGGACGGCAAGACCCAGGTCACCATCGAGTACGTCGACGGCCGCCCCGCACGGCTGGACACCGTCGTGATCTCCACCCAGCACGCCGAGGACATCGACCTGGTCAGCCTGCTGACCCCCGACATCGCCGAGCACGTGGTCGCGCCGGAGATCGCCGACCTCGGCATCGAGACCGAGGGCTACCGGCTGCTCGTCAACCCGACCGGCAAGTTCGTCATCGGCGGCCCGATGGGCGACGCCGGCCTGACCGGCCGCAAGATCATCGTCGACACCTACGGCGGTTACGCGCGCCACGGCGGCGGCGCCTTCTCCGGCAAGGACCCGTCCAAGGTCGACCGCTCGGCCGCCTACGCGATGCGCTGGGTCGCCAAGAACGTCGTCGCGGCCGGCCTGGCCACCCGCTGCGAGGTCCAGGTCGCCTACGCGATCGGCAAGGCCGAGCCGGTCGGGCTGTTCGTGGACACCGCCGGCACCGGCGTCGTCGACGACGAGGTCCTGCAGGCGGCCGTCACCGAGGTGTTCGACCTGCGCCCGGCCGCGATCATCCGTGACCTCGACCTGCTCCGTCCGATCTACAGCCAGACGTCGGCGTACGGCCACTTCGGCCGCGAGCTGCCCGACTTCACCTGGGAGCGCACCGACCGCGCCGAGCTGCTGAAGAAGGCCGCCGGCCAGTAGGCCCTCTGCCGTCCGTCGTCGTCCCGACCTGCCGTCTGGCAGCAGGTGACCCCGGACGATGCGGATCTGCTGCCAGCGGCGGCAGCAGATCGGCATTGTCCGGGGGACAGTGTCGTGCGGCGCCAACGAGTCGCGGCGGGGCGGCTCGTACTGATCCTCAGGTCGGATCCGGGGCCGGAACGCTGGCTTTCGCGACACGACGATCAGTACGACCTGCACGCCCGTCGTCCGGAGCCGCGGCTCGTCGGACCGCGCGCCTAGCCTCCAGGTCGTGACCGAGGAGGGGGTGCTGCCGCTGGGGCTCAAGGCCCCGCGCGCCCCTCGGCGGGCCAAGCCGCCGGGGGCGGTGGCCGAGGAGCTGCCGGTCGCCCGGGTGGCCGTCGACACCGGACTGACCCACCTCGACCGGCCCTTCGACTACGCCGTGCCGGCCGCGGCTGCCGACCAGGCCCAGCCGGGCGTACGGGTCCGTGTCCGCTTCGCGGGACGGCTCGTCGACGGCTGGGTGCTGGAGCGGGCCGAGCAGAGCGAGCACGCCGGCCGGCTCACCCCGCTCAGCGTGGTCAGCCCGGAGCGGGTCCTCAGACCCGAGATCGCCGCCCTGGCCAGGGCGGTGGCAGACCGCGGTGCGGGCACCTTGCCGGACGTGCTGCGCCTGGCCGTCCCGCCGCGGCACGCCCGCGTAGAGGCCGAGCCGCACCCCGAGCGGGCGGCCGCACCGAACGCGCCCGACCCGGGCAGCTGGAGCCGCTACACCGCCGGCCCCGAGTTCCTGAGCGCACTGGCAGCGAAACGGTCGCCGCGGGCCGTCTGGTCCGCCCTGCCCGGGCCGAGCTGGCCGGCCGAGGTGGCGGCCGCCGTCCAGGCCTGCGCGGCGAGCGGGCGCGGGGCCGTGGTGGTCGTCCCCGACGCGCGCGACCTCGACCGCGTGACCGGTGCGCTCGCCGAGGCGGGGGTGCCGGCCGCCTCGCTCAGCGCCGACCTGGGCCCGGCCGAGCGCTACCGCCGCTGGCTCTCGGTGCTGCGCGGGGGAGTGCCGGTGGCCGTCGGCACCCGAGCGACGGCCTTCGCCCCGGTCCGCGACCTCGGGCTCGTGGTGGTGTGGGACGACGGTGACGACCTGCACGCCGAGCCGCGCGCGCCCTACCCGCACGTCCGCGAGGTGCTCGCCCTGCGCGCCCACCTCACCGGGGCGGCCTTCCTCGCCGGCGGCCACGCCCGCACCGCGGAGGCCCAGCTGCTCCTCGACACCGGATGGGCGCGACCGCTCGAGGCACCGCGTGCGGTCGTCCGGGCCACGGCGCCGCGCGTCGACGGCACGGGTGAGGACCAGCTCGCCCGCGACCCGATGGCGCAGGCCGCCCGGCTGCCGGCCGCGGCGTTCGAGGCGGCCCGCGACGCGCTCTCGGCGGGAGCGCCGGTCCTGGTGCAGGTCCCGCGCCGCGGCTACGTGCCCGCGCTGGCCTGCGTCCGCGACCGGACCCCGGCCCGCTGCCCCTCCTGCGCCGGGCCGCTCGCGGCTGCCAGCAGCGACGCCGTCCCCGGCTGCCGGTGGTGCGGCCGGCTCGCCGGCGACTGGCAGTGCCCGCAGTGCGAGGGGCGCCGGATGCGGGCCACCGTCGTCGGCGCCGGCCGCACCGCCGAGGAGCTCGGCCGCGCCTTCCCCGGCACGACGGTGCGCACCTCCGGCCGCGACGGGGTCCTGCCGCGGGTCGCCGCCGAGCCCGCGCTGGTCATCAGCACCCCGGGGGCCGAGCCCGTGGCCGACGGCGGCTACGGCGCGGTGCTCCTGCTCGACGGGTGGGCCGCGCTGGGTCGCGCGGAGCTGCGCGCGGGGGAGGAGGCCACCCGCCGCTGGTTCGCCGCCGCGGCGCTCGCCCGGCCCGCCCCCCAGGGGCGGGTCGTCGTCGTGGCCGACCGGGGGCTGGTGCCGGTGCAGGCGCTGGTGCGCTGGGACCCCGCCGGTGCGGCCGAGCGCGAGCTGGCCGAGCGCACCGCCCTCGGCTTCCCGCCGGCGGTCCGGATGGCCAGCGTCGAGGGGCCGCCCGCCGCCGTTGCCGAGCTGCTCGCCGCGCTGCCCGAGGGGGCGCGCACCGACGTCCTCGGCCCTGTCCCGGCGGGCGAGGTCACCGAGCGGGTCTTGCTGCGCGCGGCCCGCACCGACGGCGGCGCCCTGGCCGCCGCGCTCAAGGCGGCCGCGGGCGTGCGCAGCGCCCGCAAGGCCGAGCCCGTGCGGATCGAGCTCGACCCCCGCACGCTCGCATAGCCTGGGGACGTGGCCACCCGAACGATCCGCCTGCTCGGCGACCCCGTCCTGCGCACCCCCGCCGCCGACGTGACCACCTTCGACAAGGAGCTGCGCACCCTCGTCAAGGACCTCGCGGACACGATGATCGAGGCTCCGGGCGTGGGCCTGGCCGCACCGCAGATCGGCGTCGGGCTGCGGGTCTTCGTCTACGACGTCGACGACGTGCTCGGCCACCTGGTCAACCCGGTGCTGCACTTCCCGACCGACGAGGAGCAGGACGGCCCCGAGGGCTGCCTGTCCCTGCCCGACCTCACCTTCGACTGCGTCCGCAAGCAGGACGTCGTGGCGCACGGCCAGAACGTCTACGGCGACCCGGTCACCGTCTCCGGGAGCGACCTGCTCGCCCGCTGCATCCAGCACGAGACCGACCACCTCGACGGGGTGCTGTTCATCGACCGGCTCGACGCCGAGACCAAGAAGGCCGCGATGGCCGCGATCCGCGACGCCGAGTGGGCCCAGCCACCGGTGGTGAAGGTCAGCCCGCACCCGCTGTTCGGCCGCGCGCGATGACGGCCCCTTGAGGCTGGTCTTCGCGGGCACCCCCACCCCCGCGGTCCCGTCGCTGGAGGCGCTGCTCGCCAGCTCCCACGAGGTCGTCGCCGTCGTCACCCGCCCCGACGCCCCCGCCGGTCGCGGCCGGACGCTGCGACCCAGCCCGGTCCGGGAGCGGGCCGAGGCCGCCGGCATCGACGTGCTCACCCCCACCTCCCCGCGTGACCCCGACTTCGCCGCGCAGCTGCGCGCGATCGCCCCCGACTGCTGCCCGGTCGTCGCGTACGGCGCGCTCGTGCCGCAGGACGTGCTCGACATCCCGCGGCTGGGCTGGGTCAACCTGCACTTCTCGCTCCTGCCGGCCTGGCGTGGCGCCGCGCCCGTCCAGCACGCGCTGCTGCACGGTGACGAGGTCACGGGCGCGACGACCTTCCGGCTCGAGGCCGGCATGGACACCGGCCCCGTCCTCGGCGTCACCACCGAGGAGGTACGACCCGGTGACACCAGCGGCGACCTGCTCGACCGGCTGGCCACTGCGGGCGCCGGGCTGCTCGTCGCGACCCTCGACGCCCTGGAGCAGGGCGCGCTCGTGCCCGTCCCGCAGCCGAGCGACGGCGTCAGCCTCGCGCCGAAGATCACCGTCGACGACGCCCGGGTCGGCTGGACCGCCCCCGCCGTCCGGGTCGACCGGCTCGTGCGCGCGTGCACCCCGGCGCCCGGCGCCTGGACGACCTGCCGTGGCAAGCGGGTCAAGCTCGGCCCGGTCGTCCCGGTCGAGGACGTCGTGCTCGCGCCCGGCGAGGTGCGCGACGGGATGGTCGGGACCGCGACGCACGCCGTCCGCCTTGGTGGGGTCCGGCCCGAGGGCAAGGGCGCGATGCCGGCCGCCGACTGGCTGCGCGGCCTGCGCCTCGAGCCGGGGGAGCGCTTCGCATGACGCCGCCCCCACCCAAGAAGCCCCCGCAGAAGAAGCCGGACCGCCGCGCCGCGCGCCCCTATCGCCCGCCGGCCGACGACAAGCCGCGCCGCGCCGCCTACGACGTGCTCGAGGCGGTCCGCACCAAGGACGCCTACGCCAACCTGGTGCTGCCCGGCATCCTGCGCGAGCGCGGCATCACCGGCCGCGACGCCGCGCTCGCGACCGAGCTGGCGTACGGCGCGCTGCGCGGGCAGGGGCTCTACGACGCGGTGATCCAGGCCTGCGTCGACCGCCCGCTGAAGCAGGTCGACCCGCCGGTGCTCGACGTGCTGCGGCTCGGCGCGCACCAGCTGCTGCGCACCCGCATCCCCCCGCACGCCGCCGTCTCCGCCACCGTCGACCTGGCCCGCCGGGTCGTCAGCGCGGGACCGGTCGCCTTCGTCAACGCGGTGCTGCGCAAGGTGGCGGCCAAGGACCTCGCCACCTGGGTCGCCGAGCTCAAGCCGGTCGACGACCGGCTGGCCGCGCTCGCCTTCGAGCACAGCCACCCGACCTGGATCGCCAGCGCCTTCCGCGACGCGCTCGGCGGTGACCTGTGGCAGACCGGCGCGGCGCTCGCCGCCGACGACGCCCGCCCCGAGGTGCACCTGGTCGCCCGCCGGATGTCCCGCGACGACCTCGTCGCGCAGAGCGGCGGCACGCCCGGGCCCTGGTCGCCGTACGCCGTGCGGCTGTCCGAGGGCGACCCCGGCGCGCTCGACGCGGTGCGGCACGGCCACGCCGGCGTGCAGGACGAGGGCAGCCAGCTGGTGGCGCTCGCCCTCGCGAACGCCCCGCTTGAGGGCCCGGACGGGCTCTGGGTCGACCTGTGCTCCGGCCCTGGTGGCAAGGCGGCGCTGCTGTCCGCGCTCGGCGAGCAGCGCGGCGCGCGGCTGCTCGCGCTCGAGGTCCAGCACCACCGCGCCCGACTGGTGAAGCGCAGCGGCACGACCGACGTCGTCACCGCCGACTCGCGCACCCCGCCGCTGCGGCCCGGCACGGTCGACCGGATCGTGCTCGACGCACCGTGCAGCGGGCTCGGGGCGCTGCGCCGACGGCCCGAGGCCCGCTGGCGGCGCCAGCCGAGCGACCTGCCCGGCCTGATGCGACTGCAGGGCGAGCTGCTCGCCTCGGCCGTGCGGCTGCTGCGCCCCGGCGGCGTGCTCCTCTACGCGACCTGCTCGCCGCACCTGGCCGAGACCGTCGTGCCGGTCGGCGACGTCGTGCGCAAGGACCCGACCGTCGAGCAGCTCGACGTGCGACCGCTGCTGCCGGGCGTGCCCGACCTCGGCGACGGGCCGCACGTCCAGCTGTGGCCGCACCTGCACGGCACCGACGCGATGTTCCTGGCGCTGCTGCGCAAGCGGGCCTAGCTACCCCAGTCCGGCCGCAGCGGCATCCCGCTTCGTCCCCGCTCGGACTTCACCGCGAGCACCTGGTGCAACTGGATGTCGCCGCGCTCGAAGGCCAGCCGGGAGCCGGCCAGGTAGAGCGCCCACACCCGCGTGCTGGCCAGCCCGACCTCCTGCACGGCCTCGGCCCAGTGGGCGTCGAGGTTGGCCGCCCAGGCGGCGCAGGTCATCGCGTAGTGCTCGCGCAGGTTCTCCTCGTGCCGCACCTCCAGACCGCTGCGCTGCAGCGCCCCGACGACCCGCCCGAGCCCGGGGATCTCGCCGTCGGGGAAGACGTAGCGGGCGATGAAGCCGCGCGGGTTGATCGGCGGGCTGTCGTCGTCCGCGCGGGTGATGCAGTGGTTGAGCAGCCGCCCGCCGGGGCGCAGCCGGGAGGCGAGCTGGGCGGCGTACGCGTCGAGGTTCGCGACGCCGATGTGCTCGGTGAGGCCGATCGAGCTGACCGCGTCGAAGCCGTGCTCGGTGACGCTGCGGTAGTCGGCGAAGCGCACCTCGACCTGCTCGGACAGCCCGGCGTCGGCCACCGCCTTGGCCGCCCACTCGGCCTGCTGGCGCGACAGGGTCACCGCGACGACCTGCACCCCGTAGTGCCGGGCGGCGTGCAGGGCCATCCCGCCCCAGCCGCAGCCGACGTCGAGCAGCCGCATCCCGGGCGCGAGCCCGAGCTTGCGGCAGACCAGGTCGAACTTCGCCTCCTGCGCCTGCTCGAGCGTCGCCTCCTCGGCGGGGTAGACGGCACAGGTGTAGGCCATCGACGGCCCGAGCATCCGCTCGTAGAAGTCGTTGCTCACGTCGTAGTGGTGCGCGATCGCTGCGGCGTCGCGGCGCAGCGTGTGCGCCCGCAGCCCGGCGGCGTAGCGCTTGGCACCGACCTCCTGCGGCGGCAGCTCGACGACGTGCATCGCCTCGGGGCCGAGCGCGCGCAGCACCTGCAGCCGCTGCTGCCAGGACAGGTCGCCGATGTGCGCGCTGGTCGCCAGCGCCGAGACCACCGCGTGGTGGTCGGGGGCCTCGAAGTCGAGCAGCCCGCTGACGTAGCCGCGGGCCAGCCCCAGCCCGCCGGGCGCGATGACCAGGTGGGTCAGCGCGCGCGGGCTGCGCACGTGCAGCGCGATCGTCGCGTCGGCCGGGCCGCCCTGCGACCCGTCGTAGGCCGTCACCCGCACCGTCGGCGGCAGCACCGTCGTCAGCGCCTCCGCCACTCCCCGTCGTCCCACGGCAGGTCTCCCGTCACCGGCTCCGCACGCACTTGTCATAGAGGTCGAGCAGCCGTCCGTCGCTGTCGTACGCCTGCTTGAGGCGGGCGTACTCCTGGCCGCCGTACAGCTGCCAGAAGTGATCTTCCTCGTAGTAGGACGTGCTGTAGAGGGACTTTCGACCCCCCAGGTCGTCGACCAGCTGCTCGACCAGCCGGTTGTGGCTCCCGTCGGGCCGGCCGGGGGCCAGCGGGACCGTCGACCAGAAGCCCACGTTGACGTACAGCTGCTCCGGTTCGAGCGGGTAGAGCGGCCAGCTGCGCCCGGGGTCGCGCTGCTGGAGCGGGCACAGCCAGACCGGCGCGATCGGCACCTCGCGCGCGAAGACGTCGAGGAACTCCGCCAGCCGCTCCACCGGCACCTCGACGTCCTGCACGACCTCCTCGCGCGGCGGCCCGCCCCGGCGCAGGTCCCAGCGGGTCTTCCACCGGTGTCGCTTCTCGAAGGCGACGATCTTCCAGTAGACGTCGCTGCGCAGCCAGCGCCTCGGCCACAGCGCGCGCACCAGGGGGTGCTGGGCGCCGAAGGCCCGCGAGCACCAGAACCAGTCGGTGTCCCAGCGCCAGAGGTAGTCGCGGACGGTCAGCCAGTCCTCGTCGCGACGCTGCAGCGACTGGTAGTAGATCCCCCGGCCGGTGTAGTCCGAGACCGCGGGTGCGCTGTCGCGCCACGTGCCGAGCGTGATGCGGACGTCCGTGGGCGAGAACCACGTGCCGTCGACGAAGTCCGCGGAGCGCTGCGTGCAGACCTCCGCCAGCAGGTGAGCGGCCTCGGCCACCGACCGGCACTCGACGTGCCGCAGGTGGACGTACGGGGCGACCGGCTCGAGCTCGATCCGGAGCCGCAGCGCGTAGCCGAGTGTGCCGTAGGAGTTCGGGAAGCCGGCGAACAGGTCGGCGTGCGGCCCGTCGGGCGTCACGCGCAGGACGCGCCCGTCGCCGGTGAGCACGTCGAGGTCGAGCACCGACTCGTGCGGCGTCCCGTTGCGGAAGCTGCTGCTCTCGATGCCGAGCCCGGTCACCGCGCCGCCCAGCGTGATCGTCTTCAGCTGCGGGACGACCAGCGGCATGAGGCCGTGCGGCAGGGTCGCGTCGACGAGCTCCTCGTACGTCGTCATGGCGAGGACGTCGGCCGTGCGGCCCGCGACGTCGACCTCGAGCACGCCGGTGAACGCCGAGACGTCCAGTCGCGGCGTGCTGCTGGCGGCACGGGTGCGGAACAGGTTGCTTGTCGACTTGCCGAGCCGCACCGGTGCACCCGCCGGCAGCGCGGCCAGCTGGGCGCGCAGGTCGGCCACGGCGGCGTCGTACGCCGGGCGGCTGCGGAGCGACGTCGGGGACATCAGGCGCGCACCGTAGACCCGCGCGGGCCCGCACGGAACGTCACCACGCTGACCTATCCTCGCGGCGACCCGAACCGAGGAGTGTCGTGCCCCGTCGTGCCCAGATTGCGCCGAGCATCCTGTCGGCGGACTTCGCGCGCCTGGCCGACGAGCTCGCCCGGATCGACGGGACGGCCGACTGGGCCCACGTCGACGTCATGGACAACCACTTCGTCCCGAACCTCACGCTGGGGCTGCCGGTCGTCGAGGCGGTCCTCAAGAGCACCTCGCTGCCGGTGGACTGCCACCTGATGATCGAGGACCCCGACCGCTGGGCGCCGGCGTACGCCGAGGCCGGAGCGGCCAGCGTCACCTTCCACGCGGAGGCCGCCGCGGCGCCCGTGCGGCTGGCCCGCGCGCTGCGCAAGGAGGGCGCGCGGGCGGGCATGGCGCTCAAGCCGGCCACTCCCGTCGAGCCCTACCTCGACCTGCTGCCCGAGCTCGACATGCTGCTGCTCATGACCGTCGAGCCGGGCTTCGGCGGGCAGAGCTTCCTTGACCTCGTGCTGCCCAAGATCCGCCGGGCGCGCAAGGCGATCGGCGACCTCGACCTGTGGCTCCAGGTCGACGGGGGCGTCGCCGCCGACACGATCGAGGCGTGCGCCGAGGCCGGCGCCGACGTCTTCGTCGCGGGCTCGGCCGTCTACGGCAAGGACGACCCGGCCGCCGCCGTCGAGGCGCTGCGCGCGCTGGCCGCGCCGCTGGTGGGCCGCTCGTGAGCTGCCCGTGACGGGCCGCGTCCTGGTCGCCGACGACGACACCGACATCGCCCGCTTCATCGAGCTCAACCTCACGCTCGAGGGCTACGAGGTGCAGGTCGTGCACGACGGGGCGAGCGCGCTGCAGGCCGC
>Ga0136633_1002710_pt1 | contig 12046 bp, 12 predicted proteins | sample AntDrymeUQ832206_2_FD_105494 | JGI IMG/M metagenome (GOLD analysis project Ga0136633, IMG submission 105494) | Polar desert sand microbial communities from Dry Valleys, Antarctica - metaG UQ83 (22.06) | ecosystem: Environmental > Terrestrial > Soil > Desert | place: Antarctica: Dry Valley...
CGGCCGTGCCGAGCCCGAGGGCGCCGTCGAAGGAGCAGCCCCGGTCGCCCTGCGGGCAGGCCAGCTCACCCATGTACGACTGGCCGGTCGGGTCGCTGTCCATCGCCTGGTTCGTGGCGAACAGCGCCTCGGGCCAGTAGTTGTTGGTGCTCGCGGCGTTGTAGGAGAACTGAGGGGCGACCGGGTCGCAGAAGCAGACGACGCTGGTCGCCGGGTTCTGCGGGCTGTTCATGACCGCGGTCCCGGCCTGGCTCTGCTGCGTCGCGGTCGCGACGTTCTGCTCGTAGAAGTACTCGTGGCCGTCGACGTCCTCGCCGCACTTGGCCAGCTCGGGGTAGAGCACCTGCTTCACGACGCGCTCGTTGTCCGGGTCGTTGGTGCTCACGACGCCCAGCTGCCGCTTGCGGGTCCGGAAGTCCTGCGCGGGGTTCTGGGCGCCGGCGTGGACCGCGGGCTTGCCGGCCAACGAGCCGCACCACCACTGGGCGAACAGCCGCGCCACCTTGCTCGAGCTCATGCTGTAGTCGTAGTTGTAGGGCTTGAGCGCGTTGCGGAACTCCTCGGAGAAGCCGGCGCCGCCGAAGCTCACGACCTTGCGCCGGGCCAGCTCGGCGAAGCAGGCCGAGCACACCGTGGTCTGGAAGAACACGGCGTACGGCTTGAACGTGTCGACGATCCGGTTCATCTCCGGCAGCAGGCACTGCAGCTGCGGCGGGACAGTCCGGCAGGTGCCCTGGAAGGTCTTGATGTCGATCTTGCGGCCGTGCAGCTGGTAGCGGCTGTTGAGGAAGGACGCGAAGGCCGCGTTGGCGCTCTGGGCGGTGGCCGCGTCGTAGTAGAGCCCCTGCGCGCGCAGGATCGCGTTGACCTCCGCGCCGTAGTCCGGCACGTAGTGCACGACGGTGATGGTGTCGGCGCTGACGCCCATCGAGGTCGCGCCGCCGTTGTCCCCCGCCTTCGCCCCCGGCTTGCCGGGCGCACAGGGCGGCGCGAAGAAGTCGATCGCCGGGTCGAACTGGCGGCCGTCCACGCAGTGCGCGGTGTCGCCGGTCGCGACCGGCGCGGCGCCGGTCGCGCCGGCGGTGCCGCCCGTCGCGGCTCCAGCCGCGGTGCCCGTCGTGGCGCCGGTCGTGCCGGTGGGCGCCGCGCCGCCCGCCGTCGGGCTGCCGCCCGGGACGACGGTGCCGTCCGGCAGGACGGTGTCCGGCAGCGCGCCGTCGGGCCCGGCCAGAGCCGGGTCGCCGACACCGCCGGTCGCCCCTGGCACGCCCGCGAAGCCGTCCGCGCCGAGCAGGTCGGTCGCGGTCGTCGGCGCCACCGACGGCGCGACCAGGACCACGACCAGCTGGACCGCGGCGAGCATCGCCAGCGGGCCGTACTTGCGGGCGGGCGAGCTCCGGTACACGTGACCTCCATCGAGCCGGGCGACGCGCGCGGGTGTGCGCTCGGTCACACAGTTCGACGGGGTGCCGGAGGTTCCTGCCGGCCGGGCGATGCCTTGTGCACGCTGGGTGCAGGCAGGGGTGGCAGCAGTCGGCCCGGCCCCTAGCCGCAGGAGGCACCGGGCCGACTGGGAGCTGCTGGATCAGCTGAGCTGCACGACCGCCTTGGCCGCGGTGAGCACCTTGCTGTCGCCGACGGTGGCGGTCAGGCCGAGGACCACGCGGCCACCGTCGAGCTTGTCCTCGACGGTCCCGCTGACGGTGAGCGTGGCGCCCTGGTCGTCGTCGGCGACGGCGACCGGGCGGCTGAAGCGCACGGCGTACGACCGCACCGCGCCGGGGTCGCCGGCCCAGTCGGTGACGGCCCGGCCGGTCTGGGCCATGGTCATCATCCCGTGGCTGATCACGTCGGGCAGGCCGACGGCCGTGGCGATGCGCTCGTTCCAGTGGATGACGTTGAAGTCGCCGCTGGCGCCGCAGTAGCGGACCAGGTCGGCGCGCGTGATCGTGAAGGTGCGCGCCGGGAGCTCGGTCCCGACCTCGACCTCGTCGTAGCGGGGCACCTCAGGCCTCCTTCGGCTCGCGCGGGGCGGCGGTGCCGCGGCTGACGATGGTGGAGCGCAGTGTCGCGACCTTCTCGCCGTCGGCCGCGGTCACCTGGGTGACGGTGACGATGAGCTCGTTGCGGCCGGCGTCCTTGATGTCCTCGACGCTCTGCACGCTGGACAGCACGTCGCCGGCGCGCACCGGCCGGTGCAGCTCGAAGGACTGCTCGCCGTGGACCACCATCGAGTAGTCCAGCCCGAGGGCCGGGTCGGAGAGGGGGCCCTCGGTGGCGTACCGGAAGTTCAGGACGGTGAGGAACGTGGGCGGCGCGATGACGTCGGGGTGGCCGAGCGCGCGCGCGGCCTCCGCGTCGAGGTAGGCGGGGTTCACGTCGCCGATGGCCTCGGCGAAGCGGCGGATGTGCTCCCGGCCCACCTCGTAGGGGGCCGAGGCCGGGTACTCCCGGCCGATGAAGTCGCGGTTGACGGGCACGGTGCTCCCTCGCTGGGTCGGTCCGGCGGACGCTAGCGCAGGGCCCCGAACGCGACGGAGGCCGGTCTCCCCCGTGGGGAGCCGGCCTCGACGTGCGGTGCGGGTGCGGGACTAGCGCGTCTCGCGATGGTCGGTGTGCTGCCGGCAGGTCGGGCAGAACTTCTTGAGGTCCATGCGGTCCGGGTCGTTGCGCCGGTTCTTCTTGGTGATGTAGTTCCGGTTCTTGCACACCTGGCAGGCCATCGTGATCTTCGGGCGGACGTCAGTGGCGGCCATGCGGAGGTGCCTGCTCTCTCAGATCGCGGGACTAGCGGGTGTGTGCCGGGGAGGGCACGGTGCACGAGACTACCCGGCGCGAGCGCCGGGGGTGTAGCGGTGACCGGACTTGAACCGGTGACACAGCGATTATGAGCCGCTTGCTCTACCAGGCTGAGCTACACCGCCGAGACCGCCGACCGGCCGGGACCGGGCAACGGGACAGAGCCCCCTTACGGAATCGAACCGTAGACCTTCTCCTTACCATGGAGACGCTCTGCCGACTGAGCTAAGGGGGCGGCGAAGCGAGAGGGAGCCTACACGTTCGCGCGGCCGGGCCGGAGGTGCTCCGGGCCGCTGCCCGTGGTGGTCTTGAGGGGTGTCCCCGCTGGTCGACGTCGATCCCGGGCTCGCCGTCGCCCTCGTGCTGCTGGTCGCCCTCGCCTGCGCGCTGGCGGCGTACGGGCAGCTGTGCCTGCAGCGCGAGGTCGTCATCGCCTCGGTGCGGGCGCTGGTGCAGCTCGGGCTGGTCGCGCTGGTCATCGCCGCGGTCGTCCGCTCGCTGTGGCTGAGCGCGCTGTTCGTGCTGACCATGTTCCTGGTCGCGAGCGGCACGGCCGGCCGGCGGCTCACCCGCTCGCGCTGCGGCTGGTGGTGCGCGCTGCCGGTCGGCGCGGGCGCGCTGCCGATCACCGCGGGGCTGGTGCTGCTCGGCGTCGTGCCCGCGGAGGGCGTGGCGGTGGTGCCCGTGGCCGGCATCCTCATCGGCGGCGCGATGGCCGGCACCGTGCTCGCCGGCCGCCGGGGGCTGGACGAGCTGCACGCGCGCCGCGGCGAGGTGGAGGCGGCGATGGCGCTCGGCTTCCACGACCGCGAGGCCGGGCTCATGGTCAGCCGGCCGGCGGCGGCCGAGGCGATGCTGCCGGGCCTGGATCAGACGCGGACCGTCGGGCTGGTCGCGCTGCCGGGCACCTTCGTCGGGACGCTGCTCGGCGGGGCCACCCCGGTGCAGGCCGGGGCCGTGCAGGTGCTGGTGCTCGTCGCGCTGCTGGCCGTGCAGGCCGCTGCGGTCGTGGTCACCGTCGAGCTCATCGCCCGCGGGGTGCTCCGCCGCCCCTGACCGTCCCGCGCCGGCGCCCAACCCGCTGCGCCGACAGGGGGGCACCCGCAGGGGCCGTATGGCCCATCCTCGCGCTGCGCCGTCCGAGTGGTCGTCGGACGTCGCGGTCGTCCTGCTCCCCTGATCGGCGCCCGGTGCCACCCGGGCGGCACCGGGCCGGACGACCGGCGGGTCGACCCCCGTCCCCCGTTCGGGGGAGTCACGTCGGTGGCCGGGCCAGTCATTCGTCCTCCATATGCCTATAGATCGCCACGCACCGGGACGAACCTTGGTGCAACGGACGCATCCTTCGACCAGCCGGTCTGGACCCGGCGAGGCGCCCGGATCACGACAGGGCACCCCCGTCGAGAGGCGGGTCCGCAAAGTCACGGGCCCACGGCGCAGCTGCGCCACCGGCAGCCGGACCACCGACGATCTCCCTGGAGCACCACCATGACCCCCTCCTGCACCTCCGCACCACCCTCTCCCGGCCAGGCACTGCGCCAGCTGCTGGTCGGTGCCGCCGTCGCGACGGCCGGCGCCGTCGCCGTCCTGCTCCCCCTGTCCCAGAGCCCGGTCCTGCCGGCGCCGGCGTCCGCACCGGCCGCGGTCAGCTCGGGGAGCCCCTCGGCCCCGAGCTCGACCCCGTCCCGACTGGCGGCCGCCCGGGCGGCGATCGCCCCCGCAGTTGCCGGCGACGTCCGGCTCCTCGCGGCGCAGCCGGCCGCCGGGCTGACGTGCACGGCCTCCGCGGCCGGGACGCCCTTGTGCGTGCACGGGCACGACGCCGCCCCGCCCGTCGACGCGGGCCGTCGCGTCGCTGCCGGGACCGCCGGCAGCGACGCCGGTAGCGCCGGCGGCCAGCTCGGCTGCTACGGCGACGGCACGAGCGGACCGCGGGTGCGCACGGTCTACGCCCACGCGCAAGCGGGCCCTGACCGGTACTCGTCGCTCCTGCCGGACTTCGAGCGCTGGGCCGCCGGCGTGAGCGGCCAGGTCGACGACAGCGCCCGGGCGACCGGCGGTCGGCGGCACGTCCGCTTCGCGACGACGGGCGGTGCGGCCTGCCGCCTGGCCGTCCTGCGCGTGGCGCTGCCGCCCGCCGCCTTCGCCTCCTTCCAGGCCACGGTCGACGCCCTCCAGGCACGCGGACTGACGACCCCCCACTCGAAGTACGTGGTCTGGGCCGACACCGACCGGTTCTGCGGTCTGGCCACCACGTTCGCCGACGACCGACCGGGGCCGGGCAACCACAACGACGGACCGACGCCCGGGTACGCCCGCATCGACCGCCCGTGCTGGGGCCAGGTCGAGGCGCACGAGCTGATTCACATGCTCGGCGGTGTGCAGGGCTCCGCGCCGCACTCGACCGGCGGGTTCCACTGCAACGACGGTCATGACGTCATGTGCTACGACGACGGCGCGGCACGGTCCACCCAGGCCGCCGTCTGCCCGACCAGCCGTGCAGGAATGCTGGACTGCCGGGGCGACGACTACTTCTCCACCGCCACGGCCGCCGGCAGCTACCTGGACCAGCACTGGAACACCGCCACGAGCTCCTTCCTCGCGACGACGCTGACGCAGACGGCGCCGCCCGCGCCCTCCCCGTCGCCGAGCCCGTCGTCGACGCCGTCGCCGACCCCGTCGGCCGGGACCGAGGCGGACGGCGGGGGCTCGGAGGGCAACCCGCTCAGCCTTCTCCCCTCGCTGCTGTCGACCGCCCCGCAGGTTCGGCCTGGGCGGCCGACCCAGCCGGTCCCCTCCGCCGTCCCGGCCCTCCCGACGCTGACCGAGCTCGTCCGATGACGGCGCCGACGCTGGACCTGGACGCGCCGTCCAGTGCGTTCGTCCCTCACCAGCCCGGCCTGCGCGCGCTGCTCCAGCAGGTCGACCAGGTCCGCCGCACGCTGCCGGCCGGGTCGGCACCCGCCCCGCACCGGCCGCCCGATGCGCTGGCCGCCCTGTTCGAGGCCGAGCTGCGCCAGGCCCTGCGGGCCGGTGACGCCAGCCGGGCGACGGAGGCTGCCTCAGCGCTCTGGCGGCGTACGGGCGACCTCAGCCGCAGCCACGCCGCGCTGTCCCGCGTCCTGGCCGACGCCGGCTCCGCGTGGGCCGCCGGGTCCGGCAGCGTGGTCGAGGAGCGCCGCTGCACAGCAGCCGCGACGGCGGTCCTCGCACGGCTGCGGGCCGCGACGCCGGTCGCTGGGCCGTCCCCGCTCGGTCCCGTGCTGCTGGCGACCCCACCCGGTGAGCGGCACGTCCTGGCGCTGGACGCGCTGGCGCACGTCCTCGACGTCGCGGGTCATCCGGTGGACGTGCTGGGCGACCTCCCCCGGGACGAGCTCGTCCGGGCGGCCGCCGGTGCCCGCGCCGTCGCGCTGAGCGTGCACCGCCGGGACCCGTCGCTGCCGGGGCTGTTGAGCCGGCTGCGGGCAGTGGCACCGCAAGCGCTGCTGGTGGTCGGCGGGCCCGCGTCGCGCGGGTGCACCGGGGCGGACCTGCTGACCAGCGACCCGGCCGTGCTGCTGGCTGCGCTCGCACGACCGGGCTGCCCGCTGAGCGACCGGGAGCGTCAGGTGCTCGAGCAGGTGGCCGACGGGCTGACGAACGCCGAGGCAGCCGCCGTGCTGGGCATCGCCCCGGCCACGCTCAAGACGCACCTGGACCGCGTCTTCGAGCGGACCGGGACGTCCCGTCGGAGCGCCGCAGTGGCCGTCGCCGTGCGACACGGCTGGATCTGACGCCGACGGCCCCCGGACGCGTGTCCAGGGGCCGTCGCACGAGGCGTGGCGGGTGAAGGGTTCGAACCTTCGTAGGCTGAGCCGGCAGATTTACAGTCTGCTCCCTTTGACCACTCGGGCAACCCGCCTGGTGCGCGGGAGACGATAGCAAGGAGCAACGCGTGGCTGATCCGTCGTTCGACGTCGTGAGCAAGGTCGACCGGCAGGAGGTCGACAACGCCCTGAACCAGGCGGCCAAGGAGGCCGCCACGCGCTACGACTTCAAGGGCACCGGCGCCGAGATCGCCTGGTCCGGCGAGTCGATCGTCATCAAGGCGAGCGCGGAGGAGCGCTGCGCCGCGCTGCTCGACGTCTTCAAGGAGAAGCTGGTCAAGCGCCAGATCTCGCTCAAGACCCTTGAGGCCGGCGAGCCGCAGCAGTCCGGCAAGGAGTACCGCCTCACCGCCACGGTGAGCGAGGGCATCAGCCAGGACAACGCCAAGAAGGTCAGCAAGGTCATCCGCGAGCAGGGCCCCAAGGGCGTGCAGGCGCAGATCCAGGGCGACCAGCTGCGCGTGAGCGCGAAGAAGAAGGACGACCTGCAGGCGGTCATCGCACTGCTCAAGGGCGAGGACTTCGACTTCGCCCTGCAGTTCACCAACTACCGCTGAGACCTGGCGCGCGCAGGCGGGACGGCCCAGCGGCTCGTACTGATCGTCGTGTCGGCCAGGGCCGCTTCAGCGCCCCGGGAGACGACACGAGGATCAGTACGACCTCTGCTACGAGCGAGCGCGGGCTCCCGCCGCTACCGGCGGTAGCCGGCCATGGCCTCCAGGCGGGCGATCCGCTCGGCCATGGGCGGGTGGGTGCTGAACAGCTTGCCGATGCCGCCGCCGCGGAACGGGTTGGCGATCATCAGCGACGAGGTCGGCACCAGGGACGGGTCCTCGACGAGCGGGCGGGCGGCGGTGCCGTGCTCCAGCTTGCGCAGGGCGCTGGCGAGGGCGAGCGGGTCGCCGGTGACCTGCGCGCCGGTGACGTCGGCGGCGTACTCCCGGTTGCGGCTGATGGCCATCTGGATGACGCCGGCGGCCAGCGGGCCGAGGATGATCAGCAGCAGGCTGGACAGCACGTTGCCGCCCTCACGGCTGCGCCCGCCGAAGATCATCGCGAACTGCGCCATGTTGGCCATGAAGGTGATGACCGTGGCCAGCGCCGCGGCGACGGAGGCGACGAGGATGTCGCGGTTGCCGACGTGGGCCAGCTCGTGGCCGAGCACGCCGCGCAGCTCGCGCTCGTCGAGCAGCTGGAGGATGCCCTCGGTGCAGCAGACGGCGGCGTTCTGCGGGTTGCGGCCGGTGGCGAACGCGTTCGGCGCGGCCGTCGGGCTGAGGTAGAGCCGCGGCATCGGCATCCGCATGGAGTGCGCCAGCTCGGCGACGATCGCGTAGAGCCGCGGGTGCTGCACCTGGCTCACCGGGTAGGCGCGCATGCTCCGCAGCGCCAGCTTGTCGCTGTAGAAGTACGAGTAGCCGTTGACGCCGATCGCGACCACGAGGGCGATGACCAGGCCGCTGGAGCCGAACTGCGCGCCGACGAACAGGATCAGCGCCGACAGCAGACCGAGCAGCATCGCCGTCTTCAGCCCGTTGCGGTGTCCGTGCACAGGAGCCCTCCGGAGGTCGTGTGGTGCGCCGGTAGAACGTCCGACCAGCAGTCCGGCGTTCCGAGCTCCCGTCACGCTGCCGTCCGCGGCAGCAGATCCGCAGCCTGCGGGGACCGCCGAGGTCAGCGCGGGGCGCGGGCGGCGGCGACCGCGTCGAGGCGGGCGGCGGCGGCGGTCTCCTCCGCGGGCTCGGCAGCGGGGTCGAGCGGTGGGGGCGGGGGCACGTCGCGCACCCAGGCGCGCAGGGCCTCGCGCTCCTCCACCAGCCCGTCGCGGGCCGGCTCGGTCGGCACCAGCGCCGGCGCCCAGAACAGCGCGTCGAAGGGGCACACCTCCACGCAGATCCCGCAGTACATGCACAGCGACCAGTCGATGGCGAAGCGGTCGAGGACGTTGCGGACCCGCGGCCGGCCACCGGTCTTCGCGGGCGGCGCCGCCTCGGTGTGCCCCTCGACGTAGAGGCACCAGTCCGGGCACTCGCGGGCGCAGAGCATGCAGACGGTGCAGTTCTCCTCCACCAGGGCGATGGTGCCGCGGCTACGGAGGGGCGCGGCGGCACGCAGGACGGCCAGCCCCTCCTCGAGGCTCACGACCCGGCCTCGGGCAGCGGATCCCCCGGCGGCACCGGCGGCGGCGAGCCCGGGGGCTGCAGGCGGCGGGAGGCCGCCCGGCCGGGCTTGTCGGCGGGGTCGACGGCCCCGGGCCACGGCGCCTGACGGGCGGCCAGCACCCGCTCCTTGCGCAGCGGATGGGCGCCGGCCAGCTCCTCGGGCAGCAGCAGCGGGACCAGCGACGGGTGGCCGTCGAAGGCGATGCCGAGCATCTCTGCGGCCTCGCGCTCGTGCCAGCCCGCGCCGCCGAAGACGCCGGTGAGGGAGGGGACCCGGGCGTCGTCCCGTGGGCACCGGGTCCGCAGGTGGAAGCCGTGCCGCGCCGCGACCGACCACAGCCGGACGACCACGTCGAAGCCGCCCGGGTGCTCATCGACCGCGAGCAGCACGTCGAAGAACGTGCCGTCCAGCACCTCGTCGTCCCGGGCAGCGGTGACCGCCTCGACCCACCGCTCGCGGGGGACGTCCGCGGTGGTGACGGCGTACGACGTGCTCGTGGTGGCGTACGGCAGGACCTCGGCCAGGCGCTCGGCGACGGCCACGGGAGCGGTCACGGGACCGGCCTGGCGCGCAGGTCGGCGGGGCCGACCGCTCCCCCGGTGGGCGAGACGAGCGCGCCGCCGACGACCGTCCCGGCGGGTGCGCCGTCGGACAGCGCGTCCAGGGCGTCGAGCAGCGCCTGCGGGCGGGGCGGGCAGCCCGGCACGTAGAGGTCGACCGGGAGCAGCCGGTCGACGCCCGCGACGACGGAGTAGGAGTCCCAGTACGGCCCGCCGCTGCTCGCGCAGGCGCCGAAGGCCAGCACCTTCACGGGCGTGGGCAGCGACGCGTGCAGCGCCTGCACCAGCGGGCCGAGCTTGGCGGTGACGGTGCCGGAGACGAGCAGCACCTGCGCGTCGCGCTCCGCACCGGCGTGCGGCACGCGCCCGCCGCCGGGCTCGAGGGCCGCGACCATCGCCTCGACGGCGCAGCAGGCCAGCCCGACGTTGAGGACCGTGAGCGTCCAGCGCCGACCCCGGTCCAGGACCAGGACGGCCGGGCGGGTGGCGGGCAGCGGCGCCGGGCGGGCGGGGTCCAGCACGTCAGCCGGTGCGGGCCAGCACGAAGTCGGTCAGCGAGGACAGCGCGTCGCGCACCGGGCCGGGCGGAAGGTCGCCGGCGACCGACCGGGCCTCGTCGACGCAGGCGGTCAGCCGGGCCCGGGCCTGCGTCATCGCCGGGTGGGCGCGCAGCAGGGTGAGCGCCTCGGCGAGCCGGTCGTCGTCGTCGAGGTCGCCGAGCAGCAGCTCGCGCAGCCTGGCGCTCTGGGCGTCCGTGCCGGCGAGCACGAGCAGGACCGGCAGGGTGCGGATGCCCTCGCGCAGGTCGGTGCCGGGGGTCTTGCCGGACTGGCCGGTCTCGGACAGCACGTCGATGAGGTCGTCGGACAGCTGGAAGGCGGTGCCGAACACCTCGCCGAAGCGCGCGACGGTCTCGACGTCGGCGGCGGGCGCGCCGGCCATGAGCGCGCCGAGCCGGGCGGAGGTCGCGATGAGCGAGGCGGTCTTGTCGGCGATGACCTGCAGGTGGTGCTCGACCGGGTCTTCGCCCTCGGCGGGGCCGGCGGTCTCGGAGATCTGCCCCTCGACCAGCCGGGCGAAGGTGCGCGACTGGATGCGGGTCGCCTCGGTGCCGAGGCCGGCGGTGAGGTCGGAGGCGCGGGCGAACAGGAAGTCGCCGGTGAGGATCGCGACGGTGTTGGTCCAGCGGGCGTTCGCCGAGGGGGCGCCCCGCCGGACGTCGGCCTCGTCCATGACGTCGTCGTGGTAGAGCGTCGCAAGGTGGGTGAGCTCGACGACGACCGCGGCGTCGACGACCCCGGCCGCGGAGGGGTCGCCCAGCCGGGCGGCGAGCAGGGCCAGCAACGGGCGGACCCGCTTGCCGCCGGCGTCGACGAGGTGGCGCGCGGCCTCGCCGAGCAGCGGGTGTGCGGCGACGACGACCTGCTGCAGCCGCTGCTCGACCTCGCCCAGGCCGTCCTGGACGGCCGCGGCGAGCTCGGGGTCGGCAGCCTCGAGGACCGCGCCCCCGCTGACCACCATCAGGACACGAGCCGGGAGGCCTGCTCGGCCAGGTCGAGGACCGGCTGCGGCAGCACGCCGAGCACGACGGTCACGGCCAGGCCCAGGGCGATCGCGCTGGCGGTGAACCCGCTCGGCACCGAGACCGTCGGCCCGTCCGGCGCCGGCTCGCTGAAGAACATGAGCACGACGACCCGGGCGTAGAAGAACGCGGTCACCGCGCTGGTCACGACGCCGACGACGACGAGCCCGGTCGCGCCGCTGTCGACGGCGGCGGTGAACACCGCGAACTTGGCCATGAAGCCGCTGGTGAGCGGGATGCCGGCCAGCGCGAAGAGGAAGAAGGCGAACGTCCCGGCCACCAGCGGGCTCTTGCGGCCCAGGCCCGCCCACTGCGCGAGGTGCGTCGCCTCGCCGCTGCTGTCGCGCACCAGCGTGACGACGGCGAAGGCGGACAGCGTCGTGAAGCCGTAGGCGAGCAGGTAGAACATCGTGCCCGCGAGGCCGGCCGGCGACAGCGCGATGACGCCGACGAGGATGAAGCCGGTGTGCGCGACGGCGGAGTAGGCGAGCATCCGCTTGACGTCGGTCTGGGTGACCGCGAGCAGCGCGCCGACCACCATCGTGAGGATGGCGACCACCCACATCATCGGCTCCCAGTCCCACTCGGCCGAGCCGAAGCCGACGTAGAACACCCGCAGCAGCGCACCGAAGGCCGCGATCTTCGTGCAGGCCGCCATGAGCGCGGTGACCGGCGTCGGCGAGCCCTGGTAGACGTCCGGCGTCCACGCCTGGAACGGCACGGCGCCGACCTTGAACAGCAGGCCGACCGCGAGCAGCGCGATGCCGGCGAGCAGCAGCGCCTCGTTCGACTGGGCCAGCCCGGTGGCGGCGGCGACGTCGCCGAGGTCGACGCTGCCGGCGTAGCCGTAGAGCATCGCGACGCCGTAGAGGAAGAACGCGGAGGAGAAGGCGCCCAGCAGGAAGTACTTCATGGCCGCCTCCTGCGAGAGCAGGCGGCGGCGACGGGCGAGGCCGGCCATGAGGTAGAGCGGCAGCGACAGCACCTCGAGCGCGATGAACATGAGCAGCAGGTTGTTCGAGGCGGGGAACAGCATCATGCCGCCGAGGCTGAACAGCGCCAGCGGGTAGATC
>Ga0136633_1002711_pt1 | contig 12045 bp, 12 predicted proteins | sample AntDrymeUQ832206_2_FD_105494 | JGI IMG/M metagenome (GOLD analysis project Ga0136633, IMG submission 105494) | Polar desert sand microbial communities from Dry Valleys, Antarctica - metaG UQ83 (22.06) | ecosystem: Environmental > Terrestrial > Soil > Desert | place: Antarctica: Dry Valley...
CGCCGACCGCGCCCGCCCCGCGGAGCTCTCCAGCTACGAGACGGTCAACCACTGGTTCGACCTCGCGGCGGACCGGCTGGACCTGCCCGAGGACGTGCGCGCGGTGCTGCGCTCCTCCTATCGCGAGGTGCAGGTCCAGATCCCGATCCGGCTCGCGGACGGGCACACGCACGTCTACTCGGGCTACCGCGTGCAGCACAACGGCGCGCGCGGCCCCTACAAGGGCGGCATCCGCTACCACCCGGACGTCGACCTCGACGAGGTCCGCGCGCTCGCCACGCTGATGTCGTGGAAGACCGCGATCGCCGGGATCCCGTTCGGCGGCGCCAAGGGCGGCGTCGACGTCGGCGTCACGCAGTGCACGACGGCCGAGCTGCAGACGATCACGCGCTCGTTCATCGACAAGATCGAGAAGGTGCTCGGCCCGACGCGCGACATCCCGGCGCCCGACGTCGGCACCAACGCCCAGACGATGGCGTGGATGATGGACGAGTACGGCAAGCTGCACGGGTACACGCCGGCCATCGTCACCGGCAAGCCGCTCTCGCTCGAGGGGTCGGAGGGACGCGAGGCGGCCACGGGCCGCGGCTGCATCTACATGCTCCAGGAGGCGGCGCCGGGCCTCGGCATCGAGGTCGAGAGCGCGCGCGTCGTGGTGCAGGGCTTCGGCAACGTCGGCTCGTGGGCCGCGCGGATCGCCCACGACCTCGGCGCGCGGATCGTCGGGATCTCCGACGCCAACGGCGCGATCCGGTCCGACGCCGGGATCGACGTACACGCCGCCTATGACTTCGTGCGCGAGGGCGGCAGGCTGCCGGAGTTCGCCGGCGAGGGCGTCGAGGCGATCGACCCCGAAGACCTCGTCGGTCTCGACTGCGACGTCTTCATCCCCGCGGCCATGGGCGGGATGATCCACCGCGACAACGCCGAGAGGGTCAAGGCGAAGCTCGTCATCGAGGGCGCCAACGCCCCGACCACGCCGGCCGCCGACGACATCCTGGCCGCCAAGGGCATCACCGTCATCCCGGACGTGATGGCCAACGCGGGCGGCGTCATCGTCTCCTACTTCGAGTGGGTCCAGAACCTCCAGCACTTCAAGTGGGACGAGGACGAGGTCAACCAGAAGCTCCGGCGCATCATGCGCAAGGCGTTCGCCGAGGTCTCGGAGCGGGCCGAGAAGGACGGGGACGTGTCGCTACGTATCGCCGCCTACGAGGTCGGCATCGAGCGTGTCGTGGACGCCGCCCGCACGCGCGGATACCTGACGTAGAAGTTCGCAGGGCCCCGGACGCGCCCGGGCTCAAGCCCCGAAGTCGAAGTCGCGCGGCGGCTTCTGCTCGAACCACAGCCGGTCGTGCTCCGGCGTCTCCTGGAGGAACTCGGGCGTCTCCTCCAGCAGGTCGTCGCCGACCTCTTCGTCGGGAGTCACGTAGTCGCCGGCCGGGTCGCCGTGGGCGTCGGCCATGTCCTCGGCGCTGAATTCGGTGGTCGGCTGCGCGACGGGCCGCGGGTGGTCCAGGGAGTCGGCGGCGGGAACCTCATCGGGCTCGTCCAGCCACGGCTCGGGCTCCGGGCGGGCCAGAAAAGGCGGAGGAGGAACAGCGGCCACGGGCTCCGGCTCTGGCTCCACGGGCGGAGGCTCCGGTTTCGGCGTGTCGGGCGCAGGCGGCTCCACCGCAGCGGCAACGGGCGCGACGGGCGGCGCGTCGGCGCTCAGCGCCTCGTCGGGCGGCCGGGTGGCCTCGTCTTCTGCGGCACCGGAGCGGCGCTTGAGCTCCATGTGCTCGCGGATCGCGTCGTCGAGCAGTCCCATGAGGAAGACGACAGGCTACCCGGCCTTGACGACGCGGTTCTTCCCGAGCCCCTTGGCGCGGTAGAGGGCTTGGTCGGCCGCGTTGACGAGCGTTGCCTTGTCGACGTCCCCCGACTCCGGCAGCGCCGCCGCGCCGAAGGACGCCGTCACGCTCAGCGTCTCCCCGGACCCGTCCAGCCGTCGTATCCGAAGCTCCTCGATACGCCGGCGCAGGCGCTCCGCGAACTCGAACGCGCCGTCGAGGTCGGTCTGTGGCAGCGCGACGGCCATCTCCTCGCCACCGTAGCGGGCGGGCTCATCGATCTCGCGCGCCGAGTTGCGAAGGACGCGGGCCACCTCCTTGAGCACGAAGTCGCCCTGGAGGTGGCCGTAGGTGTCGTTGACCGCCTTGAAGTTGTCGATGTCCAACATGATCAGCCCGAGGCCCGTGCCGAAGCGCCGGGCCCGCTCGATCTCCAGGTCGATGACCTCTTGGAAGCGGCGGTGGTTGAAGAGGCCGGTGAGCTCGTCCGTCACCGCCTGCCGCTGCACGGTCTCGTGGAGGTCGACGTTCTCGATCGAGACCGCCGCCTGGCTGGCCAGATAGTTGAAGAGATCCGTCTCGGCGGCCGTGAAGGGTCGCGAGTCGCGCGCGACGGAGATGACGCCGAGGACCGCCGGCTCGCCGTCGCTGGGCATGAGCGGATGCGCGAGGCCGTGGCGGTGGCCCACCGTCGCCTCCGCAGGCTGCTTGGCGCCGATCACCGTCGACTCGGCCGCGTGCAGGACGTCCCTGTAGATCATCACGTCGCCCGTCGAGGCGCGCTCGACGAGAGGGCCGGAGTGCCCCGTCGCGCGGACGGACGCCCGGCCCGCCTCGGCCCCGATGCCGTCCACCGCGGTCTTCACGACGATGGTCAGCAGCGCGTCGCGATCCAAACCCATCGCGAACGACTCGCCGACGCGGCGGACGGCGTGCTGAAGGCGCTCGCGTTCCTTTCGGAGCTCCTCCAGACGCGCCTCGAGCTGACGGGCCATCGAGTTGAACTCCTTGCCGAGGGCGGCGAATTCGTCGTTGCCCTCCGTGGGGACCTCGATCGCGTACTCGCCGCCGCCGAACCGTTTTGCCGCCTCGAGAAGGCGCTGGATCTGCGTCTGCAGCGCGCGGCTGACCACAAGGGCGAAGACGAAGGCGAGCGCGAGGAAAGCGAGCAGCAGCCCGATCACGAACAGCGAATCCGCCATGACCGACGTGCGTGTGCTGCGCTCGCCGACGAGCAGCCGGACGGCCAGCCGCTGTCCGCCCCCCTCGGGCTTCGGCGCCGAGAAGGTCGAGACCCGGTAGCGCTGTCCTGCGACGACGGTCTCGCCGCGCTCCGGGAGCGGACGGGGGGAGAAGGCCGGGAGCGTCGACGCGAGGAGCCGATCGCCCGTGAAGACGAGCACTTCAAGGCGGGTGAGGGCCTGCAACGCACGTGCGAGCGACTCCGCCCCGGCCATCGAGACGTCGAGCGTCCCGACCTTTGAGCCTTCAGGGCCGATGAGGGCGGTGCGCGCGTCCGCCGCGATGGCGACGTCGCCGCCGCCGAACTCGAAAGTGCCGATCGGGCCGAGCCGCAGGACGACGTGCTCCGCGCCGCTTTGCCGCGCGAGGGGTACGAGCCTCTTCTCGATCCGCGCTCGGTCGGCGGCCTCGACGGCCGCGGCAAGCGCGGGGTCGCGGGCGATCGTCCGCCCGGCCGCCTCGGCGCGATCGGCCTGCTCGTCGAAGAGCCGCTCCGCGGCGACCTGCGCCTGGGCGAGCCGCGCATCGCTCTTACCCCGTTCGGAGTCCGCCACGAGCCGGAACACGACGACCGCGACCGCGAGCATCGGGACGATCACGATGACTACGAAGAACCAGTTGAGGCGTGTGCGAAAGCTCATGGCGCGGTGCCGCGCACGGACCCTACCGGCGCGTCATGGCTACAATCGGCGCTCCGCGGTGAACGCTCGAATCGTGCGCTCGCCGTCCCGGGGCTATAGCTCAGCTGGGAGAGCGCCTGGATCGCACCCAGGAGGTCGCCGGTTCGAGCCCGGCTAGCTCCATCGGCCCGGATTCCGCCGCAGGTGGCGGGATCCGGGCTTTCTGCGTTTCGGGGTCCGCGGGCTCGCTGGCACGGCCGGGGAACTGAGAGGGAACACGCGCTTCGCAGATCGACGTTTCCGCGGAAACGTTCGGCTGCTCTTCGAGCTCGTCGATCACGTAGCCGTAGCGCGTGAGGGTCAGGCGGGCGTCATGGCCGAGCTGGCGGGCGACGTAGATCACGCTGCGGCCCTCGTGCAGCAGAAGGCTGGCGAAGGAGTGACGGAGGGCGTACGGGGTGGCCTTCTCGATGCTGGCCGCCTTGAGCGCCCGGCCGAACGAGCGGCGCCGCCAGGACTCGTATGCCGAGCGCGTCCAGGTCGTGGCGTTGTGGCTCGGGAAGACCAGTGCGGCGTCTTGCGGGCGGCCGGAGGCGAGCCGCCACTCCGCGAGGTCGCTCTTGAGCGGACCGAGGAGGCGGACGGTCCTGTGGTGCTGGGTCTTCGTGTCGTCGTCGCCGTCCTCGAGCGCGACCGTGCGCTGGACGAGAATCGTCTTCTCGCGGATGTCGCCCCAGGTGAGCGCGAGCGCCTCGCTCGGCCGCAAGCCGGCGTAGGCGAGGACGGAGATGAGCGTTGCGTCGCGAAGGGTCGAGCCGCGCCGCATCGCTTCGATTGCCGCGGGCGGAAGCGGCCGGATCTCGTTGCGCCGCGGCCGTCGCGCTTTCGGTACGAGCCGTACCGGGTTGTCGTCGATCCGCTGGAGCTCGACCGCGCGCCGCAGGATGCTGCTCAGCAGATCGAGCGCCTTGCGAATCGCCACGCGCCCGCCGCCGTCTCGCAGCCGGTCGGCCCTGCCAGCGTGCGATCCGCTCCGGCTTCAGGTTGCGCAGTGGGATCGAGCCGAGGTGCGGGCCGATGTGCGCGTCGTAGAGATAGGCGTAGTCGCGCCGCGTGTTGGCTGCCAGCGTCGGCGCGTGCGTCGGCGCCCAGGTTTGCGTCACGAACTCGTCCAGCGTCTCGCGGCCGGCCGCGAGCGAGACGAGGCTGCCGAGCTGCCGGCGGCGCGTGACTTCGGCGTCGAAGCGCTGCGCGTCGGCCTTACGGTCGAAGGTGCGCGACCGGTTCCGCTCGCCCTCGCGATAGCGGACCGCCCACTTGTTGCCTTTGCGGTGGATGCTCATGCCGCCCGCCGATCGTACGCCGCGAACGCCTTCCTCAGCGGACCGCCGTCGGCACGCTCAGCCGCAGCGCCGAGCCAGCGCTCGACGGCGTCGCGCTCGATGTACCAGCGGGCGCCGCGCTTGACCGCTCGCAGCTCGCCGCGAGCGATCGCGTTGCGCACCACCTTCTCCGATACGCCGAGCTCGGTCGCGAGGGATCGGACGGTGTACCAGTGCGCCTCGACCTTCGGCGCTGGCTGGATCCCGACCAGCTCCCGCAGGCAGGCGAGCGCCCCCGGGTCCTCGCGGAGGGCGTCGAGGACGGCGGCGGCCAGCGCGTTCACAAGCCGATCTCCCGTCCTGTGGAGCGCATGTGCGCACGCTCGATCGGCCGGCCGACGTCGAGCGCCAGCGGCTCCGCCTCGCTGCGCGCAAGCAACGCCTCCAGCGCCTCGATCGCGCTGCGCCTGAACTCCGTGCGCTCGGCAGGCGCGAACTCCTCGCGCTCCAAGGGGCGGTCGGTGCCGACGTAGAGGTGGTTGGCCGCGCGGCCTCTGGTGAGTGCGGTGTATCCCCATTCGCGGCAGAGCCCGCCATCCGCAAGGACGAACGCGCGGTCCACGGTCATCCCCTGCGCGACGTGGCAGGTCATCGCGTAGCCGAGCGCGAGCGGCGGCTCGCCCTCCCTAGTGCGACGGAGCAGGAAACTCGCCCCCAGCTCGATCTGCCGGCCGCGCGACTCGATCGTCAGCCGCAGCCGGCGCGGTTCGACCGCTACGACGGTCGCGCGGTCTCCGTTGCTGACGCCGCGCTCCGGGTCGTTGCGGCGGATGACCACGCGGTCGCCGACCGCGAACCGACCCGTAGGGATCTCGAGTTCCTCCGGACCAAGCCGGCCGGCTTGGCGCATCCGCTCGCGGGCGGCGGCGTTCAGCTCGGCGACGGTCACGCGCTGGCGCGCGATCATCACGGCGTCACCGCCGGCCGCCCACCAGTCGCCGACGAGCGCGTCACGAGCCTCGGCCTCCGAATGCCGGATGTGCAGCCGGCCCTGTCGGCCGTAGAGCTCCAGCGCTTCGCTCGAGCGGCCGTTGCGAAGGTGCTCCACGGCTGCGCGCTCCCACGGCTCCACCTGGCGCATGTTCTCCCGCAGCTCAACAGCGAGCCCTCGTCGGACGAGCCCCCGGAACGCGCCGCCCGACGAGATCGCGCGTCGACACCATGCCAGCCTCGTCGACGACGAGCACGGCACCGCGAGGCAGCGGCCGTCCCCGCGCGATGCGGTCACGGAGCGCCGCGATGCTCGTGCTCGGAATGCCGGCGCCGGCCTCGAGCTCCTTTGCCGCGCGACGCGCGACGGCAACCCCGAGAACCGTATGGCCAGCCCGGTCCCAAGCCTCGCGGGCGGCGGCGAGCGCGAACGTCTTGCCGGTCCCCGCGGGACCAGAAACCACGTCGACGCGAGCGCCGCTCCGGGCGACGGCGAGCACCATGGCCCTCTGCTCGTCGTTCAGCGCGCCGCGCGAGGCGATCAGCTCCTCCACCGCTTCAGCCGCCACGACGCCCACGCCCGCATCACGACCATGTTCGGCCGCCTGGAGTAGCCGCCGCTCGTGCGCCAGAAGCTCGATCGTCGTGTAGCGGCGATCCTCGAGCCCAACGCGCATGACCCTTCCGTCGCGCCGGATGAACTGCTCCCTCTCGATCGTCTCGACCAAGGGGACGACGTCGCGGGATCCCAAGACGAGATCCGCGAGCCGCTCGATCCCGTTTGCATCGACCCCGGTCCCGGCCGGGAGCCGCTCGCACACGGCCCCGACGACGTCCCGCCGCGTGAACGTCGACCGTCGCTGCGTAAGCCCGCTCGGCCCGACGAGACCGGCGATCAGGCGCTCGACATCCTCGGCGCTGAGCTCTCGGGCCGCGCCGGCACGTACGAGGGACCTCGCCGCCTCTGCCGACCAGCCGACCTCGGCTGCTCGCTCGCGCCAATCAGCGAACAGCTCGCGGGACGTCACCACCCTGTCCTTGCTTCGCCGCGTCGCGAGCGCTGCCGCCTCCGCGGCACGCGCGCCCGACGTGCCGCGCTCGGCCATCGCCGCCTCGATCTGAGCGCGCCGGCGGCTAAAGACACAGATCACCTGCGCGGGGACTCCTTCGACTTCAGCGATCCCGCGGCTGACCGGCGTCCACTCGACGCCAAGCGAACGCGTCAGCTCGCCGCGCAGCACGGCCTGATAGACCCGGCTCGCCGTGTTCGCGTGGGCGTATATCCGCCGGCCATCGAGTGCCGACCACCGCCCGTCCCGGCCCTGCCCGAGATTCGCGACCAGGACGTGCGTGTGCAGCTGCGGGTCGCCCTCCCGCGAAGCGCGATGTCGGTACCCGGCCGCGATGAACCCGTCGACCTGCTCGACGATCGCGCCGCCGGCACCGCGCCGAATCGCCGCCGACGACCACTCCAGGTACGACACCGCTTCCCTTACCGCCTTCTCGTGCGCCTCGCGAACCGCCGTCCGTATCTCGGGATCGCCGAGACCGAACAGGACGCTCACGCTCTTGGGCGCCGAGAACGTCAGGTCATAGGCCGCCATCTTGACCCGGCTGGCCGGATCGCGGAGCCGCTGCCCTGTCCGTGGATGAAGGCCAGCGAACAGCGCGCGAAGCTCCTCGTCCGCGATCGGGCCACCGAGGCCAAGCCGGAGCGCCGCGCGCCCGAGCCACGCGCCCGGCGCCTCACTACCCTCGCCGTAGTAGTCCTCCAGCCCGCCCGCCACGCTCTCGACGACGTCGACGCGCGCCCGCGCCTGATCCAGGTAGTAGCTGTTGAGGCAGATCGCGATGGAGTTGGCGGCGTCCGTGTCCACGTCCTGAGGACGGACACCACCCCTGCCGCTGGCTGTTGAAGCACGTCACGCGCCGCGGCCAGCACGGAGTGCAGTGGTGTGTTTCTGCGATGAGGCGGTCAGTACGGTGCCCTTGGAGTCGCTGGCTCACTAGGCGGTGGAAGGCTTGCTCAGCAGCGCCGTTCTGGGCCGTTAACAACCCGGGAATAGCGGGCTGATGCGTATCCGGTTCGCTCCAGACCGTCATGGCCACTCCCTCACCAGCCGGTCTTGACGTTCGTCGATCGGAGGAGGCGATGCGGCCCCCGCCGAACGGTTCTCCTGACGCGGCCCGGCGGGCCCGGGGCGGCCGCGGCACGCCCCGGGCGCAACTCGTCGCTCTACCCGGAGGTCACGCAGTACGCGACAACGATGAACGCGTGTTCCACGCCGCTGCTATTGGTGACCCGGGCCGTCCACATACGGTCGGAACCGCCGCCGTGCGTTTCGCTGACCCGGACTGTGGCGCTGGAGGTCAGAACTCCGCCACCGGTGCGCTTCATGCCCACTGGGCACGTCGCGGTACCCGAGTTCGAGCTGTTGGCGTCGACGGCCAGGACTCCGCTTTTTGCCTCGACCACGGTGACTACGCCGTTCGGCCCGGGCGCCCCGGGGGAGCCGGTCTCACCGGTCGGACCGGTCACGCCGGTCTCCCCTCTTGCTCCGGACTGGCCGGTGTCGCCCTTGACGCCCTGCGGGCCGACTTGGCCGGCGGCGCCGACGAGTCCGATCGTGCCCTGCGGGCCGACTTGGCCGGCGGCGCCGACGGGTCCGATCGTGCCCTGCGGGCCGCGCGGACCGCCCTCGTTGAGCGCCTGCGTGGCCTTCTTGTCGGCCTTCTTGGCGAGCTTGAGGGCCTTCTTGGCCGTGGAGAGAGCGCTGGCCGCGCTCAGGGCCTTGGGGCCGCCGAGTGCCGGCATGGCGACCGAGACCACGAAGATCGTGGTTGCGAACACGATCAGATACTTCCGCTGTGACCAGCGTCGTCTGCTCTGCATGTGCCCTGCCCTCTCCTGAAAATAGTTCGTCGGAGCGGCGAACGTATCCGACATCGGCCGTGATAACCAGGGGCGTACCGCGTCCTGGCCAGCCGCGGCCCCGACCACCGTCGCCGCCCGCAGACCAGCGCCGTCCCCGGCGAGCAGCTGCTGCCACGCGCGCACCGGGCGATCTCCAACCTCAAGGCGTGGATGGACGGCACCCACCGCGGCGTCAGCGACCAGCACCTGCCCGCTACTTCGACACCTGCCGCCAGATCACCCGCCGAACCGCCGCCTGACCCCTACTTGGAGCGAACCGGATACGCATCAGCGGGCTTCCCGCGCCACCCTCGCTGGAGAAGTTGGGAATCACAACCTCAACTCTCCCTGCTCAGGTGCACGTTTTAGTTTAGCCCGCCCGACCGCGCATGGCCACCAGCGCTACCTCGAATCGAGGCCTAACCCTGTACCCGGACCGCGTCGATGCGGACAGCGGTAACCGAGGAATCCTCGGGATCGCAGTAGTCCTTGATCTGCGCCGAGAGCTCGTGGTTCTGGCTCGCTGCCTGCCCCATCAATGTAGGAAGCGTCACGTCGACAGTTCCAGTTCCTTGTCCATTGCCGAAGTAGGCAGTCCCGATCGGGTTATCGTCCATCAAGATCACGAGGTGGGCTGCCTGGTTATACGGCGTGCAAGTGGCGGGGGCTACGAAGGAGACCGACCAAGCAGGAACACGGCGTCGCCAGCCCCTTGGGTGAACGCGTTAGTCGGAATCGGGGTGATAGGCCCGGGGCTGTTCGTCCCGGAGGACGTCAAATTGATCGGACCCCCGAGATGCAACACGGTCGCGCCTGCAATCCCCTGCGGGCCGGTCGCGCCTGCAATCCCTGCGGGCCGGTGGGGCCTGTTCCGCCTGTGACGCCGTCCTTTCCGTCCTTTCCAGCGGGGCTAGCTGGTCCAACGGCCCCATTTGCGCCTGCGAGACCCTGCAGGCCGCGCTCGCCCGGAATCCCCCTATCCCCCTGCGGCCCGCGATCGCCCGGCGGGAGTTCGCCGGCAGCGAAGTCCGCGGCGCGCAGACTGCCGTTCTTGACCTTGGAACCATTGACCGCGTTCGGCGCGATGTTCCGGGTCTTGACCGAGTTTCTTGGCAGATTGAGTGCGGCATACGAAGAGCCGCCAAGCGCAATGAGCAACGCCAGCGAGGAGATGACGTTCGCGTAGGTCGGCCGACCGAAGATCCGAGCAATCACGGGCATGTAGCGAACGACGACGTAACTGCTCGACATGATGTTGGCGTCTTGTTCGTGACCAAGCCACACGGGGTCGGCAAGCGTTTCCGATTGGGCTGCGGTCCAACGAGCCCAGGCTCTTCAGTACAAGAACTGGCGCCGTGAGGCGCTGCGAGGCGAGTGTGCATTCGGATTATTGCCGATTTTCGCAAGTGCTGGTAGGATCGCCCCCGGAAAGGACAAGCCGCCATGGCTCTCAAGGAACGCGAACGCATCTATGCCGAGGCCCTCGAAGAGGTCCGACAGCTCGACCTAGTCGAGCAGGCGCTCCGGGAAGGCGACACCGACCAGGCAGTCACCTCGCTCGCCGAGGCTCGTCGTCGGCGCCTCCGGACCGCTCCCGCGATCCCCGTCGCAGTGGCGGCCAAGCTGCTCGAGGTTTCCGAGCCGACGATTCGCAGCTGGCTCGACACCGGCGTGCTCGAGGACGCGGGCACAAAGCCCCGCGGCGTCAAGGTGGAGAGCGTGGTGCGGATCCACCGGCTCCTGGGTGAGCTCCGCGAGCGCGGTCACGACGGCAACGTGCGCAGCGCGTTGCTCGCTCGCCTGGACGACGAGCTCACCATGAACGACGAGCGTCTCCGCGACTCGATCGACGGCATGCGCCGCGGGCGCGGTAATCGACCTGCCGTCGCGGGATCTGACCACTGACCTGGATCGTCTGGCGCACCGACGAGGCTGAAGAGGACTTCCAAGCTCTCGGTGCGGACGTGCAGAAGCGCGTCCGTGCGCTCGAGTCCGACCTGGCTCGGCGCGGATGCGCCGCCGGCGATTACCGTCTCACCGGCACCGGAGTCGACCGTCTCTGCTGCACGCACCTCAAGCGCATCGGCGGCAACTGGCGAGTGATCTTCGGCTTCCCGAGCGCCGACGAGATCGCGATGGTGTCGATCGGCCGGCACGACGATCGCAAAGGCCGTGACGTATACGCGGATCTCTATGGCGCGATCGGCCTGCCGGCGGCGCCGAAGGGCCGCCGCACGAAGCCGCCGTGCTGCGATGAGGAGGGAGAAGGCGCAGTTGACATCTCCTTCTTCGACGAGCTGCGCGGCCTGGTGGATCCGCGCGGCCGAAGCAATGACGAATAAGCGCGCGATCCCCCTGCACCCTGCCTGAGGGGGGGGTCGGGCGCAGCCCTCGCGGACGCCCGTGCGGGGAACTCAGAGGGAACACACTCCGAGCCACGACAGGGCATCACGGGAAATCACCGCCGCCCGAAACCGCTCTACACCGCGGAATCGTCCCCCGGCACGCCCACCTGCGACCAGTCGATCATCGATCGCACCCAGGAGGTCGCCGGTTCGAGCCCGGCTAGCTCCATCGGCCCGGATTCCGCCGCAGGTGGCGGGATCCGGGCTTCCGTCGTGTGTGGAGCGAACTCTTGGACCGCACCGAGGTGGGGGTAGGCTCGCGCGATTCGCGCGAAGCTGATCACCCTCCTCGTCATCTCGCTGTTCGCCGGCGTCTTCGCGCTCGGCGGCTTCCTCACCTATCGGGACCAACGGGACGGCGTGCCCGCCGTCGCCACGATCACCAACTGCACCGAACGGCTCGCCAAATACGGCGGGGACATCTGCGACGGCCGGTGGACGATCGGCGATCCGGTCTTCGGCGGAGGCCAGTTCGTCACCGGCACGGTCGAGGGCGTGAGCTCGGGCGACGAGGGCAAGAGAGTGAACGTGCGTGTGAACGGCGACCGCGCCGTCATCCCCGGGATGCGCCTGCCGATCGTCCTCTGGGCGATTGCCGCCGCGATCTTCGCCTTCGGCGTCTTCCAGCTCGCCGGGGATCGCCGCCACGCCGCCGGCGACGTCTAGCTCCTTCGCGGACCCGGCGCCTGAACGTGTCATGGTAATCTCACACCATGC
>Ga0136633_1002712_pt1 | contig 12042 bp, 9 predicted proteins | sample AntDrymeUQ832206_2_FD_105494 | JGI IMG/M metagenome (GOLD analysis project Ga0136633, IMG submission 105494) | Polar desert sand microbial communities from Dry Valleys, Antarctica - metaG UQ83 (22.06) | ecosystem: Environmental > Terrestrial > Soil > Desert | place: Antarctica: Dry Valley...
GTCAGCCGCTTGCGCGAGCTGCTCGCGAAGTACCCCGACGGCGCCTGACGGCACCGCACGGTGGCTCACGACGCACGACGAGAGCCCCCTGGCGCGAGCCGGGGCCGGCGGGACACGTGGGTTCGGGGTCTACGTGTCCCTGGCTGCGCGCCCGGAAACGCCCTGGTAGACCGCCTCAGGCTGTCGCCCGAGGCGGTCGGGGGTTGTCCGTCAGTCCCTCGTCGGCCAGCCCGCGCCCGGCCCCGGGTGATCTTCTGCTTCGAGTGGGTAGGGGGGCGTCAACACACGACGGAGAGGAGGTACTCATGATCCCCGGTGGCATCGTCGGCCTGATCCTGATCATCATCTTGCTCATCATCATCTTCTGAGCAAAAGACAGAGCCCCTGGCAAGCACGCGGCCGGGGGCTTCGTCGCGCCGCGGGGGTTCGCCTGCCGTTCATCGGGATCGCGCATGCTGCGGTCATGAGCGAGACGACGCTGGACCGCCGCACCTTCTTGCGCTACGGCGCCGTCGTGACGGGGGCCGCCGCCGCGAGCACCGCGCTGGGCGGTGCCTGGGCGCGGCCGGCGAGCGCCGCCAGCGGGCCGGTGCGGGTCTACCTGCTGGTCATCGACGGGCTGCGCCTGGACGAGCTGCCGCTGATGACCCAGTTGTCCGAGCTGGCAGCGGGCGGCACGCTCTACACCGGCGCGCGGGCGCAGATGCTCGCCGAGACCACGCCCAACCACGTCTCGATGCTGACCGGGATGCGGTCGGACCGGCACGGCATGCCGGGCAACGGGGTCCCCTACCTCGAGGACAACATCGGGCTCGAACCCCGCTACCTCCAGGCCGACTCGCTGTTCACGCTGGCGCAGGTGCAGGCCCCGGACCTCGTCACGGCCGAGGTCACCAGCAAGACCTACATCGTCGCCGTCACCAAGCACGACCGGGACGGTGACGGCCGACCCGACGCCGACGCCACGTACACCCCCCGGATCGTCATCCCCGGCGCCGACTTCACGCCCGACAACGAGACGATGACGGCCGGCATCACGATCAGCCGGCAGAACGACCCCGACCTGCTGTTCCTCTCGCTCGGCGACACCGACCGGGTCGGGCACGTCGACGCCGTCGGGGGGCTCACGGCCGGCGGCCCGACCGGTTCGGCTCCTGCCGGGCGCCTGACCACCATCCAGAACACCGACCTGCTGCTGCGGGCGTTCGTGCAGGACCTGCAGCAGCGCGGGGTCTGGGCGTCCACGGTCCTGATCGTCACGGCCGACCACTCGATGGACTGGTCCACCCCGGACAGCACGGTCTCGCTGTCGGCGGGCATTGCGGCCGACGACCTGCTCGCCGACCAGGTCGTGTTCGCGCTCAACGGCGGCGCGGCTTTGTACGCACTGCGCCAGCCCGCCCGCGACACCGCCCCCGAGGCGCTCCGCCGGCTGCGCGAGATCGCCGTAGCCACAGAAGGAGTCGACGAGGCGCTGTACACGTCGACCAACCCCGCGGACGGCGGCGAGCGGCACTGGGTCGGTCGTGTGCACCCCGGCTGGGGGCTGACCGGCGACCACGTCGGCGACCTCGTCGTCACCGTGCAGGAGGGGTTCCGCATCATCGCTGACAGCGACCTCGACAACCCCATCCCGGGCAACCACGGCCACGCGGTCACACTGCCCATCCCGCTCATCGTGAGCGGGGGCGCTCCGATCGTGCGCCAGCAGCAGATCGACCCGCCAGAGGACACCGGCCCGCTGGTCGTCGCACCGGGCCAGGCACAGAACATCGACCTCGCGCCGACAGCGGCCTGGCTTCTCGGGCTCCGCCCGCCGCCCGGTGGCTTCGACGGCCGCGTCCTCACCGAGGCCTTCAGCGAGCGGCCGACCGCACGGGTCGCCGCCGCGGCGGTGGCGTCGATGCCGACCTTCGCGCGCATCGCCGGGCGGGACCGGCTCGAGACCGCGACCCTGCTGTCGCAGCGCGCCTTCCCGGACGGCGCCCCGGCCGTCGTCGTCGCCTCGTCGCAGGGCCCGGCCGATGCCCTGTCCGGTGCCCCGCTCGCCGCCCAGCGCGGCGCGCCCGTGCTGCTCACCCCCGCCACCGGGCTGCCACCGCTGGTCGCTGCCGAGGTCCGCCGGCTGGCCCCGACCACGGCGGTCGTCCTCGGCGGTGAGCGGGCGCTGTCTGATCAGGTGGTGGCCGACCTGATCGCCGCGGGGGTGCCTTCAGAGGGGATCGAGCGGATCGCCGGAGCGGACCGCTACGCCACCGCCGCAGCCGTGGCCCGCGCGGTCGCGGCCGGCCAGGGCTTCGCCAGGGAGGTCGTGCTGTCCAGTGGCGCCGAGGGCTCCTTCGCCGACGCGCTGGCCGCCGGGCCGGTCGCCGGTCGGGCCGTCCGGCCGGTGCTGCTGACCCGGCCGGACGCCCTGCCTGCCCAGACGCGCGCCGTGCTGGACGAGCTCGGCGTCGTCCGTGCGCTGGTCACCGGGGGGCCGGTCGCCGTGGCGGCCGGCGTCGTCGGCGAGCTCGAGCAGCTCGACATCCGCGTCGAGCGCCTGCAGGGTGCGAGCCGCTTCGACACGGGCGTGCTCCTGACCGAGCGAGCCGTCCGCGAGGGGGCCATCACCGACACCCTCTACCTCGTCTCCGGCGCCGACTTCCCGGACGCCCTGGCTGCCGTCCCGGCCCTGCTCGCGGCGGGCGGCCTGCTGCTCGTGGTCCCGCCGGACGGCCTCGACGGGGCACCCGCGGTCCGTGCGCTGCTCGAGCGGCGCGCCGACACCTTCGTCGAGATCGTCCTCGTCGGAGGCACGGCGGCGCTGAGCCCTCGCTTGGAGGAGCAGGTGCGGGCCGTCATCACCGCGCGCCGCACCCGGACGAGCTGAGCGGCGGCGTGGCACAGTCGCGCCCGTGAGCAGGCGCATCGAGGAGCTGGACTGGCGGGCCACCGACATCGGCGAGATCAGCCTGCGCCGCCGCCGCGAGCCGGTGCTCGACGTCGACGTGTACGAGGTGCGGCTCGGCGAGGAGTTCCTCATGTCGAGCCTGTTCACCGTTGCTGAGGAGGAGCTGGCCCGGATCGCGCTGGCCGCGCTGCCGGGCGACGAGCTCGACGTGCTCGTCGGCGGGCTCGGGCTCGGCTACACCGCCCGCGCCGTGCTCGCCGACCCGCGGGTGCGCTCGCTCGACGTCGTGGAGGCGCTGCCGGACGTCATCGGGTGGCAGCATCGCGGCTTGCTCCCGCTGTCGGAGGCGCTGACCGGCGATCCGCGCTGCCGGCTCGTCGAGGGTGACTTCTTCGCCCTCGTCGCCGCCGGTGCAGCGTTCGGACCCGCCGCGCCGCAGCGCTTCTCGGCCATCGTCGTGGACATCGACCACACGCCGGACCACCTGCTGCACAGCAGCTCGGCCGGCTTCTACACCGTCACGGGCCTCGGCCGGGTGGCCGACCGCCTGCACCCCGGCGGCGTCTTCGCCCTCTGGTCCGACGCCCCGCCGGACCCAGGCTTCAGCGCGGTGCTCGCGTCGGCCTTCCCCACGACGTCGGCGCACGTCGTGCCGTTCGCCAACCACCTCACCGGCGGCACCTCGACCAACACGGTCTACCTCGGCCGTCTCGGCTGAGCCCGCCGCCACTGCTGGCAGACTCCGCTCATGCTCGAACCCCGCCTGCCCGAGGCCGTCACCGGAGCCCTCGTCGTCGCCGTCGACGACTCGCCGCCAGCCCTCGAGGCACTCCGCTTCGCCGGCGAGCTGGCGGAGGGGCTCGGTCAGCCGCTGACCGTGCTGTCCGTGTGGAACTTCGTCAACGGGCGCGGACCGGCCGCTCAGGGCGACGAGCCGCTGTCGGAGGCGGCCTGGCAGGCCGAGGCCGAGCGCCGGCTCGACGTGCTGCTGGCCGAGCACCCCCTGCCCGGCGTGGAGGTCCGCGCCGCCGTCGTGCACGGCAACACCACGCCGACGCTGCTCGCCGCCTCGCACGTCGCCCACCACCTGGTCATCGGCAGTCGCGGCCGCGGCGGCTTCGCCGGGCTGCTGCTCGGCTCGACGAGCGACCAGCTCGTGCGCCACGCGTCCTGCCCGGTCACCGTCGTGCGCCGCTCCACCAGCGAGGGCAGCCACTCCCACTAAGGTCCGCCGGGACGCATCGGGACGATCTCGGAGGAACTGGGTGGGCAAGCAGCGACGCACGTACGCCGGACGGACGGCCGTCATCACCGGCGCGGGGTCGGGCATCGGCCGCGCCCTGGCCGTCGAGCTGGCCGGCCGCGGCGCCCGCCTCGCGCTCTCCGACGTGGACGAGGCCTCGGTGCAGCAGACCGTCGCCACCTGCCGGGGGCTGGGCGCCACCGCCCACGGCTACCGGCTCGACGTGACCGACCGCGCCGCCGTGCACACCCACGCCGACGACGTCGCGAGCGACCTCGGCGCCGTGCACCTGGTCGTGAACAACGCCGGCGTCGCCCTGCACGGGCCGGTGTCCGAGCTCACCGAGGAGGACTTCCGCTGGGTGATGGAGATCGACTTCTGGGGGGTCGTGCACGGCACGCAGGCCTTCCTCCCGCACCTCGCCGCGAGCGGCGACGGGCAGCTGGCCAACGTCTCGAGCATCTTCGGCATCGTCGCCGTGCCGAAGCAGTCCGCCTACAACGCAGCGAAGTTCGCGGTGCGGGGCTTCACCGAGGCGCTGCGCCAGGAGTGCCGGCTCGACGGCACGCCGGTCTCGGTCAGCTGCATCCACCCGGGCGGGGTGCGCACGGAGATCGCCCGCCGCGCACGGGCCACCGCCGGCGAGGACAAGGCCGAGATGGCCCGCACCTTCGACGCCCTCGCCCGCACCAGCCCGCCGCGGGCCGCGCGCACGATCCTGCGCGGGCTCGAGCGGGACAAGCCGCGGATCCTCGTCGGGCCCGACGCGTGGTTCCTGGCCGGCCTACCGCGGCTGCTCGGCGCGGACTACGGCCGGGTCGTCTCCCGCAGCGCCGCCCGGTTGGACCGCTAGCCGAACAGCGTGCACGCCCGCTCTGCGACGACCTCCGGCGCCTCCTCCGGCACGAAGTGGCCTACGCCCTCGAGGAACTCGACACTCATCTCGTCGGCGTGCTCCTGCCAGCCGTCGACCAGCGAGCGGCTCGCGACCGGGTCGTCCGCGCCGTTGACGAGCAGCGTCGGGACGGTCAGCCGCGCGTCGGCGTACCGCCCCGTCCGCCAGCTCTCCTGGAGCAGGAAGGTCCGGTAGAGCTGCGACGCCGCCCGCGCCCGCGCCGGCTCGCGGAGCACCTCGGCGTAGGTGCTGACGTCGCCGACGGTGCGGCTGCTGCCGAGCCTCACGACGGCGTCGACCACCTTGCTCGTGCGCTCCATGAGCGCCGGGCCGAGCAGCGGCGTACCGAGCGGCAGCTGGTAGGCCAGCCGCCAGCCCTGCAGCGCCTTGGCCAGCGACGGCTGCTGGAACGGCGGGACGATGCCGAGGGCGAGGAAGGCGCGGAAGCGCTCGGGCGCCCGCAGGCAGGCCAGGAAGCCGGTCCAGCCGCCCCAGTCGTGACCCACCAGGCCGACCTGCGGCAGCTCGAGCGCGTCGAGCAGGCCGAGCAGGTCGCTCGCGAGCTGCTCCTTGTCGTAGCCGCCCGCCGGAGCGGAGGTCCAGCCGTGGCCGCGCAGGTCCGGCATGACGAGCCGGTAGCGGTCGGCCAGCAGCGGCACGACGCCCCGCCAGCAGTACCAGTGCTGGGGCCAGCCGTGCAGCAGCACCAGCGGCTCCCCCGCGCCGGCCTCGGCGACGTGGACGTCGAGCTCCCCGACGCGGACCGTCCGGTGGCTGACGCCCTCCACGACCGGCATCACCGTGCTCACGGGCGCAGCCCCCGCCCGACCGGACCGGCCGGCAGCGTCGCCAGCACGTCGTAGGCCGACGCGGCCCACTCGCACAGCAGCGGCCGGGTGTCGGCCGGGTCGACCACCTCCTCGACGAGGTAGGCCTCGGCGGTGCGGAACGGCGAGCGCACCGCCTCGAGCCGGGCGGCGATCTCGTCCTTGAGCCCAGCGGCATCGGGGCTCTCGGCCAGGATCCGCTTGAACGCCACCTCCAGGCCTCCCTCGATCGGCAGCGACCCCCAGTCCCCTGACGGCCAGGCGACGCGGTACGACCACCGCCCGAGCGGCCGGTGCCCCGCCCCAGCCACGCCGAAGCACCGGCGCACCAGCACCGACGCCCAGGGCACCCGGCTCTGCTCCACGGCGGCCAGCGCACGGGCGCCGTGCCGCACGACCGCCGCGGCCTCCGACGCCGAGCCGATGACGAAGCCGGGCTGGTCCACCAGGTGCACCACCGGCAGCCGGAAGGTGTCGGCCAGGTCGACGAAGCGGGCCTGCTTGTCGGCGCCCGCCGCGGTCATCCCTCCGCCGTAGACCTTGGGGTCGCTGGCCAGGACCGCGACCGGGCGTCCACCCAGCCGGGCGAGCGCGGTCACCGTGCCCGGCGCGTGCAGCCGCCCCAGCTCGAGCACCGACCCCTCGTCGAAGGCGCTCAGCAGCAGGCGCCGCACGTCGTACGGCGAGCGGCGCGAGCGCGGGACGAGCTCGCGGAGCGCCTCGTCGCGGCGGTCGACCGGGTCGCTGGCCTCGATCACCGGCGGCAGCTGCCAGGCGTTGGCCGGCAGGTAGCCGAGCACCTGCCGGACGAGGTCGAGCGCCTCGGCCTCGGAGTCGGCGACCAGGTCGACGGTGCCGGCGCGCGCGGCGACCTGCCACCCGCCAAGCTGCTCCTTGCCGAGCACCTCGCCCATCCCGGCCTCGACGACAGCCGGCCCGGCGACGAAGACCTGCGACAGCTCGCGGACCATGACGCTGACGTGGCTGGTCACCAGCCGCACGGCGCCGAGGCCGGCGACCGGCCCGAGCGCCGCGGTGACGACCGGCACCTGGGCCAGCAGCGCCGTCATCGCGTCCCAGCCCGGGTTGAACGGCACGTAGGTGCGGCCGAACTCCTCGAGCGACTCGACCGTCCCGCCGCCTCCGGTGCCGTCCAGCAGCCGGACGACCGGCACCCGCTCGGCCAGCGCGCGCCGTTCGACGTCCACCTGCTTGGCGACCAGCTGCAGGTTGGCCGCGCCGCCCTTGACGGTGAAGTCGTCGCCCGTGACGACCACGCGGCGACCGTCGACGCGCCCGGCGCCGGCGACGACGCTCGCCGGGACGAAAGACGCCAGCTCGCCGTCCTCGTAGCGCGCCGTGCCGGCCACCGAGCCGACCTCGGCGAACGTGCCGGCGTCGAGCAGGTCGTCGAGCCGCTCCCGCACGGTGCGGCGGCCGGTCGCGCGCTGCCGGGCGACGCGGTCGGCGCCGCCCAGCTCAGCCGCAAGGGACTGCCGGTGCGCGAGCTCGGCCAGCTCGGGTTCCCAGGTCACCCGTCGACCCTAGAGCCCGTTCGGACGGCTCCCCTTGTCCTTGTCCTTGCCCTTGCCCTTGCCCGGCGGTTCGGGCTCTGGCTCGCCGTCGGCCGGCGGCGGCGGCTCCTGTCCGAGCGGGACCAGATCACCCTCCTGCACCGTGTCGCCCTGGCCGGCCGTACCGTCCGCCCCCCGGTAGTCGAAGGCGAAGTAGGGGGCGCCCAGGCAGGGCTGTCCGACGAAGGTGTCCGGCCGCAGGAAGTCGCTCTTGAGGACTCGGCCGCAGGCGCTGCGGCGAGCCGCCTCGTGCGGGTCCGCGCCGAGCTTCGGCGGCACGTTGGCCGTCGGCGGCGCGGGCGTGCCGTTCGGGTTGGACTCCGAGAAGTCGCCGGTGTCGAAGTAGACGAACGTGCTCCCGCGGTAGGGGTAGGCCTCGATCTTCGGCACGCCCCACAGCAGCTCGACGTCCGGCGACCGTCCCGCCTCGAGAGCCTGCGGGTCCGCAGCCGCCCCGGCGCTGCGGGCCGCGACCTCGGCGCTGACGACCGCGACCTGGTGGTCGCCGTAGGCCACCTGGTACATCACGCGGTGCGGCGGGGTGTCGGGCAGCTCGTTGCCCGGCCGGAGCTGGTTGACGTAGCCGTTCGGGTCGGCGCGGTCCCAGAGGATCTGGACGACGGAGAGCAGCAGCGCCCGCTCGTACTCACTCGGGTAGGTCGTGTAGAGCGGCACCGAGTAGAGGGCGAAGTCGACGCTGCGGCGCAGCAGCGTGGAGTAGTTGATGCCGGGCACGCCGAGCACCCCGTTGTCGACGTCGGGCGCGACGGCCATCACCGTGCCGCCGTAGATGCCGCCCTGGCTGTTGCCGTCGTAGTAGGCGCGGGTGGTGTCCAGGAACGTCTCGGGACCGTCGCCCTTGTCCACCTGGAACTCCGGCTGCGCGGCGAAGCCCTGCGGGTGGATCATCAGCCGGGCCAGGTGCAGGAAGTTCAGCTCGCCCTGCTGGGTATGGTCGATGACGGCCGGGAAGCGGTCCATGTCCACCAGGGCCTGCGCCACGGTGGCGATGTCGGTCGTCGCGAAGCCCTCCCAGTCGGTCGCGCAGTACATGAAGCCGTGCTCGCGGATCATGTCCTTCACCTGGCCCTGGCCGACCTCGCCCTGGCCGCCGAGCAGGCCGTGCCCGTACAGGCTCGGGCGCAGCTTCTCCAGGGTCGGCGAGTCGTAGACGCTGCGCGGGACCTTGCAGGTGAACGACGCCGTGGTGGTGTTGCCCGGCAGCTGCACCGGCTTCATCTGCTCGGTGTCGGCGTAGACGAAGTCGCCGCCCGGGGCGCACTTCGGAGTGTTGATGTAGCAGGGGACGTCGAACGTGCCGGCGATGGTACGGACGCCGTCGTTCGCGTCCACCGCCACGCCGCTGACCGTGAACGGCGGCGCCTCGCCCTGCACCTGGCGGTCGGCCATCGTGGTGTCGCCGAGCTGGGCGAAGGAGTCGTCGCGCAGGTGCAGCAGGCGGCCGGCGATGTTGGTGGCGCTCGCGACGGAGAAGTCCCACGCCTGGTAGAGGTCGCCGCGGGCGAAGCCGGCCTCCTCGAGGACCGGGAAGACGTCCTTCTCGTAGCGCTCGGTGCGCGGGTCGAGGACAGCCAGCGGGCCGCTGTCGCGGTACTGCTTGAAGCCCTCGGTGGCCTCCAGGACATTGCCCTCCTTGTCCCGCAGGGTGCGCATGCCCACGACGTAGCGGTGCCCGTTGACGAAGTTCTTCGCCGGCCGGATGAGGACGTTGACGTTGGCGGTGTTCCACGGCCGGTCCGGCGGCTGCGGCGCCCCGGTCTGCTCGTGCGCCAGCTGCAGCTGCGGCAACGGGCCGAGCGGGTTGACGTCGATCTCGGTCCAGATCGGGTGCCGCTCACCGGTCTGCACGTCGATGACGACGACCGGGGCGTCCGCCGCCTGGTAGCGCGCCATGTCCGTGATCGGCACCGACCCGGTCTTCTCAAAGGCCTCGGGGTTGTCCAGCCCCGGGACCTTGACGACGAGCATCTGTCCCGGCGAGAAGCCGTCGCTGGCGGCATAGGGCAAGGGGTTGATCGGCTTGCCCGCAGCGTTCTTCGGCATCCCGGCCAGCGGCAGGTTGAGACGCCGGTCAGCGCCGGTCCCTGTCGTGTAGAGGTTGTTCGGCCACGGCAGCATGCAGGTGGAGCCGTCCGCTCCGGGCGGGGGGACGACGGTGCGGTCGCACGGGTTCACGACGTCGACCGGCGAGGTGGCCACCGGGTCGTCGTCCGGCCGGGGCAGGGCGTCCCTGGCCGTCGGTGCCGCGAACGAAGGCGTGGGCTCCGCGGCCGCCGGCAGCGACACCACCGCGGCGCCGGCGAGCAGCGTGACGCCGCTGAGCGCAGCGGCCAGTCGGAGCGAGCGGACAGGACGCAGCACGAGCGACTCCTTGCACCGGGGTTGCGCAGGAATTTCGACCCCGACGGGCCGACTCCTGCCTAGACCGGCCGAGGTCTTCTCAGCAGCTCCAGCGGTCCGGCGTACATCTGCTCCTTGATGGCACCGAGGGTCGGGCCGGCCTTGCTGGCCAGTGGCCGGGCGCGCTCGAGCGCCGCGGCCAGCACCCGCTCCTCGGCCACCGCCTCGTCGACGATGCCGGCCGTCAGTGCGTCGGCGCCGCCGTAGCGGCGACCGGTGGTCATCGCCTCGTGCGCCGTCTGCGGGACGAGGCGCGCCTGGATGAGCGCACCCATGCCGGGAGTGAAGGGGATCGCGATGTCGACCTCGGGCAGGCAGAAGAAGCCGCGGTCGGCGCGCATCACCCGCGCGTCGTGGGCCAGCGCCAGCATCGCGCCGGCGGCGAAGACGTGGCCCTGGCAGGCGGCGACCGCCGGCACGGGCAGGGACAGCACCCGCGCGAACAGCGCGTGCACCGTGTCGACGAACCTCCCTGCGGCGTCGGGATTCTCGCCCATCCACGCGAGGTCCAGCCCGTTGCTCCAGAACTTCCCGGTCGCCTTCGTCACCAGCGCACGAGGTCCCTCGGCCGCCGCGACCTCGTCGAGCAGGGCGGTGACCGCCCCGACCCAGGTGGGGTTGAAGCGGTTCTCGTCGTCGCCGAGGTCGAGGACGAGAACCTCGCCGTCGCGGTCCAGGCTGGGCACGGGTCGCTCTCCTCGCTCGCGGGTGGTCCCCCGGACCGTAGCGGCCGGGTGCGGCTGCCAGACTCGCCCGGTCGTCCGGGCGGACCTGCCCGGCACACGAGGAGGTGCGCGTCGTGAGCGGTCCGCTGTCCGGCATCCGGGTCGTCGAGCTGGCCGGCCTGGGCCCGGCGCCGTACGCCTGCATGCTGCTGGCCGACCTCGGCGCGGACGTGCTGCGCGTCGACCGTCCGGTCGCGGGCTTCGGGGTGCCGGCCTACGACATCACGGGCCGCGGCCGCCGCTCGGTCGCCGTGGACCTGAAGAACCCGGCCGCCGCCGAGGTCGTGCTGCGGCTGGTGGACAGCGCCGACGTGCTGGTCGAGGGGCTGCGCCCCGGGGTGGCCGAGCGGCTCGGGGTCGGTCCCGACGCGTGCGCGGCCCGCAACCCCCGCCTGGTCTACGCGCGGATGACGGGGTGGGGCCAGGACGGTCCGCTGGCCCCCCGCGTCGGCCACGACATCAACTACGCCGGCATCACCGGCGCGCTCGCCGCGATCGGCGAGCCGGGCCGCAAGCCGGTGCCGCCGCTCAACCTCGTGGCCGACTTCGGCGGCGGCTCGATGTTCCTGGTGACGGGCATCCTCGCCGCGCTGCTCGAGCGGGCGACCAGCGGCAAGGGGCAGGTCGTCGACGCCGCCATGGTGGACGGCGTCACCTCCCTGATGGCGATGACGTACGGCTTCCGCGCCGCGGGCGGCTGGCAGGACGAGCGCGGCAGCAACCTGCTCGACGGCGGCGCGCCGTTCTACGACACCTACCCGTGCGCCGACGGCCGCTACGTCGCGATCGGCGCGCTGGAGCCGCAGTTCTGGGCGCTCGTGGTGCAGACGCTGGGCCTGCAGGACCTGCCCGAGCAGTACGACCGGGCCGGCTGGCCGGTGCTGCGCGCGCGGTTGGCGGAGGCCTTCGCAAGCCGGACGCGCGACGCGTGGGCGGCGGTCTTCGACGACCTCGACGCGTGCGTCTCGCCGGTGCTCGAGCTGGGCGAGGCCCCGGCGCACCCGCACCTGGCCGCGCGCGGCACGGTCGTCGACGTCGACGGCGTGCAGCAGCCGGCCCCGGCGCCGCGCTTCTCCCGCACACCCGGCGAGATCGGCCGCCCGGCCGGCGCCGCCGGCTCGCACACGCGAGAGGGCCTGCAGGACTGGGGGTTCGGCACCGACGAGCTCGCTGCGCTCGAGGGCGACGGCGTGGTCGTGCAGGCCTAGCTACCAGCCGAGGGTGCCCGGCGCGCCCTTGAACGGGCCGACCACGTCATCGGTGACCCAGCCGCCGTAGAAGCCGCCTTCCTGCGGACGGACCCGCTCGCCATCGACCGTGCAGGAGTCCATCGCCGCGGGATAGACGGCCACGGTGCCGCGCAGCACCTCGTACGCCGGCACCGGGTCCGGGTAGGTCCACGCGGCGCGCGGGGCCTGGCGGTCACCGCCGACGACGTCGAGGTAGGCCGCGGTGCCCTTCCAC
>Ga0136633_1002713_pt1 | contig 12041 bp, 6 predicted proteins | sample AntDrymeUQ832206_2_FD_105494 | JGI IMG/M metagenome (GOLD analysis project Ga0136633, IMG submission 105494) | Polar desert sand microbial communities from Dry Valleys, Antarctica - metaG UQ83 (22.06) | ecosystem: Environmental > Terrestrial > Soil > Desert | place: Antarctica: Dry Valley...
TCCGACAATTGGCGCGCAGTGCTCGGGCGCGCCGTCGGGCGGCTGGGCGAGCCGGTGGTGCGGACCGCGGTCAGGGAGGCGATGAAAATCCTCGGCCGCCAATTCGTATTCGGCCGCACCATCGACGAAGCGCTGAAACGCGCCACGCCCGAGCGCGAGGCCGGCCTCAGCCACAGCTTTGACATGCTCGGCGAAGCGGCACGCACCGACGCCGACGCCGCGCGCTACGCCGCTGCCTATGCCGGCGGGCTCGACCGTATCGCGGCCGATGCCAAGGGCGGGTTCAAGGCGTCGCCCGGCATTTCGGTCAAATTGTCGGCGCTCCACCCGCGCTACGAATTCGCCCGCGCCGACGAGGCCAAGGCCGCGCTTCTGCCGGTGCTGCGCGATCTTGCGGCCAAGGCCAGCGCCGCCGACGTCCATTTCACCATCGACGCCGAGGAAGCCGACCGGCTCGAACTCTCGCTCGACCTGATCGAGGCACTGATCGCCGACGATGCCTTGTATGCCAATGGGTGGGGCGGCTTCGGCCTCGCCATCCAGGCCTATCAGAAGCGTGCCGTGACGCTGTGCGAATGGACCGTCGCTCTCGCCCGTGCGCACCAGCGCAAGCTGATGGTCCGCCTGGTCAAGGGCGCCTATTGGGATACCGAGATCAAAGCCGCGCAAGTCGCCGGCCTGCCCGACTATCCGGTATTCACACGCAAGGTCGCGACCGATGTCTCCTACCTCGCCTGCGCCAAAATTCTGCTCACCGCGCCCGACGCGATCTACCCCGCCTTCGCCACCCACAACGCCAACACCATCGGCGCGGTCAAAGCGTTGGCCAAGGGCGCGCCGTTCGAGTTCCAGCGCCTCCACGGCATGGGCGAGGGGCTGTACGAGGAGCTAAGCAGGCTCGAGGTCGCGCTCGGCGAAAAGGCTAGCCCGGTGCGGATCTACGCGCCGGTTGGCAGCCACAAGGAATTGCTTGCCTATCTTGTGCGCCGATTGCTCGAAAACGGCGCCAATTCGTCGTTTGTCAACCGCATCGCCGATGAGGGCGTGTCGCTCGACCAACTGGTCCGCGACCCGGTCGCCGAGCTGGCCGAGCTGGAGCCCAAGCGCAGCCCGACCATGCCATTGCCACGCAACATCTTCGGGATCGAGCGCCACAACAGTGCCGGCGTCGATCTGTCCGACCCATTGGTGCGCGAGCCGTTGCTCGCGCGCCTGAAAGCGCTGGAAGGCCGCGACTGGCGCGCCGGCGGCAAAGGCAAGGGGAGGGCGGTGACGTCGCCCCACGACCGCCGCATCACCGTCGGCGCAGTGGTCGATGCGAGCGAACAGGACGTCGACCGCATGGTCCGCGCCGGCCACGCCGCGCAGCCCCCGTGGGACGCACTTGGCGGCGAAGCGCGCGCGCGCCTGCTCGACCGTGCCGCCGACCTGTTTGAGGAGCATCGCGAGGATCTTTTTTCGCTGTGCATCCGCGAGGCCGGCAAGACGTTGCCCGACGCGGTGCTCGAAGTGCGCGAGGCGGTCGATTTCCTCCGCTTTTACGCCTCCGAGGCCCGCGCCAAATTCTCCGGCCCGCTGCCGCTACCCGGACCGACCGGCGAGCGTAACGAACTGCGCCTCCACGGCCGCGGCGTGTTCGCCTGCATTTCGCCGTGGAATTTCCCGCTGGCCATCTTCATCGGCCCGGTCGCGGCCGCGCTCGCCGCCGGCAATGCGGCGATCGCCAAGCCGGCTGAGCAGACGCCGCTGATCGGCGCGCTGGCGATCGAGCTGATGCATCAGGCTGGCTTCGCGCGCGACATCGTCCAGCTCGCGCCCGGCGACGGCCGCACCGGCGCCGCCTTGACCGCGCATCCGCTGCTCGCCGGGGTCGCTTTCACCGGGTCGACCGACACCGCGCGTCTGATCAACCGCGCGCTGGCCGACCGCGCCGGCGCGATCATCCCGTTCATCGCCGAAACCGGCGGGCAGAACGCGATGATCGTCGATTCCTCGGCGCTGCCCGAGCAGGTTACCCGCGACGTCATGTCGTCGGCGTTCCAGAGCGCCGGCCAGCGCTGCTCGGCGCTGCGCGTGCTGTTCGTCCAGGACGATGTCGCCGACGGCATGATCACGATGATCGCCGGCGCGATGCAGGCGCTCAAGGTCGGCGACCCGCGCGACCTCGCCACCGACGTTGGCCCGGTGATCGACGCGGAGGCCAAGCAGCTTCTAGACGAGCATCTCGCCGAGCTCGACCGCGACGCCACGCTGATCCGCCGGCTCGACCTCCCACCCGAGACCGCGCACGGCAGTTTCGTTGCTCCCGCGATGTATGAGATCAGGGCGCTAAGCGACTTGAACCGAGAGAATTTTGGCCCAATCCTGCACGTGATCCGCTTCCCGGCGGAAGGCCTCGCGGAAGTGGTCGATGCGATCAACGCGACCGGTTATGGCCTGACGCTCGGGCTGCAGAGCCGGATCGACACGACGCGCGACTATGTCGAGCAGCATGCCCGAGTCGGCAATTTCTACGTCAACCGCAACCAGATCGGCGCGGTGGTCGAAAGCCAGCCGTTCGGCGGCGAGGGCCTGTCGGGTACCGGCCCCAAGGCCGGCGGTCCGCACTACGTCGCGCGCTTCGCCACCGAGCGCGTGACCTGCATCGACACCACCGCGGCGGGCGGCAACGCGACGCTGATGGCGGCGCACGACGGCTGAGCTAGCTCGCCATTTTCCACAATTCGGGGCCGTCGGGGGCGGGCGCGGCGATGAAAATGGCGGCGAACTGGCGGATCTGGCTCCGCAGCCGCGTATCCTCGACCTGATCGGTCAAATGGCGCAGAACCGCCGGGAAGCTGTCGAACTCGCCTAGCCCAGGCTCGCGGCGGTGCTGAAATAGGCGATCTGAAACATCGGCGGCCTCCCGTGGTGCGGGAAGGTTAGCGGCACACGTGTTGCGCCGCCCTTGCAATAACAACCGCTGTGGAGGGAATGGCTCCCCGGGCCTGATTCGAACAGGCGACCATTCGATTAACAGTCGAACGCTCTACCGCTGAGCTACCGGGGAACACTTCGTCGAAGCGAGGCGGCTAAATAGCGCAGCCGTGTCCAAAGGCAAGTCTGTCAGGTGGCGAATTGCTCCATCGCGATGCGCTCGTCGAGGGCGTGCTCCGGGTCGAATAGCAGGGTCAACTCCCTGGATCGGTCAAGCGACACTTCGACCATCGCCACGTCGCGTACCTCGAACTGGTCGGCGACCGCCGACACCGGGCGATGTTCGGGATCGAGCACGCGAAAGCCCACTTTGGTGTCGTCGGGCAGAATAGCGCCCGACCAGCGGCGTGGGCGGAACGGGCTGATCGGGGTCAGCGCCAGCATCTTCGCCTGCAGCGGCAGGATCGGACCGCGCGCCGACAGATTGTAAGCGGTGGACCCGGCCGGAGTTGCCACCAGCACGCCATCGCAGGCGAGCTCTGGCATCGCCACGCGGCCGTTGACCATGACTTCGATCTTGGCCGTCTGCCGCGTCTCGCGCAGCAGCGACACTTCGTTGATCGCGGCGTGACTGAAAATCTCGCCGCTGACCGTGGTCGCGCGCATCGCGAGCGGCGCGACGCGGATCGCCTTGGCCTTGCCCAGGCGTTCGCGCAATTGGTCGATCCGCCATTCGTTCATGAGGAAGCCGACGGTGCCGCGGTTCATCCCGAACACCGGGCGCGATCGCCCGCTTTCGAGCATGTGGTGCAGCGTCTGCAGCATGAAGCCGTCGCCGCCCAATGCGACCAGGCTCTGCGCCGCATCGACGTCGGCCCAGTCGAAGCGCTCGCGCAGCATGGCTTCGGCTGCGCCGGCGACCTCGGTGGTCGAGGAAAGGAGGCCGATGCCGAGGCTTTTCATGTCGCTGCGCTGGGACATCGCGGGCGAGCATAGGGCTTTTGCCGCGCCACGCCACTGTCCCGTTTCGGGGCGCGCCCGGCAGGGCCGGTTACGCCGCCGCGCGCCGGGCGTTAGCGAGGCACCCGATGGATATTCGCAACATCTTTTCCGCGGGGGGGAAGCGGGCTTCGGACCGACCGGTCGCGGCGCCCGCCACCCCCGCTCGCGACCGTCAACTCGAGGACGCCATCGGAGGCGGCGAAATTGCCATCCTGTTCCAGCCGCAGATCGAGCCGGCCAGCGGCCACGTGGCCGGCGCCGAAGCGCTCGCCCGTTGGGCCGGGGCCTGCTCGGCCGAGGATCTGTTCGCCCGCGCCGCCAGGGCGGGCTTAAGCGAGCGCCTGTCGCGGGTCGTCCAGCGCCAGGCAATCCGCGCCGCGGCCGCGTGGACCGGAGCGCTCACCGGCCTCAACCTGTCGATCAACCTGTTGCCGCAAGACCTCGGCCGCGACGGCTTTGACGCCTGGCTTCTCGACGAAGTGGCGGCGGCCGGGCTCGACCCGCTGCGCCTGACCGTCGAAATCACCGAAAGCGCCTTGGTCGATCCCGCCGCGACCGTGCGCTGCCTTGCCCGCCTGCGCGCCGCCGGGATCAGTATCGCGGTCGACGATTTCGGCACGGGCTACGCCAGCCTGGCCTATCTCACCTCCTTGCCGCTCGACATGCTCAAGATCGACCGCGGGCTGGTCAGCGAGATCGTCGGCGGGGAGCGCGACCGGATCGTCGTGCGCGCCCTGATCCGCCTCGCCCGCGAACTCAATCTGCAGGTTTTGGTCGAAGGGGTGGAGACGGTCGATCAATTGGCGCTGCTCGCGGCCTGGGGCTGCGATCTGTACCAGGGCTTTGTCGGCGCCGGCCCGCTCGACCAGCCCGCACTCGCCCGGTTCGTCGCCAGCAGCAATGCCGCGGCTACCGCTCTACCCGACGCCGCCTCTGGGATTGTCCGCCTAGCGGGTGGACAGCGCGGGCTGGAGGCCGTTGGGCTGGAGTAAAGCCGTCAGGGTCGCGACCAGCTGCGCGCTGCTGAACGGCTTGCTGATCACCGGACGCCCGCCATAGCCGCCGCCCACGCCGTGCTTGCCGTAACCGGTCGAGAAGGCGAACGGCACGCCGCGCTCGGTCAGCGCCTGGGCCACCGAATAGCTTTGCAGCCCGTCGAGGTTGAGGTCGAGGGTCGCGAGATCGAACGGCTTTTGCTCGATCAGGTCCAGCGCCTGCTGGACATTCGCCGCCAAAGAGATCGACGAGCAGCCGAGATCGACGAGCATATCTTCGATCGCCATCACGACGAGCATCTCGTCCTCGACGACGAGGATCCGTTTGCCGAAAAGCAGTTGCTCATCCATCCAGCACTACCAGTGGGACCGGAGCGTCGATTGTGCAAATTATTCCGGTGGATAGATATTCCAGCGCGACCTGCCCGTTCAATTCGTGCGCCAATCCCTGTTCGATCACGCGCGATCCGAAGCCTTTGCGCGACGGGGGCGTCACCGGCGGCCCGTCCTTTTCGCGCCAGTGCAGGCACAGCCAGCGCCCGTCGGGTCGGGTTTCGATCGTCCAGCGGATCGAGATCGTCCCCGCCTCGTTCGAAAAGGCGCCATATTTGACGGCGTTGGTCGCCAGCTCGTGGAACGCGATGCCCAAAGCCAGCGTCGCCTTGGGCGACAACCGGACATTGTCACCCTCGACCGTGAAGCGTTCGGCGCGGCCCTCGGTCACGCTGAACGGCTCGAGCGCCTGATCGACCAGATCTTGCAGGCCGGCGCCGTCCCATTTCTCGCGGCCGAGCAGATCGTGCGAGCGCGACAATGCGGCGATCCGGCTTTCGATCGATTCGCGCACGATCTTGGGATCGGATGAATTGCGCACCGCCTGGGCGACGATCGACTGCACGGTCGCCAGCGTGTTTTTGACGCGATGGTTGAGCTCATCGATCAGCATCGCCGCATTTTGTTGCGCTAGCTTGGTGCGGGTGGTGTCGGCCAGCGAGATGAAGTGCTGCACGACCGCGCCATCCTCGTCCTTGACCGCGTTGACGAACAGCGACGCCCAGAATTCGCTGCCGTCCTTGCGGCGATAATGGATTTCGGGCGAATCGTCGGTCTGGCACGCGAACGCGGTCTTGATCTGCTCCATCGCTTCCTGGTCGGCGCCCGCGGCGAGCAGGAAATTGAAGCTCTGCGCCAGCACTTCGTCGCGCTCGTAGCCGGTCAGCTTCAGGAAGGCGTCGTTGGCGAAGATGATCGGATTGTCGGGCTCGCAGGCGTCAGTGAACACCATCGCCATGCGGGTCGTTTCGGCGGCAATGACGAACGGGCCAAGATCGTGCTTGAACTCCGCGACCTCGGCCTCGGCTTCCTTCTGCTCTTGATCCTTGAAGGCCTTGTCAGACATTGCCGGCCCGCCTTCCACGATGAGCTTAATCCAGTACAGGAGTCGTGGCTATCCTGTTTGGCCCGTCCCGACAATCACACTAGGCTGCCTGCTGCGCCGCCGCCCCCGCCGCCGCCACCCGCGCCAGCCCGCGCGACAGCTGCAGCGCCCCCGTCAACCGCGCTTCGGCGCTCGGCCAGTCGCGCGCGACGATCATCTTGCTGTCGGGGCGCAATTTGGCCGCGCCCTTCAATCGCTCGACGTACGCCAGCAGTCCGGCCAGGTCGGGGAAGCCGGAATCGATGAACGTCACCACCGCGCCCTTGGCCCCAGCGTCGAGCTTCGCGATGCAGGCGGCGCGGCAATTGAGCTTGGTCTCGACGATCAGCAGCAGGTTCGCGGTCTCCGCCGGCAGCGGCCCGAAGCGGTCGATCAGCTCGGCTGCGAATTCGTCGACCGCCGGCCGGTCCTCCAGCTCGCCGAGTCGCCGATAGAGGCCCATGCGCAAATCGAGGTCGGCGACATAGTCTTCCGGAATGAGGATCGGCGCATCGACGCTGATCTGCGGGGTGAACTCGTCGCGGCGGACCTCGCCGCCGGCCTTCTGCTCGATGATCGCCTCCTCGAGCATCGCCTGGTACAGCTCGAACCCCACTTCCTTGATGTGCCCAGATTGTTCGTCGCCGAGCAGGTTTCCGGCGCCGCGAATGTCGAGGTCGTGGCTGGCGAGCTGAAAACCGGCGCCGAGGCTGTCGAGATTGGCCAGCACCTGCAGGCGCTTTTGCGCGGTCTCGGTGATCACCCGGTCGGGGGTGGTGAGATAGGCGTAGGCGCGGGTCTTCGAGCGCCCGACGCGGCCCCGCAACTGATACAATTGCGACAGGCCGAAGCGGTCGGCGCGGTGGACGATGAGCGTGTTGGCGCTGGGGATGTCGAGCCCGCTTTCGATGATCGTGGTCGACAGCAGAACATCATATTTGCGGTCGTAAAAGGCGCTCATCCGCGCCTCGACGTCGGTCGCGCTCATCTGGCCATGCGCGGTCACCGCTTTGATTTCGGGCACTTCCTCGCGCAGCCATTCCTCCATGTCGGGCAGGTCGCGGACCCGCGGCACGACGAAAAAGCTTTGCCCGCCGCGATAATGCTCGCGCAGCAAGGCTTCGCGCACCACTACCGGATCCCAGGGAGTGACGTAGCTGCGCACCGCCAGGCGATCGACCGGAGGAGTCTGGATCACCGACAAGTCGCGCAACCCCGACATCGCCATCTGCAGCGTGCGCGGGATTGGCGTCGCGGTCAGCGTCAGCACATGGACGTCGGCCTTCAGACCCTTGAGCCGTTCCTTGTGGGCGACGCCAAAGTGCTGCTCCTCGTCGACCACCACCAGCCCCAGTCGCTTGAACTCGAGGCCCTTGGCGAGCAGAGCGTGGGTGCCGATGACGATGTCGATCTGACCGTTGGCCACGCCTTCGCGGACCTTTTTCGCCTCGACCGCCGGAACCAGCCGCGACAGCCGCCCGACGTGGATCGGGAAGCCCTGCAGCCGTTCGACGAAATTGGCGTAATGCTGGCGCGCCAGCAGGGTCGTCGGCGCGATCAAAGCAACCTGCTTGCCCGCCATCGCCATGACAAACGCGGCGCGCATCGCTACCTCGGTCTTGCCGAAGCCGACGTCGCCGCACACCAGGCGGTCCATCGGTTGCCCCGCCTCCAGGTCGGCCAGAACATCCTCGATCGCGCGCGCCTGGTCGTCGGTCTCTTCATACGGAAAGCGGTCGACGAATTGGGGAAAGGCGCTGTCGGCCGCGGCGACGAATCCGGGGCGGGTGGCGCGCACCGCGGCGGTCTTGATCAGTTCGCCGGCGATCTCGCGGATGCGCTCCTTCATCCGGCTCTTTCGCCGCTGCCACGCTTCGCCGCCCAGGCGATCCAGCGTAACCCCTTCGCTGTCGCTGCCGTAGCGGGTCAGCAACTCGATGTTCTCGACCGGCACGAACAGCCGGTTGCCGCCGTTATATTCGAGCGCGACGCAATCGTGCGGGGCCTTGCCGACCAAAATCTGGGTCAGGCCCTCGTAGCGGCCGATCCCATGTTCGGCGTGGACCACGAGGTCTCCCGGAGTCAGCGCGGCGAGTTCCGACAGGAAGGCCGCCGCGCCCTTGCGCTTTTTGCGCCGCCGCACCAGCCGGTCGCCGAGCATGTCCTGCTCGGTCAGCACGGCGACGTCGGGCGCGGTGAAGCCGTGGTCGAGCGGCAGCACCAGCAGCGCCGCGCCGGCCCGGGTGCCCAGCGCCTCCTGCCAAGTGTCGGCGAGCGTCAGCGCTTTGAGGCCATGGTCCTCGAGCAGGCCCTGGAGCCGCTCGCGGGCGCCCTTCGAATAACTGGCCAGCACGACCTTGCGGCCGCTCTTCCTGAGCTTGCCGACATGGCCGGCGACCGCTTCATAGACATTGGCCTGCTGGGCGCGTTCGGGGCCGAAATCGCGCGCGGGCTCGACCTCGAACGACAAGGTGCGCGCCGATTCGGGCTCGGGGAAGGGCGAGGCCAAATGGATCGGCCAGGCCGCGGCGCGCGCCCATTCGTCGGTGGGCAGATACAGCGCAGCGGGCTCCAGCGGGCGATAGCTGCCAGGCGCCGATTCCTGCACCCGGGTGCGATTGGCGTGATAATCGGCGATCGCCTCGCGCCGCGAATCCAGCGCGCCATCGGTGCCGGCATCGCGCACGATGATGTCGCCCTCGCCGAGATGCTCGAAAAGGGTCGACAATTTGTCTTCGAGCAACGGCAGCCAATGCTCCATCCCGGCCATCCGCCGTCCCTCGGACAACGCCTGGTAGAGCGGGTCCTGGGTGGCGTGGGCACCGAATGTCTCGCGATAAAGCGAACGGAAGCGCTTGATGTTGGCCTCGTCGAGCAAGGCTTCCGACGCCGGCATCAAAGTGAAGGCCTTGGCGCGCTCGGTCGAGCGCTGGTCGGCAGGATCGAAGCGGCGCAGGCTTTCGATCTCATCGCCGAAGAAGTCGAGCCTTAGCGCGGTCGCCTCGCCCGCCGGAAAGAGGTCGATCAGCGACCCGCGCACCGCATATTCGCCGGCCTCGGCGACCGCATCGGCGCGCTGATAGCCGAGCGCAGTCAATTGCCCGATCAGCGCTTCGCGCTCGACCCGCTCGCCCGCCGCGATGCGCCGCGTCAACTGGCGCACGCGGAACGGGGTGAGCAGCCGCTGGCTCGCGGCATTGGCGGTGGCGATCAGCACCTGCGGGCCGGCGCGCTTGGCCTGCAGCGTGGCCAGAGTCGCCAGCCGCTCGGCCATCACCCGCAGCGCCGGCGAGGCGCGGTCGTAGGGCAGGCAATCCCACGCCGGCAGCGTCAGCACCGCAACTTCGGGGGCGAACAGGGGAATGGTGTCGGCCAGCGCCCGCATCGCCGCTTCGTCGGCGGCGATGATTATTGCGCGCCCGCCGGTGCCGGTGCCGTTCGCGGCGCGGGCGAGATCGGCCGCCAGCCACGGCAGGAAGCCCGCCGGCACGCCCGCTAGAATTAGCGGTTCGCTCGCCTTGAGGACGCGTTGCAGTGGCTCGCTCACTTCGCCACCTGGACGTAATCAAGCCGCTTGAGCGCACCCATCATCGGCCCATCGAAGCGCTCGGGGACCGGCAGCGTGCCATGCGCCCAGGCCATGATGTCGACGTCCTGCTCCTCGAGCATCGCTGCAAACACCATACGCTCGTCCGCGCTCCAGCGCGGCGAATGGGCATCGAAAAACCCGCCGACCAGCATGTCCGCCTCGCGCGTGCCACGATGGTGCGCGCGCCAGTGCAGGCGCTTCAGCTCGGCATCAGGGTGCATGAGCGGCGAGATAGGTGCCCAGAGCGCCGCTGTCACCCCGCCACGCTGGCATGACGGCGGGAGATATGGCTAGACACCGTCATGCGCCCGGAAATCCTCAACCCTTTATTCGCCGAAGTCGAAGCGCTGAAGGGCGTTGGCCCGGGGTTGAGCAAGGCGCTGGGGCGGCTGGGGATCGAGCGCGTGGTCGATTGCGCCTTTCATTTGCCCACCGGCACGATCGAGCGCGTCCTCACCCCGGTCATCGGCCACCATCTGGTCGGGCGGATCGTGGTTGTCGCCGTCACCTCTTTCGATACCCGCGGCGGTGAGGGGCGGGGGCCGTTCCGGGTGTTTGCCGCGGACGGCGAGGGCAACACGCTGACCCTGGTCTATTTCAACCACCCCGGCTGGGCCAAGAAGATGCTTCCGATGGGCGAGGCGCGGATCGTCTCGGGCCGGCTCGATGCCTACGGGCAGGAATTGCAGATCATCCACCCCGAGGTGGTGACGCCGGACAAAGCCGCCGACCTGCCGCTGCGCGAGCCGGTCTACGGCCTGACCGAGGGCCTCACCAATCGCCGACTAAGCGAGCTGGCCGCCGCCGCGCTGGAACGCGCGCCCGAGCTGGCCGAATGGATCGAGCCCGGACTTCTCGCGCGCGAAGGCTGGCGGCCGTGGCGCGCCTCGCTCGCGGAGAGCCATCGCGAGCCCGCCGCGACCGCCGCGCGCCGCCGCCTGGCCTATGACGAGATCTTCGCCAACCAGCTCGCACTGCTGCTGCTGCGCGCCGACTCGCGCCGCCGCAAGGGCGTGCCGTTGGCCGGCGACGGGCGGCTGACCGACGCGCTCAAATTGCCGTACCAGCTGACCGGCGCCCAGCGGCGGGTGATCGAGGAAATCCGCGGCGACATGGCGCAAAACGTGCCGACGCTGCGCCTGCTCCAGGGCGACGTCGGCTCGGGCAAGACCCTGGTCGCCGTGATGGCGATGCTGGCGGCGGTCGAAGCCGGCGCGCAGGCGGCGCTGCTCGCACCGACCGAGATTCTCGCCCGGCAGCACTACGCGACCCTGCTCGGCCAGCTCGACTCGATCGGCGTGCGGGTTGCCATCCTCACCGGGCGCGAGAAGGGCCGGGCGCGCGAATCGGTGCTGATGGGCCTGGCCGACGGCTCGATCGACATCCTCGTCGGCACCCACGCCATCTTCCAGGACAAGGTGGCGTACAAAAAACTCGGGCTCGCGGTGATCGACGAGCAGCATCGCTTCGGCGTCTCCCAGCGCCTGCTTCTCTCGGCCAAGGCCGAGCGACCGCCGCATTTGCTGGTGATGACCGCAACGCCGATCCCGCGCACCCTGACGCTGACCCAATATGGCGAAATGGACGTCAGCCGGATCGACGAGATGCCGCCCGGCCGCCAGCCGATCGAGACGCGGGTCATCAGCGACGAGCGATTGACCGAGGTGATCGACGCCCTTGGCCGCCACATGAGCGGCGGCGGCCAGGCCTATTGGGTGTGCCCGTTGGTCGAGGAGAGCGAAAAGACCGACGCCGCCGCCGCCGAGCAGCGCGCCGAAGTGCTGCGGCTGCGTTTCGGCCGCGACAAGGTCGGCCTGGTCCACGGCCGCATGAAGGGGCCGGAGAAGGACGCGGTGATGGCTGCCTTTGCTTGCGGAGAGCTGGCCGCGCTGGTCGCGACGACGGTGATCGAGGTCGGCGTCGATGTCCCCAATGCGACGCTGATGGTGGTCGAAGGCGCCGAGCGCTTCGGCCTCGCCCAGCTTCACCAATTGCGCGGGCGGGTCGGGCGCGGAGAGGGGCGCTCAATATGCCTGCTGATCCGCGGGCCGCAACTGTCCGAAACCGGCCGCGCGCGCCTGGCCCTGATGCGCGAGACCAACGACGGCTTCCGCATCGCCGA
>Ga0136633_1002715_pt1 | contig 12036 bp, 9 predicted proteins | sample AntDrymeUQ832206_2_FD_105494 | JGI IMG/M metagenome (GOLD analysis project Ga0136633, IMG submission 105494) | Polar desert sand microbial communities from Dry Valleys, Antarctica - metaG UQ83 (22.06) | ecosystem: Environmental > Terrestrial > Soil > Desert | place: Antarctica: Dry Valley...
ACATCGTCACGCCCGCCGGCGCGCCGCCCGAGGCGCCCGCCTCGCAGGCCCTCGCCGGCAACGGGCATGCCGCGCCGATCTCGCCCGTCGCGCGTCGCATCGCCGCGGCCGAGGGCGTCGACCTGTCGGCGATCCAGGGCAGCGGCCCGGCGGGGCGCATCACGAAGGCCGACGTGCTGTCGGCGAAGACCGCGCCCGACGCCACGCCATCCGCCGTCGCCCCTGCGCCGCACGCGGCGCCGCCCGCCGGCGCCACGCCGCTGAAGGGCGCCGCCGCCGTGCTCGCGCGCTACATGGACGAGTCACGCTCGGTCCCGACCGCGACGTCGTTTCGCACGATGACCGTCACGGTCATGGACGCCCGCCGCCGCGAGCTCAAGGCGGCCGGCCACAAGCTCTCCTTCACGCACCTGATCGCGTACGCGATCGCGCGCGCGGCGACCGACGAGATGCCCGTCATGGCACACCACTACGCCGAGATCGACGGCCACCCGCACGTCGTCGACGACGGCGCGGCGAACCTCGGCATCGCCGTCGACGTCGAGAAGCGCGACGGCACGCGCACGCTGACGGTCCCGGTCATCCGCGACGCGGGCCGCATGAGCTTCCCGGATTTCGTCGCTGCCTTCGCCGAGCTGATCGACGGCGCGCGCTCGAACACGCTGACGGCCGATCGCCTCAGCGGCGCGAACGTCACGCTGACGAACCCCGGCGCCATCGGCACGAGCGCGTCGGTGCCGCGGCTGATGGCCGGACAGGGCACGATCGTCGCGACCGGCGCGATCGGCTTCCCGGTCGGGCTCGGCGCGATCGGCGACATGATCGGCGCCGAGAAGGTCATGTCGATGACCTCGACCTATGACCATCGTGTCATCCAGGGCGCCGAGTCGGGGCGCTTTTTGAAGATGGTCGAGGAGCACATGCAGGGCGAGCGTGGCTTCTACGAGGACGTCTTCGGATCGCTCGGCATGCAGCTCGGCCCGCCACCGGCGCCACCGGCGCCCGCGGCAGCCGCCGCGGCGGCCCGCGGTGCGGCGCCCGCGCCCGGCGCGGAGCCCTCCGAGGAGCTGCTGCAGGCGGTGCAGGCCGCGTCGTCGCTGGTCAAGGCGCACCGCACGTTCGGCCATCTCGCCGCTTGCCTGGACCCACTGGGCACCGCGCCCGAGGGCGACCCCGCGCTCGACCCCGAGCCACTGCACCTGACGCCGGAGATCATGGCCAGGATCCCGGCCAAGATCCTGCGCATGCACGTCCCGGGCGCGACGCTCGCCGACGCGCTGCCGCACCTGCACGAGACGTACTGCGGCACGATCGCCTACGAGATCGAGCACATCGCCTCGCATCGCCAGCGCACGTGGCTGCGCGAGAAGATCGAGTCCGGCGCGTTCCGCCAGCAGCTGAGCCCCGACGAGCAGCGCGCGCTGCTCAAGCGGCTGATCGAGGTCGACGCGCTCGAGCGCTTCATGCACAAGGCCTATCTCGGCCAGAAGCAGTTCTCGATCGAGGGCCTCGACATGACCGTCCCGATGCTCGACGAGGCGATTCAGCTTGCGGCGATGCACGGCGGTCGCGAGGTCGTCCTGGGGATGGCGCACCGCGGCCGGCTGAACGTCCTCGCGCACAACCTCGGCCGTCCGTACGACACGATCTTCGCCGAGTTCGAGGGTGCCTCGACGCTCGAGGCCGTGACGACGATCCCGCAGGGCGGCACCGGCGACGTCAAGTACCACCACGGCGCGCAGGGCTCCTACCAGCTGCCCGACGGCTCCTCGATCCTCGTCAACCTCGAGTCCAACCCATCGCATCTGGAGTACGTCGGGCCGGTCGTCACGGGTGCCTCGCGCGCGGCGCAGACCACCCGTCAGGGCCCGCACGCGCACCGCGACACGGACTCCGCGGTGCCGATCGTGCTGCACGGCGACGCGGCGCTGCCCGGGCAGGGCGTGGTCCCCGAGACGCTGAACCTGCAGGCGCTCGACGGCTACAGCGTCGGCGGGACGCTGCACCTCGTGCAGAACAACCAGGTCGGCTTCACGACCGATCCCGACGACGCGCGCTCGACGCGCTGGGCGTCGGACATCGCCAAGGGCTTCGACGTGCCGATCATCCACGTCAACGCCGACGACGTCAGCGCCTGCATCTCGGCCGTGCGCCTTGCCTTCGCCTTCCGCCGCGAGTTCGGCCACGACGTGATGATCGACCTGATCGGCTACCGCCGCTTCGGCCACAACGAGGCCGACGAGCCCGCCTACACGCAGCCCTCGATGTACGAGCGCATCAAGAACCACAAGCGCGTCGCCGACATCTGGGCCGATGGGCTGATCACGCAGGGGATCGTCACCGCGCGCGACGTCGAGGCGGAGAAGGGCGAGGTCTGGAACGACCTGACGACGCTGCACCAGCGCCTGCGCGAGCAGATCAAGGCCGCCGCCGAGGCCGGCACCGTTGAGCAGCCGACGGGCGAGTACCAGCTCGACCGCACGCCTTCGCCGGAGGTCAGGACCGCCGTCAGCACCGAGCGCCTGCAGATCCTCAACGACGAGCTGCTGCGCGTGCCGGATGGCTTCACCGTGCACCCGAAGCTCGTCAAGCAGCTCGAGCGCCGCCGCGACGCGGTCGGGCCCGGCGGCGGCATCGACTGGGCGCACGCCGAGTCGCTGGCGTTCGCGTCGCTGCTGACCGAGGGCACGCCGATCCGCCTGACCGGGCAGGACGTCGAGCGCGGCACGTTCTCACAGCGCCACATGGTGCTGCACGACGCGCGCACGGGCCACACGATCTGCCCGATCCAGTCGCTGCCGGGTGCGCTGGCGCCGTTTGAGCTGCACAACTCGCCGCTGTCAGAGGTCGCGTGCCTGGGCTTCGAGTACGGCTACAGCGCCGAGGCGCCGGAGACGCTCGTGCTGTGGGAGGCGCAGTTCGGCGACTTCGTCAACGCCGCGCAGGTGATCATCGACCAGTTCATCTCCAGCGGGCTGGCGAAGTGGGGCCAGACGTCGCGGCTCGTGCTGATGCTGCCGCACGGCTACGAGGGCTCGGGTCCCGAGCACTCCTCCGGTCGACTGGAGCGCTTCCTGCAGATGGCGTCGGAGGGCAACATGCGCGTCGCGAACGTCACGACGCCGGCGCAGTACTTCCATCTCCTGCGCCGTCAGGCGCGCATCGCCAAGCAGCGCCCGCTGATTCTGATGACGCCGAAGTCGCTGCTGCGCCTGCCGCAGGCGACCAACCGCCTCGAGCACCTGTCGGACTCGCGCTTCTTCGCGGTCCTCGGCGAGCCGCGCGTGCCGCTCGAGCAGGTCACGCGGCTGGCGCTGTGCACCGGCAAGATCTACTACGACCTCGTCGGGCACCCGAGCCGCGAGGGCATCGACGGCGTAGCGATCGGTCGCGTCGAGCTGCTGTACCCGTTCCCCGAGGCGCAGGTGCTCGAGCTGATCGAGAGCTATCCGAACCTGCGCGAGGTCGTCTGGGTGCAGGAGGAGCCGCGCAACATGGGCGCCCGCGCGCACATGTTCCCGCGTCTGATGCAGATCCTCCCCGAGAAGCTGAAGTTCGGCTACATCGGCCGCCCGGAGCGCGCGTCGACGGGCGAGGGCTATCCCGCCGCCCACGTCGCCGAGCAGTCGCGCATCATCCGCACCGCCCTCGATCTGTCGATCCCCGTCTCGCTGTATCCGGTGAAGACGCCGGGCGAGCGCTGAACGCGATGGCTCGGCGCGAGCTGCCACGGCGTCGTCGCGTGTCGATTTGTGCTCGGATATCGATCACTATCCGACAGGCGATACGGAACATCGCGCTCACTCAGCGGGCGGCCTCGATCGCCCCCGTGATCGCCGCGGCGCGAGCCAGGGCATCGTCGGCAGTGATCAACGTCGCTTCGAGGGCTTCGGCGAGTGCGACTCAGAGTGCGTCGTAGACGGTGAGGTTGTCGCGCATCGCCCATACGCGATCGAGCAACGGGCGGGCGGGATAGTCGTGGATCGGCGGATCGGCCGAGCCATGGCGCATCTCGTCGCCACGCTCACATGGCTGCCGCGCCGGCCGGCGCATGAGTAGCTCGCACACCGCCGAGGCGTCGACGACGATCAAGGGTCGCGGACAACATTCTCCGCGCATGCATCGAATCGCGGCCTGACGTGGCCTACGACATGGTTCTCGCCGGGCGCGTCCGCGATCTGCTCGCCGGCGAGCGGCAGGTCGCCGAGAAGGCGATGTTCGGGCGGCGGATGTTCCTGCTCGAGGGCAGGCTCGCGGTCGGCGTTGCGGGTGACGCGCTGATGGTGCGGATCGGCATCGAGGCGCGCCGCGACACGCTCGCGCGCCATGCGCACGCGCGCGCCTGCGTCATGTCCGGACGCCACATGGAGGACTGGGTCCTCGTGGCATGCGAGGGCGTCGCGACCGAGAAGCTGCTCGACAAGTGGGTGCAGCGCGGCGTGACGTTCGCGCGCGACCTGGCGCCGGCTTCGTGAGCCGCCGCCTGCTCGGCGCGCCCGGCGCCCGGCGCGCTGCTCGCCGTGATCGCGCCCGCCGTGTTCGCCGCGGTCATCGCCGGGGACAGGAACGCCAACGCGATCTCCGGCACGGCGGTCGAGGATCGCATCCGCGGCGAAGGCGGCGAGAACTTCCTCGAGGGCGCCGCCGGCTCGGATCGCCTGTACGGCGACGACGGCGACGACTCGCTGTTCGGGCGCACGGGCAACGACTTCCTCACCGGAGGCTATGGCGACGACGAGCACGAGGGCGGGCGCGGCGACGTCACGCTGCGCGGTGGCAGCGACGTGATCGACTGCGGCCCGGGCCGCGACAGCGTCGAGAAGGACGCGCGCGACCGCACGCGCAACTGCGAGATCGTGCTGTAGCGCAGACTCAGCCTGGGCTCAGGCTCAGCCGGTCCCGATCGGAATCCGGAACACCTGGCCGGTGTGGATCACGTCGGGGTCGGAGATGTCCTGCGGGTTGGCGCGCACGATCGGCTCGAAGTCCGGGCGGCCGTAGTGCCGTCGGGCGATCTTCGACAGCGTCTCGCCCTTGCGAACGGTGTGCTCGCGGTAGCCGGCGTAGCCCTTCACGATCCGTGAGCCGAGCAGCACGGGCACGGTCACCTTGTGCAGCTCGCTGCCGTCCTTCGCGCTGACCTCGAAGAGCTCGACGAACAGCCGGTCGAGCTTGAACGCCGCGCCGCCCACGCGCACGCGCGCCTGGAACTGCGCGTACTCGCCGCTGCCGCCGCCGACGGTGATCGCGCCGGTCACCTCGTCGTGACCCTCGTGGACGCGAAAGTTGATCGTCGCCTCGAAGCCCGTCGCGATCCCGCCGATCAGGATCGGATCGCCTACGAGGTCAAACCTGCGCGGCATGTCCAGCTTGATGGACACCTCAGACCCCCTTCGTTCGCGTGCGGGCGATCGTCGCGCGGCGCCGCTGGAAGGTCAACCCGCACGCCCGCTACGGTTGGGCGCATGATGAGGCGCGGATGAGCGACGAGCAGCCGCCGAGGGATGGTCAGCGCCGTCAGCGCACGCCTGCCGAGCTGCAGGCGCTGAACGCCGCCGAGCGCACCGGGCGGCCCTTCCTGACGATGATGGCGCCGGACGTGCCCGAGGAGATCATCATGCTCCCGCGCGACAGGTGGCGGCTGGCCGTCGGGCGCAATCCGGAGTCCGACATCGCGATCACCTGGGACGTCGAGGTCTCGCGCGCGCACGCGCTGCTGGAGCTCGTCGGCGACAAGTGGACGCTCGTCGACGACGGCCTGTCGAGCAACGGGACGTGGGCCAACGGCAAGCGCGTCGTCGGTCGCCAGATCCTGCGCCACAGGAACACGCTGTGCTTCGGCAAGACGCAGCTGCAGTTCTACGATCCCGGCCCGCCCGTGTCCGAGGCGACGCGCCGGGACGTCAGCCCGATGGCGGTGCCGGTGACGCCGATGCAGCACAAGGTGCTCGTCGCGCTGTGCCGCCCGCTCTACGACGAGAGCTCCGAGACGCCGGCGCCCAATCAGGCGATCTCCGGCGAGATCCACCTCGCCGTCGACACCGTCAAGCGCCACCTGAAGGACCTGTTCGCGCGCTTCGGGCTGTCCGAGGTGCCGCAGAACGAGAAGCGCATGCGCCTCGCCCGGCTCGCCCTGTCGCGGGGCATCGTGTCGCCGCGCGACTTCTGACGCCGACCGCCCGCGCTCACTGCGCGTCGGACACCAGCGCCCGCCCGCAGCCTTCGCAGAAGCGATCGTCCGCGAACGTCTGCTCGCCGCAGTCCGGGCAGGGTTGCCCGGCGTACGCCGAGATCTCGGTGTGGCGCGGCCACGGCGACTTCCCCGTCGGCAGATCGGCGACGTCGAGCGCAGTGGCGGCCGGGTCGGGCGCGGCGGACTGGCCGGGGGCGCCCCCGAAGCCGACGGCGACCGTCGCCCGCCCGGCGACCGCGCCGTCGGCGAGCACGGTCACGCGCGCCGCCAGCAGCTCGTCGCCGCCGGCGCATGCGGGCACCACGATCGCGAGCTGGTACTCGCGTACGGCGTCGCTCCAGCGACCCGCGCCGTAGTCCACGGTGCGCTCGTCGACCGGGGCGGCGGACGCGAGCAGGTCGCTCGCCGGCGGTGACAGCTCGCGCAGCTGCACGACGTGCGCGCCGGCCGGCGTCCAGATCCGCAGCGACGCCTCGGCGCCTGCGGCGGACAGGCCCGCCGGCTTGATCCACACGACCGCCGCGACGCGCTCCGTGCCGGCCGGCAGGCGCGGGGTGTGGAAGGTCGCGACGGCGAACGCGATCATCGCCAGGTTCGCGGGCGCACGGCGTTGGCCTCGTCGACGAGCCGGATGCGCTCGCCGGCGCTCGCTGCGCCCGCGGCCAGCGCCCGGTACGTGAGCTCGAGTCGCAGGCGCAGTTGCACCTCATCGAGCGGACAGCCGGCGAGCGACCGCTCGCTGTCGGCCGCGCGCGGCTCGCGTTGCACGAGCGACAGCGCCTTGATCAGCAGCTCGGCGTGCAGCTGCGCCCGCTGCCGCGCGTCGACGTCGAGCGCCTGGATCGCCTTGGCGGCGGCCGCCAGCGAGTCGATCGCCGGCTCGCCCGCGAGCAGGCAGCTCACGCGCGCCACCTGGGCCCTGCCGTGGGCGCTCGAGGTCTCCGGCACGCGTTCGTAGGCCGCCAGCGCCCCCGCGACGTCGCCGCATGCCATGCGGCAGCGGGCGAGCCCGAACGTCGCGGTCGAGTAGACGGGATCGGTCCGCGAGACGATCTCGTACCAGCCCGCGGCGACCTCGTGCTCGCCGGCGAGCTCCGCGCAGACCCCGAGCGCGAGCTTCGGCGCGAGCTCGCCGGGGATCGCGTGGTAGACGATCTCGAAGCTCGCGCGCGCGGCGAAGGGCAGCTTCTGCGCGAGCGCCGCCACGCCGCGATACCACTGCGCGCGCCATTCCCAGGGGTCGCGGCGCTCGATCTCGGCCAGCAGCTCGTGCAGCTCGTCGGCGTCCTGCGCATCGATCAGCGCCTGGGCGAGGCGCAGCCGCACCTCGATCGTCTCCTGCGGCGCGCGGCGCAGCGCACTGATGACCTCGTCGGGTTGCGCGGCAGCGAGCGTCGCCAGCCAGCCGGCCGCGAGGTCGTCGGTCGCGACGAGCAGCGTCGGCAGCAGCTGGGCGTCGGGACCGTCGTGGCTGGCGACGAAGACGGCGGTGAAGAGCGTGCTGCGCGCCGGCGCCGGCTCGCCGGTCTCGTGCGCGACGACCTCGCGCAGGACGCCGCGCAGCTGGTCGGCCATCTCCTCGGCCGACTGGAAGCGGTCGTCGGGGTTCGGCGCCGTCGCCTTGCCCAGCAGCTGGTAGAGCGCGTCATAGCGCTCGAACAGGGGCGTGCCGCGCTTGGGCGGCAGCGAGTGGCGCCGCTGGGCTTGCACGTCGTCGAAGTCCAGGCACAGCACCGCGAGTAGGCGCGCGGCGGTGTAGAGGTCCGAGGGGACCGAGGGCTCGGCGCGGTCCTCGACTTCGAGCTCCGGAGCCTGGTAGCCGGTCGTGCCGTAGATCGTGCCCGAGCCCGAGCCCATGCGGTACACGCCGCCGAGGTCGATCAGCTTCAGCGAGTCCTTCGTGCGGATGACGTTGTCGGGTTTGAGGTCGCAGAACAGCAGGCCGTTGTCGTGCAGGTAGCCGAGCGCGGGCAGGATCTGGAGCACGTACTCGATCGCGACCCTGACGGGCAGCGGGCTGGACCGGCCGCCGTTGCGCTCCCGCCGCGCCTCGAGCAGGGCCTTCAGGCTGTCGCCCCCGACGTACTCCATGACGATGTAGTCCCAGCCGTCGCGGGCGGCGAAGTTGAACATCTTCACGATGTTCTGGTGCGAGACCTCGGCGAGGAACTCGAGCTCCGCGCGCGCCGCCGTCATCGCCTCGTCGTCGGCGGCGTTCAGCAGCCCTTTGAGCACCACCCAGCGGTTGGCGACCTTCGTGTCCTTGGCGAGGTAGATCCAGCCGAGGCCACCGTGCGCGAGACAGCCCACGACCTCGTACTGCCCGGCGACGACGTCGCCCGCGCGCAGCTTCGGCGTGAACGAGTACCGCGCTCCACACTGCCGGCAGAAGCCCTCCGTCGGGCCGGGCGCGTCGTTGTGGCTGCGTCCGACGGCGCTGCGGCAGCGCCCGCAGAAGCGGCCGTGCTCGGGGACGGTCGGGTCGGGCATGATCGCCTGCAACGGGTCGCGACTCGGGATCGGCGGAAACTCGCCGGGGTCCGCGGCGTGGCGTCGCGCCGCCGTGCGCGTGCGCGCCGAGCCGCCCCAGCGCCGCGTCGCCGCGTCGTCGATGCCCCCGTCCGAGGGGGACCATGGACGATCGGAATCGGTGGCCGGGGCTTCGACGGCCGCGGGGCCGGCCGCGGACGGCGCGCCCTCCGGGCGCGGCGGAGCGAGACCGCAGAGGTCGCACCAGCCGTCCTTGATCGTGCCGGTGCAGGCCGGCCGCGCGCAGCTCAGCACGACCTGCCGCCCTGCGGCTTCGGGAGCCCGTCGAACCACCTGGCCCGCAGCCCCTGCAGCCTGCGCTCGCGACGCATCCTCGCGAGCACGGCGTTGACGAAGCGCACGAGCTCGGGCTCGTCGAGCCGCATCGCCAGGCCCCAGTGCTCGCAGTTGATCGTCGGGCCGACGATCTTCGTCTGCGGATCCTGCCTGTTGAGCCCGAACAGGATCGCGTCGTCGGACGTGATCGCCTCGGCGTCGCCCTCCTGCAACGCCACGAGGCAGTCCGACCGCAGGCGCACGGGGTACAGCTCGACACCCGTGCCCTCCAGGCTCGCGCCGGACGTCGACGTCGCCGTCGAGCAGATCTTGCGGCCGCGCAGGTCCTCGAGCGTCGAGACCGGCGAGTTGCTCGCGACGAGCAGGCGCTGGCGGGCGGTGTGGTAGACGTCGCTGAAGTGCATCCGGCGCCGGCGCGCGCACGTGATCGAGAAGGCGCTCGCCACGATGTCGACCTTGCGCTCGACCATCACGGACACGCGCTGTCCCGTCGAGATGGCGCGAAAGCGGACGCTGCCGGGCTTGTCGCCGAAGATCGCGCGCGCGATCTCGCGCGCGATCTCCGCGTCGAAGCCCTGCAGGTCGTCGCGGGGCTTGAGCGGGTTGAAGTAGCTCAGGCGCAGCGAGTTCTGGTCGGCGCCGACGCGCAGATGGCCCTGTGCCTGGATCCTCGCCATCGCGGTGTTCGGCGGCATCCGTCCGGGCGGGGGCAGCGTCTGGAGTGGCGCCAAGCTCTTCAGCGGACGCGCTTTGCACGCCCCGGTCGCCGCGAGGTCGGGATAGGGCGGCCTGGGAGACGGCTCGCGCGTGCTGATCGCCGCAAGCGAGCTGTCCTGCGCCTGCTCGGAGACCGACGCGCAGCCCGTCGTCGCGCAGATGAGCAGCAGGGGCGCGAGAAGACGGGCGGCGACGGCGGTCATCGGTACTCGTCCAGTCGCCGCCGCACGCCCGACAGCGCGAGCAGCGCGCACAGCGCCGACAGCATCGGGATGCCGGCGGACAAGCCCTCGAGCGCGTCACGGGCGTCGGACGCGTGCTCGTCGAAGCGGCGCTGCGCGGCACGGGCCTCGCCTGCGAGCGCGCGGTCCAGGGCCACGGCCGCCCGCGTGGAGGACGGCGCGGCGCGCGTGCCAGGGTCGCTGACGGCGAGACGCACCGCCTGCGTGAAGTCGCCGGTGCGCTCCTGGGTCACGACGCGATCGTGTGCGTCGAGATAGGTGCCGTAGGCCGCGCGGATCGTCGTCACCGAGCGCCGCGCCTCCTGCGACGTGCCTTCAAACTGCGCAAGCAGGCCGTCGATCGGCGCCGTCACCGTCAAAAAGCCGCGGTCGATGTCGGCGAGCCGCGGCTCGCCCTCGCCGCCGCCGCGGGCCGACAGCGCGATGCTCTCGTTGCCCTGCGCGCGCGACGCCAGAATGCGCGTCGCCGTAAGCAGCTCGATCGGGTCCGAGCCCTGGCGCTGCGCGTCCTCGAGTGCGCTCGCCTGCACCGCCAGGGCGATCGCGATCCAGCCGAGCAGCCCGAGCAGGATCACCGTCGACAGCGCGAGACGGAGGTTGAGGATGCGCCGCGTGGCGCGCGCGACGTAGACCTGGGTCGCCGCCAGCACGGCGAGCAGCGCCAGGCCGGCGACCAGCACGAGCAGCAATGAGCCCGTGCCGACGCCCGTCTTGTAGCTCGCGGTCAGGCTGCGCGCCTGGACCGCGTACAGCCGGCTGGCCGCGGGCAGCATCTCCTCGCGCAGCGTGCCGGCCGCCCGGCGCAGGTAGGCGCCGGCGACGGGAAAGCCCTGGCGGTAGTTCGCCCGCGCGTCGTCGATCAGCCCGTTGTAGACCGACAGCCGATGCACGAGACGCCCGATCTCCGGCTGCGCCTGCGAGGACGTCCCGAGCGCCCCCGCGAGGTCCGCCACGCCCGTGCTCGCCTTCCCCAGCGCGCGCTTGTACTCCGCGCGCGACCGCGCCGTCTCCGGCTCGCCGACGAGGAAGCTGCGCGCCGCGGTCGCGTGGGCGTCCGACATGTTGGCCGAGATGTCGACGGCCTGCGCGAGGCGCAGCTCCGTCGTGCGGACGTCGCGGACGGCCTGGCGACGCGTGTCGGCGGCCTGGATCGCGACGACGCCGAAGACGATCGCCGACAGCGTCACGAGCACGGCTGCGAGGCGCAGGCGTCCGGGGGTCGTCGCGAGCTGACGCCGGATCGCGAGCCGGCTGCGGGCGGCCTTCAACGCAGCGCTGCTTCGACTGCTCATGCCACCTCCTCGATCCGTTCGGCCCCCGCGCGCGTCATGGTCCCACGCCCGCGCGTGCCGCGAGCGAAACCTGGGGTGCGTGCGTCACACCTGCGCGCTGTCTGCCGCACGCTCGTGAGCGCTGCGAAAGCGCCGCGTCAGCAGCCACGCCAGGCCGCCCGCGAGCGCGAGGTCGAGCACGAGCACCGGCGGCCCGCGCACGGCGTCGCCGAAGACCGCCACGGCCAGCCCGTTGAGGATCGCGACGGGCAGCACCGACAGCAGCAGCGTGTGCGAGCGAAAGCCGGCGAAGTGGTCGCGCAGGCACAGCTCGCCGACGACCACCACGAGCATCAGCACGGCGATCGTCAGCAGCCACGTCGCGCGCCGGCCGTCGCTGAGCAGGCCCGTACCGAAGATCGCGATGCCGGCGGCCATGCCGACCTCGGTCAGCGGGAACGGCGACCAGATCGGCTGCGGCCGCGCGACCCCGTCGCGCACCTCGAAGCGGGAGGGTCGCGGCCGCGCCGGGGGCCGCTCGGCGACGGCCCTGCGGCTCGCATCGCCGTGTGCGCTGCCGGCCGGTTGCGCGCGTGCCGGCCGGCCGCGGGCGGCGGCAGCGCGGCGGCGCTGCTTCTTCTTCGCGCGGCTCGTGCTCACAGCGCTCCCCGGTCGCGCGCGAACGCGACGAACCAGTCCAGCGCGGCGGGGTCGGCGAGCGCGTCGCGGCTGGCGGCGCGCTCGGGCGGCGTGCCGGACAGGATCCGCTTGACCGGCACCTCGAGCA
>Ga0136633_1002716_pt1 | contig 12035 bp, 11 predicted proteins | sample AntDrymeUQ832206_2_FD_105494 | JGI IMG/M metagenome (GOLD analysis project Ga0136633, IMG submission 105494) | Polar desert sand microbial communities from Dry Valleys, Antarctica - metaG UQ83 (22.06) | ecosystem: Environmental > Terrestrial > Soil > Desert | place: Antarctica: Dry Valley...
GAGGCCGCGCTGCGGGCCGGCGCGGGGGAGCTGCTCGAGGGGCTGCGGCTGTTCGACGTCTTCACCGGCCCCCAGGTCGGCGAGGGCAAGCGGTCGCTGGCCTGGGCGCTGCGCTTCCGCGCCTCGGACCGCACCCTTACCGACACCGACGTCCTCGGCGCCCGCGACGCCGCCGTCGCCGAGGCCGGCCGCCGTGTCGGAGCCGTCCTGCGCTCCTGACCGCCCCGCCAGCCCCGCCCCGCCAGCCCCGCCCCGCCCCCGAATGATCCACGTGACATCGCGAGCGTTCCTGGGGTCCTGAAGCGCCTGGGACCTCACGTGGATCACCGCCGCGGTGCTGAATGGCTATGCAGGATCGTGTATGGTCGTCCGGCATGGGACGGACAGCCGCGGTCGCGGGCGCCAGCGGGTACGCCGGGGGAGAGCTGCTCCGGCTGCTGCTCGCCCACCCCGAGCTGTCCGTCGGCCCGGTTGCCGGGGGCAGCAGCGCTGGCCGGCCCGTCACCGAGCTGCACCCCCAGCTGCCGCAGCTCGAGGGGACGGCCTTCGCCCAGACCACGCCCGAGGTGCTCGCCGAGGCCGACGTCGTCTTCCTCGCGCTGCCGCACGGCCAGTCCGCCGCCCTCGCCGCCGCGCTGCCGCCTGACCTGCCGGTCGTCGACCTCGGCGCCGACCACCGGCTGGCCAGCGCCGCCGACTGGGCCCGCTTCTACGACACGCCCTACGCGGGGGAGTGGCCGTACGGCCTGCCTGAGCTGTTCCGCGACCAGCTCGTCGGTGCCCCGCGCATCGCCGGCCCGGGCTGCAACGCCACCGCGATGACGCTTGCGCTCGGCCCGCTGCTGGCCGCCGGGCTCGTCGAGCCGACCGACCTGGTGACGACCACGGCCAGCGGCACGTCGGGTGCCGGCCGGGGTCTCGCGGCGAGCCTGCTGGCCAGCGAGGTGATGGGCTCGATGAGCGCCTACAAGGTCGGCGCCCACCGGCACACCCCCGAGGTGCGGCAGTCCCTCGGCCGGCTCGCCGGCACCGAGGTCACGCTCTCGTACACCCCGACGCTGGTCCCCATGCCGCGCGGCATCCTCGCCACCTGCACCGCCCGCACCACCGCCTCAGAGGACGCGCTGCGCTCCGCACTGCAGGAGCAGTACGCCGACGAGCCGTTCGTGCACGTGCTGCCCGCGGGCCGCTGGCCGGTGACGGCCGCGACCGTCGGCAGCAACGCCTGCCACCTGCAGGTCGCCGTCGACGCCGACGCCGGGCGCGCCGTCGTGGTCGCCGCGCTCGACAACCTCGGCAAGGGCGCCGCCGGCCAGGCCCTGCAGTGCGCCAACCTCGCCCTCGGGCTGCCCGAGACCGCCGGGCTCAGCGCGTCCGGGATCGCACCATGAGCTGGCTCCCGGCCGGCTTCCGGGCCGCCGCCGCCACCGCCGGCCTCAAGGACAGCGGCCTGCCCGACGTCGCCCTCGTCGTCAACGACGGACCGCTCACCGCGGCCGCCGGCGTCTTCACCGCCAACCGGGTCAAGGCTGCGCCCGTCCTGTGGTCGCAGCAGGTGCTGTCCGCCGGGCAGGTCGACGCGGTCGTCCTCAACTCCGGCGGGGCCAACGCCTGCACCGGGCCGGACGGCTTCGCCGACACCCACCGCACCGCCGAGGCCGTCGCGGACGCGCTGGGCACCGGCGCTGCCCGCGTCGCCGTCTGCTCCACCGGGCTCATCGGGGTGCGCCTGCCGATGGACAAGCTGCTGTCTGGGATCACCGACGCTGCAGCCGAGCTCAGCGCCGACGGGGGAGCCGACGCCGCCGAGGCCATCCGCACCACCGACACCGTCGCCAAGACCGCCACGGCCCAGGGCGGGGGCTGGAGCGTCGGCGGCATGGCCAAGGGCGCCGCGATGCTCTCGCCCGCGCTCGCGACGATGCTCGCGGTCGTCGCCACCGACGCGGTCGCCGACCCGGCCCTGCTCGACCAGGTGCTGCGCACCGCCACCGCCGGGTCGTTCGACCGGGTCGACACCGACGGCTGCATGAGCACCAACGACACCGTGCTGCTGCTCGCCAGCGGCGCCAGCGGCGTCACCCCCGACCCCGACGCGCTGCAGGCCGCGGTCAGCGCCGTCTGCGCCGACCTCGCCCGGCAGATGGTCGGCGACGCCGAGGGGGCCAGCAAGGACATCGAGGTCGTCGTCCGGACCGCCGCGAGCACGGCCGACGCGCTCGAGGCCGCCCGCGCCGTGGGCCGGAGCAACCTGCTCAAGTGCGCGCTGCACGGCAACGACCCCAACTGGGGCCGGGTGCTGGCCGCCGTCGGCACGACAGCTGCCGCCTTCGACCCCGACGCCCTCGACGTCAGCATCAACGGCGTCCAGGTCTGCCGTGCCGGCGCGCCCGGCGACGACCGCGACCTGGTCGACCTGTCCGGCCGAGCCGTGCAGATCGTCGTCGACCTGCACGCCGGCACCGAGACCGCGACACTCTGGACCAGCGACCTCACCGCCGAGTACGTCCACGAGAACAGCGCGTACTCCACATGACGACCGCGCGGGGCCACGTCGCCCTCCCCAAGGCCGCCGCCCTCGTCGAGGCGCTGCCCTGGCTCAAGTCGTTCTCCGGCAGCACCATCGTCGTGAAGTACGGCGGCAACGCCATGACCAGCCCGGAGCTCCAGCGGGCCTTCGCGGAGGACGTCGTCTTCCTGCGCTACGCCGGCGTCCGCGTCGTCGTCGTGCACGGCGGCGGGCCGCAGATCACCGCCCACCTCGACCGGCTCGGCCTCGACAGCGAGTTCCGCGGTGGCTACCGCGTCACCACGCCGGAGACCATGGAGGTCGTCCGGATGGTGCTCGTCGGACAGGTCAACAGCGACGTCGTCAGCCTGATCAACGCCCACGGCCCGTTCGCGGTCGGCCTCTCCGGTGAGGACGCGTCCCTGTTCACCGCCGAGCGGCGCGACGCCCTCGTCGCCGGCGAGCCCGTCGACATCGGCAACGTCGGCGAGGTCGTCGACGTGCAGCCGCAGATCGTCCACGCCCTGCTCGACGAGGCCAAGGTGCCGGTCGTCGCGACCGTTGCCCGCGGCCTGGACGGCCAGCTCTACAACGTCAACGCCGACACCGCCGCCGCTGCGCTCGCCGTCGCTCTCGGGGCCGAGAAGCTCGTCGTCCTCACTGACGTCGAGGGCCTCTACGCGGACTGGCCCGCGTCCGACGAGGTGATCAGCGAGATCGCCGCCGACGAGCTGGCCGCGCTGCTGCCCGACCTGTCCAGCGGCATGGTCCCGAAGATGGCGGCGTGCCTGGCCGCCGTGCGCGGGGGAGTGCCGCGCGCCCATGTCCTGGACGGCCGGGTCGCCCACAGCCTGCTGCTCGAGCTGTTCACCGACGAGGGCGTCGGCACCATGGTCGTCCCGGGCACGGTCGTCCCGTCATGAGCGACATGAGCCGGCGCTGGGACGCGGTGATGATGGGCAACTACGGCACCCCCACCGTCGGCCTGGTCCGCGGCGAAGGCGCTCGCGTCTGGGACGACGACGGCAAGGAGTACGTCGACCTGCTCGGCGGCATCGCCGTCAACGTGCTCGGCCACGCCCACCCCGCGGTCGTCGAGGCGGTCTGCCGCCAGGTCGCCACCCTCGGCCACACGAGCAACCTGGCGATGCACGAGCCCGGCCTGCGGCTGGCCGAGCGGCTGACCGCGCTCATGGGCGTGCCCGGCACCCGGGTGCTGTTCACCAACTCCGGCGCCGAGGCCAACGAGGCCGCCCTCAAGCTGTCCCGCCGGCTGCGCCCGGGCGGCGGCTGGGTCGCCGCCGAGGGCGCCTTCCACGGCCGCACCCTCGGCGCGCTCGCCATCACCGGCCAGCCCGCCAAGCGGGCCCCCTTCGAGCCGCTGCCCGGCCCCGTCACCTTCGTGCCGTACGGCGACGTCGGCGCCCTGCGCGCCGCCGTCACCGAGCGGACCGCGTCGGTGGTCCTCGAGCCGGTGATGGGCGAGGCCGGCGTCGTCGTCGCGCCGAGCGGCTTCCTCGAGGCCGCCCGCGAGGTCTGCGACGCCACGGGCGCGCTGCTCCACCTCGACGAGGTGCAGGGCGGCGTCGGCCGGGTCGGCGCGTGGCTGGCCAGCAGCGTCGTCGCCCCCGGCGTCCACGCCGACGTCGTCACCCTCGCCAAGGGCCTGGGCGGCGGGCTGCCGATCGGCGCCGTGCTCGCCTCCGGCCGCGCCGCCGACGCCTTCGTCAAGGGCGACCACGGCACCACCTTCGGCGGCAACCCGGTCGTCTGCGCCGCGGCGCTCGCGGTGCTCGAGACCGTCGAGGCCGAGGGCCTGCTCGAGGTCTCCCGGGAGCTCGGCGAGCACCTCGCCGACGCCGTCGAGGCGCTGCAGAACCCGCTTGTCTCGCACGTGCGCGGCCACGGGCTGTGGCGCGGCATCGTGCTCAGCGAGCCGGTCGCCCCGCAGGTCGAGGCGGGCCTGCGCAACGCCGGCTTCCTCGTCAACGCCGCCGCACCCGACGTCCTGCGCCTGGCCCCGCCGCTCGTCGTCACGCGGGCCCAGCTCGACGCCTTCGTCGGGGCGCTCTCCACCGTCCTGTCCGCCACTAGGGTCGCGGCATGCTGACCGGAGGAGTGGGCGCGTGACGGTGACGGTGCTGGTCGTCGAGGACGACCCGAGCGTGCGCGGGCTGCTGCAGACCCTGCTGTCGGCCGAGGGCTACGACGTCGTGACGGCGTCCGACGGACTGGCCGGGCTGGTGAAGGTCTCGTCCTCGCCGCCCGCTCTGGTGCTGCTCGACCTGATGATGCCCGACCTCGGCGGCGTCCGGGTGCTCGAGGAGATGCGCGACGACCCCGAGCTGGTGGACATCCCGGTCATCGTCGTGACCGGCAAGATCGACGCCGTCCCGGGCATGCGCGAGCTGCTCGGCGACGACAACGTCTTCCTCAAGCCCTTCGCCGTGAGCGAGCTGCTCACCCGCGTCGGCGAGGTCACGGGTGGACCCACCTGATGGTCCGCCACTTCCTGGCCGACGACGACCTCACCCCTGCCGAGCAGGCGGAGGTCCTCGCGCTGGCCGCCGACCTCAAGGCCAAGGGGCGCTCCGGCGAGCAGCCGCTGGCCGGGCTGTCGGTCGCGGTCGTCTTCGAGAAGCCGAGCACCCGCACCCGGCTGTCCTTCGAGGTCGGCATCGCTCAGCTCGGCGCCCACCCGCTCGTCCTCGACGCGCGCAGCACCCAGCTCGGCCGCGGCGAGACGATCGAGGACACCGCCCGTGTCCTGTCCCGCTACGTCGACGCCGTCGTCATCCGCACCTTCGGCCAGGACCGCATCGAGGCGCTCGCCTCCGCGAGCAGCGTGCCGGTCGTCAACGCGCTGACTGACTCCTTCCACCCCTGCCAGGTGCTGGCCGACCTGCAGACCGTCCGCGAGCGGCTCGGCACGACGCAGGGCAAGGTCCTCACCTACCTCGGGGACGGCGCCAACAACATGGCGAACTCGCTGCTGGTCGGCGGCGCGATGGCCGGCATGTCCGTGCGGATCGGCGCCCCCGCCGGCTACCAGCCCGACGAGGCCGTCGTCGAGCGCGCCCGGTCGTACGGCACCGAGGTGCTCGTCACCGACGACCCGCAGCAGGCCGCCGCGGGCGCCGACGTGCTCTACACCGACGTCTGGGTGTCGATGGGGCAGCCCGATGAGCAGCAGCGGATCGCCGACCTCACGCCGTACTCCGTGGACGAGAAGGCCCTGGCCGCAGCCGGTCCCGACGCGCTCGTGCTGCACTGCCTGCCCGCCCACCGCGGCGAGGAGATCGCCGCCGCCGTCATCGACGGTCCGCAGTCGGCGGTGTGGGACGAGGCCGAGAACCGGCTGCACGCCCAGAAGGCGCTGCTCGTCTGGCTGCTGGAGCGGTCGTGATGACGTCGGCCACCGCGCCGCTGACCAAGGCCGCCCGGCAGGCCCGCATCGTCGAGCTGCTCGAGGCCCAGCCGGTCGCCAGCCAGACCGAGCTCGGCCGGCTGCTGGCGGGCGTCGGCGTCGCCGTCACCCAGGCCACGCTGAGCCGCGACCTCGAGGACCTCGGCGCCGTCAAGGCCCGCACCGCGCGCGGCACGGCCTACGTCGTCCCCGAGGAGAACGCCCCCCGCGGCGGCACCGCCGAGGCCGTCGACGCGCGGCTCGGCCGGCTGCTCGAGGAGCTGCTCGTCTCCGCCGAGGCCACCGGCGACACCGTCGTCCTGCGCACGCCCCCCGGCGGCGCCCACCTGCTCGGCTCGGCGCTCGACCGCGCCGGGCTGCCGGACGTCGCCGGCACCGTCGCCGGCGACGACACCGTGGTGCTCGTCACCCGCCGACCGGCCACGCCGGTCAGCACCGCCCTCGCCGAGCGCCTGCTGCGCCTGGCCGAGGGCCGCCCGTTCCTGCCCCACAACCCCAAGGATGCACAGTGAGCAAGGACCGCATCGTCCTGGCGTACTCCGGAGGCCTCGACACCTCCGTCGCCATCGGCTGGATCGCCGCCGAGACCGGTGCCGAGGTGGTCGCCGTCGCGGCCGACGTCGGCCAGGGCGGCGAGGACCTCGAGGTCATCCGTCAGCGGGCGCTGGACTGCGGCGCGGTCGAGGCCGTCGTCGCCGACGTCCGCGACGAGTACGCCGACGAGTACTGCCTGCCGGCCCTGCAGGCCAACGCGCTCTACATGGGCCGCTACCCGCTGGTCTCGGCGCTGTCCCGACCGCTGATCGTCAAGCACCTGGTCGCCGCCGCCAAGCAGTACGGCGCGTCGACGGTGTCGCACGGCTGCACCGGCAAGGGAAACGACCAGGTGCGCTTCGAGGTCGGCATCGGCGCGCTCGCGCCGGACCTGCGCGTCATCGCGCCGGTCCGCGACTCCGGCATGACCCGCGACAAGGCCATCGCCTTCGCCGAGGAGAAGGGGCTGCCGATCGACGTCAACAAGAAGTCGCCCTACTCCATCGACCAGAACGTCTGGGGCCGAGCGGTCGAGACCGGCTTCCTCGAGGACCCCTGGAACGGCCCGATCGAGGACGTCTACGCCTACACCTCCGACCCGACCGTCGCTCGCGAGCCGGACGAGCTGGTGCTCACCTTCAAGGACGGCGTCCCGGTCGCCATCGACGGCAAGCCGGTCACCGTCCTGCAGGCCATCGAGCAGCTCAACACCCGCGCCGGGGCGCAGGGCGTCGGCCGACTCGACATGGTCGAGGACCGCCTGGTCGGCATCAAGAGCCGCGAGGTCTACGAGGTGCCGGGCGCACAGGTGCTCATCACCGCCCACCAGGAGCTGGAGAACCTCACCGTCGAGCGCGACCTGGCCCGCTTCAAGCGCGGCGTCGAGCAGCGCTGGTCCGAGCTGGTCTACGACGGCCTGTGGTTCTCGCCGCTCAAGCGCGCCCTCGACGAGTTCGTCCTGTCCTCGCAGCAGCACGTCACCGGCGAGGTCCGGCTGACGCTGCACGGCGGCACCGCGACCGTCACCGGCCGGCGCAGCGACGCCTCGCTCTACGACTTCAACCTGGCGACCTACGACGCGCAGGACACCTTCGACCAGTCGCTGGCCAAGGGCTTCGTCGAGCTGTGGGGCATGCCGAGCAAGATCGCCGCCAAGCGGGACCAGCGACTGGGCGACCAGCGGCTGGGCGGCTCGTGACCGACGCCCCCACCACGGGGCGCACGTCTCTGTGGGGCGGTCGCTTCGAGGGCGGCCCCGCCGAGGCCCTCGCCCGGCTCTCGGTCAGCGTCCACTTCGACTGGCGCCTTGCGCCGTACGACCTGCAGGGCTCGCGCGCCCACGCCCGCGTGCTGCACCGCGCGGGGCTGCTCGACGACGACGAGCTCGGCCGGATGCTGGGCGCCCTCGACCAGCTCAGGGTCGAGGTCTCCGACGGCACCTTCCGGCCGCGGGTCGAGGACGAGGACGTGCACACCGCTCTGGAGCGCGGGCTGCTCGAGAAGCTCGGCACCCTGGGCGGCAAGCTGCGCGCCGGCCGCTCGCGCAACGACCAGGTCGCGACCGACCTGCGGCTCTACCTGCGCGACCACGCCCGGCTGGTCGTCGACCGGCTGGCCGACCTCGAGCAGGCGCTCGTCGACCAGGCGACCGCCCACCTCGACACCCCCGCCCCGGGCATGACCCACCTGCAGCACGCCCAGCCGGTGCTGTTCGCCCACCAGCTCTTGGCGCACGTGCAGGCCTTCGCCCGGGACGTGCAGCGGCTGCGCGACTGGGACGCCCGGGCGGCCGTCTCGCCGCTCGGCTCCGGGGCGCTCGCCGGCTCCTCGCTGCCGGTGGACCCGGTCTCGACCGCTGCCGAGCTCGGCTTCTCCTCGGCGGCGGCCAACTCGATGGACGCCGTGTCCGACCGCGACTTCGTCGCGGAGTTCCTGTTCGTCGCCGCGCTGCTGGGCGTGCACCTGTCGCGGCTGGGCGAGGAGGTGGTCCTGTGGAACTCCACCGAGTTCGGCTGGGTCACTCTGGACGACGCCTTCTCGACCGGGTCCTCGATCATGCCGCAGAAGAAGAACCCCGACATCGCCGAGCTCGCCCGCGGCAAGGCCGGCCGGCTGATCGGCCACGTCACCGGCCAGCTGGCGATGCTCAAGGGGCTTCCGCTCACCTACGACCGCGACATGCAGGAGGCGCAGGAGCCCAGCTTCGACGCCGTCGAGACGCTGCTGCTCGTCCTGCCGGCCATGGCCGGGATGATCGCGACGATGACCGTGCACGGCGAGGTGCTCGAGGCCTCCGCCCCGACCGGCTTCGCCCTGGCCACCGACGTCGCCGAGCTGCTCGTCAAGAACGGCGTGCCCTTCCGCGAGGCCCACGAGGCCGTCGGCCACCTCGTCGTCTGGTGCACCGTCAACGGCAAGGAGCTCCACGAGGCCACCGACGCCGAGCTGGCCCACGTCTCCGAGCACCTCACCCCTGACGTCCGCACCGTCCTGGACGTACGCGGGGCGATCGCGGCGCGCGACGGTCGCGGCGGCACCGCGCCGGTCCGCGTTCAGGAGCAGCTCGACGAGCTGGCCGTCGAGCTGGCCGCTCAGCGCGCCTGGGCCGCGAGGGCCTGACGCTGGACCTGTCCGGCCCGGTCCAGGAGGTGGCGCCCGCCCTGCTAGGGGCGCTGCTGGTGCACGGCGAGGTCGCGGTGCGCCTGACCGAGGTCGAGGCGTACGCGGGGGAGTCCGACCCCGGCTCGCACGCCTTCCGCGGCCGGACCCCCCGCACCGAGATCATGTTCGGCCGCGCCGGCCTGGCCTACGTCTACTTCTCGTACGGCATGCACTGGTGCACCAACGTCGTCGCCGGGCCGGACGGCACCGCCTCGGCCGTGCTGCTGCGCGCCGGGGAGGTCGTCGCCGGCCTCGAGGTCGCCCGCGCCCGGCGCCCCGCCGCCGCCAAGGACCGCGACCTCGCGCGCGGCCCGGCCCGCCTCTGCGCCGCGCTCGGCATCGACGGGACGCTCGGCGGGACCGACCTGCTCGACCCGCGTTCGCCGCTGCGGCTCGAGCTGGGGGAGCGGGTCGACCCCGTGCGGGTGCGGACCGGCCCGCGGGTCGGCGTCGCCGGCCTGGGCGCGCCCACCCCCTGGCGCTACTGGGTGGACGGCGAGCCGACGGTGTCGGTGTACCGCCCTGCCGTCGCCCGCCTGCGGTGATCCCGACGCCCCGCCCGGCCGTCACCTGGCCGTGGGCACCTCGACGGCCGCGCCGGCCGTAGTCCGGCGGCGCGCAGTTCGACGGCCGGCCCGGCCGTGGCCCAGCCGACCCGGGCGCCCGCGGATCGACCGGGCGCCGGCGCGGCCCCGGGCCAGCCGTGCGCGAGGATCGTGGGGTGACCAGTGCGCCGCCCGCCCCCGCCGCCCCTACCGACGGCGCCGCCGTGCTCGACGACCTCGCCTGGCGCGGGCTGATCGCCCAGACCACCGACGCTGCCGCGCTGCGCCAGGCCCTGTCCGCCGGCCCGCTCACGCTCTACTGCGGCTTCGACCCGACGGCCGACAGCCTGCACGTCGGCAGCCTCGTCCCGCTGTTCGCCCTGCGCCGCTTCCAGCTGGCCGGGCACCGCCCGATCGCGCTGGCCGGCGGTGCCACCGGCTTCATCGGCGACCCCACCGGGCGGACCGCCGAGCGCGTGATGATGACCGCCGACGTCGTCGCGGCCCGCGTCGAGCGGATCCGGCACCAGCTCGAGCGCTTCCTCGACTTCGACGACAGCCCGACCGGCGCGGTCCTCGTCGACAACCTCGAGTGGACGGCGCCGCTCTCCGCGCTCGAGTTCCTGCGCGACGTCGGCCAGCACTTCTCGATCAACCAGATGCTCGCCAAGGAGTCTGTGAGCGCCCGGCTCGAGGCCGGCGGCCTGACCTACACCGAGTTCAGCTACATGCTGCTCCAGTCCTACGACTACCTCGAGCTGCACCGCCGCTTCGGCTGCATGCTGCAGATCGGCGGCAACGACCAGTGGGGCAACATCACCGCCGGACTGGACCTCGTCCGTCGGGTCGAGGGCGGCGACCGTTCGCTGCACGCCTTGACGCTGCCGCTCGTCACCGACGCCAACGGCGCCAAGATCGGCAAGAGCACCGGCGGCGGCAACGTGTGGCTCGACCCGCAGCTGACCTCGCCCTATGCGCTCTACCAGTACCTGCTCAACGTCGACGACCGCGACGTCGCCACCTACCTGCGCCTGCTGACCTTCCTCCCGCGCGAGCGCGTCGAGGAGCTCGACGCAGCCACGGCCGAGCGACCCCAGGCGCGGGCGGCCCAGCGCGCGCTCGCCGAGTCGCTCACCTCCCTCGTCCACGGCGAGCCGGAGCTGGCGCGCGTCCAGGCGGCCAGCGCCGCGCTTTTCGGCGGGGGAGCGCTCGAGGAGCTCGACGAGCCCACCCTCGCAGCCGCCTTGGCCGAGGCCCCCTCCACCACGGTCAGCGGGGAGGCTCCGCCCCTGGTGGACCTGCTCGCCGCCGCGCTCGGGATCTCCAAGTCCGACGCCCGCCGGGCCGTGCGCGACGGCGGCGCCTACCTCAACAACCGCAAGCTCGACGACGAGGCGGCCCAGGCCGTCGACGGCGACTGGCTGCACGGCCGGTATCTCGTGCTGCGGCGCGGCAAGCGCTCGGTCGCCGTGGTCGAACGCGAGGCCTGAGCCAGCGGCCCGACACGCCGTCACCAGCTCGTGGTTTGACCGCCACCCGGTCGACACCTACTGTTCCACCTTGCCCCTGGAGCACCGGACGGCAGCGGTACGAATCGCTGCGGCACGGTCCACGGGCCACCCGGACAGACGAAAGCAGCGCTGCTGCAGGGGTTCTCGGGTGCGCTCGACCGCCCTACGCACGAACGAGGGTCGGGACGAGCACCTGCTAGGCTCGGAGAGTTGCCCCGCGAACGGCCGGAGGGTCGGGAGTGGTGAGCGTTCGTTCCTTGAGAACTCAACAGCGTGCCGAAAGTCAGTGCCATATGTCCGGCGCTTTTGTTCTGTGGTCTCTGTTTGGGGGCTGTGGTTCGGGTGTCGGATCATCTTGGTTGATGGACAACTGCAGTTTTGCTAGTTGACTTCTGTCGCTGAGATCAACAGCTGTCCTCTTTCAGGGAGGCAGCGACTCTCTGTCCCACCTTCGCCGGTGGGGCGCTATTCATTAACGGAGAGTTTGATCCTGGCTCAGGACGAACGCTGGCGGCGTGCTTAACACATGCAAGTCGAGCGGAAAGGCCCTTCGGGGTACTCGAGCGGCGAACGGGTGAGTAACACGTGGGCAACCTGCCCTCAGCTCTGGGATAACTCCGGGAAACCGGGGCTAATACCGGATACGACCACTCCTGGCATCTGGGGTGGTGGAAAGTTTTTCGGCTGAGGATGGGCCCGCGGCCTATCAGCTTGTTGGTGGGGTCACGGCCCACCAAGGCGACGACGGGTAGCCGGCCTGAGAGGGCGACCGGCCACACTGGGACTGAGACACGGCCCAGACTCCTACGGGAGGCAGCAGTGGGGAATATTGCGCAATGGGCGAAAGC